>Ga0210406_10008569_pt1 | contig 10228 bp, 8 predicted proteins | sample IncBWC30MmetaG_FD_155454 | JGI IMG/M metagenome (GOLD analysis project Ga0210406, IMG submission 155454) | Forest soil microbial communities from Barre Woods Harvard Forest LTER site, Petersham, Massachusetts, United States - Inc-BW-C-30-M | ecosystem: Environmental > Terrestrial > Soil >... | reverse complement strand
CGGCCGGCTGCGGCGCCGGCGACAGCACGCGGCCTTTCGGCGTTGCGCGTTGGGTCTCGGGCAGCGCCTCCAGCAGCAGTGTCAGTGCGGGCTTCATGGTGGCGATGATGCTGTTTCCTACCGGCGTCGCGGCGGCGGCGGTCGGATCGTCGGTGATCTGGAACAGCGTGGTCGCACCGTCGAAGATCGAGGCATGGCCCTCGACGTGAAAGGTGAAGACCGGCGCGCCGATCACGACAACCACATCATGGTCGCGCAGCGCGTCCGACAATTGTCCGGGCGAGGCATGCAGGAAGCCTGCGAATTGCGGGTGCCGTTCCGGAAAGCTCGCGCGCGGCGAAAACGGACTGACCCAGACTGCGGCCTTGGCCTTTTCAGCGACGCGCACCATCAGTTCGACCGCCTGCGCACGATCGACCGCGGGGCCGACCACGAAAGCAGGGCGCGAGCTAGCCGCGAGCGCCGCAGCCAATGTCTTCATCGCTTCCGGCTCGGGCCCCAATTCGCGGCTGACGTGGCGCGCCTCGAGCGGCTGCGTCGGATGCGTCCAGTCGTCGATCGGCACTGAGACAAAGGTTGGACCGCAGGGCGGCTGCATCGCCACGTAATAGGCGCGCGCGACCGCCGCCGGCACGTCCTCGGGCCGCGCAGGCTCGACGCTGAATTTGACGTAAGGCCGCGGAAATTCCGACGCGCGCTCGGCATAAAGAAACGCCTGCAGCGGCAGTATGCTGCGCGCCTGCTGGCCCGCCGTGATCACCAGCGGGGTCCGGTTGCGGTGCGCGGTGTAGATATTGCCGAGCGCATTGCCGACGCCGGCGGCCGAATGCAGATTGACGAAGCCGGCGTTGCGGGTCGCCTGCGCATAGCCGTCGGCCATGCCGATCACGGAAGCTTCCTGCAGGCCCAGCACATAATCGATGTCGTCGGGCCAGTCGCTCAGGAACGGCAATTCGGTCGAGCCGGGATTGCCGAATACTTTCCTGATCCCGAACGCGCGCAGCAGGTCGAGCGTGGCCTGCTTGACGGTGGTGGCGGTGGTCTTGGTTGGTGTGCGGGACAAGCCGCTCTCTCCTTAAGGATACGCTAAGTTCGTCATGCCCGGGCTTGTCGCGGGCATCCACGTCTTAACGGCACTTGGGCAAGGGAGACGTGGATGGCCGGGACAAGCCCGGCCATGACGAAGACGAGCGCAATGTTCGATGTTCACGGCTCTCGGGTTGCAGCGAGCATTCACCACGTCGCGGTGCCCTTCATGGTGGGCTGGCCGGCGGCGTTGGCGATCCACAGCTCCATGCCATCGTCTGTCGTGTTGGCATTGATGCTGAACTGGCCGCCTTCGAACAGCGGCTGCAGCCCGCGATAGCTGAGTTTTTTCGGCGGCTGGCCGCCGTGCAGTTTTGCCGCCAGTTCGACGATGAACGTCGCCTGCAACGGGCCGTGGAAGATCAGACCGGGATAGCCTTCGACCTTGGTGACGTAGTCGCGGTCGTAATGGATGCGGTGGCCGTTGAAGGTCAGCGCGGAATAACGAAACAGCAGCACCGGATCCGACACATGAGTCTCGCGATGCTGCGCGACGGGCGGAGGCGGCGGCGCTTTTGCCGGTGCAGCCTGCGGCGTGGTCGAAACATCACGATAGACGATGTCCTGCCGTTCGCGGATCGCGGCGCCACGCGGCGTCGTCACCTCATGCGCGACGGAGACGAAGCACAACACGCCGGTCGAGCCGGTCTTCACGGTGACATCGGAAATGCGCGAGGTGCGCTTTGCAACGTCGCCGACGCGAAGCGTATCGAGAAATTCCAGTTCGCCGCCGGCCCACATCCGGCGCGGCAGCGGCACCGGCGGCAGGAAGCCGCCACGGGTGGGATGGCCGTCGGGGCCAAGCTCCGCCATCGGATACACCGCCTGGCCCAGGCACCAATGCGTGGTGAAGGGCGCCGCCTCGCCCGTTCCGGGTTCGCCGATCTCCTGAAACAGCGTCGCGCGCAAACCCTTGACGAGCTGCGCGGTGACGGTGTCGGAGACCTCATTGGTGCGGCCGATCCACTGGCGGAGATGATCAAGATCGACGGATTCGCTCATGATGGTTTGATCCGGTCTTTTGCGGTGCTGGGGCGTTCGCCGACCGCAGGTACGGCGCCGTAATGACGTGGCTGGCCGATGACGATGGCCGCCGGCGCCGGATAGCTCACCGGTCCCTTCGGGGTGCCGACTTCGATGCGGCGCAGATGCGGATGCACGGCAAGGTCAGCCATGGTGTTGACCTCGGCGAACGCGATGTCGGAATCGGACAACCGTTTCAGCAACTCATCGCGCGTCAGCATCGCAAAACTGTCGCCGACGGTCTTGTCGGTGAGAGCGCGGTTGCGGACGCGCTCGACCATGTCGGCGAATCTGGGATCGTTCGGCAGCTCGGGCTGGCCGAGCACTTCGGCGCAGAGCTTCTTCCATTCGCGTTCGCTCTGGATCGAAATCAGGATGTCCTTGCCGTCTTTCGAGCGAAACACGCCGTAGGGGGCGATCGAGGGATGGGCCAGCCCCATCCGCTTGGGCGAATTGCCGGCCTCGGCGTTGAGCAGGGGAACGGTGAGCCAGTCGGCCATCACGTCGAACATCGAGATCCGGATGTCCGCGCCCTTGCCGCTGCGGCCGCGGGCGATCAGTGCTTCGAGGATCGAGGCATGCGCGGTGGCGCCGGTCGCGACATCGACGATCGACACGCCGACCCGCGAGGGTCCTTCCGGACCGCCGGTGATCGAGGCGAGACCGCTCTCGGCCTGGATCAGGAGGTCGTAGGCCTTGCGGTCGGCATAGGGACCTTCATCGCCATACCCAGTAATGGTGCAGCAGATCAGTGCCGGGTAATCCTTCGTCAGGCGCTCCAGCGAGAAGCCGAGCTTGTCCATCGAACCGGGCTTGAGGTTCTGCAGCAGCACGTCGGCGCCCGCGATCTGCTGCTCGAGGCTGGCGCGGCCTTCCTTGGTGGCAAGATCGATCACCACCGAATCCTTGCCGCGGTTGAGCCAGACGAAATAGCTGGACTGTCCCTTGGCCGCGGCGTCATAGCCGCGGGCAAAATCACCCTCGGGGCGTTCGACCTTGATGACATGGGCGCCGGCATCGGCCAGGCGCGAACTGCAAAACGGCGCGGCGACCGCCTGTTCGACGGCGACGACAATTATTCCTTCAAGCGGCAGCATGTTGGTTCTCGTCAGGAGCGAATTCTCAGTAAGAGCGGGGCATGCCCAGCACGTGCTCGGCCACGTAGGACAGGATCAGATTGGTCGAGATCGGCGCCACCTGATAGAGCCGGGTTTCGCGGAATTTGCGCTCGACGTCATATTCTTCCGCGAAGGCAAAGCCGCCAAAAGTCTGCACGCACGCATTGGCTGCGTCCCAGGCGGCGTCGGCCGCCAGCATCTTGGCCATGTTGGCCTCGGCGCCGCAATCGAGCCCGGCTTCATATTTGCGGGTGGCTTCCTTCACCATCAGCTCGGCGGCGCGCATCGCGGCATAAGCCTTGGCGATCGGGAATTGAATGCCCTGGTTCTGGCCGATCGGGCGGCCGAACACCACGCGCTCCCGGGCGTAGGCGGTCGCCTTGGCAATGAACCATTTGGCGTCGCCGATCGACTCGGACGAAATCAGGATCCGCTCGGTATTCATGCCGGAGAGGATGTAGCGAAAACCCTTGCCTTCCTCGCCGATCAGGTTTTCCGCCGGCACCTTCATGTCGGTGAAAAACACTTCCGTGGTCGAGTGGTTCATCATGGTTCGGATCGGCCTGATCTCGAGCCCGTTATTTTTTGCCTCGCGCATATCGACGATGAATACCGACAGGCCGTCGGTGCGCTTGTGTGCCTGATCCTTCGGCGTGGTGCGCGCCAGCAGGATCATCAGATCGGAATATTCCGCGCGGCTGGTCCAGATCTTCTGGCCGTTGACGATGTAGTGGTCGCCGTCGCGCCTGGCGAACGTCTTCAGCGACGAGGTGTCGGTGCCGCTGGTCGGCTCGGTGACGCCGAACGCCTGCAGCCGCAGCTCGCCGCTGGCGATCTTCGGCAGCCATTTGGCCTTCTGCGCGTCGCTGCCGTGCCGCAGCAGCGTACCCATCGTGTACATCTGGGCGTGGCAGGCACCGGCGTTGCAGCCGGCGCGGTGGATTTCCTCGAGGATCGCGGTGGCGGCGGAAAGTTTCAGCCCGGCGCCGTCATATTCGTCCGGGATCAGCACCGAGAGATAGCCAGCCTGCGTCAGCGCATCGACGAAGGCGCTGGGATAGGCCATTTCGCGGTCGAGCTTGCGCCAGTATTCGCCGGGGAATTGGGCACAGAGTTTGGCGACGGCGTCGCGGATATCGGTGTGGTCTTCTTGTTGGTCTGGTGCGGTCATTGGAACTCGGCTGGCAAATCGAGGGCGCGCATCGTGGCGGTGCAGAATGCGCAGAGGCGTTCGGAGGTGTCGTCCCTGGTGAAGACTTCCACGGTGGCGACACCGATCGAGCCCGCCATGTTCAGGGTTTTGGCACGGGCGATGAGTTCATGGCCATCCCCGGGGCTGAGGAAATTGACCTTGATCTCGACGGTGACCCCAATCCGTCCCTTGGGCATCCCCGAGGTGACCGCGATCCCGGCGGCCTGATCGGCGAGTGCGGTAATCACCCCACCATGAAAATGGCCGAAAAACTGCAGCAGGTCCGGCCGCCGCGGCAGCGACAATTCGGCATAGCCGGGCTGCACGGTGACGACACGGACGCCCGCGGCGTGGGTAAAACCCTTCGCGGTAACGCTGACGGCGAGTTCAGGCGAATTCAGGGGGGTGTTCAAGGTACCATTCTACGTAATGCGGACCGGCAGGGACTCGTAGCCCTTCACGAAGCTGGAATATACCCGCTTGGGTTCGCCGACCACCTCGATCTTGTCAAACCTCTTCAGCATTTCCTGCCATACGATCTTGAGCTGCAACTCGGCGAGCCGCATGCCGACGCAGCGGTGGATGCCGAAACCGAACGACAGGTGGGTGCGGGGCCGGGCGCGATCGATGATGAAGTCGTTGGGGTTCTCGATCGCCTCTTCGTCGCGATTGCCGGAGACGTACCACATCACCACCCGGTCGCCCTTGCGGATGGTCTTGCCGCCGACTTCGCTGTCGACCAGCGCGGTGCGTCGCATATGCGCCAGCGGTGTCTGCCAGCGAATGACTTCCGGCACCATCGACTCGATCAGATCAGGGTTGTCACGCAGCTTTTGGTACTGATCGGGATTTTCGTTCAGCGCGAGCACCGAGCCGCTCATGGTGTTGCGGGTGGTGTCATTGCCGCCGACGATCAGCAGGATGATGTTGCCCATCAAATTGTCGGGGGTCATGTGCCGGGTGGCATCAGAATGCGCCATCATCGAGATCAGGTCGTTGCGCGGCGGGACGTTGACGCGCTCGTTCCACAGCCGGGTGAAATAAGCCGCGCATTCGTCCATCTCGGCGCGGCGCTGCTCGGCGGAAGCCACGATCATGCTTTTGGGCAGTGCGGTCGAAACATCGGACCAGCGGGTCAGCTTGCGGCGTTCTTCCCACGGGAAATCGAACAGCGTCGCCAGCATCTGCGTGGTCAGTTCGATCGAGACGCGGTCGACAAAGTCAAACGTCTCGTTGCGCGGCAGCGCGTCGAGCACCTTGCCGGCGCGCTCGCGGATCAGCACCGCCAACTGGTCGAGATGATCAGGCGTGAACATCGGCGACACAGTCTTGCGCTGCGCGGAGTGACGCGGCTGGTCCATCGCGATGAAGCTCGGCCAGTCATAGCCCGGTGGCACATCGCGGATCGAGATGCCGCCGAGGCTGACGTCGGAGGAGAACAGGCCGTGGCTGGTGTCGACATGCATGATGTCGTTGTATTTGGTCACCGACCAATACGGCTCGATCGGCGAGTTGGTGCAGTAATGCACCGGTTCTTCCTTGCGCAGCCGTTCGAACCAGGGCCACAGCGTGTCGTTCTGGAACAGCCGCGGCGCACCCGGATGAAAATCCTTCAGCGGCGTGGCGTAGGCCTCCTCGCGCGCGAGGCGTTGAATCTCGGCCTTGTCGGTTTTCACCGTCGTCTGGAAGTTCATGCTCGATGGATCCAAGAGTTCGCTGATCGGGTGCTGGGTTTTGTCGGCGGAGCGGCGGCCGGCCGCCCGCACATTGGTCAGCCGGCGATACGCACCGGGAGGGTCTCGTAACCCTTGACGAAGCTCGAATACACCCGCTTGGGCTCGCCGACCACCTCAATATTGTCGAACCGCTTGAGGATTTCCTCCCAGATGATCTTCAACTGCAACTCGGCCAGTCGGATCCCGACGCAGCGATGGATGCCGAAGCCGAACGAGATATGGGTGCGCGGCCGGGCTCGGTCGATGATGAACTCATAGGGCCGATCGATCACCTCTTCGTCGCGATTGCCCGAGACGTACCACATCACCACCTTGTCGCCTTTTTTGAGCTGCTTGCCGCGGAACTCGAAGTCGGACAACGCCGTGCGGCGCATATGCGCCAGCGGGGTCTGCCAGCGGATCACCTCCGGCACGAAACTGTCGATCAGGTCCGGATTGGTGCGCAGCTTGGCGTACTGGTCCGGATGCTGGCTCAGCGCGTAGATGCTGCCCGACAGCGTGTTGCGGGTGGTATCGTTGCCGCCGACGATCAGCAGGATCAGATTGCCGAGGAAGTTCTTCGGGTCCATGTCGCGGGTGGCGTCGCTATGCGCCATCATCGACAGCAAATCGCTCTTCGGCGGCGCGTTGATGCGCTCCTTCCACAGCTTGCCGAAATAGGTAGCACACTCCAGCAGTTCCGCCTGCCGCTCTTCCTCGGTGGCGACGATGCCGCCGACACCGGGCAGCGTGGTTGCGACATCCGACCAGCGCGTCAGCTTGCGGCGGTCTTCCCAGGGGAAGTCGAACAGCACGGCCAGCATCTGCGTGGTCAGCTCGATCGAGACCTGGTCGACCCAGTCGAAGATTTCGCCCCTCGGCAGATTGTCGAGACATTCGGTCGAGCGCTTGCGGATGTTGATCGCGAGCTGGTCGAGATGCGTCGGCGTGAACATCGGCGCCACGGTCTTGCGCTGCGCCGAGTGCCGCGGCTGGTCCATCGCGATGAAACTTTCACGGCGCAGATCCGGTGCGGCGTCGCGCACGGTGATGCCGCCGAGCGAGGCCGCCGACGAGAACACCGAATGGTTGGTCTCGATGTCCATGATGTCGTTATATTTGGTCACCGACCAATACGGCCCGAAAATGCTGTCCTTGCAGTAATGCACCGGCTCTTCCCGGCGCAGCCGGTCGAAATACGGCCAGAAGGTATCGGTCTTGAACAGTTCGGGATTGGCGACGTCGAACTCCGCCAGCGGCAGCGAAGCCGCGCGCTCGCGGGCCGCCCGTTGATGGGAATCGCTGGCGAGATCAATCGTTCCGTGCATCGGGCGTCTCCTGGGTGATGGTGCCCCGCCGTGGTTGGGTCCGGAGGGTGAATTTGGCGCGAATTACACTCTGTTGCGTGCATCGGGGCAAGGGCGAGTTTGACGCATTTTGTGCGATCTGGCCGACCTGCCCGAAGCCGATTCAAGGCCCTTCTCAGCCCGCTCGGCCCGTGACAAGCTTATTTGCAGCGCATAAGGCTGTGCGCAACCAATTCAATCGCCGGAGGGCGCCCGACCATGATCCCCAACGCGCATCGGATGTTCAATTTCGATCTCGGCGAGACCGCCGACGCGATCCGCGAAACCGTGCAGAATTTCTCACAGAACGAGATCGCGCCGCGCGCCGCCGAAATCGACAAGAGCAATCAGTTTCCCCGCGATCTCTGGCCCAAAATCGGCGCGCTCGGCCTGCACGGGATCACCGTCGAGGAGGAATATGGCGGCTCGGCGCTGGGCTATCTCGAACATTGCATCGCGCTGGAGGAAATATCGCGCGCCTCGGCGGCGGTTGGCCTCTCCTACGGCGCCCATTCCAATCTTTGCGTCAATCAGATCCGGCGCAACGGCAACGAGGCGCAGAAGCGCAAATATCTGCCGAAGCTGATTTCCGGCGAGCATGTCGGATCGCTGGCGATGTCGGAACCCAATGCCGGCTCCGATGTGGTGTCGATGGCAACGCGCGCCGAGAAGAAGGGCGACCGCTACGTCATCAACGGCAGCAAGATGTGGATCACCAACGGCCCGGTCGCCGACACCCTGGTGGTGTACGCCAAGACCGATCCGTCCGGCGGCCCGCGCGGCATCACCGCCTTCATCATCGAAAAGGGCATGAAGGGATTTTCCACCGCGCAAAAGCTCGACAAGCTCGGCATGCGCGGCTCCGACACCTGCGAGCTGGTATTCGATAATTGCGAGGTGCCGGAGGAGAACGTGCTCAGCGAGGTCGGCCGCGGCGTCAACGTGCTGATGTCGGGCCTCGACTATGAGCGCGCGGTGCTGGCCGCGGGGCCGCTCGGCATCATGCAGGCCTGCATGGACGTGGTGATGCCCTATGTGCACGAGCGCAAGCAGTTCGGCGAGCCGATCGGCACCTTCCAATTGGTGCAGGGCAAGATCGCCGATATGTACACCACGATGAATGCGTCGCGCGCCTATGTCTACGCCGTGGCGAAGGCCTGCGATCGCGGCGAGACCACGCGCGAGGACGCCGCCGGCGCCATTCTCTATGCCTCCGAGAAGGCGACGCAATGCGCGCTCGACGCCATCCAGCTGCTCGGCGGTAATGGATATATTAACGATTATCCGACCGGGCGGTTGCTGCGCGACGCCAAGCTGTATGAGATCGGCGCCGGCACCAGCGAAATCCGGCGCATGCTGATCGGACGGGAGCTGTTCGAGAAGTCAGCGTGATGAGGTGAGCGTGAACTAGGACCACGCTCCGGCCGACAAAGGTATGTTTTAGGTTTTTCAGCCGATTTTTTTAATGGAATCAATTCATGAACCAGATGACCTTTGTGTCGCCGCAGCCGGCATCGCCGCCCCGCTGCCTCTGTCGTTTGCCGGCGACCGTGGCGAATTTCGCCGGCTGGTGACCCGCGGCGCCGCGCTCGAACTCGTCACCGTCGGTTTCTACCGGTTCTGGCTCGCGACCGACATCCGCCGCCATCTCTGGTCCAACACCCTGATCGATGGTGACGCCGCCGAATATACCGGCCGCGCCCGGGAGTTGCTGATCGGATTCCTGATCGCGATGGCGATCATCGTGCCGGTCTATCTGGCTTATTTCATCGCCGGCCTCGAGGCCGAACGCTTCAAGGCGTTCGCGAGTTTTCCGCTGCTGCTGTTCTTCTATGTGTTCGGGCAATTCGCGATCTACCGCGCCCGGCGCTACCGGCTGACCCGCACGGTGTGGCGCGGGGTCCGGTTCTGGATGAGCGGCTCGGGCTGGGCTTACGCCGGCTGGTCGCTGCTGTGGGGGATCGGCACCGCGCTGACGCTCGGCCTGTTGCTGCCCTGGCGGGAAGCTGCGCTCGAACGCTACAAGATGCGCCATTCCTACTACGGCGATCTTCAAGGCAGTTTTGAAGGCCGCGGCTGGGAGTTTTTCAAGCGCGGCTGGTGGCTGTGGCTGCTGGCGCCGTTCTCGTTCTATCTGTTCCCGGCGGCGCCCTTTGTCTATGCCGCCTACAAGGCGGTGGAGTGGCGCTGGTGGCTGTCCGGCATCCGGTTCGGCGGCGTGCGGCTGGAATCGACCATGCGCCGCGGTGCGCTGATCGGCCTGTACTGGAAAGTCATCGGCTTGTTCCTGCTATTCGCTGTGGCGATGGGAGCCTATCTCGCCGGGTGCGCGGCCCTGGTGGCCAGCCTGCATGGCGTGGCGTTTACCCAGTTCCTCAAGACGCCCGCCTTGGTGCAAAGCGTTCCGCTGCTGGTGATGGCCGGCGTCGGCTATCTGGCGACGGTTCTCGGGCTCAATATCGTGATGCGGGTGTACCTGCTGCGCGACCTCTGGGCCCGCGTGCTGGCAACGACCACCGTGCATGGCACCGAAGCCGCCGCCAACGTGTCGGCCAAGGGCGAACTCGCCAATGCGCTCGGCGAAGGTTTTGCCGACGGCCTCGACGTCGCCGGGTTCTAGGCCATGAGCATCGGGTCAGACGAACACGGGCTGGCAGCGGCGCCGGCGCCACCGGGCCCTAATGGCTCGGTGGTTTACTTCGATGGCGTCACCAGCCGCCGCCGCCTGGTGACGCTGGTGTTCGGGGA
>Ga0210406_10008568_pt1 | contig 10228 bp, 10 predicted proteins | sample IncBWC30MmetaG_FD_155454 | JGI IMG/M metagenome (GOLD analysis project Ga0210406, IMG submission 155454) | Forest soil microbial communities from Barre Woods Harvard Forest LTER site, Petersham, Massachusetts, United States - Inc-BW-C-30-M | ecosystem: Environmental > Terrestrial > Soil >... | reverse complement strand
GGAGGAAGCACGCAATTGCATGACACTGGCGAGCGCACAAAACGCGACGATAACAACGGAAGAAACGACTCTTTTCAAGCGAACCCTCAGTCGCCGGAAGGACGGGCCGGCAGTTTTCAAGTCAATCTAATCGTAGCACATAGGAATGGATGCGCCGGTTAGAGCAGGCGTTTCACTTGGAGAAATACAGGCGCAAATCAGCGGCGAATTTCGACTTGGTAGGCGATCACGGTGCCATTTTCGTCGCGCACGGCTTCGATCTTGGTGATGGAAAAGCGACCGTTGCGCAAATCGGGTAGGGCACGCTGCAAAGCCTGGTGCAGTTCGTTCTGCAGTGCGGGAGTCTGTTCCGGCGGAGCGAGAAGGCGAGCATCGACGCGATACTCTTGTCGATGGCCATCGTCGGTGAAAAGGACGAGTTGGACTTGCTCCGAGGCGACGGGCACGCCAACCTGTGGCTGGTCGCGGAACCAACCGCGAGGCGTGAGCAAGACGAAGATCAGGATTAGAACTACGGCTACGTCGTACTGCCACGTTCCACGCTCATAAGACCAGAAAAATGTCCTGGAGAGAATCTGCTTTAGGCCGGCCATATCAGTCCGCCGGGACGCCGTCGACGATCACGCCGTCGCGCATGTGCACGACGCGGTCGAAATGGGTGACCGCTTCCGGATTGTGCGTGATCATCACAATAGTTTGTCCCAGATTTTTGTTGAGCTGGCGCAGCATCTGCAGGACGACTTCGGAATTTTTTGAGTCGAGATTGCCGGTGGGCTCGTCAGCAAGGAGGATTTTAGGTTCGTTGATGATGGCGCGGGCGATCGCGACGCGCTGCTGCTCGCCGCCGGATAGCTCGGAGGGCTTGTGATGCAAGCGACCCTCAAGCCCCAACATTTTGGTCACTACGTCGAAGCGGTGAGGGTCAAAGCCATCACCGTGAATGAATTGCGCGATGGCGATGTTGCCTTTGGCCGTTAGCGTGGGCAGCAAATTAAAACGCTGGAAAACGAACCCAATCTTGTGGCGCCGGAGCTTGGTGCGCGCGGCGTCGCTGAGCTCGGTCAAATCGTTTCCATCCACCAGGACGCGGCCCCGCGAGGCCTGCGCCAACCCGCCGATGACGTAAAGGAGCGAGGATTTTCCACAGCCGGAGGGGCCCATGACAGCAACCGACTCTCCGGGCAAGACTTCAAAGTCGACACCGCGAAGCGCTGGCACTTCCACTTTGCCGGCCCGGTAGAGCTTCCACAGACCTTCGGTTTTTAGTATCGGCTCCAAGTCTTTTTGCCCTGGAAAAATCGATGCGTTGGCAGGTTGCTGTATTGTAGCTGCGATTGCCATGCGATGCCTAGCCACGCCTTAGCTGATTATTTGAATTTCTAGTCATAAGAAAGCGCCTCGACTGGGTCTTTGCGGCTGGCCAACCAGGCCGGATAGCTTGCGCCGAGGATGGCTCCCGCCAACGCAATACCTGCCGCGCGTAACACCCATTCCGGGGTGATCAGGATCGACAATGTCGGAAAGCCGGCCAGAAACGCCGCGCGCACCGCGTAGCTCAACCCGATACCGGCGGCAATGCCGAACATGCAGAGCGCGGCGGATTCGGTGAGCAGGGCGCGGATGATGAAGCCGCGATTGGCGCCGAGCGATTTCAGGACACCTATGTCGCGTGTGCGCTCGATGATGGTGGTGTACATGGTGAGGAAAATCACTAGGAGGCCGATGGAGATGGCCAGACCAATCATGGCGTGAATGAAGGTCTCGAGGCCTGGAATGTTTGTGGAGGTCATCAGGGACAGGAAATCCTTCAGTGGGCGGACTGTGTAGCCAGGCAGCACCGGGCGTATCTCCGCCGTGACATCTTCCGTGTGTTCCGGGCGAGTGCACTTTAGCAGGAAGATGGAGGCTTTATCGTGCGCACCGACCAGGTCTTGTAGCGTGATAATCGGGACGAACAAGCGGGCGCCTTTACCATGATCGACGATGCCGACCACATGCCAATCGTGATTCAGGAGATTGTATGTGTCGCCGACCTTTAGATTTTTAGCTTTCGCCGCCCAGTCGTCGACAAGCAAATCATCCGGACCTTCCATGTCGCGGCCTTTCAGGAAGACGAAACCGCCGGAAACGGAGCGGAAGCTTTCCGGGTCGATGCCGTAGATGACTTCTACGCCGCCGGTGGAATTAAATTGCAGCAGCGCGGGGGCAACGGCCTGCACATATTTGAGCTGCGCGAGCTTGTCGCCGATCTTGATGGGCATGGGCGAGCCGCTGAAGCCAAGAAAAATAGAGGCAGCAGGAGGCTGGACCATGATGTCCGCGCCGATTCCTTGGATGCGCTTGGCAGTCTCGGTGAGAAGACCGGAAGTAAGGCCTACGATCAGTACGACAAGGGCAACTTCCACCGCGACGGCCATCACGCCAACCATGGTGCGCAGGGGGCGGTGCAGCAAGTTGCGCATTACGAGTTCGCCCATCATTGCGGCCTGCCCCCCGGCGGCTTCTCCTCCGCACTATCACCCACGCGCACGAGTTCGGCGCCCGAGGGCTGTTCGAGCTTGAAACGATCGGCGGGCAAGTTTTCGTTCAGTGCGAGCTTGATGATCTGCAAATCAAGACGATAGTCATCGTGCGGGCGTTCGATGCGGATTTGCCGCGGGAACGCGTTGACAGCGCCGGATGTTGTGAAGGCCGCATGTTCCTGGTCGCCAAGCACCGGCTGCCAATCCGACACATGAACGTCGGAGAGCAAGATGCCTTTGGGACCGAAGGTTTGCAGCCGGGAAACCAGCAAATCGGAGCGATCGAACCAGACCTTGCGGAGGATTTCCGTGCGGTAGCCGCCGCGCAGCACGGTCAAGACGTAGTAACGCGCGGTTTCGTCATTGAATTCCTCGAAGAGTACGCTCTCTTCCTTGCGAACCTCGGACCACAACAAGGCATCGAGCAAGTGATGCGGCCGGAGGTTCTCGATAGGTTTGTTACTGTTCCGCTCCGCCGCCACGGAGCCGACGAGAAATTTTGTCTTTGAAGGGATATAAACGCGAAACGTATCGCCGTCGCTGGTCATGTCGAAGATGGTCGTGCCGACAACGGGCGCCTGGCCAATCACGCGGATTTGCGCGGGGCGCTGGGCGAGGAGAAAAGCTTTCACCTCGTGGTATTCCTCGATCACGCCGCTGTACTTTGAGCCGGCAATGGGCTTGAGATCCACAGTGGCGTTGACGCTTTTTACGCCGCGGGCAATCTCATTGTATTTATCGAGTAGCTCATCGCGTGTGGCATCGAGGACCACAGGTTTTGACTGAGGGGCCAGGTGAGTAGTTTTTTTAATGCTTGGGCCGCCACAGCCGCCAGAAAGCGACACCAGTGTCGCCCACACCATCCAATTCAGCACACGTATGTTCAATCCGGCCGTCCTCGTCTGTACAAATGAAGCAATCTAGCAACCACGAGCATGCGCGTCAACGCAGTGGAGCCGCGGGCCACGCTTCAATGAGGCCGCGCCAGGTAAACGTCAAATTTTTGCACCGCCGGCCGAACGCGGCGAATGACCTCTGTGGGCCAGAGCGTTTGGCTCAGAAGCGTGACCCAGCCATCTTCCGGCTCGCACACGGCACAAAAAGTATAGCGAGTGTGCGCCGGTTGGTAGGCGTCAAGGCCGCGGCGTGAGAGTTCCTTCTCAAGTTCGGCGTCGCCGTCTTGCGCGGGGCCGCCAACGCGGACGCCAAAGGTTTCGCCCTCGAAGCGTTGGAAAAGTTCTTCGAGCTGCGTTTCGCTTGGCTGTGGCAGGACCACGCAGCGTTCCGCGGCTTCGCGATAATGAATTTCGTGCAGCTTGCAGAATTCGCGGACACGGTCGAGATGACTGAAGAAATCGACCACAAAGAACTCATTGGCGGCTAGAGCGGGAAAGGCAGCAGCCCAAATCAATGCGGCATCTTTGCCGCGGACAGGTTCGCGGTTCTCGGTTTCCAGCAGCTCGAGGCCGACCGCTTTGACATCGGCTCCGAGGTCGAGAGTTTCGACATCCAGGGAGAACGGCGGCAACTCCAGGGCGCTCGGATCGAGCGGCGGCTTGCCTGGTGCGCTCATACTTCGGACTCCGTCTGGGGAAATTTTTCCTGGAAATCCGGTGCCTGCTTGCGGACGTCCAGCCAATCGAAGAATGCATCCGGGGTCTCGAGCCAGATGCGGAACCAGTTGGCAATTTCGATTTTCTCGGCACGCTTGTTGGGTTCGACCTTGGGATTGCGAGAAATCATTTCGGCGCGGCGCTTGCCAAGCCGCGCCACGTTCAAGACGCGCTCGACGGCGGCACGCTCACCGTGTTGTTGGAACTTACGCATTAGCTCGTCCAGACGCATGATGCTGAGTTCCGCATCGGACAGAGTTTTAAAGTGCAGCAAGTCCTCAAACTCTTCCTCGTACTGTTCTTCTGCCTCTTCCTGCTGCGAGAGCATAACGCGGAAGCCGGCGCTCTTCAGAACGTCGGCAATGTAATCCGAGCCGGTTTTCCCCTCTTCACCGTGATCTGCAATCAGGCGGCGCCGCAGTTGCTCGATTTCGGCGGGAGTAAATTTTTGAGCGCCTATGGCCCGCGCAGCTTGCAAAATCAGCGCCTTTTTGGTGCCCATCATGTCGTTCATTGGGCGGCAACCTTTTGCTGCTGGGTGCGAGATTTGTGTTTGGCTTGCGACTTCTTAGTGGTCGCGACGTGTTTTCTCTGTGGCTTTGATACTTGCTTCGGAGCCGTGGGAGGATCCGGCGGCGGAGCCGGCGGGTCCGCAGGCAATCCCGCGAGCAGGCGGCGGTATTTCGTCACATTGCGATTGTGCTCGGCCAGCGTGGCGGCGAAAAAGTGGCCTCCCTGCGTATTAGCCACAAAATACAAATAATCGGTCTGCGCCGGTTGCAGCGCGGCGCGCAAAGAGGCCTCGCCGGGATTGCCGATGGGTCCGGGCGGCAAGCCGGGATGCGCGTAGGTGTTGTAAGGCGATTGGAAGTGCAAATCGGCGCCGGTTAGCGTGCCCTTGTATTGCCCAGCATCTTGCAGCGCATAGATCACGGTTGGATCGCACTGCAGCGGAATATTTTTGCGGAGCCGATTCTCAAAGGCGCCGGCGACAAGTGGGCGCTCCTCTGGCCGCGGAGTTTCGCGTTCGACGAGAGATGCGAGGGTCACGACGGAAACAATGGGACGACCGTGTTCCAGGCCGGTAGTATCGTGCTTGCTCTCCGGCGGCGCGATGTGCTGCCATTCTTCCTTGAATTTGCGGACCATCTCGGCGGTCACGTCCGTTGGAGTTGGATGCCGGGGCAGGAAATAAGTCGCGGGGAAGAGAAAGCCCTCCAGGCTCTTTGCGTGGGGCGCGATGTCGCGAATCAGCTCTGGATTTTGCGCGACAGCGAGGAATTCGTCGGAGGTCATCAGCTTTTCTGCTTCCAAGTCGTGGGCGATGTCAAAAATAGTCTCGCCCTCTCGGACGGTGAAGGGCAGTTCGTAAATGCGGCCGTCGGCAATTTGCCAGAATACATCGTGACCGCTGATGGGGTGGCCGAAGAAATATTCGCCAGCCTGCAGGCGCCGCCGTGGATGGCGGCGCGCGTAGGCCTCGAAGGCGAACGCACTGCGGATCACGCCGTTTTGCTTCAACAAGCGCGCTACAGTCCTGCTGGATGCGCCGTGCGGCAGGTCGAGAAATACACCCTGGGCGGCAAAGCCCTGGTATGGGCGCTCAAGGGAATACCACGCCCAGGCCGCCGCTCCTGCGACGGCGAGAAACAGTACCACGGCGGCAAAAGCGACAATCCTTCTCAAATCAGCCGATCTCCTGTGCGTTGCGGTGGATGACGTTCCCTATCAATTTTGCCTTGTTTGCCCGGCTTTATCGAATTCTGCGGCCTTGTCGAGAGCTAAAGTAGTTACGCTCCCGTTCAACGTAGAAAACCTCAAGCCATGCCCTCCAAGTAAATTAGATGTTTTATGGGTTGCTTTTTGTCACGCGGCGTTGCTCGAGGTACTCCTTCAAAATTACGGCTGCGGCTACAGCGTCGACCGAGGCCCTGGCGGGCCGCGCACCTACCCCATGCGTTTTCGCCTCGTGCAACACCCTTCCGGACTGCTCTTCGAGCAGGCGTTCCGCTTCCCAACTGGTGAGGCGTTCGTCAAGCATATCCACCGGCAAACTCAATTGTTTGCGCAGGCGCGCGGCAAAGCGCGTGGCTTCCTCCGCCATTTCCCCGCGCGTGCCGTCGAGGCGGAGAGGCAGCCCGACGACAATTTGCCGGACACCATGTTCACGCGCAAGTTCGCGCAAGCGCCGCATGTCTTCATTGCGATTGATACGCTCGAGAGTGAGGAGCGGCCGAGCTATTCCGGTTTCCGCTTCCGCGATGGCGAGGCCGATGCGGGCGCGCCCGTAGTCCAGTGCCAGGACTGATCCAGCCGTGTTTCCCCTCGTTGGCATCTGCGCGTCTGTAGGCATTTCTTGCACTACGGCTTTCGGCCTCTGGTACCCGTTTGCCATGGCTCCCAGTAGCCGAGTTGCTCCATTTTTTCGTCGAGATGTGTTTCCTTCAGCAGCCGTTCGACTTCACCGCGGGATAAACGCTTGCCGAGCGGCTCTTCACGGTCGGCAATGCCCCAAGCAGTTACGGCGGCGAGTGCGGTGTTGATCTTCAGCTCTCGGATGTCCACTTTGTCAAAGGTGTCGGATGCCGCGTGGTAGTTCGGCATGTAGTTGGCTTCGTCTTGCTCGGCGACGAGCGTGGGAACTCCCTCGAGAAAGAAATCCCAATTGTCTGTGCCGATGTCGCCATCCAGCGTGTGGTGAGTGACGTCCCAGGACGCGAGCGGCTTGAGGATTTCGCGAACGCCGTCCTCAATGTCACCGCGCCCGGTGAGCGAGTAGCCCGTCACACGCCCTACCCCGGAATCGAAGACGACTACAGCCCGGATTTTGTCCAGCTCCGCTCGATGCGCCAGCGCGTATTGCCAAGAACCATACATGCCTTGCTCTTCGCCGCTGAAGAGCACGAAGCGAATGGTACGGCGGGGCACCAGTCCCGTGGCTTTGATAGCGCGTGCGGCCTCGATCACCAGAGCTGCATTGCAGCCGTTGTCTAGTGCGCCCGTGCCCAGGTCCCAAGAATCCAGGTGCGCACCGAGAATCACTGCTTCGTCTGGCTTCTCGCGCCCGCGAATCTCGCCAACTATGTTTTCCTGCTCGATGGCGGGACCAATTTTGTTTGGCATGCTGAAGCGCGCGCGCACTTTGCCGGGATAGACGCCGATCATTCGCGCCAAGCGCATGGCGTCTTCGCGCGCGACGATCGCTTGAGGAAGTCGCTCCAGTTTTGCGTCGCCGATGTTCGTGTGACGGTACAGTAGCAAGCGCTCGCGAGCCCCCATCCAGAGAATCGCTGCCGCGCCACCCTTTATTGCGCGGTCGATTACTGCGGGCGGCTGAGTGTACTCGTTGAAAAGATCAGCCCAAGTGGATCCCAGATCGGTCCACGCGAGAAGAATTGCGCCCTTTGCGGCACCGCCCGCACGGGCAAAATCCTGCTCCGCTGCATACCCGATATCGACCAGCTTTGCTTCGATTCCGCCGGCGGGTGTTGGGGGCGACCAGCCTTCGGCAACTAAGCGAATCGGAAATCTGACCGGTTCCAAGAGCTCTAAATGTGTCTCACCCTCACTCCAGGTCAGCGGCAGCGTGTACTTCTCCGTGTGTACGTCAATGCCTTCAACGCGGAAAGCGGCCACTGCCCAATCGACGGCCTTGGCCATTTCGGGCGAACCGGTGACTCGGCCGCCCACTTCGTCAGTGAGACGGCGCAGATTTTCATCCAGCGGTGAAGGCCCCATCACCTGTGGAAGGATTTTCGAAGCCGCCTCCGCGCAAGAGGCCTCGGTGGCGGAACATGCCGCAGCTCGCTGGCCAGCAGCAGGTTTGGATAAGGGATCATTTTTCGGTGCGGGCAATTGCGCGGAAAGAGCGGTGGCTGCGCAGCACGCAACAAACGTAATAACAAGCAGAACAGACCGCATCAGTTCATCCCTCTGACTATCCTCTGGAAAGTTTCAATTCTCACAAGGTTGGCTCACAGATTATACCGCATCAACGAGCGACCTGTTCCGAAGGCCAAGTGACTGTCTGACGCGTACCTTGGGGAAAATCGCTTCCAGATGGCAGTCCGAGAGCGATGATGTTAGCACCGGCCCGGGAGGTGCGCTATGAAGAGCAAGCTGCTCATAGTCGCGGGATGCGTGGCGCTAATACTCGGCGTGCGCGTACTGATCGCAGCGCCCGAGTGGTTCAAGCAGCGGCGCGAAAATCGGCAATTCATTGCCGTTAACAATTTAACGCCGGAGCGACTGATCGCGCGCTGTGGGCCACCCGTTTCGGATGAGACCAGGAACCTGTATCCGATTATCGCGCGAGACTTGCGCTACAAGGCAGAAACCAGCGGAACGATCCTATTCAAGTTCAGCAAGACGGCGGAAGAATCCGGCGATTGGGTATTTATGTCCATGCAAGATTCCAGTAACGGTAAGGAATACGATTCACCGGTCGCGAAGATCTCGGCACTCTCTTGCCTGGATTCCAAGAACTAAAAGACGCTCAACAGCGCAACCGGGGCTGCGGCCTCAAAACACTTTGTGATAGCGCACGTCGACGCCGTAGCCATCGTATTCATCTCGGATCACCGAAATTCTCCATTGGGGCTTCGGCTGGTACTGCACTCGAATGGTTTGTGTTTGGGTTGTAGTGACGTCGGTAGCGAAGGTCAGCAGGATAGTTCCCGTCACGCGCTGTTGGATCGCCACTTGCGCACCAGGATTTTGGCTCGTCCCGGCGGTTGGATCGATTGTGAGTTGAGAGATTCCGGCAAGGTTCTGAACACCTTTTGCTACCTGACTGGCAACGCCTTGCGCCAGTACGGACTGCGCGCCGAGCGAGGCAGGGGCGGATGCATTTGACGCCTTCTCCGCGGTGGTTTGCCCGAATGCGAGCAAATTAATTATATCTATCGGCGGCAACGAAGGGTCGGAAGTGTAGTTCGTTTTCAGACGATCAATAGGGCCAGAAAAATTGATCGTAATGTTGTACTGCTCGATGGTCGTCTTGACGTAGAGGTTCAACACCGGCTCCGTCCTAGCCGGATTCACGAACGCTATCGTGCCGCTTTGAATCTCGAAGCGCTTTCCTTGAAAGAACAGCTCGCCGTTGGTGAGCGTGATTCTCCCGAGTATTACCGGGTGCGCTGCAGAACCAGTGACATTCAGATTCGCGCTGCCCGCGATGCTTACTTGACTGCTCGCCAGCGTAAGGTTTTGGGCAGAGTTCACCGTGATGCTCAAATTCATATTGCTGGCGAATGGCGATGGAGCGCTTACGGTGGAGTCATCTGAGAGCTGGCTCATGAACGTGGCAAGGTCGAACCCCTGCTGGAACGACAGCAGGTCGACCACCATCCGACCGCTCAATTGCGATTTCTGCGGCGTGCCGTTGAGTTGCAGGTCTCCGTCCACGGTTGAGCGGATACCCGTCGGATGGACGCGAACACCTTTCGCGTGGAGATCGATCGCGAAATTCGTCTCTTTTCCGTACGTCGCGGACCCGTTGGCGGAAATCGTGCCGCCTCCCGCGGTGGCATTCAATTTGTCGATGTGCAATTGATTGCCGGCGATGGAGAGTTGCCCATTGATGGCCGATAGGGAAATGGGCGCATCTTCTTCCGAGAGCCCCGCATTCACGATTCGAATGCTGCCTTCCGTCTTAGGATGAGTGATAGCCCCGCCCTCGCGCAGGTCAATTTCCAATTTACCTGAGGCAATCACGTCGGGAGACAAAAGCTGCAAGAGCTGCACATCGACTCCGCCCTTTGCGGAAACGTTCAGGGGTAAGGTGCTTTGCACCGGGACCACACCCTGAAGGCTCAGGTCGGTTCCCGTTCCTTTGATCCGTGCTTGTTCGACGGTGGCCACCCCATTTTGATAACGGATTCGCAGCGGGCCGTCGTTTGCAAGCTGAATGTTTTTGTAAGCAAGGTTTAGCCGCGGCATTTCCACACGGCCGTTAAGGCGCGCCGTATCTTTCAGCGGTCCCTGAAGCGAAGCGTGAATTTCAGTGAAACCCTGCAAATCCTGCATCGCGCCGGTTGTGATGGAATGCTTCGCGAGCAAAGGCCCAATGGGAAGCGCGCGAACGTCTACCGT
>Ga0210406_10008565_pt1 | contig 10229 bp, 7 predicted proteins | sample IncBWC30MmetaG_FD_155454 | JGI IMG/M metagenome (GOLD analysis project Ga0210406, IMG submission 155454) | Forest soil microbial communities from Barre Woods Harvard Forest LTER site, Petersham, Massachusetts, United States - Inc-BW-C-30-M | ecosystem: Environmental > Terrestrial > Soil >... | reverse complement strand
GACGCATTCGCGTTCCTCGGCTCGACCCACATCCAGATGCCGCACGACCATTGGCGCACCTGGACGGCGGCGGAAAAACTCGGCCTGCATGGGTGACGCCTTGTCGTTCCGGGGCCCGAGCGCCGCGAGGGAGCCCGGAATCCATAACCACCGCCGCTCGGTGGTGGCACCGACGGCGCCAACTGCTTATTTCCGTGGGTATGGATTCCTGGCTCGCCGCTTTGCGGCGCCCCGGAACGACGCCCCATGATCCTCAAGCGCGAAGAGATTTCAGACAAACTAGCCGCCGCCGGCTACATCGCTGACCGCGACATCGCCACCGCGTTGTGGCTGATGGAATTCCTCAAACGTCCGCTGCTGCTGGAAGGCGAGGCCGGCGTCGGCAAGACCGAGGTTGGCAAAGCGCTCGCCGCCGTTCACGCCGCGGAGCTGATCCGTCTGCAATGTTATGAAGGCCTCGACCAGAACGCGGCGCTTTACGAGTGGAACTATCAGCGCCAGCTCCTCGCCATCAAGACGCGTGAGGGCATCGGCGAGAATGCCGACGCCATCGAGGAGCACATCTTTTCCGAAAAGTATCTCTTGGAGCGGCCGCTCCTTGCCGCAATCCGCCGCGAGAAGCCGCCGGTGCTGCTGATCGACGAGGTCGATCGCGCCGACGAGGAATTCGAGGCTTTTTTGCTCGAGCTCCTCTCCGACTTTCAGGTGAGTATTCCCGAGCTCGGCACCATCAAGGCGACCTCGATCCCGCGCGTGGTGCTCACCTCGAACGGCACCCGCGAGCTGTCCGACGCGCTGCGCCGGCGCTGCCTCTACCACTACGTCGATTTTCCCGATGTCGATCGTGAGGCGAAGATCATCGGCACACGCACGCCGGGCATTGACACGACGCTGGCGCTGCAGATCGCGCGCATGGTCGCCGCGGTGCGCAAGGAGGATCTGCGCAAGGTGCCGGGCGTCGCGGAAACGCTCGACTGGGCGGCGACGCTCGCCGGGCTCGAGGTGCACGACCTGCGGCAGGAGCCGGAGGCCGTCTACGAGACGATGATTTGTTTGCTCAAGACCCATGAGGACCGCGCGCGGGTGACCCGCGAGGTGAGCGAGCGCCTTCTCGGCAAGGTGGCGTGAGGTCGTCTGATGACTCTTCCCAGTCACCCGGAGGCGCGAGCGCAGCGAGCCTCGAAGGGCGACGGCACGGCCGCTCGGGCCGCATCCTTCGAGGGTGGCCTTCGGCCGCCAACTCAGGATGACGGGCAACTGCGCGACGCGCGCCGCCGCGTGGCCGGCTTTGCGCATACCTTGCGCGACAATGGCTTCAAGGTCGGGCTCGCCGAGACGCAGGATGCGCTGGCCGTGCTCGCTTCGTCCGTGGCAACGCGGCCATCGTCGCTCAAACCTGCGTTGCGCGCGCTGTTCTGCGCGACCCATTCCGACTGGGAGCGTTTCGACGAGGTCTTCGATGCCTACTGGCAGGGCCGCCACATGCGGCAACGGCAGGTCTTGACGGGCGCGCCGGGCGGCAACGCGCCGCCGGCGCGGCGGCTGGCGCAAGCGCAGGTGCCGCAGGAAGCGCTCGGCCTGCCGGATCACGTCGAGCGGCGCTCCGGCGACAGCGATGCACCGGCGGACGGCCGCGGCCGCCGCGAGGGCGCCTCGCGCGCCGAGACGCTCACGACGACGGACCTCCGCCATATCGTCGATCCCGACGACATGGCGGCGACCCACGCGCTTGCGGCGCGGCTCGCCCGGGTGATGCGCGCGCGGCTGGTGCGCCGCGAACAGGTGCGCCGGCGCGGCCGCCGCCTCGACCTGCGCCGCACCATTCATCGCAACGTCTCGCATGGCGGAACCCTGATCGACCTCGCCTGGCGGCGCCGCAAGATCAAGCCGCTGCGGCTCGTCATGCTGCTCGATGCCTCGGGCTCGATGAGCCTCTACACGGCGTTTTTCGTCCGCTTCCTCCATGGCGTCGTCGACAGCTTCCGCGAAGCGGAAGCCTTCGTCTTCCATACCCGGCTCGCGCACGTCTCACCGTCGCTGCGCGACCGCGACGTGACGCGCGCGGTCGACAAGCTCGCCTTGATGGCGCAAGGCATCGGCGGCGGCACGCGCATCGGCGAGAGCCTGGCTACGTTCAATCGCTGGCACGCGCGGCGCGTGATCAATTCGCGCACCGCGGTGATGATCGTCTCCGACGGCTATGACACCGGCGAGCCGGAGCGGCTTGGCGAGGAGATGCGACGGCTGCGCCGGCGCTGCCGAAGGATTATCTGGCTCAATCCATTGATCGGCTGGCGCGACTATTCTCCGCAGGCGCGCGGCATGCAGGCGGCGCTGCCTTACGTCGACCTGTTCGCGCCCGCCCACAACCTGCAAAGCCTGGCGGCGCTGGAGCCGTATCTGGCGAGGATCTGATCATGTCCCGCGCCGATGACATTCTCGACATCATTGCGACGCGGAGATCGACTGGCGAGCCGTTCGCGCTCGCAACCGTCGTGCGCACCGTGGCGGCGACCGCGGCCAAGGCCGGCGCCAAGGCGGTGATCCTGCCGGACGGCACCATCTCGGAAGGCTGGATCGGCGGCGGTTGCGCTCGCGCGGCAGTGCTCAGGGCCGCGCAGGACGCGCTCGCCGACGGACGCTCGCGGCTCGTCTCGGTGCAGCCGCCCGACGTGCTCGCCGACCGCGGCGTGAAACCGGGCGAGGAGCAGGAGGGTGTGCGTTTCGCCAACAATATGTGCCCGAGCCAGGGAACGATGGACATTTTCGTCGAGCCGGTATTGCCGCGGCCGCAGGTGGTTATCTGCGGCTCAAGTCCGGTCGCGGTCGCGGTCGCCGATCTCGCCAGGCGAACGGGCTTCGCCGTCATCGTGTGCGCGCCTGCGGCCGAGCAGGGCGCGTTCGGCGATGCCGACCGCCGCATCGAAGGCTATGCGCTTCCGGTGGAGGATGCCGGCGCGCGCTACGTGGTGGTGTCGACGCAGGGCCGCGGCGACGAGGCCGCGTTGCTCGCCGCGCTTGCGGTTGATGCCGACTATGTCGCGTTCGTCGGCAGCCGCAAGAAGGCCGAGGCGTTGAAGGCAACCCTGGCGACACGCGGCGTCGCCGCCGAGCGTCTGGCGACGCTCAAGGCGCCCGCCGGCCTCGACCTCGGCGCGATCACCCCCGACGAGATCGCAATTTCGATCCTGGCGGAGATCGTCGCCGTGCGGCGGAGCAAGCATTCGCGCGAGACTTGCCGGGCGGGTGACGCGGTCAAAACTCATTCGTGACTCCGGCCCAACGATCCACGCGCTTCTCCTGACCGCGAGCGCTTGAAATGCGGCGGTGCCGCCAGCTCAGCGGCCGATGGCGGTAATGGTCGCCTGATTGTCGCCCGGCGACCCCGAGCACTTGGTCTATAGATATGATCATAATTACGCATTGTTGCACAGCAGTCGATCGGGCGTCGGAGTTCTGAACTCCGCCGGAGGCGCAGGGCGTCCCGGGAAATTCGTTCGTTTCGACCGGCAATTGGCAGCGTCTTATTCCCGCCGTCCTAGCCATTCCTGCCGAAGCGACTCTTCCCGAAAGGCTGGTTACTGTAGCAAATCTGCATCGCGTCGACCGTCGGGCGCAATGAGATTGTTCTTTTTTCGGACAGTTAGTTGATTAAGTTGATAGACAAAATCATAATCATAATCACAACGCGCACTCGTCATTCGCGTGAGGAGGTTTGCAATGGACAAGTCGATCCTATCGCTGACACCCGACCTAACCCCGGCGCTCGGCTTTGCAACCATGATCGGATTGGGACTTTTTTTGTTGGTCCTGTCATTCGCGATCAAGACCGCCTTGGTGCGCAATACCCATGATTTCATCATCGCCGATCGGAAGGTCGGCTTCGGCTTCGGCGTCGGCTCGGTCATCGCGGTCTGGACGTGGGCGATGGCGGTGATGATGAGCTCGGCGATGACATTCCGCTGGGGGCTGTCCGGCCTGTTCTGGTTCGTCGTCCCCAACGGGTTCGCGGTGATCGCGATGGTCCCGTTCGCCCGGATTCTGCGGCGAAACATGCCGCAGGGCTACACGATCTCCGAATTCGTGCAGCGCCGCTTCCGCCGTTCCAGAGTCGCCTCAGGCATCGTCACCGTGACAATGATCTTCGGCATCCTGCTCGAGATCCTGATCAATCTAAAAGGTACCTCAGTCGTCATCTCCACGGTGTTTTCCATCGATTGGAAGGTGGCGGCGGTCGTCGGCATCGCCTGCGTGCTCACCTACTCCTATTTCGGCGGTCTGTGGACGAGCGTCATGACCGGCACGCTGAACACGCTGATGGTAACGGTGCCGGCGGCGATCGTCGTGGCCGCGGTATATGAGCAGGTGCCCGGCGGCGCCGCCGCGGTCTTTGCCGCCGCCGACGCGGCGGACGCGCGCAATCTGTCGGTGCTGCGCCCGGACGCTGCCGCCGGGTTCGGCGTCACATTGGCGTTTGGCCTGCTCGCCGCCACCGTTGCCGATCAGACGTTCTGGCAGAAAGTGTGGGCGATCAAGGGCCGTGAGGTCGCGCGCACGTTCTTCTGGGCCGGCGCGCTCTTCTACCCGATCCCGATCTGCCTCGGAATGCTCGGCCTCGTCGGCATCGCTTTCGGACTCTCAACAGCCGACATCGGCGGCGACCTCGCGGCGGTGGGCCCCTACATCGTGTCGCATATCGGGCTGCCGCTGTTCCTGGTCATCCTCTACGTCCTGGCCATTCTTGCCGCGTGCTATTCGACGATCGACGGTGCCAGTGCCGCGCTTTCCTCGATCGTCGCGGTCGATGTCGTCAAGCGCTACTGGCCCGAGACCAGAGAGGGCGCGCTCTTCCTCGTCACGAAATTGTCGATGCTGCTTGGAGGCGCTGCGGCGACGGCAATCGTGCTGTCCGGCATCGACTTCACCACGCTGGTGCTTACTACCTACGCGCTCAAGACGTCGATCCTGCTGCCGCTGGTGCTCGCGATCTTGTGGCCACGCACGAACACCGTTGGCTTCGTCGGCGGGGTGGTGCTCGCGATCCTGATCGGCATGCCGATCTACGAGACCCAGGGCGAACTGATCGGGACGCTGTCGATCGTGGCAATCAGCGGTCTCACAGTGCTTACTGCCGGCTTCTTTGGCAGTGAGCGCTTCGACGTTTCGACCCTGAGGCGAACCGCCGACATCGTCATTGACGACGGCGCGGGCGTTCCCATCGCCGAACCGGCTGAATAACGCGCCGCTCCTTTCCATCATCTCTCATTGAGGAGCCAATCATGTCCGCCATCTTCATCGCCATTGTCGCCTTTGGACTCTTCGGCGCCGCCGTCTTCATCAGCGGCTTCATCGTCGCGGTGCGCGAAGCAGTCCGCGAGCGCAGGGACGGGGCGCCCGAAGGCGAGTGGGTAGACAAGGGCCGTTATGGCTGGAGCGCGTTCTTCGCCGTCTTCGCCTCGGCCGTGGTCATCGCCTTGGCCGGCGTCAACCCGCTCTGGATTTATGCTGGGCCTCTGCTCGCCATCGTCACCGCGACCGGCGTCGGCATTGCCTTCTTCGTCGGCCGCGACAAGGGCGTCGCAGCGCCGTCACTCGAGAGACCGTAGCGGAGGTTACACGTGAACAGACCCAACAAGAAGAAAGCGCATCTGCTCGGCTTCATCCAGCACGGCGTCAACAGCCACGCCACCGGAATGTGGCGCCATCCCAAGGACAAGGTCGGCTGGCACTTCGCGCGAATCGAGTACTGGCAACACATGGCGCGCACGATGGAGCGCGGTCTGTTCGACGCCGTCTTCATTGCCGACGAGCTCGCGCCGTACAACACCCACGAGGACAGCTCGGACCCGGTGGTGAAATGGGCCGTGCAGTGTCCGACGCATGAACCTTCGACCATCGTGCCGATCATCGCCGCCGCCACCAGGCACCTGGGGGTGGGCGTTACCTTGTCGTCCGCATTCGAGCATCCGTATTCAATGTGCCGACGACTGTCGAGCCTCGATCATCTCTCGGACGGACGGATCGCGTGGAACATCGTTTCGTCCTATTCGAAGAGCGAATGGGATGCTTACGGACACACCATGACGGAGCGCGGCGGGCGTTACGAGCGGCTCGAAGAGTATATGGAAGTGTGCTACAAGCTTTGGGACTCCTGGGAGCCCGACGCCATCGTCGCCGACAAGACAAGCGGCATTTACGCTGATCCGGCCAAGGTCCACGTTGTCCATCACGAAGGCAAATATTACCGCTGCCACGGGCGGCATTTCTGCGCACCGTCGCCCCAGGGACGGCCCGTGCTCTGGCAGGCAGGCTCTTCAGATCGCGGACGCGATTTTGCCGCCAAGCATGCGGAGGCGATCTTCGCCGTCCATCCGAATGTGGAGCGCATGAAGCAATACACCGATGATCTCAACGAGCGGCTGGCGACGCGCTTCAATCGGACGCCGGGCTCGGTGAAGCTGATCTACGGGTTGCAGACGGTCGTGGCTGAGACGCGCAGCGAGGCGCAGGACAAGCATGAGCGCATCAAAGCTTGTATCCCGCCGGAAGGGGCGATGGCATGGATCTCCGGCCACTTCGGCCTCGACTTCTCAAAGTATTCACCGGACGACGTCGTGCAGAACATCGAGGTACCGGGAATCCAGGGCCTGTTCGAATCGATCATCTACGCCAAAGGCGGGGCGCCGGTGACGGTGAAAGAGGCGGCCATGATCTACGCCCAGGGCATGGGCATGCCGGTGGTCGTCGGAACACCAGCCGACATTGCCGATCAGATGGAGCACTACATGGATGACGGCGGTGCCGATGGCTTCATGCTGATCGCGACCTATACGCCCGGCTGCTTCGAGGAGTTCGCCGATCTCGTGGTCCCGGAACTGCAGCGGCGCGGCCGCTTCCGCAGCCGCTATGCGGGCAGCACCCTGCGCGACCATCTGCTGGAGAATTAGGCCGCATCCGATCGCGGGTTTGGTCGGCGCCTATTCAGAACGCGCCGGCGCTGAAATTCAGCCGCTGGGTGACATCGTAGTTCTGCTTGGCGACCGGATAGGCATAGTCGACGCGGAGCGCGCCGAACGGCGAATCCCAGATCAGGCCGGCGCCGACCGACGCGCGGATTGCGCGCGAATTGGCGATTTGCTGTGACGGCGACAGCGAGGAGGCGAGGCTTGCGGCGCTCGATGCCCGGGTGGCCCAGAGGCTGCCGGCGTCGGCGAACAACGCCACCTTCAACTTAGCGTCGGCCGAAACAAGCGGCATCGGCGTCTGTAGTTCTGCGATCGTCGTCCAGTACACGTTGCCGCCGACATTGTCCTGGGTGGTCCCCGGGGTGACATCGCGCGGGCCAAAGCCGTTGGGCGCGAATCCGCGCACTAGCTGCGGCCCGCCGAAGAAGCCGTTGAGCAGCGGCAGCGGCTGCCCGCCCCAGGGCGTGGCGTAGCCGGTCTGCGCCCGCGCCATGCCGACCACGTCGCCGAAGATTTCGTGGTAGTAGCGCGCGTCCTCGGAGGTGCGGGCGAATTTGGCGGCGCCGCCGAGGCCGGCAAACTCGTTGTTGGTCTGCACGCGCACGCCGCTCGTCGGGTTCTTCGGATTGTCGAGCGTGCTGTAGGTGATGCCGGTGCCGACCGAGGACACCCACATCGGACCGGCCTGCGCCGCCTGCACAATGGGCAGCGAGGATGGGCCCGCCGCCGGATCGAGCGAAACACTCTGATTGTAGATCGAGTAGTTCCACTGCATCCCGAGTTCTTCGGTCAGCGGCGCGCCGAGCGAAACTTTGGCCCCGTACACGGTGCTGTCGAACGACTGATAGCTGCCGGCTAGCGTTTCCTTGCCGAACAGATCGACGCCGAGCGAGAGCCGCGGGCCGAGTGCGTAAGGGTCGGTGAAGGAAAGGTCGAACCCCCTGACGTACTGGCCGTAGGTCACCGACACCCTGGCGATGTCGCCAGTGCCGAGAAAATTCGCATCGCCCACGGTCACCGAGGCGAGCGCGCCGCCGGCCGTCGAATAGCCGCCGGAGATATAGAAGTTTCCGGTCTGGTCCTCCTCGACGGTGACGTCGATGACGATGCGGTCAGGCGCCGAGCCCGGCTGCGTCGCGATCTTGACCGACTTGAAATAGCCCAGCGCCTTCAACCGGCGTTCGGCGCGCTCGACCAGTGCGCGGTTGTAGCCGTCGCCTTCGCCGAAATCGAATTCGCGCCGGATCACCGCGTCGCGCGTCTTGGTGTCGCCGTGAATGTCGATGCGCTCGACATAGACGCGTTTGCCGGGCTCGACGGCGTAGACGAGATTGATGATTCCCGCCCGGTCTCCCCCGGCATTCGCGGAGGCCGCGGAAGCGGGCACGCGCTCGCTGCGGACCAGCACGGCGGCAAACGGTTCGCCGCTTTTGGCGAGCCCGATGGTTGCATCTTCGACGGTCTTGTTAACGGCGTCGGCATTGTAGGTTTCGCCCGCTTGCGTGCGCAGGTAGCGGTTGAGCGCGGCTGCATCGACGGCTTTGAGATCCGATACGACCTCGACGCGGCCCAGGCGATAGCGTGGGCCTTCCTCGATCGCGAACGTCAGCACGATGCCCTTCCTGTCCGTCTCGTAGCTCGCGGCCGAGTGCACGCGCACGTCAGCATAGCCGTGGGCGAGATAGAAGCGGCGCAGGAGGTCGAGGTCGCCTTCGATACGGTCGGCATTGTAGACGTCGTTATCGAGGAGGAAGCTCAGCAGATTGGTCTCGCCGCTCTTGATCTCGCCTTTGAGCTTGTTTGCCGCGTACGCGTTGTTGCCGATGAAGAGGATCTGCCGCACTACGAGCTTGTCGCCCTCCGTGATCTCGAACACGAGATTGACGCGCTCGTCCCTGGCGCGGATGGTCTTCGGATCGACGCGCACCGCGAAGTAGCCGCGCTGGCGGTAAAGCTCGATGATGCGCTCGGCATCGCCGTGGACCCCGGCGCGCGCCAACGGCCCCCCCGCTTTCGATTGCACCGTTTTCTTGAGGTCCTCGTCCTTGATTTTCTTGTTGCCCTCGAACGCCATCCTTTCGATCGTCGGATTTTCGACGACCTTGACCAGAATGCGATCCCCGTCCCTGGAAACGGTCACGTCCTGGAACAGCCCGGTCGCGTAAAGGCTCTTGAGCGCCGCGTCGAGCGCGGCCGCATCGAATCGCCCGTCGGCGCCGGCGTGAAAATGCGAACGGATCATCGACGCGTCGATGTGCCGGTTGCCGGCGACGGCGATCGCGGACTCCGCCTCGCTGGCCGCGAACGCGCTCGGGCAGGCGGCGGGGGGAAGAAACAGCGAAAGCAATGTGACCAGAATGCCGACTGTGACCCGGCGAGACATCGCAATGCGGCTCCGCAAGCCAAACGGCTCTGACATTACTATTCGCGGCCGCGGCGCCAGCGTGGCCGATTGTGTCGGAATGTGAGGAATTGTTGCGGCGTGAGGCGAGGCGCAACGCGCTTCGCCGCCGCAATCGTTACTGCCCAGATTAGTGGGTCCATGCACATTTTTTAGTCAGCGCCGGTGACCTTGCAGGTGACCCCCACGTTGGGGGTGCGGCGACACGGCTATTTTCCCAATTATTTCAATCTGATCGGAGCTGTCAGGGGCGACGTCGGCGCGCTGGCACGGGCCTTGCGACACGCGTCAGCGCCAACCGCAGATCGTCCATCGTCCTGATGGCCAGCCAGCAGCAGCGCCGCGGGCGCTCGCCTGCGTTACAGGGAGCTTGCAATGAATTTCGACAGGATTTCGCGCCGCCGCGTCCTGCAAGGAACGGCCGCGCTGACGTTTGGAGCGGCGCTGCCACTGCGTCCGGCCGCCGCGGCGGAAACGACCGTCGGCTTCATCTATGTCGGCTCGCGCGATGACTACGGCTACAATCAGGCGCACGCCGCCGGCGCCGCCGCCCTCAAGAGCATGCCCGGCGTCAAGATCGTCGAGGAGGAGAAAGTCCCCGAGACCGACGCCGTCGAAAAGACCATGGAGTCGATGATCAATCTCGACGGCGCGACGCTGCTGTTCCCGACATCGTTCGGCTACTACAACCCGCACATGATCAAGATGGCGCAGAAATTTCCGAAGCTGCGCTTCCAGCATTGCGGCGGACTGTGGAGCGACAAGGATCCGAAGAACGCCGGCAGCTATTTCGGCTATATCGACGAGGCGCAGCACGTCAGCGGCGTTGTCGCCGGCTACATGTCGAAGAGAGGCAAGCTCGG
>Ga0210406_10008563_pt1 | contig 10229 bp, 7 predicted proteins | sample IncBWC30MmetaG_FD_155454 | JGI IMG/M metagenome (GOLD analysis project Ga0210406, IMG submission 155454) | Forest soil microbial communities from Barre Woods Harvard Forest LTER site, Petersham, Massachusetts, United States - Inc-BW-C-30-M | ecosystem: Environmental > Terrestrial > Soil >... | reverse complement strand
CTAAAGCGGGCAATGGGTGTGGGTCCAGGTTGACTGCCTCTGAGAAGTCGATGGACAAACGTTTCGCGGCAAGGGCGCTCGCGATTCCCATGATGCTGGCGCAGATCAGCGCCCATTGTATACCGAAAAAGGTTGCTAAAGTTCCCCAAAGAATGCCGGCCAGTGACACGCCTCCTTGGGACACCATCATATGCGTCGCGTTCAGCCGGCCTCGGATCCAATCGGGTATGACTCGTTGTCCTGCGACCCAAAGCTCGGAAGCGGAAATCGTCCAGGCGGCGCCTGCGATCGCGGCCACCACAAGAAAAATCTGCGGATTCCGTACCACCGCCATTAAAGCGTAGCTCACCGCTAAAACGAGACCGGTTAACAGAGTCATCTGGTTTGGTTTTAGCCTTTTCCTGGCGGGTTCGAGAATGAAGATAGCACCGGTTAACGAACCGATTCCCATACAGGTAAAGACAAACCCCAAATGCAATGCATCAAAATGAAGCGCCTTTAGCCCGACCACGGGTAGCAACGCCGGCGTCGCGCCGATCAAAATGCCGAAGAGAAAATTTCGCAGCAGAATAACCCGGACGCCCGGAGCATACTTCATGTAACGGATCGCTCCGATTACTGAATCGGAGAAGCTTTCCAGTTGGCCTTGGAGCCGGTTTTTTTTGCGAGGCCAACTGCTTATGGCCAGAAGTACGACAACAAAAGCAGCCGCATTCAAACTGAATACGCCGCTTACCCCGACTAGCGGCACTAGTAGACCCCCAAGGGCTGGCCCAATGATCCCCGAAAAATTCATCTGAACTCCGCCTAGCGCTGTTGCCGAAGGGAGGTCTTCCTTGCCCACAATCTCCGGGATCGCAGCCGAGGACACTGGAGCCTGAAAAGCAAATCCGATTCCGATCAGGAATACACCGGCAAGGATGATTTCGGGTGTCAATTGGTTCAGGAACGCGCAGATGGCCAGCAAGGCGGCGCTGACCGCCAACCAACAGCTGAACACCTGCAGTAATCGGCGTCGATCCAGCAAATCGCCGAGCGCGCCCGCCGGCAGGGTGAAGAGGAAAAAAGGAAGCGTACTGGCCGTCGACATCATGGAGAGCAAGAGAGCGGACGCTCCCTTCGAGTTCATCGCCCAGGTCGCCGCCGTGTCGTGAGCGGTCACACAGCAGCCGGACACTACCAGAGCCGTCCAAACTCGCAGGTAGACCGGATTACGCAAGGAAGACCAAATCGAAGTGCTAGTCTTCAAGATCGGAGAAGATTATGCCTTATGTGCTGAATTTCCGAGACAAATGATCGCTGCGGCGAAGTTTGACAGCAATTCTTAAATCGCTGAGCATTCGCTGCTTGCAGCTGGCCTGGAAACCCAAGTCTTGCTCCGTAGGGAGTGAAATCTTTATAGCTATCGAATTTCAAATTACCATAAGTTCCCTTAGGAATTGCACCTCTACTGAAACGTCCCATGCGTTCTATCCGCAAAGCCGTTCTTGAGGACGTTGGCGCTCTTTCTGATTGCGATCGTGAGTTTGGTTTCGGTAGCCGGAAGGAATTCGTTGAGCGCGCGATCCGACGAGGCGGCGGTTACATTCTCGAGCAGGAAGGAAGGGTGATTGGAGTCGCGGCCTTGGAGTACACCTTCTTCGAGCACGGTTTTATCTCTTTACTCTATGTCAGCGCTGCCGAGCGCAGAACCGGAGCCGGCGAGATGTTGTTGCAATACCTGCTGTCGATTTGCCAAACACCGAAGCTTTTTTCCTCCACGAACCAAAGCAACCGTCCGATGCAGGCGTTATTCGCCAAGGCTGGTTTCCTACCAAGCGGCATGATCCACAACCTGGATCCGAACGATCCGGAGATCGTGTATTACAAGGCGATTACCGCTAGGGGATCTGGAGTGATCGACTCATAGAAGCAAGCTAAAGCTTAATAAATTGCGACTGGTCTTCACGTGGGGTTTGACGGGTTTCCTATTAGTCCTATCGGTCCTATAAGTCTTATTTGTCTGTTGCTATTAGCGGCTCGTCTTGCCAAAAACCGCTTGCCCTCTCAAAAGTATTAAGCTATAGCTTAATAAAATGAGGCCTTCCGTAACTCAAGCCGATTCCGAAGAGATCATCGCCGCCGCTCGTGTTTTGCGTCGGGGTATTACCGAGCTTTATCGACGGTTGCGCTCTGAACGGGTGGGTCACGGTCTCAGTGCGACGAAGCTGAGCATCTTGGGGAGGCTCGCTCTAAGCGGCCCTTTGACGGTTACTGCTCTGGCGGTCCAGGAGCGCGTACAACCACAGTCGCTGACGCGAACTCTGGCAGATCTTGAAGAGAGCAAATTAATCGTCCGGCGCCAGGATCAGGTCGATCGACGCCAGTCGCTGACCGAGATTACGCAGCTGGGTGCAGACCTCCTTAAGAATGACGCGCGCCGGCAAGCTACCTGGCTGGCTCTTGCCATGTCGTCTGTATTAACGCCGGCCGAGCGGGAGCTGCTCCGGGTCGCTGCTCAACTCATGCGCCAATTAGCTGATGCTGACGTTTCGCGCGTACTCAACCCGGCTGAAGCCGGTGGATAAGTGACCACTCCAGAAAACTTACCTCGGATCGATTCGAATCCGGTCAACCTAAACGCCTAACCAAAGCAACGGGTTCATGAATGATTCGGCTCTCCCCACCACAACTACGCTGACAGCCATTGCCGCAGAGCGAGTGAAAAAAATCCCGGCCGAGTGGCTGATCGCCTTTGTAATTGGGCTGGTTCATCTGGCCGTTACGACATTTTTCGGAACGAGCTCTATTTCATCGTCTGCGGGCGGCATCCAGATTTCGGGTTTGTGGACCAGCCTCCATTGGTTCCGCTGTTAGCAGCCGCTACTCAATTATTCGGCGACAACCCTTGGCTATTGCGTTTACCAGCAGCTACAGCCGCCGCCGGACTGGTGATCCTCACGGCCTGGTTCGCCAGACTCTTAGGAGGCAACTCAACTGCCGCTTCTATTGCCGGCTTGGCCGCCGGCATTGCTCCAGCGCTCATAGCGTTAACGACTACAACCACGACTGCAACCTTCGAACCAATCGCCTGGACCGCTTTTGCCTATTTTCTTACCCGAGCAATCGTTCAGGAGGACCGGCGCGCACTACTCTGGGCTGGAGTTGTCGCTGGTATTGCGATGGAAGCAAAGTACGGGATCGCGTTTTGGATGGCTCCGCTTGGGATCGGTGTCCTGCTGACGTCAGCCCGGCGAATTCTGGTTTGGCCGGCACTGTGGCTTGGAGCTTTGGTTGCCCTGCTTCTAGCTGTACCTAGCCTGATCTGGCAGGGCCTTCACGGGTGGCCTTTTCTTGAAGTCCATGCGAACCATTTGGCAAAGGGCGCAAACTTCACGGGAACACCGATTCGCTTCGAGGTCATTCAGCTCTTTGCGATGAATATTTTATTAGCCCCGTTATGGATCGCCGGTGTGGCAGCCCCTTTCGTGTGGGCCCCTTTAAAACCGGCTCGATTTCTATCCGTGGGGTTGCTCGGGGCCACCATTCTGGTCTTCCTGGCGCATGGGAAAGACTATTATCTCTTCCCCGTATACCCCTCGTTGTTTGCTGTCGGGGCAGTGGCTCTGGCGCAGATTCCGCCGGTCGTAAGAACCGTGTGGTTAGCAGCGGCACTGATAGTGTCTTTGATCGTTGCTCCCATTGTCTTGCCGATCCTGGATCCACCGGCTTTGGCTGCCTATCTGTCTTTCAGCCATCTCGCTCCGCCGCCGTCCGAAGCTGCCGCTGTCGGAGCCCCACTTACCCAACTGTTCTCGGACGAACTTGGCTGGCGAGACCTCGAGAAACAGGTAGCATCGGTATACCATTCTTTGCCGGCGGAGGAGCGGTCTCGAACCGCGATTCTTGCCGCCGATTACGGTGAAGCCGCGGCGTTGGACGTGTATGGCCAGCGCGATGGCCTACCACCCGCGTTATGCGGACAAAATCAGTACTTTCTATGGGGTGCTCGCGGTTATGATGGGAGCACGATTATTCACGTCAATGGTGATCCTAATCGGTGGCGGCGCGGCTGTGACTCAGTCGAGGTCGTAGGACAATTCGGTGTGCCGTATGCAATGCCTTACGAAAACGCGCGTCCGATCTTTATCTGCCACGGGTTGCGCCGCAATCTGACCGAGATTTGGAGCCGTTTGAAGCGATACGAATAGCCAATTCGCATTCTCAATGCGAGCGCCTTGTTTTGCACGCTGGTGCCGCCTGTCACTGCAAGTAATCAGTGCAGTCATCAGTGGTTTGTAACTGCCTACGGCTCAGACCTCTGCACTGATTGCTGACACACTGATTACGAATTGCGTCGCCGACCGCTTGCTTGCTTGATTCCTCCTGCACTGGAGATGCGCAACCATTCGCGGGTTACTGCGTTTAATAGGTGAACCTATAAAATTCTTAAGATCATTCTCTCCGGTCTCACCAGATATCCAATACCCCGCTCTCTCTGGGATTGGCCCTGAAGATCGATCTTTTGACAAAAGCCGTCGTTCCTCGCTCGGCCTTTTGGTCTCGCCGAGAACGCAAGGCACCTGAATACGATTGCAGCCCATCCTATGTTGAAGTTCGTTTCGAAACGAGTGCACCCTATGCTCTTCGCAGGCCTGCTGGGGTTTACGCCTTTGCTTGCCTCCGCAGACGTCTCGATTACCGTCGCGCCTCCTGTAATCCCCGTCTACGATCAACCTCCGTGCCCTGGAGATGGATACCTCTGGAATCCGGGCTATTGGGCCTGGGGAGATGATGACTATTACTGGGTCCCTGGCGTTTGGGTACAACCGCCTGAAGTCGGATTTCTCTGGACGCCTGGATGGTGGGGTTGGGGTGACGGGGGCTACCTTTGGCACGCCGGTTATTGGGGACCTCACGTCGGTTTCTACGGCGGGATTAACTATGGGTTTGGTTATTTCGGGACCGGTTTCTGGGGCGGTCATTGGGAAGGCGGCCATTTCTTTTATAACACCGCGTGCTGGCACGTGGGCGCCGGGTTCCACAATACCTACGCTAACCATTCGTGGGTAGAGGAGCGTAACCGGGCTAGCTTTAATGGACCTAACGGAGTCGACCGGAAAGCGACCGCTGAGGAAGAAAGAGCTGCTCACGAGGGGCATCATGAACTAACTGAGGAACAGCGTGCTCACGAGCATGACGCCCAGCATGACCACGCCCAAAAATTCGGGGAGAACAAAGGTAATCCCGGGAAAACAGCGCTGACCAAGACGGCGCACGAGGGTGAACATCACGAGGGTGAGCATCATGAGGGTGAACATCACGAGGGTCAACATCACGAGGGTCAACATCATGAGGCTGAGCATCATGGTACCGAGCATCATGAAGGCGAACATCATGCTACCGAACATCATGGTGCGGACCACCATGCTCCGGAGCACCATGCTGCGGAACATCATACGTCCGAACATCATACGTCCGAACATCATGCAGCTCCTCAGCATCACTCAGCCCCTGAGCATCACGCGTCAGCGCCGAAAAAAGGTGATGGCGGCGGCAAGAAAAAGTAAGCCAGCTCAGCTGATTTAAACTCTGGGGGCGCAATCGCCAGCAGTGCGTCGCATTTTAGCCGATTGCGCCCCGACGAGGAAGTTAGGAGGGTGAACACCTGCAATCCTGGCAACCTCTCCTAGCTCCTAGATTCTAGCTCCTAGCTCCTCTCTGATTACTCCTCAAAGTTTGCGCAACCATTTCTGGTCCCTCTGGTTTAATGGAGCAGCAGGTAAATACCTGCCTAGTATCAATGGAGTGGTCTAGGTTAGACAGTCAACAGCCCCGCATCCTGTCGGATCGGCCCTCACAATTGAGCTTGTGATAAAACGCTTGCGCAGGCCGGCTTAAGCCGTGTCGAGGTTGGCCCCGCAAACCACGATTACCTGACACAAATACTCGTTAGAATATGCTGAAGTTAATCAGAGTTCGATTCATCCTACTCGCATTACTACTGGGCATGACGCCCTCGCTCTCCTCGGCAGATATTTCGATCACCATCGCACCACCACCGCTCGCCGTTTACGATCAGCCGCTCTGCCCTGGGGATGGGTATATTTGGGTCCCAGGTTACTGGGCTTACGGAGAAGACGACTATTATTGGGTTCCAGGCGTCTGGGTCTTAGCTCCGCAACGTGGATATCTTTGGACCCCAGGTTATTGGGGATTTGAAGGTGGACATTACGGTTGGCATGCCGGCTACTGGGGGCGTCGCATCGGTTTCTATGGCGGTGTTAACTATGGGTTCGGTTATTTCGGATCCGGTTTTGTCGGCGGTAGATGGGAAGGCGACAGATTTCTCTGTAACACCGCGGTTTGGCATGTGAATAACACCGTCGTTCACAACACTTACGTTGACCGCACAGTGATTAAGAATGTTACGGTTAACCGGGTTAGCTTTAATGGTGCTGGAGGTATCGAAGCCAGAGCGACTGCAGAAGAAGAGTCAGCCGCACGTGAACAGCATTTAGAGGTGACGCAGGAACAGCGTACCCATGAAGAAACGGCCGTTCGCGATAGCAGCCAACGTTTCTCTGTCAATAAAGGCAATCCGACTAAGACCGCTATTACCAAGGTGGGCGCTGGGGCGGGAGAGGAAGTGAACCGTCCGGCTGCTGCTACAGAGGAACGCAAGGAAGCGACCAAGGAAACAACTAAAGAAGAAACAACGACCAAAGAGCAGACCACTAAAGAAGAGGCCACCAAAGCCAACGAGCCGCCCAAAGGCAAAGAAGAGGTAACCAAAGAGAAAGAGCAGACAACCAAGGAAGAGGTAAAGGGTAAAGAGGCTGCTACTCCGGCGAAGCACGAAGAGAGGGCGAAAACCGAAGAGAAGGCGAAAGCTGAAGAAAAGCCAAAGGCAGAGGGGCAGCCAAAAGCCGAGGCTCAGAAGGAACACCACCAGGCCAACAACGCCAAACCGGTTGAAGAGAAACCCAAGGGCGAAAAAGGCAAAGGCGAAAAGAACGAGAAGGACAAGAAACAGCAGCAGTAATCGGCTGATTCAGATATTTCGGTGGAGCGGCCTCGCTAGCGAGGCCGCTTCGCAACCCGGTAGGGATGAGCTCCTGCTCATCCGAGTTCCGAGGAGTGAAATCGCTGAAAAACCCGGACAAGCAGGAGCTCATCCCTACTGCCAAACCTGTGCGCGAGGCTCTTCAACTCCCCGTCTGCGCGCCTAGCCTTTCTCGATCATTGCGTAGGCATTGTGATTGTGGATTGATTCGTAATTTTCCGCTTCGATCCGATACCAAGTGATCCTGGAATCGGCGTTGGCTTTGATAGCGATATTGCGCACGAGATCTTCCACAAAAACAGGATGTTCGTAGGCGTGTTCGGTCACGGCTTTTTCGTCGGGACGTTTTAACAAACTGTACAGCTCCGCGCTGGCCGAACTTTCCACCAGCTGGATCAACTCTTCGATCCAGACCAGACCTTTGAAACGGACGCTTAGTGTGACCTGACCCCGCTGATTATGAGCGCCATACTTGCTGATAGCTTTAGAGCAGGGACACAAGGTTGTCACCGGTACCTTCACGGTCAGCACGAAATCCGACTCCTTCCGTGAAGCGGTTGCTGTGAAGCGAACATTGTAATCCATCAGGCCTACCGCTCCGGTAACCGGCGCCTGCTTTTCTACAAAAAAGGGAAATTCGAAATCGACGTGCGCTTGCTGCGCATCCAGGCGTTGCTGCAGATGGCGCAAGATTTCTTTAATATTATCTACGTGGACCACTGAGCCGTGCTCGTTCAGCACCTCGATAAAGCGGCTCATATGGGTGCCTTTAAAATGATGAGGCAGGTCTACCGTTAAAGCCACTCGGGCAATGGTGTGTTGAGAAGAGTGCGCTTTATCTCGTACGACAATCGGAAAACGCACATCGGTAACACCAACGCGATCGATTCTAACTTCCCGGTGGTCCGGAAGGCTTTGGGTATCGACCAGAGTGGCCGTCGTTTGCGGTTGCATTCTATTTCCTGGTTTTGTGAGGCCTAAATATCCACAGATTGCGCTAATTACGCAGATTTTTTTATGGCGGGTAGGAGCTGGAACAATATCAGGATAAGAGCCTCGCGCAGAGGTCGCAGCGGACGCAGAGCTAAAGAAAGAGAGGAGAACACCGTCTTTCGAGCAATTCCCTCAATTTGTGACCTCTGTGTCCTCCGCGCCCTTTGCGCGAGGCTCTTTGCCAGCGGTAAAAAATTTCCGCGTAATCTGCGTAATCTGCGGATATCTTCTTTCCGGGTGAAAGAATACCATCAGCTGCTCCGCCTGGTCTTGGAAGATGGCCGTCCGAAACATGACCGAACCGGTGTCGGTACACTCTCCTATTTTGGCGCACAGGCTCGGTTCGACTTATCCAAAGGATTCCCTCTAGTCACGACCAAGCGGGTTCATTTTAAGTCAGTGGTTCATGAGTTGCTTTGGTTTATTCGTGGACAGACGAACGTCCGGTCCCTGAACGAAAATGGGGTCACGATTTGGGACGAATGGGCAGATCCTCAAGGGGAACTAGGCCGGGTTTATGGCGCTCAATGGCGAGATTGGAAAACCGCTGAGGGCCGATCGGTGGATCAACTGAGCGAAGTGGTACGCATGATCAAGGAAAACCCGGACAGCCGTCGATTGATCGTGACCGCATGGAATCCGGGAGAGCTAAAGCAAATGGCATTGCCACCTTGTCATGCCTTGTTCCAATTCTACGTGCTAGATGGATGCTTGAGTTGCCAGCTTTATCAGCGAAGCGCCGATCTTTTTCTGGGAGTGCCGTTCAATATCGCCTCTTACGCATTGCTGACTTTAATGGTCGCGGCCGTCTGTCATCTCGAACCGGGGGAGTTCATACATACGTTCGGAGACGTGCACATTTACCTAAATCATCTGGATCAGGTGAAAGAACAGTTATCCCGTCCCGCGAGAGCTTTGCCCACTATCAATTTTCGGCGGGTGCCCGCTGCCTTGCCGGAATTCGTGTACGAGGATATCGAGCTTGTGGGATACGATCCTCATCCAACCATCAAGGCGCCAATAGCGGTATAGGCGAGGGCTCGCTCCTCAATCGTTCTCGTCCTCGTCGTCGTCCTCGTCCTCGAAAGTGACGGTCCGCCGCGCTTGGGACCCGCCGACGATTCGACTCGCAAAACTACGTGCTGCTGCGACTAACTGCGCGCTGATGTGGAGTCGATTGTGTGGACGGGTCTCGGGAAAGCTTTTTGTCCCGAAGGGACCAGGTGATCGTAGCCTGGCAGTTTACTGCCAGGGGATGCAAGAAACCGGACCAGTCCCGTAGGGAACGGTATGATTCGGTGGAAAGGAACGTTCCTCAACCTTGAATGGCGAACCTGTCAGTAGACCAACTCAGACCGTGCCCGACGGCACGGGCCTTTTTTGTAAACGCATTCCAGGCAGTAAACTGCCAGGCTACTTTCATCTAGTCCCTCCGGGACGAAACCCCGGGGCAGATGATCAAGCGCAACGTTTTCGAGGACGAGCACGACGACGACGAGTACGAGGACGAGAGAACCCGACCCTCAGAACAAAACCGTAAACCGGAAAGTCACAGCCCAGGCGCTTCCGAGACTTGAGTTTAGCCCTGGTGTTGGGATGTAGCTGATGGCGGGCTGGAAGAAGGTGCTGGCATACAGATGAGCCTGATAGTATCCCTGGAACATCAATTCACTAGGACGATTGAATAGATTCGGGTTCAGCCAGGACCAGGCCATGCCGGCGCCGATAGAATCGTCCGGTCGGAACGGGATGAGGCCGAAACCAGTTAGCCCCGCACCGAAATAATCTTTCACCGGCAAGGTCTCGGAGTTGTTCACGCCAAATTGGAAAAAAGCCGAAATCGAAGCGTGCCCGCTCTTTGCCGTCGGCACAAGCGCCTTGCCCTTGCCGTCTGTAATTGGCGGCTCTGTCGAACTGGCCCAGATGCGCTGGCCGCCAAAAAGATAAAAACCGCCGGTGCCATCCTGTGAGATTCTCCGGGGACCCTGAAGCTGACCCGTTTGATACCATCCACCCAAACCAACTTGGCCTGGATATTTTCCTGCCACCACCCAGTCCACACCCGTTTCCAAAATGTTGAAATAATAACCATTGAAATGCGGACCGGTCAGGCCGGTTTGCACCCCGCGAGCGACATTGCCGTCGTACAATCCGTAGTTAAGATAAGAATTCTTGGTGGGCGCCAAAGTCA
>Ga0210406_10008562_pt1 | contig 10229 bp, 3 predicted proteins | sample IncBWC30MmetaG_FD_155454 | JGI IMG/M metagenome (GOLD analysis project Ga0210406, IMG submission 155454) | Forest soil microbial communities from Barre Woods Harvard Forest LTER site, Petersham, Massachusetts, United States - Inc-BW-C-30-M | ecosystem: Environmental > Terrestrial > Soil >... | reverse complement strand
GCTCCCCGTGGCTGCTACGTTGGCGATGGGAAGATCGTAGTTCGGATGATTGAACACATTGTAAAACTGTGCTCCAATCGCGAACTTCGCCTTCTCCCACTTCGGCACTTGAATGTACTTCATGATCGAGAAGTCGGCGTTGAAGTAGTCCGGCCCGCGCAGCGTGTTTCTTCCGAGCGTGCTGAACCCATTCGGCGACGTTGCAAAGAGCCCCGAACCAATGCAAGTGGGCCCGGCGGAAGTGATGCCAGTGCACTTTTGATTTGTATTCGGCACCAGCGGCGTGGCGAACACCGTTCCGCCGTACCCAAATCCATTCAGTGCGGCGCTCGTGCCCAGATCCACAGGCGTGAACGGCAAGCCCGAACGTACGAACGCCGTTCCGGACACCTGCCAGCCCTTCAAAGCCGCATCCGGCCCATGGCCAAATGTCAGCTTCCTCAGCGGCAGTTCCCAGACGTAATTCGCGTTCAGTTGATGCCGCACGTCATAGTCGGCATTCCCGTAGTTCGCTCGCAGGTTAAACGGAGTTTGCGGAAATTGAATTGAGTTGTTCGTCGCCCCGAACTGCGCCGACGCAAACGTCGAGAACCCTCCATTCGAAATTTCGTCCAGGGCATGGCTGTAGGTGTAATTGATGCTGAATTGACCGGACGAATAGCGATGCACCAACGATACGGTCACGCCGTTGTAGTCGGAAATGGCGTTGTTATACAAACCGTTCACCTGGCCGAATCGGGGATCAGGTGCCGTCGCCGGCAGCCCGGCGAAACCGCCAGGAAAAACACTCAGTGGCGCGAACGCATTCACGCTATTGAACTGCGTTGTCTCATGCAGGCCGTGATTTCCCACATAGCCCACCGTCAGCGCGGTGTTTGCGCCGATCTGCTTCTCTATTTCCAGGCTCCACTTCTCGTAGTACGGGAGCGGATTGTAGTTTGGCGTGTAGTTAAACGAAGGCGCCGTAAATTGCGTCCCGCTCGCCTGCAGTTGCGCCAGCGTGATTCCCTGCGGGAATCCGTTCACGAACGCGGCGTTCGAATTCGCCGCAATCGTGAAGATGCTTCCCGGTCCCGTATTTTCATTTGGCGCCAAAAATCCGCCACTCGCAAAGAAAGTGCTTACGTTCGGAGCATTGCCGGCCAGGTTATCAACCAGTTGCCCGGGGAACCCGTCGTAGAAGATGCCGAACCCTCCGCGGACCACCAGGCTCTTTCCGAATCTGCCCGGCTGCCACGCGAAGCCAAACCTCGGCGCCCATTCCACTCCCGTGTAGTCTTTGAATGCGGTCGAAAGCCCCGAATTGATAATTTGGTTGTAGGGGATATTGGCGGCGTTCGCTCCTCCCAGGTTCGGGTCGTTTACCAATGTCGTGAACGGTTCGACCAGATTCGAGAAGCAGTTGCTCTTGCACGATGGATTTGAGTCGTGATCGATACGCAAAGCGAACGTCAGCGTCAGATTGGGCCGGATCTTCCAGTCGTCTTCCACGTACCCGCCTAGTTGCCAGAATGTGAAACGCTGCTCGCTGCTCTGTGCAAATTGCTGCTGCAGTGTGGCTCCGTTGTCGCCCGGTACCGTTCCGATTCCTCCGGAGATGAAATCCGCGGTTGTTCCTTCGGTCACAAGTCCGTTGGCAAATTGCCCGAAGCTGGAGTCCGTAACATCGTTTCTACGGAACTTCAGCCCCACCTTAAGCGTGTGCCGGCCGAAGCTCTTCGAAAAATCGTCCGACAGTTGCGCCTGCGTCACATTGCGGCCCTGCGGGAACGCAAAGTCCTGTCCTCCGAGGGTCGTAAACAGGCCGTTGCCAAACTGTAACGTCGTCGGAAATGCCTGAAACGCCGCTTGCGGATTCGGCTGCGAAAAAGGAGCCGAATACCATTGGCCGGAAACGACCAGCTGGTTCACCATCGTTCCGCTGAAGAAGTGCGTCTCATTGATTTGGCCCTGGTATTCCGGCTGATTGCTTACCGCGTTGAACACCGGGTTGATCGGGTCCGTAAACGTCGCCTGCACCCCTTTATCCTGCTGGTAGCGTCCGTAGATCGTGTCCTTCGGCCCGATGTTGTAATCGATGCGGAACGAATACAGTTGCTCGTGCGTTTTTGCATTCACGTTCGAGTTGAAAAATTGCGCGCAAGGCGTAGTCGAACCGTTTCCGAATGCTGGATCAACGTTGGGAAAAAGCAAAGGCCCGCTTGCAGCCGTCTGGCATCCTGTCGGATCGGTCGGTCCGCCTCCAGGCTGCGCTCGCGTGATTCCCGGAGCGTTGTTGTACAGATTGAATATGTTCTGGTAAAACGCCACCGAGTTCGTCAATCCCTGCTGCTGCAGGTTGGCGATCACGTCGTTCTCAAACTGCTGGGTCGGCACCACTGTCCTCGTCGACGTCGGAATCACCAGGTACAGCCCTTCCGTGTTGAAGTACCCGAACAGCTTGTTCTTGATGATCGGGCCGCCGAAATCTCCGCCATATTGATTCGCATTCACGAACGACCGCGGCGTATCGGTGGCATTGTTGAACGTGGGGTTTGCGTTCAACGCGCTGCCGTTCCAGAAATACTTCAGGTCGCCGTGAAAATCGTTCGTTCCGCTGCGCGTTGTGATGTTCACGTTCGATCCCGCCAGGCCGCCAAACTGCCCGCCGTACCCGTTCGTCACCACGCTTACTTCCTGCACTTCGTTTTGTCCCAATGTCAGGTTGGTCGCCCCCGAATTGTTCAGGTTCAGGTACGGGTCGTTGTAATCCATTCCGTTGACGGTGAAAAGGTTGCTTGTCGCCGATACTCCGTTGGCGGAGAAATTCCCAAACCCGCCCGCCGTGTTCTCGGTGGTTCCCGGCGTCAGCAATGCCGAGTATGTGATGTCGTTCCCGGGATTTGGCACATTCTGCACCGTGGTTTCCGAAATCGTCGTCACCACGCTCGCGTCCGACGTCTGCAGCAACGGTGCCTGCTCGGTCACCGTCACCACCTGCGACGTCGCTCCCAGCGTAAGTTTCAGGTCCACCGTCTGGGTCGCTCCCAGCGATACCTCAACCGTCCGCACCACGCTCTCGAAATCCTTCGCCTCGATTTTCAGTTCATACTTGCCGGGGGACAGCAGCGAAAAGCGGTACACCCCCGCGCTGCTCGTCTGCGTTTCTCGCGTTTCGTTCTGCGAAAGGCTCCTCAGGTGGACCTTGGCCCCGGGTACCACCGCCCCGGCCGGATCATTCACCGTTCCCACAATTTCTCCCGTCGTCGAGTTCTGCGCCTTTGCCGGCTGGCAACTTCCCGCAAGCAGTCCGCAGAGGCACAAGACGGCTACAGACACACGTATCCACCGCTTGAAAAATTTCAAGTTACACCTCTTTTAGTTTTTATTTACTGAGTACCGCATGGCGGACAACTGACCGGACCCCCACCACCTAGGCGAGCCAACCTTCCACTCATCTGCAAGCAACCTGCCAATCCCTCTCCGCGCGGCAAGTTCTTGTTTTTCAATCTGCACTAAAATAGTGCAGTTCCTTTTTCCTCCGGATCGTACGGTTAATCATAAATTCCCCGCCGCTCCGTTCCATTTTCGATAACCACTTTCGTTTTCCGTAGAAAAACAATTACACCCCTCGCGAACATTCGACGCCACATTGCACAATAAAGTTGCACCGCGATTTAAAAATAATTCCGCCGTGCAAAAAAGTTTTTCAAATGTCATGACAGTCCTGAAAAATCGTCGGGAGAAATTCGTCTGTGACACTCGGCTAGGTGGTGCCCCCCCCAAAGTGAAAGATGAATTTGGGTGCGTTCCACTTGCTGCTGCCGCGAATTCTGAACAGGTTTCACACTAGGCCACATTCGAAACCAGTGCGTCGCCTGGAGCGCTTGTCGGTATATACTTCTCTCAATCGGCCGTTGTTTTCTCGCAATCGCGGGCTACGTATTCTGTGTTACGTAGAAAAGCAGTAATAGTATGGACGAAGCCAAACCAAAAAAGGCTAGCCCCGAAGGTGCAACTGTCGGAAGACCTTCTGGACTGCGCGCCCCCGTCAAGGGCGAAAGTTCGGGCAGCGATATCTCGCTGCCGGACGACGCCACGATTGTCGATCGAGCTTCGCCGGCTCCACCATCCCCGGCAAACGCCGTCGCCGGTGATGTCACCTACGCTGACCCTTCCCCCAACCTAGCCCGACCAGGCCATTCCTCCATCGCCGCAAGGCGCGACCACCTCCGCCCCGGCGACGTGCTCGGCGGCCGCTACGAAATCCTAAACCTGCTCGGCGAAGGTGGCATGGGCGCCGTCTACAAAGCGCGCGACCTCGAAGTCGATCACCTTGTAGCCTTAAAAGTGATTCGCCCGGAGATGGCCGATCATCCGGTGATTTTGGCGCGCTTCAAGCAAGAGCTGCTCACTGCGCGCCGGGTAACTCACCGCAACGCCGTCCGCATCTACGATCTTTCTGAAGTCGACGGCGTCAAATTTATTACAATGGAGTTTGTCGAAGGCTGCGATCTGCGCAAACTGCTGCTCGACAACGGAAAACTCTCCCCCGAGCAGGCCGTCGACACCATTCGCCAGGTACTCTTTGCACTGGAAGCCGCGCACGGCGCCGATGTCATCCACCGCGATTTGAAACCCCAAAACATCATGCAGGAAAATACCGGCCGCATCCTGGTGATGGATTTTGGTCTGGCCCGTTCGCTGGTGTCCGACGGCATGACCCAATCCGGCGCGCTGCTCGGCACCATCGAGTACATGTCGCCGGAACAAGCCATGGGCAAGCATCTCGATGCGCGCTCCGACCTGTTTACCGTGGGCTTGATCTTCTACGAATTACTCACCGGAAAAATTCCCTACAGAGCGGACACCGCGATGGCCAGTCTGCTGAAGCGCAATCAGGAGCGTGCGCTGCCAGCGATAGAAATCGACGCATCCGTTCCCAAGGGCCTCAGCGACATTGTCAGCAAATGCTTGGAGCGCGATCTCGAATTGCGCTATCAGAGCGCCAAGGAAATTCTCGCCGATCTGGACGCCTGGGAAGGCAAGCGCCCAATCGCTGCGTCCGTGGTGATTCCGGCGCCGCTACCTCCACGCGCGGTTCCTTGGAAGTGGGTCGCGGCAGGGACGCTTGCCGTCGCGATCGCCATCGCCGGTTGGGCGCTCAAAGGCAAACTCACCTCCACCACCACCGGCAAAACTCCGGCCGGCCCCGAGGTTTCTCTCGCCATTTTGCCGTTCCGCAACGGTTCCGGCGACGCCAAGCTCGATTGGCTCGGCTCCAGTTTGGCCGACATGCTGAGCACCGACGTCGGCCAATCTGCGCACCTGCGCACCATTTCCCCAGGCCGCTTGAATCAAGTCCTTTCCGACCTGCAAATTTCGCCGGGTACCGACATCGACCCTGCAACCATGGGCCGCATCGCCGAATTCAGCAATGCCGACACCGTAGTCTCCGGCCAATTCGCACGATTCGGCGACAAGATTCGCATCGACGCGACGTTGCGCGACCTCAAGCATCAGCGAACCATTCCGGTAAAAGCGGAGGCGGCTGACGAGAAATCGCTGCTGCCGGCCATCGCGCAACTCGCCCAATCCATTCAGGAGAATCTGTCACTCTCTTCCGACGTCCTTTCGGAGTTGCGGGCCAAGTCTTTCCAGCCTTCGTCCAGTTCCTTGCCTGCCCTGCGCAGCTATAACGAGGGGATGGAGCTGGAGCGTCAGGGAAATCACCTGGAGGCCGCTAAGCGATTTCAAGCATCGGTGCAGGCCGACCCTAACTTCGCTCTGGCGTTTTCTAGGCTGGGGCAAACCTACAGCAATCTGAGAAATGACGACAAAGCCAAGGAGTATTCGCAGAAGGCCGTGGATCTTAGCGACAAACTTCCGGCGCCGGAGCGTTATTTAATTCAGGCGAACTACGCTCAAGTCTCCAACGACTTCCGCAAAGCGATCGAGTCCTACGAAAATCTTGAAAAGGTTTCTCCGGAAGATGCCGATGTCCGTTTTCATCTGGGAGAACTCTACGAATCAACCGGCGCTTACGACAAAGCGCGCACCGAACTCGCCAAGGTCCTGTCCATCGATCCGAAGCACGTCGATGCATTGCTGGCCGCGGGCCGCGTGGAAATTCGCAGCAACAATCCCAAGGGTTCCCTCGACTACCTGAACCGTGGACTCACTCTGGCCGTACAACTGGACAACCCCGACGGCAAAGCTACGATTTTGAACGTGATGGGTGCCGCGTATGAACAGCTCGATAAGCCCGAAGAGGCACTGCGGAATTTTCAGGAATCTCTGACCATCAAGCAGAGTCTGGGCCAAAATCCCGGAGTCGCGTTGACTCTTGGCAACATTGCCCGTGTGCAGGCCAGTCTCGGCAAACCGGATGACGCCTTTAAGAGCTACCAGAAAGCAGTGAAATTGCAGCGGGAGATTGGCGATAAGAGAGGCCTCGGCATCACCTTGATCAATTTCGGTGAACTCTACCGGGATCGCAGCCGCTTCGATGACGCGCTCCAAGCCTATAAGGAATCCTTGCAGATCCAGCGCGATATCGGCGACGAGAATCGACAGGCCATCTGCTTAAATAATATCGGGCTCGTCTACCTCTCTAAAGGTCAACCAAGTGACGCTCTAACATACTATGAGCGCGCCCTGGAACTCCGCAAGAAGGCCAACATACCAAGCGAAGTTGGCGAAACTCTGCACAATCTCGGCGATGCTGCCCTCAAAGCCGGCGACTACGGCCAGAGTCTGGACTATCATCTCCAAGCTCTGCAACTGTTTCGCAGTTCCGGCGACAAGAGCGGCGCGGCGATCCAGTCCTACAGCATGGGCACCATCTTCGAGTATCAGGGACGCTATGGTGCAGCGCTCAAATCCAAGGAAGAAGCGCTCAAGACGTTCCGGGATTTACAGGACCGCAGCTTCTGGATGGCGGAAATTTTGAGCGGTTACGGAAACTCGCTCAGCCAAATCGGCCGTTACGATGAAGCGCAGAAAAACCTTACCGAGGCCATGAGTCTCGCCAAAGAATTGCAGAATAAGACGCTGGTCGCGCAGATTCTCAACTTTCAGGGCGACGCTTTTTATTATCGCGGTAACAGTAGGTCCGCTTCCGATTTGTTCGCGCAGGCAGTTTCGGCAAGTTCGGGAGATGTTGAGAAGGATGTGGTGTGGCTTTCGAAATACAATGCTGCAAAGTGCCTCGTCGAGGAAAAGCGCTACCAGGCGGCAGTTGCTCCGCTCAAAACTGTGGTTGCCCAGGCCGACGCCGTCGGGCTGAAAAACATTTCCACGGAAGCCACGCTGGCCTTGGCCGAAGCGCTCCTGAACATGCGGCAATATCCGGCGGCAAGGAAGGAATTGGAGACAGCGCTGGCGACCAGCGAAAAGCTGGGCCTGCAGGTTCTGCAGGCACGCAGCCAGTATTTGCTTGGGCGCATCCTGGAACTTTCCGGAAGCGCAGCCGAGGCACCGCCGCATTTCGCGGCAGCAAAGCGCATATTGGACGGAATTCGCCAGGAATCCGGGAGCGACGCCATCCTTAAGCGACAGGACACTGCGCCCATCGCAGCGCATCAATAGAGATAGAAGTAGTGTGCGGCGAGCCGTAATAAATCGACGGCTCGCCGCGATCGTTTAAGGGTTTTATGGAATCGTAAATTGTGTATTCACCGGCGAAAACACTGTCGAAATCACAGTGACTTGATAGGTTCCGCTCTGAAGCCCGTTGGTGTTAATGTCCTGTACGTTGACGTGGTTCTGGTTGTCAAAGTGGAATTTATTGGCGGCACCTCCGTTAACTAGTGTCGCAGGACTTATATTTCCGGTTATCGGATCTTTGGTACCAACAGACAGGGTGGCGGTTTTATCCCGCAGGAAGGGTCCGTTGGTGCAGTCGCCTCCGGCTAGAACAAGCTTGAAAGAGACTTCGACAATCGGATTTTGGCCCGACGTGCTGGTTTGCGGCACGGCTGTCAAGCCCGGGTTACTGCAAACGGTGTCGCCTTGGGCCCCATTGGCAAACGGTTTTTTGAGGGCCGCAAGGCTCGAAATACCGGGAGTCTTTCCTCCCATGCCAGGGTCTTCACAGTTGGTACAATTAAACGCGTTAGGGTCGACATAGAACGTCAAAATGTCCTCCGAGAAGACGTCGGTTGCGTTATCGCCTGGGGCGTGGCCGAATGCAGGAATGCCGTCGGTGATTCGGAAACTATTATAGTTAAGCGTTATAGAAATAACGCCCTTGTAATCGACACCTCTGACCGGAACTCCGTTCGGCCCGCCGACGTTACCGCTAACATCGTAACGAACGCAGGGCCCCTTAGTGTAGGGTATGCAAACCGTGCCCGTGGGAAACTCTGTCGGATCGAGATTGGTAATGCTAGTGACCTCGTTTGCGCTAACGGTGAGAGTAAATCCTGGGGCAGGCGTCAGCACCGTGTCGAATTGAAAGGCGATCACTCCGTCGCCGGTACCTGAGAAATCGAAGGTGCCCGTGGTATTTCCAGGGCTGAATGTGATTGAGCAGAACTGTAAACCGTCTCCCCCCGGCCCGGTGCATGTTCCTTGCGCCCAACTTGGGGCCACACACAACAGCAACGCCAATACAGAAAGCGCGAGAACCCGGATATACATGGCTGGATCTCCTATCTTGTCGAAAATTGTCTGAAATGGCTGGTCGCGTTCTAAGAACTGGGGGCGGAGTCCTGGGAGTAATGGAGCAATCTTTTCTTTGAACCGACTTGCAGGCATCGCGGGGGAATGCCTCGGCCATTTAGGTTTGGACTGTTACCCCTCCCGGTGCTCGCTGTCAAGCGAAAAGTAGCAAAAATGCAATAAAAATTGGAAAAACCTCCGTCGCTCTCCCATGAGGTCCGATCATGTCTCCTCGCCTTCAGCTGTAGACTGTCAACTGTTGACTGTTGGCCTCCGACTCCGCCTCCCCCGTACCAACTGCGACGCGCCGCGCATCAACTACAACCAGCAACTTATCCGCTACCCCCAACCGAGGTGACATCCAAATGATCTCCATGACTCCCGAGCAAGCCGCTTTTCTTCTCCAATACCAACTCCCGTCCGTCAAAAACGAGTACCGCACCACCAGCGCCACCATCGCCGCCATCCCCACCTCCAACGCCGACTATCGCCCCGACCCGCAAGCCCGCAGCGCCGCCGAAATCGCCTGGCACATCGCCGCCGCCGAACACCGCTTCTACGGCGGCATCGTCTCCGGCGCTTTCGACTTCAACAACATTCCCCGCCCCGAAGGCGGCATCACCCCCGAAAACATCCTCAAGTTCTACACCGACTCCTTCGCCAAGAATTTCGACAACCTCACCCGCCTCACCCCCGAGCACGCCGTCCGCATCATGGACTTCCGTGGCATGTTCCAGCTTCCCGCCGTCGCCTATCTCGATTTCACCATCAAGCACACTGTCCACCACCGCGGGCAGCTCTCCACCTATTTGCGCGCCATGGGCGGCAAAGTCCCAGCCATCTATGGAGAAAGTTACGATTCCGCCGAAGCCAAAAAATCCGCCGCAGCCAACTGATCTCGTTCAGCTGTGCGCCCGCGTCCCCGCCACGGGCAAAAACGCCACCCCGCACCGGAACATTTTTTGTTCCGGAATTTCCGCAATATTCACCACGCGCGCCGGCACATAAATCGCCGGCGCGTTCGGCGATTCCATCGAAAACGGCACCGCGACCGTCACCTCGGTCGAAATCAAGTATGCATTCTTAGTCTTAAATCCCAGCCCGCCGCGCGACATATCAATGCAAGTCACCACATCTTTTCCAAACGCGTCACTCTGTATGCAAGCAAAGTAATTCACTTTTGCCCGCACCCTCGCCCGCCGATCGTCCACCGCCGTCGTCGTAGCGATCGCCGGAACCCGCGCTTCATTCTTCACTCGTACCTCCGCACGCTCTTCCACATGCGCTTCCATCCTCTCCTCTCGCGGCTCCAGATCCACCGTCACGCGCGGCTCCATGTAGCCCGAGAACGGATGCGCCACACTCTCTTCCTCCTCCAATTCCAATCCCTCATGCTCCACAACAACCGCTTCTCTCCGCGGCGGTTCCAGCTTCCGCCCCACTCTCGGCGCAACCGTTCGCGGAGCCTCGCCAGGTTCCGGCCGCTTCCACACGGTCGCAAACCCGCAGTCGGTGCAATACCGCACCAGCCCGCCGTGAATCGCGCACACGTCGAACTCGTAATCGCCGTTCAGCAGAGTCACCGT
>Ga0210406_10008561_pt1 | contig 10230 bp, 9 predicted proteins | sample IncBWC30MmetaG_FD_155454 | JGI IMG/M metagenome (GOLD analysis project Ga0210406, IMG submission 155454) | Forest soil microbial communities from Barre Woods Harvard Forest LTER site, Petersham, Massachusetts, United States - Inc-BW-C-30-M | ecosystem: Environmental > Terrestrial > Soil >... | reverse complement strand
AAAGGCCGGCCAGGAGCTTAGGATAAGCCTTGTCCAAGTGCTCCCATCGTTTGTTGGCGGCATCGGCGCTCGACTTGAATGCCCCGAGTTGTATGCCATAGCGCCCCTCCGGCGCAGAAGGTTTTGCGGCCTTGGCCGGTGACGCGGTTTGCGCCGGTGCCGGCGACGGCGCTGCGGCGGACGGTTTCGCCGGGGCGGCGGCGGCGCCTGCCGCTGGATTGCCGGGTGTATTCGCTGTTTCCGCTCCGGGTGTGGCGTTCGACGGTGCCTGCGCGAGCGTGAAGTTCTCCACGCGGATGCGGGCTTCCTCCGTCCATTTGCCTTCCGGGTACTGCTTCAGAAAAGCTTGGTAGGCCTCTTGCGTATCGGTGTCGCGCGCCTTTTGCCAATCGCGTTCCTCGTAGAGTTCCTTGACGCGCGCCTGTGCCTGCGCGGTGAATTCGCCGCTGGGATATTTCCTGATGAATTGCTCATAGGAATCGGTGGTGTTCGCCGCGCGGGTTTTCTCCCAGTCGCTTTGCTGGCGGCTGCAGCCGGAGATGACGAGCAGCAGCGCAAAACCGAGGCCAATGACCGCTTTGTTCATGACTTTTCGTACTCAATAGGGGTTCCCGATGAAGATGCATTCTACTTCGATTCGCGATGTCGCGGCGACGCCAAGCTCGTCACATCACGGCCGGCCCTGGATAGGATAATAGGCCCCATGAGCGAGCAAAAACGGCGATTTTTCGAAGGCAACTCGGCGACTCCGACTTTTATCGGCGCCGAATCGGTGTTCGTCGGCAATATCCGCGGCGCGGGACATTTCGTGGTGTCCGGCGAAGTGCACGGCGACGGCGAATTGGAGGGCGGGCTCAATCTGTCCGCCACGGGAAGCTGGTACGGCTTCATCCAGGCGCAGCAGGCCATCGTCGCCGGCAAGATCACCGGGGGTCTCAACGTCAAGGACAAACTGGAAATTGGCTATACCGCGGTGATACGCGGCAAGGTCAGCGCTCGCACGATTGCCATCGCCAAGGGCGCCATTGTCGACGGCGAGATCGAAGTCACCTCGGGCGCGCCCGTGCTGCAATTCGAAGAGAAGCGCGAAGCCTAGCCCAAGGGAAGAGATCCTCTCATAAATCAAAAGGATGTCTGTCGCCATTTGCGGACACAGATTATTCAAGGCTCGCATTGACTATAAGGGACGGGGTCGCATCGACCCCGTTGGTAGTTGCGCGAAGCGCATGGAAATACGGGGTCGCATCGACTCCGTTGGTGGTTGCGCGAAGCGCATGGAAATACGGCGTCGCATCGACGCCGCAAATTCGGCGCGAAGCGCCTGAAACAGTGGTGTGTTGCGCTGGATTCACGCATCCTAGCGCGATTTCGCGCAAATCAAGGGCAATGAAACAATACGATGTAGTCGTCGTCGGCGGCGGCATTCACGGTGCCGGAGTATTGCAGGCCGCCGCGGCCGCCGGCCACAGCACGCTGCTCATCGAACGGCTCGGCCTCGCAAGCGGCACGTCCAGTCGATCGAGCAAACTGATTCACGGAGGATTGCGCTATCTCGAATCCGGCCAGTTCGCGCTGGTGCGCGAGAGTCTGCGCGAACGCGCCATTCACTTGCGAATCGCCGCGGAGCTCGTCGAGCTCAAACCGTTCTTCATCCCCGTTTACCGCGACACGCGGCGGCGGCCCTGGCAGCTGAAGCTTGGGCTATGGATGTATGCGCTGCTCGGAGGGTTCGATGCGAGTACTCGCTTCGGCGCCGTGCCGAAACGCGAATGGCCGTCGCTCGACGGCCTCGAGACCCAGGGACTGGAGGCCGTCATTCGCTATCACGATGCGCAGACGGATGACGCCTTGTTGACCCGCGCGGTGGTCCAATCGGCGCTGTCCTTGGGCGCGGAGCTCGCGATGCCCGCGAGTTTCACCCGCGCCACTCTCACCGAAGACGCGGTCGCCGTCGTCTACGACCAAAACGGATCCTCGGTGGAGTGCACGGCCCGGGTGCTGGTCAACGCGGCGGGCCCCTGGGCTCCACACGTCGGCGGCGCCATTCAACCCCCCATCCCGATCCCGGACGTGGATCTGGTGCAGGGCGCGCACATCGTTCTGCCCTTCCCGGTGACTGCCGGGATCTACTATGTTGAAAGCCCCACGGACGGCCGCGCCGTTTTCGTGATGCCGTGGCACGGCGCAACCCTGATCGGCACCACCGAAACCCCCTACCGCGGCGAACCGGACAAGGTGCACCCGCTGCCCGAAGAAGAGGAATACTTGTTGGCCGTTGCTCGCCACTATTTTCCGGACTTCAGACACCTCACGCGCGAGCACATCACGCAGCGATTCGCCGGGCTGCGGGTTCTCCCTGCCGCGACCCAAGCGGCCTTCGACCGGTCGCGAGAAACCATATTCACCGCCGACCGCGAGCCCAAGCCGCGTGTGCTCGGCATCTACGGCGGCAAGCTCACCGGCTGGCGCGCAGCCGCCGCGCACGTCTTGGAACAAATCAGCGTGTCCTTGCCGGCACGCCCAAGGCGGGCCGCAACGGATCAATTGATTTTGAGGAGACCTGTATGATCAAGAATGGCATGGCAGTGCTGATCCTAACGCTGACCGCGACCCTCGCACACGCCGACGATTACTTGAGCCCCACCAACGAACGCGTCCGCCTATCGCTGGGCTTCATGCACCTGTCATCGACGACCAACATTCGATTGGACAGCAGCGGGGGCTTGCCGGGTAACCTGATCAACGCGGAGAGCGTGCTGGGGCTGGACAAATCCGACTTCGAACCCGAATTTCAGGCCATGGTGCGGGGCGGCGAGCGGCACCGGCTGCGCTTCGATTACTTTACCTTGGATCGAACCGGCAACGCGACCCTGACCGCGCCCATCGTATTTCGCGACGTGGTCCTGCAAATCGGCGATCCGGTGCAGACCAATTTGAGCTTACGCACGCTCGGCATCACTTACGAATACTCGTTCATCCACCGGGAAAAGTTCGAACTCGCCGCAACCTTCGGCATCAACGACACTGACATCTCGGCCCGCGCACGCGTGTCCACCCAGACGCGGCATGTAGATCAAACAGAAGATCAGGCGGGACCGTTCCCGACCTTCGGCCTCGACTCGACCTACGTGCTGAGCAAACGATTTTATCTCGATGGCCGGGCGCAATACTTCAAATTGAACGTCGACCACCTCAGCGGCTCGCTGGGCTTTTATGAGCTCGCCGCACTCTATCGGCTGCGCCCCAACATCTCATTCGCGCTGGGCTACACCGACATCAAGGCGACCTTGACCTCGAGGCAACCCAGGACTTCCGGGCGCTTTGATTTCGACTCCAAGGGCCCGGAGTTCTTCGTTCGAGTCGCTTTTTGATTCGGGAAACTTGATCGTTCATTGGTCCGAACTGGTTTCCGCTGCGAACTCGACGCGATTGTTGGCGGCGGCCGCGCGATTCCACTCGCCCGCCGTCAGCGACTCGACGCGCGCCGGATAAGGTATGGTCGGACGCGCGCTTCCCGCGTTTTCAATGGCGACGGTGATCGCACCGGCGGTGCGCTGGCGCACGCCGGCGATCAAATTCGCGAAGGCCAGGGATTGCCGCTGCTGACCCGACAAGGAATCTTCGAACGGATTGCCGACCAAATCGCACTTGCTGGCCGGGACGCTCGCGCCGGCCGGCGTGAATCCGTCCGTCGTGTTGCCGCTGAGACAGAACAGTCCCGACAGGCTCGTGATCTTCACCACCCCGTGAAATCCCTGCGCCTGGAGTTTCGCCAGCAGCTCGCGCAGTGCCTCGAGCCGGCCGCGATCGAAGGGTAGCTCGCCGTAAGGAACGGGTTCTGCCCGCAGTGCAATGGCCGTCCCGCCGGCGCCGACGGCCGCGCCGGGCGCCGTGCCGGTGTTCGTGAACGCCAACGCGGCGGTGAGATCCTTGACCGATGCCGAAAGGTCGAGGCGCGCGCGCTGCAATTCCGCGTTTGCGGAGGTGAGGCCCGCGACCTCGGCTCGTGATTTCGAGAGATCTTCGCGCGCAACGAGCCAGCATGCCGCGAACGAAATGGCGATCAGGCACGCCGCGGCGACCCCGGCTGCCCAGGGCCAAACCGGCCGCGGCGCTCGCGCCGCCGGCGTCGGGACCTCCAACGGCGGAGCAGCCATGGAGTCGCGCACATCGCTCACGATGCGCGAAGCGAAACTGTCGAGGCTTGCAACTATGAAGCGGCGCACGTCGGCCGCCTGATCCCTCACCGCCGATTCGACGCGGCGCCCCCAATCGACGGCTGCACCGGCCGCGGGCGGCGGTCTCACGACCGGTGTTCCGCCTTCCAGCTCCACCGGCGCCAGTGCAGCTTCGGTCATGTCGCGCCGGTCCGGCAACAAGTGCAATTCGTACAGTACTTTCGATACATCGACCGGGCGCACCTGTTTCGGCAGTACGCCCATCGCGCCGAGCGCCCGCGCTTGCCCGACGTACAGTTCGCCCTCTTGCGAGGTGTACATCATGATCGGGATCATGGCGGTCTGCGGATTACCCTTGATCGCCTGCACCGCCTGCAGACCATCCATGCCGGGCATGAGATGGTCCATGAAAATTGCATCCGGACGATTGCTCTTCAAATATTCAATGGCCTGCTCGGCTGATTCCGCCATGTCGACTTCAATGTCGTACTTCTCGAGCATGCGGCTCAAGATGACGCGGGCCGACTTCGAGTCGTCGACCACCAATGCGCGTTTACGGGCCATACCGATAGTGTATCGCAGTCCTTTCGATGCGGCAGGCGCCGGCTCCGGACAATGTCGCCCATCGCGGACAGATTCGCGACAGCGCATTCGATACGCCGCTGCGAATCCTCGGCCGAGCGCCGCCGGTGTGCGGAACCACCGCGTTCGTCCGGCTGAAACTTATGAGGCGGCCTCAGGGCTCGGCGATTCTTTGTTCTGCGCAATCCACGTCAACGCGGATTCAACGTCGGCGAGTTCGCTGGCGGTAAACCCCTCGATCCTGACGCCGGTCGCTTCCGCCTTTTTCTTGGCGAGTTCAGCGGCCGCGACCGTGTGTACCCACACCAGACCGCGGCGTACTTTGGCCGTGAACTTTTGCTGCTTTTCTTCGGTCATACTTCCTCTCCTTAAAAATGTCTGGACTTGGACCCGGCACGATACACGACTAAGGTGGCAGTGCGGAACCTCCCGTCTAGGGAGCTGAAATCGCGCGATCCAGTCGCGCACTGTAGGCGTTGAGCGCACGCGAGACCACCCCTATATAGCGATCGGCTTCGTCCCATCGCCGCTCTTCGATCGCCTCGCGAATACCCGGCAGCGTTTTCACGCCGTATCCGGTATGGAAACCGGGCGCATAGACCATGTGCTGATACCATTCGCGGCCGGGCAATCCACGCGAATCGGTCAAGGATTGCTCCAGCTCCGTGAGTGTCGCATTCACGCGCTCCCGTGCCGCATTCGCACCCGGATCGTCGACCGCTTCAAGACGCACGTACGCCTTGTCGAATGCCCTCGCGCTCTGCTCGAGCTTCGCGACAGCATTGTCGAGCTCGGCGAAATTCAAGTAGGGAACCTCGGCTGCCCGCAGCGGCGGTGCGCGCGGCTTCTTGGGATCCGCAGCCAGACTGTACGCGGCGTCGTCCAGCAATTTCGACAATTCGCGCGTCTTCGCCCGCATGCCGTCGGCGAGCTTGTGCAGCTCGTCGTCGTATCCCGCAACCGACGCGGCGAAATCGCTCTCGCGCGCCGGCAACAATTGCGCCTCCGATGCTCTCAGCATCAGACGGCCCGCGACCTTGGCGAGCGCCACGCCGTACTCGAACGTGGGATCGACGAAGCGCCGATAATGATCGAAGGAATCATAGGCGGAATGGTAGACGCCGTAGTCTGCTTCACCCTCGAAGCCGACATCCAGGGAATTCACTCCCAGGTGCTGTAGGAACGGCGTGAAGTCTGAGCCGGAGCCGAGCGCACCGAGATCCAGATCGCCGCTCGGGTTGCCGCGACCGCCGGATTCATAGTTGGCGACGCGTGCCTTTGCCACGGCGCGCGCCAGTACGCTCGCCCCGGTTTCAGGATCCCTCACGTCGCGCGCCACCTCGCTGGCGAAGTGCTGCAATCCATGGCTGCCGCTCACGCCGAGATCACCGCGGCCATTGGTGTCGGAATTGACATAGAGGGCTGCCTTGGACCTGAGTTCCGCCGCGTGCAGTTCGGCCCATTCGGTGGATCCTATTAGACCCGGCTCTTCACCGTCCCAGCTTGCGTAGACCAGGGTGCGCCGCGGCCGCCAGCCCTCCCTCACCAATTTACCGATGGCCTTGGCTTCGGCCATGAGAGCGACTTGACCGGCCAGCGGATCGGTCGCACCGAACACCCAGGCATCGTGATGATTGCCGCGGACTATCCATCGATCGGGCTCTTGGGCGCCGCGGATCTTGGCAACGACGTCGTACAGCGTCTTCTGGCTCCAGTCCGAAAGGACTTTGAGATGCACCTTCGCCGGACCCGGACCCAGGTGATACGTCAGCGGCAATCCGCCGCGCCAGGCGGCGGGCGCCACGCGGCCCCCGAGCGCGGTGAGCAAGGGTTCGGCTGCCGCATAGGAGATCGGCAACACCGTAATTTTCAAGATGGTCTTGGCATCCTTGATCGCGAGTCTTTTCGCGTCGGCCGTGGCGCCCACGCCGGGAGTCAATGGATCGCCGGCGTACAGCACCAAATCCTGCACCGAGCCGCGCTGCACGCCGTCGCTCGGCCGATAGCCCCCCTTGGGATAGGTATCGCCCGCTCCATACCCGTCGTCGCGCGGATCAGAATAGATCAAACAACCCACGGCGCCGTGTTCATAGGCGAGTTTCGGCTTGAGCCCGCGCCAGCCGCCGCCATACCGAGTCAACACGATGCGGCCCTTGACGCTCACTCCCTGCCGCTCGAGCTCCAGGTAGTCATCCGGCATTCCCTGGTTGACATAGACCAGTTCCGCGGTCACGTCCCCGTCGGCGCCGTAGACGTTGTAGGCCGGCAGTTCATCCTTGGTTTTCGAGGAGGTGCCGTCGCCTGCGACCGGCGGCTCGGTCAGGCGAGCTGCAAAATGGGCCGGAGCGACGAGCTCCAGCGATACTTCGCGTGGGCTGGGATACAGCACGGAAAAAGTTTCGATGGATGCATCCCAACCCCATTCGCGAAATTTCTTCAGTTGGAAGTCCGCGTTCGCCTTGTCGTGAACTGAGCCGACATGATTGGGCTCGGAGGACATCTGTTCCATCCACGAGCGCAAATCCGCCGCCGACAAATCTGAGTCGAAGCGCTGCTCCAGCTGCGCCTCGGCGGCCGCGCCGCCGCTGGAGAAACCCTGGATCTCGACCGCGCCCGCCGGCGATGCCCCCGCCGGCGATTCGGCTCGGGCGGCGCATGTGAGTGCACACATCGCCAAGCACGCTGTCAGCGATGCGCGGGCGCCCGCAGTCCACGTGCCGCGGCGGCGTCTTGACACGGCTGATGTTTTTGTCGCGGCGAACATATCCCTGTCCCTCACCTAGTCGCGGATGCCCGTGCCGCGGTTCAGCAGCGCGACGGCGAGGGCGAACATTCCCGCAGCCGCCGACACCATGATCGCATAAGCCAGCCGTAGATCGACGTCCGTGGTGCCGAGAAAGCCGTAGCGGAACGCGCTGACCATGTAGAGAATGGGATTGGCATGCGAGACGATATGCGCCCAGCCGGGCAGCATCGTGATCGAATAGAAAACGCCACCCAAGTAGGTGAGCGGCGTGAGCACGAAGGTCGGGAACCAGGAAATTTGATCGAAATTAGTGGCGAACAGCGCATTGATGAAGCCGCCGAGCGAAAACACGATGCTGGTGAGGAATACCGCGGAGATGACCGCGAGCACATGCGTGAGCGAAAGACGCGTGAAGAACAGCGCCACGATGGTCACGACGGACCCCACCAGCACGCCGCGCAGAATGCCGCCGCCCACGTAGCCCGCCACGATCAGCCAATTGGGCAGGGGCGAGACCAGCAATTCCTCCAGGTGCTTGCCGAATTTCGCGCCGAAGAACGACGACACGACATTGCCGTAGGAATTGGTGATCACCGACATCATGATGAGGCCGGGCGCTATGAACTGCATGTAATCGTAGCCGCCCACCTGACCCACGCGCCGGCCGATCAAGCTGCCGAAAATGATGAAGTACAAGGTGGCGGTGACCGCCGGAGGTACGATGGTCTGTCCCCAGATGCGCACGATGCGGCTGAACTCTCGAATGATGATGGTCTTGAAACCGATCCAGTCGGTCGCTGCGCGCGAGACGGACATGCTCACGGCTGCAGCGCGGCGGCAGTTTCGGTGCGGCCGGCCGGGCCGCGGCCGGCCGCAGAGGCGCTGCCGTCGACGAGACGGATGAACAATTCTTCGAGGCGGTTGACCTTGTTGCGCATGCTGTTGACTGCGATTCCGTGCGCCGACAGTTGCGCGAATATGTCGTTGAGACTCTGTGTCTTCGTCATTTCTATTTCCAGCGTGTGGGCATCGGATAGCACGGCGATAAATCCCGACAATTGCGGCGCGGCGTCGCGCGAATCGCGCAGATTGAACACGAAGGTCTCGGTCTGCAGCTTGCGCAGCACGTTGGCCATGCTGTCGCGTTCGATGATGTTGCCGCCCTCGATGATCGCGACGTTGCGGCACAGATTCTCAGCTTCCTCCAGATAATGCGTGGTGAGGATGATGGTGGTGCCCGCATCGTTGATGTTGCGCAAAAATTCCCACATGGAGCGGCGAATCTCGATGTCGACGCCGGCGGTGGGCTCGTCCAAAATCAGCAATTTCGGCTCGTGCATCAGGGCGCGGGCGATCATCAAACGCCGCTTCATGCCTCCGGAAAGCGCGCGTGCAATCGAGTTTCGCCGGTCCCACAACTGCAGCTGCTTGAGATACTTCTCCGCGCGCTGCTTCGCGAGCGGCCGCGGTATTCCATAGAAGCCGGCCTGGTTGACGACGATGGTGAAGCAGGTCTCGAACATGTTGAAGTTGATTTCCTGCGGCACCACGCCGATGCAGGACTTCGCCGCTTCGAGTTCCCGATCGATGTCGTGCCCGAACACCTCGACCACACCGCTGGTCTTGTTGACCAGCGAGGTGACTATGCCGATGGCCGTGGTTTTGCCGGCGCCGTTCGGGCCGAGCAATGCGAAAAAATCGCCCTCGTCGACTTCGAGGTCGATGGCTTTGAGCGCTTTGATGCCGTTCTTGTAGGTCTTGGTGAGCTGGCGAAGGACTAGGGCTTGCATAGGAGCCGGGTAGCCTAAACCTGGCGGGGCCCCGCCCGCAACGCCAATCGCCGCCGCCCCCCAGGAGCCTGTCTGACTTAGGGCCATCGTCGCAGCAGATGGACCTAAGTCAGACAGGCTCCTGCATCAAGGGTCGGACAGCCGTGCCGCGGCCGCGAGTTGCAGACCATAGAGTTGAACGCGGCGCAGCGTCCGCGGATCGGCGCGCGATGCGGCATCGGTGAGAGCGCCCCAATAGGCTGTACAGCCGCTCCATCTTGCGGACAAGTACCCCGCCTCGGTCGCCACCAGCGCAGGCAGGTCATTGACCGTGATACGGCGGAACGCGGCTGCGGTGGTGCCGTTCATGCCCAGCAGCAGCTGGGCCTTGAGGCCCGCGCTCGACGCGACGTGCCAGGCATAAAAGAGCGCAAGGCGCACGAAGCTGACGGTCTCGTCGTCGACCACCGACTCATCCGCTACGCGCCAGGCCCCTGAGTTCTGCAAGCGTAGCCGCCAATGCCCCTCGTCCTGAAAGCGCAGATCGAACAGCGCGTAGGGGCAGCCGGCTGCCGCGGCCCGCTGCGCCGCGGACAGCGGCGCCACAAGGCCGGCCATCCAATCCGTCGTCCGGCTCGCGGTCAAATCCAAGAATCGATGATTCAGATCGCGTAGCGATCCCAGTATTTCGGCCGACAGGTGCGATTCCTGCGCCCAATTGCCGACGAATGCATCCTGCATAACCGCCTCCCGCCAAAGTCCGGTTTAAGTGGGGTTTTGAGCGGCGCCGGCGCATTTCACCGCAAACACAGCGGCTATCACGTGCCGGAACCACTTGGCAATCACGCTAACTTTGTGATTAATTTCTGTCAAATTCTTTTTGAGCCCAAACCTTAGCGAATTGCACCAAGGGAGCCGACCATGAGAGTGTCCGATGACCGTTACACCAGGGACC
>Ga0210406_10008559_pt1 | contig 10231 bp, 8 predicted proteins | sample IncBWC30MmetaG_FD_155454 | JGI IMG/M metagenome (GOLD analysis project Ga0210406, IMG submission 155454) | Forest soil microbial communities from Barre Woods Harvard Forest LTER site, Petersham, Massachusetts, United States - Inc-BW-C-30-M | ecosystem: Environmental > Terrestrial > Soil >... | reverse complement strand
CCACGGCGCCGGCGGAACCATAGGCGCGCTCCTCACCGGCGTCTTTGCCACCAGCGCGGTCAACGATGGGCTCAAAGATTCCGCCGGCAAGGTGCTGCCTCTCGGCTTGGTCGACGGCGTTCCCGGTCAGGTGTTCAACCAGGCTATCGGCGTCGCGATCTCCTGGATCTTGGCCATCGTCGGGACCCTGATCGTCCTCAAGATCTGCGACGTGATTCTGGGCGTCCGGGTTTCGCCCGACCAGGAACTCGAAGGGCTGGATGTCAGCATGCACGGCGAAGAGGGTTATAATCTCGAATCGTAGCCTCGGAGCACACACGCGAAATGAAAAAGATAGAAGCTATTATCCAGCCGCACAAACTGGAGGACGTCAAGGAAGCTCTGAAGGCCATCGGCATCGACGGTATGACCATCTCGGAGGTGCGGGGCCATGGCCGCCAGAAGGGCCACAAAGAAATCTATCGCGGCATGGAATACCAGGTGGACTTGCTTCCCAAGGTTAAGCTGGAGATGGTGGTGCCGGACTCTCGCGCCGACGAAGTGGTTCGCACCGTGGTCGCGAGCGCGCGTACCGGAAAGATCGGCGATGGCAAGGTCTTCGTTTTCGACGTGGTGGAAGCCGTCCGGATTCGCAATGACGACCGGGGTGAGGGCGCGCTGTAGAGGTTCTCTCGTTTGCTGCCGCGCCAGTGGGCGGCGCAAATCCCAATGGTGCACGCGCAATCACCGGCGCCAATGGAACTGCGAGCTGAAAGCTTGTATTGGTAAGCGCCAAGGGGCCGTTCTCGGACCCTGTGGAGGCCGGAAGGTCGTCTCCAACTCTTCGATGAACGCAGCCAGGAAATTTGGAGCGCCAGCGGCACGATCATCCTACGAAGTGTGGCTGCTGGCCGGCAAGACTACCTTTCGTGTCACCGATTGCGCCGCTTCGCCGCCGCGGGCTACTTGCGCGGCAATGTGCGATCGAGATCGAGGTTGAGCAAGAGAACGTTGACGCGGGGCTCTCCGAGAAAGCCCAGATCGCGGCCTTCGGTGTGGGAATCGATCAAAGCCCGAATGTGGTCAAGGGACACGCCGCGCGCTTTGGCGACTCGCTCGGCTTGGGCCTCGGCCGACGCTGGGCTGATATGCGGATCCAGGCCGCTGCCGGAGGTAGTCAACAAATCCGCGGGGATTTCACCCTGATAGCCTGGGTTTTCTTTGCGAAACTTGTCGACTGAAGCTTGCATGCGGTCGATTAGCTTTTTATTGGTCGGTCCGAGATTCGAGCCTCCGGATGCAGTGGCATCGTATCCGTCATTTCCGGCCGCAGAGGGACGGGGGTGAAAGTATTCAGGCCTGGTAAAATTCTGGCCGATTAGCTCGGAGCCGACAACTCGCCCGTTCACTGTAATCAGACTTCCGTTGGCCTTGTCGCGAAAGAGTACTTGGGACAAGCCGGTGACCGCCAGGGGATAAATCAGACCGGTCAGGACGGTCATCACCAGCGTCATTCGCAATCCAAGGAGAAGTTGTTGCCACATATCAATTCACCTCACGCGAGTTTCAGCAGAACCAGCAACTGGTCGATCACCCAGATGCCCGGGAAGGGCGCGATGATGCCGCCGACTCCGTAGATCAACAGGTTGCGACGCAGTAGGCTGGCTGCGCCCTGGGGCCGGTATTTGACGCCGCGCAAGGCCAGGGGCACCAAGGCAATAATAATCAGCGCGTTGAAAATCACTGCTGCTAGAACCGCGCTTTGCGGCGTGTGCAGCCGCATGATGTTCAAATTCCCGAGCGCCGGATAAGTGGCCATGAACATAGCCGGGATGATGGCGAAGTACTTGGCGACGTCGTTGGCGATCGAAAATGTCGTCAAGGCGCCGCGCGTGATCAGCAACTGCTTGCCGATGGCCACCACTTCAATCAGCTTGGTCGGATTGCTGTCGAGATCCACCATGTTGCCCGCTTCCTTGGCGGCCATTGTGCCGGTGTTCATGGCGAGTCCGACGTCGGCTTGCGCGAGAGCAGGAGCATCGTTGGTCCCGTCGCCCGTCATGGCGACCAGCCGGCCTTCAGCCTGTTCTTTTCGGATGTACTCTAGCTTGTCTTTGGGGGTTGCCTGGGCCAGGAAATCATCGACACCTGCCTCGCTCGCGATGGCGGCAGCCGTGAGCGGATTATCTCCAGTGATCATTACGGAGCGAATGCCCATGGCACGGAGCTGGCCGATCCGCTCCTTCATGCCGCCCTTCACGATGTCTTTCAGGTGAATCACACCCAGAGTTCTTCCTCCGTCACACACAGCCAGTGGAGTACCTCCGGTGCGCGAGATCCGATCGGCCATTTCGGTCAGCTCTGAAGGAACTATGCCGTTCTGCTCCTTGACGAAGTTCGAAATCGCTTCCGTCGCGCCTTTGCGAAGCCGCTGGCCATCCAGGTCTACTCCACTCATGCGAGTGTAGGCGGAGAAAGGAATGAAGTTCGCTTCGTGTGAGGCTACCTCGCGGCCGCGCAGACCGTACTTTTCTTTGGCCAGTACGACAATGGAGCGGCCTTCGGGAGTCTCGTCGGCCAGGCTCGAAAGTTGCGCCGCGTCCGCCAGCTCGCCTTCCGTGACGCCGCGCACTGCTAGGAACTCCACGGCCTGACGGTTACCGAGAGTAATGGTTCCGGTCTTATCGAGCAGGAGCGTATTCACATCGCCGGACGCCTCGACAGCCTTGCCGCTCATGGCCAACACATTATGCTGCATCACCCGGTCCATTCCGGCGATCCCGATAGCCGAGAGCAGTCCGCCGATAGTGGTGGGGATCAGACACACCAGCAATGAAACCAGAACTGCGACTGAAGGCACCTGGCCGCTTCCCGCTGAGTTCACCGCGTACGCTGCGAAGGGCTGTAGAGTGATCACGGCCAGCAGGAAAATCAGCGTCAGCCCGGCGATCAGGATGTTCAGCGCGATCTCATTAGGCGTCTTCTGCCGCTCGGCGCCCTCCACCAGCGCGATCATGCGATCCAGAAACGTCTCGCCAGGGTTGGATGTAATTTTGATCTTCACCCAATCCGAAAGAATGCGCGTGCCTCCAGTGACGGCGTTGCGATCGCCGCCAGATTCTCGAATGACCGGCGCACTCTCGCCGGTGATCACAGATTCGTCTACGGTCGCGATTCCTTCGATCACCTCGCCGTCGCCGGGGATCGTGGCACCGCATTCGCACATCACGACATCACCGGCTCGCAGCTTCGACGCTGGAACGTCTTCCAGGTCGCCGCGCGCCGTGATCCGTTTGGCGATGGTGTCGGACTTGGTCTTGCGGAGCGTGTCGGCTTGGGCCTTGCCGCGCGCTTCGGCCATAGCTTCCGCGAAATTGGCGAAGAGGACCGTGAACCACAGCCACACGGCAATTTGAATTATGAACAGGAGGTTGGGCGCTCCGATGACAGTATCTCGAACCATGAAGATGGTCGTGAGCGCGGCACCCACTTCCACGACAAACATAATCGGGTTCTTGGCGAGCGTTACCGGATTCAGTTTCGCGAACGATGCCGCGAATGCGCGACTCACGATTTCCCGATCGAATAACGGGCGGGCGTGGGCCAGTTTCTTCGGCAGAAGAGAAGTCAGGTCTTGAGCGACCGGGACTGGCTGGGGTGGCGTCGCAGTGGTGGACATAGGATTAGAACAGCTTTCCTTGATGCATAAGGTAATGCTCCACGACCGGCCCGAGGGAAAGCGCGGGGAAGAAGGTCAGAGCGCCGACAATCACGACCGTGCCGATCAGCAGGCCTACAAATAACGCTCCGTGCGTTGGGAATGTTCCGCTGGTGGTGGCGACTTTCTTCTTGGCAGCCAAACTTCCGGCGACTGCCAGGAGGGGCAGCAGGAACATGAAACGGCCGATCAGCATAGCAAAGCCGATGGTCAGGTTGTACCAGGGCGTGTTGGTGTTGATTCCACCGAAGGCGCTTCCATTGTTGCCCGTTCCGCTGGCGAAAGTGTAAAGAATCTCGTCGAAACCGTGCGGCCCACCGTTGTTCACGTTAGCTGTGGCCGGCCCGGGGGTATTCCAATAGCTGTTCTTATCGAATTGAACCACCGAGCTGACGGCGGTGAAGACCAGGATGCTGGCGGCGGTGGCGATGACCGCGAGCATCGCCATCTTAACTTCCTTCTGCTCTATCTTTTTGCCGATGTATTCGGGCGTGCGTCCCACCATCAAGCCGGCGATGAATACCGCGACGATTGCGAATAAAAGAATTCCGTACAGCCCAGCGCCAACGCCGCCGAAGATGACCTCACCGGTCATGATGTTAAATAGCGGCACCAGCCCGCCGAGTGGGACGAAGCTGTCGTGCATGCCATTGACGGCTCCACAACTAGCGTCGGTGGTGACGGTGCCAAATAACGCGGAAGCGGCGATGCCGAAACGCACTTCTTTGCCTTCCATGTTGCCGCCCGCCTGGGTTCCACTGGCGGTGGTTTGAAGACCCAACTTAGCGACCAGGGGATTGCCGCCCTGCTCCTGCGGATAGGCGACAAAGACACCAATCAGGAACATGACACTCATGGCCGCGAACAAAGCCCAACCCTGGCGCGTGTCGCCGACCATTTTGCCGAAAGTGTAAGTCAGTCCGGCTGGAATCACCAGAATCATGAGCATCTGGATGAAATTGCTCAGCGGCGTAGGGTTCTCAAACGGATGGGCGGAATTGGCGCCGAAGAATCCACCGCCATTGGTGCCAACCATCTTGATGGCTTCTTGAGAGGCTACCGGTCCTTGCGCGATGGTTTGGGTCACGCCTTCCACGGTCTTGACTTTGGTGTAGGGATGAAGGTTCTGGATCACGCCTTGCGAACACAGGAAGAGCGCGCCCACCAGCGACAGAGGCAGGAACAGGTACAGGACAGCCCTAGTGAGATCCACCCAAAAATTGCCGATGGTCTTGATCTGCTGGCGCGCAAAACCGCGCACCAGGGCGATAGCGATGGCGACGCCGGCCGCGCCCGACACGAAGTTCTGCACCGTCAGCGCTGCCATCTGAACGAAATAGCTTAGAGTGGACTCACCGCTGTAGGATTGCCAGTTAGTGTTGGTGATGAAACTGGTGGCGGTGTTGAAGGCCAGATCCGGCGTTACGTTGGGAGTCCCGAAATTTTGCGGGTTCAGCGGCAAATATGCTTGCGCGCGCTGGAGAACATACGCCAGCAGGAATCCGAAGACACTAAATGACAGCAATGCTCCGGCATAGTGCGTCCAGCGCTGTTCGACGTCTTCGCGCACCCCGGTCAACTTGTAAATGAGCACTTCCAACCAACGCAACAAGGGGTGGAGAAAGGTCCGCTCGCCGGCAAAGACCTGCGCGATGACCGTTCCGGCTGGCTTGGTAATGGCTAGTAGGATCAGGAAGTATATAGCGATCTGAAAAAGGCCGTTGGATGTCACAGGGAACTCCTCAAAACCGCTCCGGACGTAGCAGCGCGTAAATCAAGTACGCGAACAAGAAAATAGAAGCGATTCCCGCGATGATATAGTCCATTTGCCGCTCCTTACAATTTGTCGCATGCCTTAGTGAAAGCCCAAGCAACGACAAAAAACAGCATCCCCACGATGACGTAGAGAATGTCGATCATTTGCTCCGCTCCGAATCAACAAGAATCACGTGGTGACCTTTCTGTCGCAATTTCCTGGCCAACGCCTTCTCGGCAGTCGGCAACCACGAGCGCCTCGCTGCCATCACGACCAAAGCCTCGGATCCCAACGTTTGGCAAACTGCGGCATCGCGGTCGCGGCACAAGCACATCTCCACACGTGTATCGATTAGAACTGGCGCAGAACCATCCGCCGCAAGCGTTTGAAACCGCCTCTCGTTGAACTGTCTGGAGACCTGGGGGCTATCCAGCGGCAGCGGGTAAGGGACTACCTGGGGAGCCAAGAGCCTGATTCTTCCGTTTAGATTATGGGCCAGTTCAGCCGCTGTTTTCAAGGCTTTCAATGTGCCCGGAACGTCCGTAAACATCACGACTACGTCAAGTGGACCGCCTGGATGGCCAGTTTCCAACGTGTTCTGCGCGCTGCGGTTGGCGGAAAAGACTCTACCTGGTCTCGATAACTGTTCATGCTGAACGATCATGGTGACAACCGTCTTCAGGTTAGCGCCGGAGCCGTGAGGAAGTAATAGCGAAGACATAAGGATTTTATGAAGAGAGTTCGCGCAGAGCGGCTATATTTCGTCTTACGAAAAGCTGATGTGGCAAGGAGCTGCCGATCAGCGCTGCCGTCCCAACTTTCGACCATGCTCGGACCAGAAGGCGCTGTCGGATCGCAAAGATTTTCTCTTTCCTAACGCCGCCGCCGGCAAACTATACGAGGTCACTGGACGCCTGATCATCAAGCGGTGGCCCTCCTCGGATTCTCCCAACACGGTTTTACAGCAAAGCTGATCGATGTCCATCCCCGCAATGCCGACTTTCCCGGCGACGTCGATCACAATATCGCCGACAGCATCTTCAGGGCGCTATACAGGAATGACCTCAGCAAGGCCGAGCTTCTCCAGCCACTACGGCCCTACGAGTTCCCCCCCCCGGACGGACCTGACCGGAACCTAATGTCTTTGGCATTCGGTGCCGATCACTAAGGCGTCTGACCTATTAGGTCGTACAGGAGATGCTTTATGTCCAGCATGGAAGCGATCAACGACGAGATTAAACCCAACTCTGAAACGCCGGCCGATCTGGCCAAAAAGCAGGCGAAACGCGTGTTCATCGGATTCGCCGCCACCATCACGATAGGGCTTGTCGTAGCCGGGTGGTATGTCGGAGGACGTATCTTCGCCGCCGAGAAGGTTCATGCTGCTTCAGCGATGGCCCGGCCAGTTACGGCAGTCCCGGTGGCAGTGCCGGCGCCTGTGGTTGCCAAACCAGTTGAGGTGGCTTCCGTTACGGAACCAGTTGCTGTTGTTGCCAGCGACGCGGCAAAACCTGAAACAGCGCCCGTCGCTCCGGCACCCGTCTGGAACAGAGTCGAACCGCAGGTTGGCGACCTTTATCTGCAGTTGGCCACCATGGGCCCGAACTCGACCAATGAATACCTCCAGATCCTAGACGCCAAGGGGATTCACCCCCAGATCGCGCCGGGCCCGAGCGAAAATCTGCATCGCCTGGTCATAGGACCGTATCCGGACAAAGCCGCGCTAGAAGAAGAACAAAGGGAATTGGAATCGGCAGGAATCGAATTTATCGCTCACCGCTATTAAGGCTCTCTATTCTTCCCAGGACCGTTCCAGCATCCGCGAATACTCTCCGGAAGAGTACAGCTCGAACTTGAAGTCGCGCGACGCAATCAGCGTGAACTCCGCCTCACCTTGCTTCATCGCGAACATCTGATCGGCGTAACGATAGTAGTTCCGTACGAAGTCGTCCGATAGCACTTGCCGTTCTGGGGCATTGGCGAACAAGCATTGCAAACCCAGTGCCCGCGTGAAGATTGCTCTGTAATCCCCCACCCCCCACTTGCGTAGTTTGGCCTGTACGCTCGCCGGCGCATCATGAACCAACAGAGTCGCGAAACTTTGGCGCGTGATGCCGGCATCAACTTCATCCCGCTGCCCGTCGACAAACTCGACGCACTGCTCTATCCACCGAGCCAGGTCTTTGCCCACATAGAACAACATCCGAAGCTCGGAATAACGTCCCTCAAGCAGGGTACGATCCAGGTCCTCTTGAGTCGAATCACCGGCCGGCAACAAGCCCTGCAGCTTGAGGCTTGCCCGCGAACTTTCTACTAGTTTGTTGGGACCGGCCGCATCCGCAAAAGGGTGCAAAATCAGCGGCGGCAAAGTATATGAGGGCTGGTCATCTACCGACGGGCTTGTTTCAAACGATAATCTGGGAGCCATATCTGCACCCAGTATGCGGCCTTACTTGCGTTCCGTCAGTAGTACCTTGGCTTCAATCGTTTGGTCCCCGCGAAGTACCTTCACAAGTACTTCTTGGCCAGGTTTTTCCGCCCGTAAGGCATAGGTAAAGTCGTACAAGTTCTGAATCTTCTTGCCGTCGAATTCAATCAGGATATCGCCGCCTTTGAAGCCGGCCTTAGCGGCGGGCGATCCGGGCCGGATATCCGCGAAACGGACCCCGTTGGGGATTTCGGTAAAGTCGGGGATACTGCCAAAATCCGGTCCGTACCCGGACACCGTGCCCGAGGAGTGCGATGCCACCTCGCCGTGCGGATTCTCCGGATCAGCCACGCGCACATACTGCGGCCGTGGCGTGCCATCCGTCAGATGATCCATCACATCGGCGATCATATCCAACAGTTGCACCGCATCGGGCGCATCGATCTTGTCCCAGGTGTCGCTCGGCTTGTGATAATCGGCGTGCAATCCCGAAAAGAAGAAGAGCACCGGCACCTGCTTAGTAGTGAAGGACGTATGATCGCTCGACCCATAGCCGCCTCGCTCGGTGGCGTCCGCCTGAAAGTCGTGATGCTGCCCGACGTCTTTGAGAAGCTCGGCAAAAGTCGTTCCCGTGCCGACGCCGCCAACATAGATTTTACGGTCCCGAATGCGGCCGATCATGTCCATGTTGATCATGGCAACGGCGTTGGCGAGCGGCAAAATCGGATGGTTCACGTAGTAGCTCGATCCCAGCAAGCCCAGCTCCTCGCCCGCGAACGTGAGAAACAGGATACCGCGCTTGTGCTTCGGCTCATGGGAAAACCAGTGCGCCAGCTCGATAACCCCGGCCGTTCCTGAAGCGTTGTCGTCGGCGCCGGGATGAACGGTCCCGGCCAGCGAAGGCGCCAGTGAAAACTGCTCACCTAAACCCAGATGATCGTAGTGCGCCCCCAGGATCACGTACTCGTCGGTATCGCCCGGAAGGTATGCGCCGACGTTGTGGACCGTCTTTACTTCGCGGCGGATATCGATGTCCACTTCTACCGCCAGCGAGGCAGGGAAGGCGAACGATTGCGGATGCAGGTCTTTGTCGATCGACGCTTCGATCGCCGCCAGGTTCTTGCCCGCCGACTCCATCCAGCTCTCGGCCACCTCAGCCTTTACCTGGGCGAACTCAATGCCTCCATTCGCGGGGCCCGCCGTGGTGCCGAACTTTTCCAGTTTGTCGCCGTCATCTGGGTGCGCTGCCGCGTCGTTTACCATCAGCAGCGCTTTCGCTCCATGTATCTTCGCGTTCGAGGCTTTGGCGAAGATCTGCGAATGCGCGGTATACACTTTTCCCTCGAAGACGCTCTTATCGTCGAACTCCTGAGGCTCGTGCCGTAAAACCAGCACGATCTTGTCCTTTACGTCCAATCCGGCGTAATCGTCGTAGTTGTACTCGGGAGCAGTAATTCCATATCCGGCGAAAACCACTTCACCCGAGACTTTGCCGGCTGACGAAACATTCAGCGGAACGAAATCCTGCTGGAACTTCAGCGCCTTCTTCTGCCGATTGAGCGTGTAGCTTACCTGGTTCTGTTGGCCGAGCCGGGCGCTGGTGGTGACTTCGAAGTCCTGATAGTAGCTCTCGCCCGAAAGCGGCTTGAGGTGCATGGACCGGAACTGATCGCGAATATAAGCGGCGGCTTTCTCCAGCTCCGGCGATCCCGTTTCGCGACCGCGCATATCCTCCGACGCCAGATACTTGACGTATCCGATATATTCGGTCGGGCTCAACTCGGCGGCAAACAATCCGCCCGCCAGAACGACCAACGCCGACCGGGCAGTTAACAAACCTATGCGCATTTTATTTGTTTAAAGGAGAAGGAATCTTGATCTCGCAGCACTTCTCGCCAGCGTCATGAGTTGTCTTCTGATAATTCAACTCGCCGTTGATGATTTGCTCCAGGTTCGGCCACGGATAGTTTCCCACCAGGCGCCGCCCATTGACGAACATAGTGGGCGTCGCATCCACCTTCAGTTCTCTTGCTTCCGCAATGGAAGCATTCACTTCAGCCTCAGTCGCTTTGGTGTCCATGCAGCGGCCGAGCTGCAGGCTGTCGAGATCTTTAGCGTTGTTCGCAAACCCAAGCACCTGGTCCTTTAGGTTCTCAACCGTGATCTCACCCTGCTTCTCGTAAATCCAGTCGTGATACTCCCAGAACTTGGCCGGATTCTGGCGGAACACGCAGCGCCCCGCGATGGCCGCCGCCTTGGCCCAGGGATGAATCTGCTCAAGTGGAAAATCCTTGAAATACACCCGCACTTCCTTTGGAAAGGTGGTCAGCAGATTTTGACGCAAAGTTTT
>Ga0210406_10008557_pt1 | contig 10232 bp, 8 predicted proteins | sample IncBWC30MmetaG_FD_155454 | JGI IMG/M metagenome (GOLD analysis project Ga0210406, IMG submission 155454) | Forest soil microbial communities from Barre Woods Harvard Forest LTER site, Petersham, Massachusetts, United States - Inc-BW-C-30-M | ecosystem: Environmental > Terrestrial > Soil >... | reverse complement strand
GTAGCCAGCAAGCTTCAGCGCGAAGTAAGCTTTGACCGAAGCGTTAATTTCACTGGGACCGCCATAATAAATGTTCCAGCCCCCATCGGGCAATTGCCGTCGCAAGATATGTTGAGTGCAACGCTCCTGAAGTTCGCGATCGACCTCGCTCAGCCAATGCATATACAGCACGTAATCAGAGCAAAGCGTGCTATCGACATATAACTCGCCGCACCAGTGGCCGTCTGGCTTTTGCTGGCCCAACAAATTTTCCTGCGCCCGCGAAATGGCTGAAGCAATCTGAGAATCGTTAGCTGGGTAGACTACACCGGTCTCGGGGCGCGCGCTTGGCAAAGAAATCAGGTTGGGCGAATTCGTCGCCATAAGGGATCAGGAAACTTTTGCTTCGAGCGCAGCTGGCCGCTTGCCGGTCAGATGGCCGTTGCCCGAGCTTACGCCGTTATAAGCAGCGATCTCGTTGCCCCGACCCGCACTTTTCGGTCTCGGTCCGAAATTAAACTTCAACGTCTTCCAAGTGTCGCCTCGTTTGGCTTGAAGGCCGAGGCTCGCCGTTGGTTCATACCCGCAGTGGGTCATGCAATTCTCACAGCGCGGATCACGCGCCACTCCATCAATGAGCCCGTACTTGTCCCAGTCCACTTTTTCTAGCAGCTCGGCGTAGGTCTTGTAATGGCCCGCGGTGCCGATGGTGTCGGTCATGAAATAGCATGGCGCTTTCCAGCCCATCAGATTGCGAGTCGGAATGGCCCAAGCCGAGCAAGTCAAATCGCGATGGCCGGCGAGAAACTCAAAATAGATGGGTGTGCCAAAAAAAGTGTAGCGGTTCATCCACTCTTCCATCCGGGCGAATTTCTCGACCGTTGCCTTGCGCGTGAGGAAGAAATTCTCCGGCTGCAAATTGAGCCGCTTCACCATGTCTTTTTTGGCCGCGTCGTAATCATAGCCAGGCGTGATGGTGTGGCCGTCAACGCCGAGATCTGCGAGGAAGTCGAACATTTGCTCGACCTCGTCCATATCCGTTTCCTTGTAGATGGTTGTGTTGGTCGCGACCTGGTAGCCAAGGCGCTTCGCCATTTTGATCGCCAAAATGCATTCCTTAAATACCCCCTCGCGTTCGACGATCAGATCATGCGTCCGCTCGAGCCCATCGAGGTGCACGTTCCAATACATCCAGTGCGACGGCGCGATGACCGGTTTGCCAGTCGCGGGTTTCGGGCTACGAATTGCCTCCGCATCTTTTGTTGAAACGAGGCCTTCCGCAATCAATCCATCCAGTTTGCTCTCCAAATTCTTACGCACTGACCCATCCGCATTCCGCAATTCTTCGGTGAGCCATTCGCGCATTTTTTTGCGCATAAACATGGCGTTGGTGCAGACGTAGACGATCCGCCCTTGCCCCAGCAAACCATTAATGAGCGCTTCGATGTGGGGATAAATGAGCGGCTCGCCTCCACAGATTGAGACCATCGGCGCGTTGCATTCCTGGGCCGCGCCGAGGCAATCCTCCAGCGGCATCATGTCTTTGAGCGAGGTCGAATATTCGCGAATCCGGCCACAGCCAGTGCAAGTCAGGTTACAAGTGTGCAACGGTTCCAGCTGCAATACGGTGGCGAACTTCTTCGTCCCACGAATCTTATGGCCAACGATGTACGCAGCGATCTTGCTGGTTAAGGCCAAAGGGAACCTCATAGAAACCGGACGGTAACGGCAGTGTTACCAGTGTCAACCGACAGACCGCGTGCTTTTTTGCCGAATCGGTTATATTTAAGCGGGGTTGAATCAGTGAAGAGGTTCGAACAAATCAAAACTTAATTAACAAACTATGAAACAATTGATGGCAGTTTTTGGTGTCGGCATTCTCGCCAGCGTGCTGTTTAGTTGCACCGGAGCCGGACCGCAGCCGCCGACCGTTACCACCGGCTATCCTTATGCGACTTATCAAGGCGGGAGGGATGTTCCCATTCCGCTAAGTCCGGCCTACAAAAATTGGACCACGGCCCAATTACAACAGCGCCGCCTCGATTTGTATAACATGGTGCCGCAGAGCCAGTCACGGCATGGGGTGGCCGAGTATACCTACCGAGGGATGCCACTTCCCCAGCAAGATGAAATACGCCTGGTCGAGGCTGAATTGTCTCGCCGCTATCAAGCTGGAGATAAAACAGCGGAACTGAAGCCGGCCTGGCCGGAAGAACGTCGGCATATCTAAAATCAGCTGAGGCTAATGATTGGGAGAGCGACTTCTCCCCGAGTCGTTGGCTCTGCGCAGCCAGCGGCCGAGTCGCTCTCTTCTCGCAATGCCCGGTGCCGTGAAGGCTTCCGCCGCACCAGGGGGTGGGTCAAAGGCCTCGAAATCAGTCAATGCATCTGCCAGCCGCGCCGGATTAAACTGACCGCGATCGCTGCCAGCAAAAGCGCAATGATTTTCGAAACCCCGCGCAAACCTTGCTTGCCCATCCAGCGACTGAACCGATCGGCATTGCAAAGCGCGACGGCCACGATTGCCAGATTCACCAGCAACGACGCCAGCGTGTAAACGAGGCCAACGCTATCAATTAAGATAAGCAGAGCGGTAAGGAGCGCGGGACCTGCAATCAACGGCATACCGAGCGGGACGATACCAAATTCATCGCCACCACCGCGATCAGGCGGTCCAAATGTCACTAGTTCACGCGCAGCCAGGATCAGGAGAATAAGACCGCCAGCGATTTGGAAGTCAGCGACCGTGATTCCGAGTGCAGCGAAGATAATTTTGCCGAGAAAAATAAAGCCGATGGCGACGCACAAGCCAGTGAAGATTCCAATAAAAGCCTGTTCTTTGCGTTTCTCTGGTGAGGCGCTCGTGCCGAGCCCGATAAAAAGTGCAACGAGACCAATGGGGTCAATCGCGACGAATACTGGAATGAAAGCGAGGAAAAATTTTTCGGCGAGATTGCGCATTTGGATTTAACGTCGCGCTTCTACACAATCCATGTGGCCCATTCAACGTTTATGAAGTTTCGTTTCTCTTTCTTGTTAGTTCTAGGGCTCGCATTGGGTGCACGGGCGGAGAATTTGAAATCAATCGATAGCTATAGCGAGGCGACCGCCAAGGCAAACGCACGGCTGACCATTCCCGATTGGCCACAAACGCCCGAAGCGGTTGAGACTTCCGCCAAGGAGGCGATCAAAAAGGGCAATGCCGCGCTCGACGCAATCGGCAAGCTCAATCGAAAGACGGTGACGTTTCAAAATACGGTCGTTGCGCTGGATGATCTCGCTTACGAAGCCAACAACGTTGGAAACAAGGCCACCATCATTAAGGAAGCGAATACCGATCCGAAAATGCGCGTGGCGGCGGAGAAGGCCGTCAAAGCAATGAACGACTGGTTTGTCGGAATCGATTATCGCGAGGACGTTTACAAGTCGATCAAGGCCTTCGCTGAGACCAATCCGCCACTTACTGGCGAGGATAAAAAATTACTGGATGAAACGATGCGCGATTACCGTCGCGCCGGTTTGGCCTTGCCGCCGGAAAAGCGCAAGGAAGTGGAACAGCTTCGCAAGCAGCTGGCCAAACTCGGCACCGATTTCGACACCAACATCGCCAACGCCAAACGGCCAGTCGTATTTACCAAAGCCGAGCTCGAGGGAATGCCGGAGGATTTTTTGAGCAAGCCTGGAATCAAAACTGGCGACGACGCCTACACCGTGCTGGCCAACGTTACCTGGCAGTTCAACGCGGTGGAAGAGAACGCCAAGAGCGAAGCGACGCGGAAGAAACTTTACATCGCGCGCGAGACATTGGCGATGGAGAAGAATGTGCCATTGCTAAATCAGATGCTGACTCTGCGCAATAAAATCGCGCTCCGGCTCGGCTACAAATCGTGGGACGATTTTCAAACCGAGCCCCGGATGGCGAAAACCGGCGCCGCCGCGCAGAAGTATATCGATGATCTGGTAGCCGGAATTGAACCGAAGTTCGCTGCCGAATTGAGTGAACTTCAGAAAATGAAGCAGCTTGATGCGCAACCCTCCGAGGGCGGCGCTTTCGCCGCGCCGCGAATTAATGTCTGGGATTGGCGCTACTATCAAAACCAACTCAAGAAACAGAAATTTGCTATTGATGCTGAGGCGCTACGGAATTTTTTCCCGTTCCAGAAAGTGCTCGATGGAATGTTTGCCATCTACCAGCGAATTTTTGGTCTGAAGTTCGAGAAAATCGCGGTCCCATATAAATGGATTGACGATCTTCAGCTCTGGGCGGTCAGCGACGCCGCCAGTGGGGAACCACTAGGCTTGTTCTATCTCGACATGTTTCCGCGCGACGGAAAGTATAATCACTTCGCCGAATTCGAAATTATCGGCGGCAAGCTTTTGCCGGATGGAAAATATCAGCGGCCGACGGTGACATTGCTTTGCAACTTTCCGCCGGCGACCGCGGACAAACCGTCGCTCTTAAGCCACTCCGAAGTCGAAACCTTGTTCCACGAGTTTGGTCACGTCCTGCATACCATTACGACGCGCGCCAAGTATGGGCGCTTTGCCGGCACCCACGTTCCGACCGATTTCGTCGAGGCTCCCTCACAAATGCTGCAAAACTGGGTCTGGGATAAAAATGTGCTCGATTCTTTTGCGGCCGATTACCGTGAGTCATCGAAGAAAATTCCGGACGAAACCATTCAGAAAATGAAAGACGCAAAACTCGCGACCGCGGGCGTACTCTATCGACGGCAATTCGCCTTTGCTTCGCTTGATCTCGCGTTGCACGGACCGCACCCAGAGAATGCTCCGTACGATTGCGTGGCGATTTCGAATCCGATTTTGGAGAAAGTTTTTCTGCCAATCGACCCAAGCACGACTTTCGTGTCTTATTTCGGCCATCTGAACGGCTATGACGCCGGCTACTATGGGTACGCTTGGGCGGATGCGATTGCGGCGGACATGGCTACGGTTTTCGAGAGCGCACCGGAAGGTTATTTCGATCAACAAGCGGGAAAGCGGTTGCGTAATGAAATCTACGCCATGGGCGATTCGCGCAATGTCAACGAATCGATTGAAAAATTCCTCGGTCGCAAGCAATCCGTGCAACCATTTTTGAAAAAGATCGGGATTGGCGAGGCGAGCGCGCCTTCGGCGTCACCCTAATACGTCGCCGCCTGCGTGGTCTTGCGCCGCGTTGCCCGGCCGCGGCTAACGAGCCCTAGAGTTGCAAGGGCGCGGCCTCTCGTTAGAGAAGATCAATAGGAGCTCACATGAAACTCTTCGTTTATCTCATTACCCTGACTCTTTTCACGAAAGCGTTCGCTGCTGATCCGGAAATGGAACGGCTCAAGCCAGCGCTTGATGCGATTACACCGGACGGATTGCTTGCGCATATCAAGGTGTTGTCCTCGGATGAATTTGAAGGCCGCGCCCCGGGGTCAAAAGGTGAAGAACTTTCGATTAAATACATCAGCGACCAATTCAAGCAGATCGGATTGAGCCCGGGAAACCAAGATGGCACTTACTTTCAAAAGGTCCCACTCGCTGGAATCAAAACGACGCCGAGTGCGTCCTTCGCCGTCGGCGGAAAGACAACGACCTTAAATTATCCGGATGATTACGTCGCATCGTCTGCGCGATTGCAGAACGAGATCAAAGTGGAGAACTCCGATATCGTTTTCGTCGGCTACGGCATCGTCGCTCCCGAATACGGCTGGAACGATTACAAAGATGTCGACGTGCGCGGGAAAACGCTCCTGATGTTGATTAACGATCCACCGATTCCGGATCCGAACGATCCGGCAAAGCTCGACGAAAAGATGTTCGGCGGCCGCGCCATGACTTACTACGGACGCTGGACGTACAAATACGAAATTGCGGCGCAGAAAGGCGCGGCTGCAGCCATCATTATTCATGAGACCGGGCCGGCGGCGTATCCGTATTCGGTCGTGCGCACGAGTTGGTCGAAGGAAAATTTCGAACTTGACGCCCCAGACAAGAACGCGAGGGCGGTTTCGGTGCGTTCCTGGATTACGCTAGATGTCGCGAAGAAATTGCTCGCTGATTGCGGACAGGATTTCGAGGCATTGAAAAAATCTGCGATTAGCAAAGACTTCCGGCCAGTTCCGCTCGGGGGGAAGGCGAACTTCGATATCAAACAGCAAGTTCGTTCATTCCAATCGCACAATGTTATCGGCAAACTGGAAGGCAGCGATCCGAAGTTAAGGAAAGAATACGTCATTTTTAGCGCACATTGGGATCACCTCGGCAAACATCCTGAGCTGCAGGGCGATCAGATTTTCAACGGCGCGGTGGATAACGCTTCCGGGGTCGCGGCCGTCATCACGCTGGGACGCGCATTTACAAAATTGAATCCATCGCCGAAACGCACTCTCCTTTTCTTAGCGACCACGGCAGAGGAAGCGGGACTACTCGGGGCAAAATATTATGCCACGCATCCGCTTTACCCGCTCCAGAAAACACTGGCTGATATCAACATCGATAGCATGAACGTGTGGGGGAGAGCGCGCGACATCGAGGACACCAGTTTCGGCATGTCTACTCTGGATGATGCCCTTGCGCGCGTGGCAGCGGAGCAGGGACGCACCGCCATTCCCAATCCGCGGCCAGAAAAAGGCAGCATTTATCGCGCGGATAATTTTGAATTTGCGAAAGCCGGGGTTCCGTCGCTCTACATCGGTGACAAGGAGCATCTAGTTGCACGCGCGCCCGACGCGCCGCTGCGAGCCGATGAATTCGACCTCCACGATTACCATCAGGTTTCCGACGAAGTGAAACCGGATTGGGATTTGTCCGGCGCAGTGCAGGACGCGCAACTTCTGTTCGTGGTCGGCGACGAAGTCGCGAACGGCGCCAACTTCCCGGAATGGAAACCAGGCAACGAGTTTAAGCCGAAACGCGATGCGATGATGAGGAAACCGTAACGCTGGCAGCTGAATCTTATGGAGACTCGCCCGTTTCAATTTACGGGACGCATCCGAAGCTTCGGTCATGCGATTGCGGGCATAATCCGGATGGTACGCTGCCAGCACAATGCGTGGATTCATTTGGTCGCTACGGCCATGGTGATCGCGGCCGGATTCTTTTTCCATCTCTCGCCCCCGGGATGGTGCTGGATTGTACTCGCGGTCTCGATCGTTTGGACGGCGGAGGCTTTAAACACGGCGTTCGAATTTTTGGCCGACGCGGCGTCACCGAATTTTCATCCTGTAGTGCGCGACGCCAAAGATGTAGCTGCCGGCGCAGGGCTGATAACTGCGCTCGCGTCATCAGTGATCGGCGCAATCATTTTTTGGCCACATGTGAAGGACCTGTTGGGCCCTTAACGCGATCGATTCACACTGAAATTTTTGTCATGTCGAGCGAATACATCATTCCGACTCATCTCTTGCTATTTTCTCGGCAGACCAATAGTTAAAGACTCCTAGATTCCGCTTGGGATGACGAAACGGCAGACAAAATTACGATAGGATGCGGGTAGAGTAGCCGTTGATCAGGGGCCGGGCGGGGGCAACAAGACATCCATGAATGCGTCCATTCCCATCCTGAGCGTGGTGATCGGAGCGGTCGTGCTGCTTTTTGGCCGCAAACTCTTCTGGCTTTGCGTGGCGGCGATTGGATTCGCGGCGGGCGTGACGCTCGCTTCGCACCTGGTGAGTGAGCCAACACCGTTGTTGCAATTAACCTTCGCAATCCTCCTTGGCTTCATTGGCGCATTACTGGCGCTGTTTCTGCAAAAACTGGCAATCGGGCTGGCCGGTTTCCTCGCCGGCGGTCGGCTTGCGGTTGGTTTGGTGGCGACGTTTATGGCGCAATACGCCTCGTATTACTGGCTTACTTTTATTATCGGCGGATTGATTGGCGCGATATTGCTTCTGATGTTGTTTGATTGGGCTCTCATTTTTATTTCGTCGCTAATCGGCGCACATCTGATTACGAGCGCGATCACTTTGCCACCGACAGGCGCAGTGCTGTTATTTACGGCGCTCTTGCTTCTCGGCGTTCTCATTCAGACAGCGTCGATGCGAAGGAAGAGACTGCCGGCTTAGCCTTCTTACAACGCGGCTGTAAGCCGCGCTCTCATTAACACCGGCCTTGAGGCCGGTGGTTCTCCGTGGCAGTTACGGACGAGCCGTTTTAACAGCTTAGCCTTAATGCCGATGTGATTCGCGTTGGCAGATCGGAAAGCCGTTGAAACGGCTGATTGCGATTGGGGCGGAACGCGCACCGGCCTAAAGGCCGGTGTTGCTGAGAAGAGAACGGGTCTGTCGCTGCTAAGCGCGCCTGCCTTCGCTTGAGAATGACAAGTCTCGGGCGCCTTTTTTCTTGTGTGGGCGGCGTTCCGAGAATGTCGTTAAATGAATCGCATGCGACGCGTTCCGCTGTATTTCATTCTCACTCTCTGCGTCTTCGCTTCATGCGGTCGCAAGAGTTCAACGGTCCGCGCACCTGAGCCCTCGCCATCGCCAACATCTTCCGTCCCGGTCGAAACAATTGTCGCACCCTCGGCACAGCTTTCCCCGGCACCGACAAGTGATTTCGCCGAAGTCGCGCAATCGATTCGGTCGGCTGTCATAATCGTCTCTGTTTTCGACAAAACAGGACATTTAAGTGCAAACGGCCATGGTTTCTTCGTTTCCGGCGACGGCAAATTCATTGCCGATCGGAGTGTGCTGGCCGGTGGTGTTAATGCGGTTGCGAAAGCGGCTGATCGCGCGATTTACAACGTTTCGGGTGCGCTCGCCCAAACGCCCGCGCAAAATCTTGTTCTTTTGAAGGCTGACACGACACGGGCGTCACCGTTTCTTGCCCCGAGTGCGACGGCTCTGCCAGATATCGGCGGTACTGTCGCGGTTGTTCTTAGTCCGCTCGAACGCGCAAACTCCGTAGTGCTCGAGGAAAAAATCAGCGGACGCTTCTCCGACGAAGCAGGAGAATGGTTTGAGGCGACACCCGCTCTTGCGAAAACGAGCGCCGGTGCACCCGTCATCAATCATCGAGGCGAGGTCATTGGCATCGTCTCCTTTCGTGCCGGAAACAATTCGTGCGCGATCAGGCCCGCTGCTACCGCTGGCATCCTGCTGGCACAGGTTTCATCGAACACGACCCCGACCTGGCAAACGCTGACGACGCCGACGGCATCACCAACGGCAACCCGAAGTTCAACGCCGGCAAAGACTCCGCTCCGCGGATCAAAATTGATTTACGCGCCGGTGCCACGGTATCCGCCGGAAGCAAGACGTGGAACAGCACCAGGCTCGGGCAGTTTCCGCGTCTTGTTCGATGCAAACGGGCATGCCGCCGCAGTTCAGACGCTGCGCTCGACCGGCGATCCAGTGCTCGACCAAGCCGCCGTTTCGGCTCTTCACGATTGGCGTTCGGAACCAGGGCGGGAGTGGAGTCTGGTCGTGCCCATAACGTTTAAACAATAGCGGCGCAGACGAAAACGACGCGGAAATCCCAAAACCAAAAAAAGCCGCGTGGATTCTTTTAGTGCCGAAAATGACGGACGCCGGTGAAAATCATTGCCATCTCGCGTTCGTCGGCAGCCGCGATCACCTCTTCGTCGCGCATTGATCCGCCCGGCTGAATGGCGCAGGTCGCACCGGCATCGGCGGCGGCAATAAGGCCGTCCGCAAATGGGAAAAACGCATCGCTGGCAATGGCGCTACCCTTGAGGGAGAGCCCAGCTTCCTGTGCCTTCCAGATGGCAATCCGCGATGAATCAACCCGCGACATTTGGCCCGCTCCAATAGCGAGTGTGCGGTCAGATGCAGAGTAAACAATCGCATTTGATTTCACATGTTTGACCACCCGCCAGCCGAACCGCATCGCTTCCAGTTCGCTTTGAGTCGGCTGGCGTTTTGAAACCACGCGTTCCTTGTCTTCCGCACCCGTGTCCGGGTCCTGCACCAGCAAACCGCCGCAAACGGAACGCACATCCTTTTTCGGCGAAAGTTCCCCGGACGGGTCCAGCAACCGGATGAGGCGCAGATTTTTTTTCTTCTGCAAAATCGTGCGCGCTTCTCCAGAAAATTCAGGTGCAATAATTACCTCGCTGAAAATTTCGCTGATAACTTTGGCGAGCGACTCATCGATCTTTCGATTGCAAATAATGATGCCACCAAAGGGCGCCTGCTTGTCCGTGGCAAATGCTTTCTCCCAAGCCTGGCGAAGATCAGAATCACTCCCGACCCCACACGGGTTGGTATGCTTCAAGATTGCAACCGTCGCTTCCTCAAAATCGC
>Ga0210406_10008556_pt1 | contig 10232 bp, 8 predicted proteins | sample IncBWC30MmetaG_FD_155454 | JGI IMG/M metagenome (GOLD analysis project Ga0210406, IMG submission 155454) | Forest soil microbial communities from Barre Woods Harvard Forest LTER site, Petersham, Massachusetts, United States - Inc-BW-C-30-M | ecosystem: Environmental > Terrestrial > Soil >... | reverse complement strand
ATCCGTGGCGCGGAGAGCAGGCAGCTCGTCCTGACGCATGGTGAGCGTCCTTCCGGCCGTGAAGGTGGTCCCTTCCAGCTTGTAGGTGGCTTGGTACTCGGCGTAGTCGCGCTTGAGAGAAAACGGCAAGGGGGCGTGTGCGGTGTACCTGGCGGGCAGTTCGAGCTTGATCTTGTAGACGTACTCCGCCTTGGGGCCAAGCTTCAACGATTCGGCCTCAGCGTCGCCGTCGTCATCTCCATTGCCGATGTCGGGCAGGTTGAACTGACAAAGCGGCAGGGTGATGTCAGATTTTTTCTTTGACCAGTCCAGGAAATTCGGGCGGGCGACATCGTAAGACATGGTGAACGGCTCGCGGGTCGCGGCCGGATCGCTGATCTTTAAATGCGTGACCTCGCCGCCCATTCCGGCGTTAACGTTTTCCACCACGCGTTGCCACTGCGCTTCGGGGACGCGGCGGAAAATCGAACGCAGCATCAGTTCTTCATCGCCCCGGAAGGTGTAGTGCACGTGCGCTTCGAGCTTCCCGATCTCATTGACTTTTCCATCGACTTCGGAAATCTCGCTGTCGGGCATGGGTGTATCAGCCGGGGTTTCCTCGAGATGCGGCGTGCTCCCGTCGGCGGGAATGACCAGCGCCAACTTATGGCGCAGAGTGAAGGCCAGCAGGCGGAAGGGAGCAACTTCGCTGGTGGTATCCATCCAGACTTCTTCGTGAGGCGTCGTCATGGGCAGGAGCGTAATGACGTGATCGAACTGCGAGGGGGAAGGCACATCGGGATCGAGCTTGCGGCTGGAGTTGATCAGCACCGAAGACGCATGCAGGCCCTCGGCCTCGAGCAGTGAGGCCAGCAGGGTGTGCTTATCCTTACAGTCGCCGTACTGGTTGTGAAGGACATCCCCTGCCGCGTGGGGCTGATAACGGCCCAGGCCAAGCGACAAACTGACATAACGAAAATTCCTGGCGACGAAATCGTAGAGAGCCTGGACTTTATCCAAGTCGGTGTCGAGGCCTTTCGTGATTTCGGCGGCTTTGGCGCGGACTTCCGGCGAGGGCGCACGCCGGTCCTTATCGAGTCCGGCATACCAGCGGCCGATCTCTTCCCAACTGACGAACGTGGTCAGCTGGACGTCGGGGCGTTCCTCGTCGGCTTTCTTCTTTTTTTTCTTCTTGTCTTTATCTTTATCTTTGTCTTTTTCGTCGTCTTCACGTTCAAGGTGAGAGCTGGTCCAGTGATAGATGCGGCGTCCGTTGGCTTCCGAGATCTTCGGATCCTTGTCCGGCTTGTTCTTTAGTTTGAGCGGGCGATCGGCAGGGACATCCACGTCGAGTTCTTCATCGAGCGTGATGTTGTTTTTGTCGAAATCATAGTCCGCCCAGAACTGTCCCGCGGCTAGCGGCGTGTGAATCACGGTGACCATGTCGTATTCGAGCACTTCACCTGGTCGCAGGCCGGGGACTGTAATGTGCTTCTGACGGTAATCGGTGTAGACCGGGGCTTCGCGTTCCACGGGCGCGGTGAGATCCTGCACGGCGTCGTCGCCCGCCTTCACTACGGTGCCATCGGCCTTGACCACGCGGACGTAGGCGATCTCCACGCGCTCGTTGGCGGAGTTGTAGCCGATTTGAATCTGTCCCCACTGCTGGACTCCGGCCTCGCTCTGCACGCGGACACGAGCGACGGTCTCCTTGCGTCCCGTGCCATCGCTCTCAAAACGGTAGGTGGAGCGGTAATGCTCGATGACAAAGGCTTCCTGGGAGTAATCGTGTTTGGGTTCGTCCGACTTGGAGACGGCGGTGTCCGCAGGCTTTGATTCGTTGGGCTTTGGCTCACTTACTTTGGCTCCCTTTCTCGCTTTCGCGGGGGCCGGCGCGGCGGGAGTTGCAGCAGACTGCCCCGATTGTGCCGGGGCGGTGAAAGGTGCGGCCAAGGCGCAGGCCACAAGGAACGAAAGAAAAGAACGACGCATGAATCAATAGTAAGGCCTGCCAGTTCGTATTCCAAGGCCGGAGGTCGCGCAGGGAACGCGCGCGTTGCAGTGCGACCAGGGCAGCGAGTGGTTGTCAACCTGGATTTGTCTGCGAATGGGCGGGTGATCAGGCATTGCATTTGTTTTACTTCGAAGATCTTAAAACCGTAGTAAAATTCGTCATATAGTCTTGCCTGGCCGAGACGCCCGGCAGGCGTGACGCATAACGTACTTGCGCCACGATCCTTCCGTTCGGAGGTTTCTTGCATGGAAGATCGGGCCCCTGAAGTTTCTTCTTCGGTTTCCCAGGAGTCACTCTCTCAACCATCGGCCGGCAGACACTTTGAAGGCCGCGGCGCCTGGGTCCTCACCTGCTACGGCATCTCTGGGCTGATTCTATTCGCGATCCTCGCTTATTTCTTCTCGGACTTTATCGCTCATTAGTAACGGTCTGGCGGCGACGAGCGGGCGGGCGCGTCCGCGGAGCAAAGCGGAGTGTGTATAACGTTTTCGGCTTCTTGAACGCCGACCTTCCTCGTCCAGCACCTCCCTTTGGACGTGTTACAATCAGCAGCCTTAGAGGCTATTGCTTCGTCAGGAACCCAGCGTTTCCCCACTGCAGCACTGAGGAAGAGACATCGTAATAACCCGTGCCTAAGAACTCCACGTCCGCCGTTACACCCATCACCTACGCCGACGCGGGTGTGGATATCGATCGCGCCAACCGCACCAAGCAGCGCATCAAGTATCTGGCACATAAAACGTTTACGCGCGGAGTGCTCAGCGAAATTGGCGGCTTTGGCGGCCTCTTCGCGGTGGACAAGACAAAGTACTTGGACCCGGTGCTGGTTTCAAGCGTCGATGGAGTGGGGACGAAACTCAAGATTGCCTTCGAAATGGGCTTGCATTCCACCGTTGGCGCCGACCTGGTGAACCACTGCGTCAACGACATCGCCGTGCAGGGTGCCGCGCCACTGTTTTTTATGGACTATCTGGCGACCGGAAGGCTGGAACCCTCGATTGCCGAGAAAGTGGTGGAGGGCATCGCCGACGCCTGCAAGCACAACGGCTGCGCCCTGATCGGCGGCGAGACCGCGGAGATGCCCGGCTTCTATCCCAATGGCGAATACGATCTGGCGGGATTCATCGTGGGCGTGGTGGAACGCGACCGGATTATCACGGGCAAGGATGTGCAGATCGGTGACGTCGTCCTCGGGATGGCTTCAAACGGCTTGCACACGAACGGATATGCGCTGGCCCGCAAGCTGCTGTTCGAAGTGGCGCACTACTCGACCGAGGACTACGTCAACGAGATCAAGAACAAGGTGGGCAATGAGTTGATGCGCACGCACAAGAGCTACTGGCCTGCATTGAAAAAGCTCATCGATGGGCAATGCGTCTCCGCGCTGGCGCATATTACCGGCGGCGGCATCACCGAAAATCTTCCGCGCGTGTTGCCCCGCGGGACCGCGGCCGCCATTGATCTAGGTTCCTGGCCGGTGCCGCCTTTGTTCGAGCACCTGCGGCAACTCGGCAATGTTCCGCAAGATGAAATGCTGCGCACTTTTAACATGGGCCTGGGCATGCTGCTGGTTGTCCCCCTGGCGAAATTCAAGAAGACCCAGACCGTACTCGAACGCGTGGGAGAGAAAGCATTTACCGTCGGCCGCATCGTCAAGGGCGAGCGCAAGGTGATTTACAACTAGGGCCTGGGCCTCCGTGGTGGATTATCATTTGAGCTTCCATGAAATCCTTGGGCATCCTTCTCTCCGGACGCGGCTCGAACTTTGTCGCTATCGCTGACAGCATTGACGCAGGACGCATCGCAAACGCGCGCATTACGGTTGTTATCTCTAACAGTGCCGAGGCGTCCGGCATTGCTACAGCGCGGCAACGCGGATTGAATGCCCTGGTGATTCCGTCGAAGGGAACGCCGCGGGAAGAGCACGACCGCGAAGTTGTCGCCACACTGAAACAGCATAATGTGGACCTGATCTGCCTCGCGGGATACATGCGCCTGCTCTCTCCCTGGTTCGTGCAGCAGTTCCCGCGGCGGATTCTCAACATCCACCCTTCGCTGCTGCCCGCCTTTCCGGGACTCGAAGCGCAAGAGCAGGCGTTCGCCTACGGTGTGAAAGTCTCCGGGTGCACCGTGCATTTTGTCGATGAAGAACTCGATCACGGGGCGATCATCGTGCAGAAGACCGTCCCAGTGCTCGATTCTGACGATGAGCGCACCCTTGCGGCTCGCATCCTTGAGCAGGAACACGTGGCTTATACCGAAGCGATCAGCATCGTGCTGGGCGGGAAGTACGAAGTGAAGGGGCGACGTCTGCTCAGAATGTCCTAGAACAGTCGCTATAATCGTCTCGCATGCCTAACTTCGCATCTGTCGACGAACAACTGACGTATCTCAAGAAGGGTTCCGCGGAAATCATCCGCGAGGCCGAGTTGCGCGCCAAGCTGGAGAAGTCGCGCTCTACGGGAAAACCTCTGCGCGTGAAGCTTGGCATGGACCCGACCGCTCCCGACTTGCATCTTGGGCACACCGTTGTGCTGCGCAAGCTCAAACACTTTCAGGATCTCGGCCATACCGCAATCTTTCTGATCGGCGACTTCACTGGGATGATCGGCGACCCGACCGGGCGCTCGGCAACACGCCCGCCGCTCACCCGCGAGCAGATCGAAGAAAATGCCGAGACTTACAAGGCTCAAGTCTTCAAGATTCTCGATCAGCAGAAAACTGTGATCGATTTCAACCGGCGCTGGATGGGCAGCTTCAGCTCTGACGATTTTGTCCGCCTGATGGCGAAGTACACCGTCTCGCAACTGCTGGAGCGCGAGGACTTCCATAAACGATTTCGGGACGAAAAGCCGATTTCCGTGCATGAGTTGCTCTATCCGCTAGTGCAGGGCTACGACTCGGTCGCGCTCGAAGCCGACGTGGAACTCGGCGGCACCGACCAGAAATTCAATCTGCTGGTGGGCCGAGAACTGCAGCGGGCCTACGGCCAGGAGTCGCAGGTGGTACTGACTACGCCGATCCTCGAAGGCCTCGACGGCGTGCAGAAAATGTCGAAGTCGCTACAAAATGCCATAGGAATAAATGAGGCACCCTATGAAATCTATGCCAAGATCATGAGGATATCTGATGAGATGATGTGGCGCTATTATGAGCTGCTAACCGATGTGCAGATCGCGGAAATTGAAAGGATGAAGCGGGACGTACATCCCATGGAAGCAAAGAAGGACTTGGCACGACGCATCGTGAGAGATTTTCATTCGGCGGAGGCGGCTGCCAAGGCTGACAAAGACTGGGCGAAACAAGTTCAAGACGACGAAGTAGTTGGCCAGAAGCTGGTGACGATCATGTACAGTTCGGTTCGCGCATCCAATGTCGGTCCCGATGCTTTGGTCGTTGGTGATGGTCACGACTTCGCACAGACGCTGTGGCTGACAGTAGACAAACTGATCCATGAGGCAGGATTAGCGCCCTCGAATAGAGAGGCGGCTGCCAAAATAAAAGGCAAAGCAGTGACGATGGCGGGAAAAGACCTGCGGCCACAGGACATAAAGGTCTATTGCACTAGTCACGAGTTCGATCTTCGAGTTGGACGGCAAGCCGTACGGGTCCGCATCGTCGTCTGATAGTTCTTGCTGCGAGTTGCTTCTTGTGTGACCCGACCTGAATTCTGCTACTCTCGACCGCGCACATGCGCGCCGCTGCCATTCTCGGGCTGGGATGTTCTCCGAAAAATCTCAAGCCATTTCAAGCCGACACGAGCATCGACTGGCGCATTGGGATCCCCGCCGTTACGGATCAGGCGGACGTCGTCTTGCTCTTCGGCGGCGATGGCACCATCCACCGCCACCTCAGGCAACTGGTGACGCTTGGCCTACCGGTGCTGGTCGTCCCGGCTGGGAGCGGTAACGATTTTGCCCGCGCCCTTGGGCTGCGTCGCGTGCGCGATTCGCTTGCGGCGTGGCGGGGGTTCTGCGCCGGACAAGACAACGTGCGCGCAATCGATCTGGGAATTATTACGCCGCTGACAGTCGCGGGCGGCGCGCCCGCACCACACGAGTCTGGTCGTTACTTCTGCAGCGTGGCCGGCGTCGGACTCGACGGCGAAGTCGCACGACGCGCCAATGAACTGCCGCGATGGCTGCGCGGACACGGCGGATATGCGCTAAGCCTGGCTCCAACCATCTTTCGCTTTGCCCCGCTGCCTATGAAGATCTTCACTCCAGAAGACGCGGGTGGCTGGTCTACGCGCAGCGACCAGCCCACGATCCTGGCGGCATTTGCCAATACTTCCACTTACGGCGGCGGGATGAAGATCGCACCCCTTGCGCAAATGGATGACGGTCAACTCGACGTCTGCGTGATCGGCGGAATCGATCCCTTCAAACTGTTCTGCATGTTTCCTACGGTTTATTTTGGCCACCATCTGAAGATCAGGGGGGTACGGTACTTCCAGGCAGCACGCTTGCGCGTGGAAACCGAGGCTCCGCTGGATGTCTATGCCGATGGCGAATTCGCCTGCCGCACGCCGGTGGAAGTTACGGTGCAGCCTGGAGCGCTGAAGGTGCTCACTCCCTAGCTGCAGTGCTAAACTTTCCTCATGCCTGAACGACGTTCCCACACATTGCTCTGGATTCTGATTGGCGGAGGAGCATTCTTCCTCTTTGTGCTGGCCGTGTTTTCGCTGGTTTACCTGACACTGCATGCAGGCAGCAACGAGGCCGGATTTGGCGGCTTTGGCGACCGCATCGGGGTGGTGGACCTCGACGGCGTGATTCTGTCGCCGCAGCCCGTGGTCGGGCAGCTGAAAAAGTTTGCCGACGACTCTTCCATCAAGGCGATCATTCTGCATGTGAATTCGCCCGGCGGGGGCGTAGCTGCGTCCGAAGAGATTTATCGCGAGGTCAAACGCGTCCGCGAGGAGAAAAAGAAGCGGGTTGTGGTTTCCATCGAGACCGTGGGCGCCAGCGGGGCGTTCTACATTGCGTCAGCCTCGAATAAGATCTATGCCGACCAGGGCAGCATCGTGGGCTCGATCGGCGTGATCGCGCAGTGGGTGAACTATGGCGAGCTCCTGAAGTGGGCCAAACTGAAAGACGTCGTAATCAAGACCGGCGAGTTTAAGGATACCGGGAACCCCACCCGCGATCTCACTCCAGCGGAGCAGGCTTACATGCAGTCCCTGATCGATAACATGTTCGGACAATTCGTCAAGGCAGTGGCCGATGGACGCAGTATGAAGTTCGACGACGTGAAAGCCATCGCCAACGGCAAGGTGTGGACCGGCGAGCAGGCCAAGTCCATGAAGCTGATTGACGAAGTTGGCGACTTCGAAGCCGCTGTGAAAGACACCGCGAAGTCGGTCGGCATCTCGGGGGAACCGACGCTAGTGCGTCCGGAGAAGGACCGCCGGACTTTATTGGACCTGATGACGGGCGACATCTCGAAGTATCTTCCCGACCGGGAGAAGATGCTGGAGCAGCAGGTTGGGTTTTATTATCTGTGGAAGTAGTCGAGGGGTGTTTCGTATCAGGGCTTCAGCGTCAAAAGATCGTGAGTCATTGATAGGCCAGAGACCAAGCTACACGATTCCCTTCCTCTGAGAGGTGTCCATCCGTGAAGCACGGCTGGCTGGTTGCGGCTTGTCTTTGCGCTATCGGGTTCGATTCTCTTCAGTCCCAAACCCTTACCGTCACGCCCAACAACATCCTGTCCGACGAAACTGCCGTGATTCGCGTCGCTGGATTGGAACCGAACCAGCACGTTACCATTCAGGCGGAGTTGGCTGATGGAGCGGATCAGCGGTGGAAATCGCAGGCGGAGTTTCTCGCCGACACACAGGGAGCCATCGATCTATCCCGTCAGGCGCCGTTGAAGGGATCCTACGGTGAAGTTTCGGCGATGGGGCTGATTTGGTCCATGAAGCCGGAAGAGAAACACGTGGAGCGATACACATCGCCTCGCGACTTCGGAACGCAGATCATCGAATTGCGCTTGATCGCAGATGGGAAACAGGCCTCGAGTGCCCAACTTCAGCAGCGCACGGTCGCCGAAGGCGTGCGGCAGATCAAAGTTCAGGGACAACTCCACGGCGTGCTTTTTCTGCCGGGAACGAGCGGGCAACATCCCGGCGTGCTCGTGGTCGGGGGGTCGGAGGGCGGATTGCCCAGCCAAAAGGCGGCGTGGCTTGCCTCGCATGGATACGCCGCACTGGCGCTGGCCTATTTTCGGTATGAAGGCCTGCCGGCAGAACTGGAACGGATTCCCTTGGAATACTTTGGCCAGGCCTTGGCCTGGATGAGGCAGCGGCCTGAGATCCTCCCCGACCACATTGCAGTGGTTGGCCATTCGCGCGGAGGCGAGCTGGCGCTCCAATTGGGATCGATGTACACGCACATTACGGCTGTAGTGGCCTACGTTCCAGCCAATGTCCGCTACGCGGCCTGCTGTGGACGCACTCAGCTTCCAGCATGGACCTGGCAGGGACAGCCCCTGGCATACTATGTGCCGCACAACCGGTCGTTTCCGAACCCGGCGGCAACGCTCGAGGCAGCGATTGCGGTGGAGCACTCCAACGGATCAATACTGCTGATTTCAGGGGATGACGACGGAGTCTGGCCTTCCTCGTTAATGACGAATGCTCTTGCTAACCGACTCAAGAGCGCCCACTTCCCGCATGCAGTGCAACGCTTGGACTATTCCCGTGCGGGGCATCACGCCGGCCGCCCGGAAATCGTGCCAGAATGGCATGGCGGGTCGAACGTCGGGGGCACGCCAAAAGGGGATGCGGAGTCTTCGCTGGACGCAATTCCAAAAGTGCTGGAGTTCTTGCGAGCCAATCTTGGGGTGGGCGATTCGACACACTGAGCGCAGAGAAGATCGTGAAAACCCTTTAATCTTGTCGTCCCAAAACTGAGACTTGCGTACAACCCCTGAAATTTGAGAAGGTTATGGGAGATTGCCGGCCTGGAACCGAGCCCGTCGCCGCCAGGCGACGATTCCTCAGGGAACAGCCCGGCTGGGAGCGAAGAGGGACTATGACGAAAGCCGACTTGATCGATGAAGTCTCGCGTTTAGCGGAACTTACGCGCAAAGACAGCGAAGTGATCGTGGAAACGATCTTTGACAGCGTGGTGCGGTCTTTACGCGCGGGCGACAAGATCGAGATCCGTGGCTTTGGCAGCTTCCGAACCCGGCAACGTAAACCCCGGATGGGCCGCAATCCCAAGACCGGTGAAAAAGTCGAAGTGCCCGCCAAGAAGATTCCTTTCTTCAAGCCCAGCAAGGAGTTAAAGGATCTGGTGAATGAGGGAATCGCCGACGCGGCAGCAGCTCCGCCGCCCGCCACTGCACCGCCCATGGGGTAGCGATGCAGAAGTCAAAATGCAACCGAATCCGTGGTGACTTCCGCGTTCTTAACTTCGGCATTCTGACTTCCACGCCTGCCCTTCGCGTCACCCTCGGATTCCCACTACTGCCATCATCCGTCCGGTTTTGCCCTTCTCGGCGCGATAGGAGAACAATATGTCTGTGCGGCAGTTGGTGCACAGCGGCGAGGCTTCGATGCTCTTCGCCGGCACGCCCACAGCCAGCAATTGTTGACGATTGGCTTCCACCAGATCGAGGAAAATCTTCTTCGGCAAAACGCCGTGGCCGGGCGGGCGCGCCGTGAGGAACAGCATGGGATATTTCTCGCGCACCGGATCGCGTTCCTCGACCTCATGGAACAGCCTTGCCGCATAGGAGAACTGGGCTTCGAATTTTTCGCGAACCTCCGCGCCCACTTCATAACAGCAGCCGTGGATACCGGGACCAATCGCCGCTTTGAGATCCCGAGGCCTGCTGCCGAACCGGCGGCGCATCTCTCCCACTCCCTTCTCGACGATGCGTTTGACGGTGCCACGCCAGCCCGCGTGAAACACGCCCACTGCGCGGCGCTTGGGGTCGACGAGAATAATCGGCAGGCAGTCGGCGGTCTGAATACCGAGCAACAAGCCGGGAGTGCCCGTGATCAGGCCATCCCCAGCAACTGGCGATTCAGCAGGCGCGTCGACGAACCGGATGATGTCGGAATGAACCTGGCGCAACGTGATCAGCGGCCAGAGCTTTGAGCCCGTTCCCCGCAGGGGCTTCGCCAGGTTGCTTCCAGCACCGAGTCCTCGCAATAAGGCGGCACGGTTGCGCTCGACGGCGGCTTTGGAGTCGTCCTTGGTGAATCCAAGGTTGAGCGCACCGCTCC
>Ga0210406_10008552_pt1 | contig 10234 bp, 11 predicted proteins | sample IncBWC30MmetaG_FD_155454 | JGI IMG/M metagenome (GOLD analysis project Ga0210406, IMG submission 155454) | Forest soil microbial communities from Barre Woods Harvard Forest LTER site, Petersham, Massachusetts, United States - Inc-BW-C-30-M | ecosystem: Environmental > Terrestrial > Soil >... | reverse complement strand
ACAGAGATACCCTCCTCTGCGACACAACCTAACGCAACGCCACAATAGCTCGTTCAGCCGCACGCGAATGCGTCCGCCGCTCTCACAGCGGCTTCGTTCCAAGTCGGCTTGTGGGAAGTGAAAGATTCTTCTTAGCTCACTGGCGAAGTGGCTTATCACAGAATTGCATTACTTCGATCTCGCTCTGGTCCTTGGGTCGCACGAAACGACTACGCCCTCCTTGCTAAACTTATAAATAATGCTCTCCAAGCTCTACGCAAAGTGGATGTACGCCTGGGAAACCGCGCTCACCACACGCGACACCAACCGCATCGTCCGCCCCCTCGAATGGGGTTTCGACTGGCTCCAGGACTTCAGCCCCCTCGCCGCCGCCTCCCACGCGCCGGCCGCAGATGACTTCGCCCGCATGATCGCCGTCAACGCCGACATCGTCGCCCGCGCCGAAGAGTTCTTCGGCTACCAGACCCCCACCGACTTTCGCCTCGAAGCCCGTCACCCCCAGCTCTTCCCCACCAACGTCCGCCCCGAGACCCTTCAGGAAGACGCCGAAATCAAGCGCCAGGCGGAAACCGGCGAGCTCGAAGAGGCCGAGTTCCTCCGCTTCACCTCACCCGTGCGCACCCGCTACCCCGAAAACGACACCGTTAACGCCCGCTGGTTCCCCGCCCCAGACCACAAATATCAAAAACCCGTCATTTCGACCCCAGCCGCGGACAGCTTCACCGTCCCTGGCGGAGTGGAGAAATCCGCTTCTCTGCCTTCAACTCCGCACAGCCCCAACAGCCAGGTCAAACAGGCCCCCAAACAAGCAATGATCGTCATGCCCCAATGGAACGCCGACGCCTTCTCCCACAACGCCCTCTGCACCCTCTTCAACCGCTTCGGCATCTCCTGTCTCCGCCTCTCCAAGCCCTACCACGACATCCGCCGCCCCGCCGAGCTAGAGCGCTCCGACTACGCCGTCAGCTCCAACGTAGGCCGCACCACCGAGGCCTGCCGTCAGGCCGTCGTCGACATCCGCAGCTGCATCGACTGGCTCCAGCTCCAGGGCTACGAACAGTTCGGCGTCCTCGGCACCAGCCTCGGCAGTTGCTACGCCTTCATCGCCGCCGCCTTCGACCCGCGCCTCCAGGTCTGCGCCTTCAACCACGCCTCCACCTGGTTCGGCGACGTAGTCTGGGCCGGCCAAAGCACCCGCCACATCAGGGCAGCCTTTGAGCAATCAGGGTTGAATCAAGATCAAGTCCGCCAGATCTTCTCCATCGTCAGCCCCATGTCCTACATGGATCGCTTCGCGGCGTACCCCAAGCGCTCCCTCGTAGTCCACGCCACCTACGACCTCACCTTCCCCCTCGAGTACTCCCTCGACGTCCTCAAAAACTTCGACGCCCTCAACATCGACTACGTCTCCAAAGTCCTCCCCTGCGGCCACTACACCACCGGCGAAACCCCCTACAAGTACCTCGACGGCTGGTACCTGGGCTCCTTCATCTACAGCAGCTTCAAGCGGCTCGCCGAGGGCGGCCGGGCTGTCTCCTGATCGTCAGCCTTATCGTCAACGTCTTCCACCCCCGTTCGCATCGCAAGGAAACACGGCGTCATCAGCAACGCGATAAACCCAACGCCCATCATCCAGTCCTGCATAGCAACACCCTCTCTCCGTGGTCCAACCTTTGACTCTATCGACTAAAGCCCGGAGATCAGCTCAAACGAATTGAATAGCGTTCAGTACCTTCGTGCGAGATTCCCAAAGCGACCCGATCCGGCGCTTTTCCACAACAGACCTGAAAATAAATCTCAAAGTCGTGACAGTTTTTAGACGCCACGCAACAGGGTGTCTTCGGTCCACGATAAACGCACAATCCACCACAAACTCACCAGCAAAACACCACACCAAAAACACACCTTTTCCCATAACCCCCCTTAAAAACACAGCAAAACCACCAATCCGCGGCCACCCCTTCCCTCAGAAAAAAAACTGCAAAAACAGTGACATAAAATAACCCCATGCCCATCGACCTGAATGCCCCGCTGGCCGCCTCCGACCCCGAAATCGCCCAACAGATTGAAAATGAAGTAAAACGCCAGCACGAAGGCCTCGAGATGATCGCCTCGGAAAACTTCGTCAGCCGAGCCGTTTTAGAGGCCGCAGGCACCGTTTTCACCAACAAATACGCCGAAGGCTACCCCGGCAAGCGCTACTACGGCGGCTGCGAGTACGCCGACATCGTCGAAGATCTCGCTAGAACCCGCGCCAAACGCCTGTTTAACGCCGATCACGTCAACGTCCAGCCGCACTCCGGCTCTCAGGCCAACGCCGCCGCCTACATGACGCTCCTCAATCCAGGCGACTGCATACTAGGCCTCGACCTGGCCCACGGCGGCCATCTCACCCACGGCCACAAGCTCAACTTCTCCGGCAAACTCTACCGCATCGTCGGCTACCAGGTTCGCAAAGACACCGAAACCATTGACTATGACGAGCTCGAAGCCACCGCGCAACGCGAGAAGCCAAAGGTCATCGTAGGCGGCGGCAGCGCCTATCCACGCCAGTTCGACTTCCCGAGCATGCGTGCCATCGCCGACAAAGTCGGTGCTTACCTCATGGTAGATATGGCCCATTTCGCCGGCCTCGTCGCTGGCGGCGTGCATCCATCACCCGTTCCTCACGCACACGTCGTGACGACAACGACCCACAAAACACTGCGGGGACCGCGCAGCGGACTCATCCTCTGTCATCAGGAGTTCGCTGCAGGCATCGATCGCAGCGTCTTTCCCGGCCAGCAAGGCGGTCCGCTGATGCACATTGTTGCAGCGAAAGCCGTAGCCTTCAAAGAGGCACTGGCGCCGGAGTTCGCAACCTATGCGCAGCAAGTTGTGTCCAACGCAAAGGTTCTCGCAGAGGCGATTGCCGCTGAGGGTTATCGCATCGTGTCGGGAGGTACGGACACCCACGTGATCCTGATCGACGTGTTTCAGAAAGGAATGTTCGGCTCGGAGGCAGAGCACGCTTTGGGAGAGGCGGGAATCACAGTCAACAAGAACGCGATCCCGTATGACACCAATCCGCCAATGAAGCCCAGCGGCATTCGAATCGGCACGCCGGCGCTGACGACGCGCGGGATGAAAGAGCCGGAGATGCGCGTCATTGCTGGATGGATCGCGCACGCGCTCGAGCACAGGGCGGACGCAGCGAAGCTACGGCAGATTCGTAGTCAGGTGTTCGAGATGGCCGAGAAGTTCCCGTTGTACGGCTGGTTGCGTAAGGAATAGACTCGCGTCGAGATCGCATGTTAAACCGACGTTCGCGCTCCGGCTGCTTCCTTTTGCGTGACGATGTTGATGCGTCCGTCATTGCAGCGAACAATCTGCGAGTATAGTTCTGGTTTGAAGGCTGCGCTGTGAAGTAAGGAATCGGCCCCGGCGCACCTCCCGGCGAAAGGAGAGCTCTATGGCAATGGCGATATTGACATGGCTAATCGCCGTTCCCCTGCTTGGCCTAGTGACTGGCATGCGCTCGATGACTGCCATGGCAGTGCTCTGCTGGTTCGCCTATCGCGGCGATCTGTCCCTCGATGGAACCTGGGCCTCCTGGGCTGGGAAGCTGGTGACGGCCGTTATTTTCACCGTGCTGGCTCTGGGCGAGTTCGTCGCGGACAAGTTACCGAAGGCCTCCAACCGAACGGCATTGGGACCACTGCTCGTGAGAGTCGTGGTTGGCGGTCTCATCGGCGCGATCGTGGCGGCAGGCCTGAATGGGTCGGAGTTCGAGGGAATCATTCTCGGTGTCGGCGGCGCTTTGATAGGCACCTTCGGCGGATTCCTGGTTCGGCGAGAGCTCGTGTTGCGTTTGGGCAGCAAGGACTGGCCGGTGGCTCTGGTAGAAGATGCGAGCGCGATCCTCTGCGCGGTACTGGCGATGGGTATCGTGACAGGATAGCCGCTCGAGATACCAGCAAAGGGCAATCGCTTGCTATGAAGTAACGACATCAGGCAATCTCAAACCTTCTGCTGCCGTGCCCTCCATTCCTCGCTGGAGAACAGGCGTGGTCCCACCTCGATAAGGCGCGGCATCATATTGAAAACCGCTACTCGACTCCAGGGTCTGCCGTCACGCGTCCGAAAGCCCTTTTCATTCAGATCGCTGACGATATGGGAGTAAGAGAAGTCCTGCCCGAGCAAATCCATCATCAATATGAGCGCCTGGTTTTCGGTCGGCTCGATCTCCAGCCGCTGGCAGTCGTCTGAGATGCGCAGACCATAGGGGATGTCCTCGCTGAATGCGCCTTCGGTGGGTGCTTCCGAATCAGGCAGCTCTCGCCGCCATTCGATCGACACCAACTGCCATCCTGCTGCTGTACGCTGCCCGATGATCTCAGAACTAAACGGCCCGGAAATCACATCGCGAATCCGTTCAAAGTGCGCCATAGTAGCCTCCGTGCGGTGTTCTTTGAGATGGGGTATTCGCAATTTGCCTGCCAAGGTCAATCCTGCCTCAAAATCCTTCAACTCGGCCACCAGCAAGGAAATAACCGAAAGTTTATAGGGTTCGGTTCGCCCATCGGCTGTCCAATTTCATGAATCCCTGTTCGCTTTCGGACGGCCATTCACCGAAACTGCAGTAGATGACGTTGTCGCAAAATCTCCGCGGCTATCGGGACCGAAACGCAGGAAGTCATGGCCTAAACAGCTTTGGTTGGAGTAGCATGTGCGGTACTGTAAGGCTCCCCAAGGTGTTCTGCAACGATTCGGAAGCGGTCAAAGCGGCACACCGGTTCGGTCGTGGGAGTTAGCAACTGCTGAGCGCACGGAGGTAGACCATGTCGAAGGGCATCCTACGAATTGTGCTGACGATTCTGATGTATGCAGGAGTCGGCGTCTTCCTCTTTCCCTATTTCACCGGCCGGATTACAGCGGGAATTCCCTTTATGATTCTTGGTGCCGCGTGCACTGTTGTCTGTGGGTTGCTGCGTTGCTATCTGACCGAGGGCGACTGTGCGCGCATTCCTCACCACGGACGGGACTGGTGAGCAAGAGCAGACTGAGAATGCACTGGGCCCCACATGCGCTCGATAAGACTGGACAAATTCTCAGTCAAACAGACGTCAAGGATGCTGCGGAACGCAGCCAGGCTTCCATCACCTCGTGACCAACAACTCCGGCTTGTTGTTTGACGAGCTTTCCTCCGTTGAAGACAGCGAAGTTCGGGATGCCCCGTACAGCGAACCGTGCTGCGAGTTGCTGGTTCTTGTCGGTGTCGACCTTGAGGACGACGGCCTGACCCGCCAGGTCCCTTGCGGTACGCGCGACTTCTGGGGCGGCGGCTCGACAAGGGCCGCACCAGTCAGCCCAGAAGTCGACCAGGACGGGAACACGCGAGCTTTGGATAATCTCTTCAAAGAGGGCAGTGTCGACCGGCATCGGTTCGTCAAGCGGGGGCAACGGAGTTTTGCATGCGCCGCAACGGCCGGTGTCCGCCAGGTGGTTCGTCGCGATGCGGTTCTTCTGGCCACAGCTCTTGCAGATTCTTATTGTCGCCATTCGCTCCCTCCTGTCGATTCGATTCATCTTACGGGCTTAGGTTGCGTTGCTTGGGTCGCCAGATCAACAGACATGTGGGCCACGTTGCGACGGTTCGATTGAGTATCGTTCAGTTCGTCGAAAGCCACCACCCCGGGCCAGAACACCAGCAACTGCTGTCCACCTCATCGTTTCGATGCAAGGACCTGACCTTGGTCCAAGCGCTGCCCTGAAAGGCTTCCGCAAGCTTTTGTGCCGTTGTTTCGTTTCTTGCCCCGATGCAGGGAACAAACTGTACCTGTAAGAGAAAACGAGCTGTGAAGGCTCCATCCTCTTGTTTCGTGATGAGCAGCATGGCTCCAACACCCGCGTCTGGCGTCATGGGAAAGAGTAGCCGTCCTTTCGGACGTAAAGCATCAAGCCAAACCGCAAGCGGCTCAGTGGCACCGGCATTCACATAAAGAACATCGCATGCTGGAAGCGTTGCTTCCGCTCCGGACCGGGCATGCACCGTTACGTTGGAAAACTTAGCGAGGTTGTCGGTAGCGCGTTGCGCAAGCGTCGGTTCAATCTCATACGCGTCGACCACTCCGCTCTCGCCTACCAATTTCGCCAGGAGAGTCGTGTAATAGCCGGTGCCTGCACCAACATGGATGACCCGTTCACCGTTCTTTGGAGCCAATGTTGCGAGACACAATGCGTGCAGGGTCGGCTGCCCATTGTTGAGAGGTCCTTCGCCGCCGAGGGATACCACAACATCCTGATACAGAACAGCCGGATCGTCCGTGAGCGTCTCGACATATCCCGAACGGGTGAACACCTTCCAGGGTGGTGGTCCGACAAACTGCTCCCGAGGAGTAGATGCCAGCGCCGCAGCGAGCTCGCTACCAGGAGGAATACCGGCCTGGGCTGTTACGAGATTGGCGAAAAATAATCTATGTGCCTCTATGCGATCCACGATTTTATTTCGTCCTAAAAAACGGCAAAGCCCAATCAAAAACCTACGCACGCCGGCGATAGCGGATGGCGAACTCATAGGTGGGGTTGGGCGGAAAGAGGCGGGCGACCAGGCGGAGGCGGTCGGCGAGGGCCTGCGGGGCAAGAAGGGGATACTCGCGTTCGCGCAGCTCGGAGTAATCGAAATCGACCGAGAGCGAAAGCTGGTAGATAGCTACAGCGTCGGAAAAGGCAGATTCCAGAAAGCTGTTTCTTGCCTTCTCATCGATGACCGGTTTGCCATCGATCTTGTCTGTCTTTCCACCGGGGGCGAGAGAGAGGCTGCGGCTCTCCCAGGCGTCCTGGCTGGTTTCGCCGCGTACGTCTGCGAGAGCCTGTGCCCAGACGAGTTGATCGAAGGCTTCGGGAACGCCGATGGCGTCGACGAAGGCGTGACCGATGTTGATGAAGAATTCAAAGGCGAGTGCGAAGCGGTCGCCGAGCAGGCGGGTAGAGATGAAGACTGCCTCGGTGCCGTCGTGGGTGACGTTTCTGTGGCAGATGGCCTGGTCGCCGAGCTCGGGCGTATAGGCCGGGGCAATCAGCGTGGCTTCGCCGCCGCGGCGGTCGCTGAGAGCGAGCGGGACAAAGTAGTAAGTCTTGCGGTTAAGCGCGCCGGCGATTGCGATGGGTACGGCCTGGACCATGCGCTCGAGATCGTTGCCGCCAAGATTGTTGTCGCCGAACGCGGCGTAACGGATGCCGTTCGCTGCCTGATCCACCGTCGCTTCGTGGATGACCTGCGTCGCCTGAATTAAGTCGCTTTGAACACCTTCTGCCATAAAGCAGTATTCTACTGGTATGGCGCAGGTATCGCAGCATGGAAGCTCGGTCTCTCCCCGGACGTCGGGTCCGGGCTATCTTTTTGGTATTCCTTTGGGCGATCTGGGATGGTTTACAAGCTTGTTGATGAGCTTTGCGCTCGGGTTTGCGGCGTTCTTCGCGGCGACCTTTTTTGCAATCTTCGCAGTTCTGATCTACAACACGGCGACCCACCACGCGGTCGATTTTGCATTGACGTATAAGCGGGTAGGCATTCCGGTGGGGCTGCTGGTGCTGGTGGTGGCGCTGGGCTATCTGGGAACGCTGTGGGTGCGACGGCAGCTTCGCAGGTCCTAGTTCACGGGATTTGCGGCGAAACAATAGAGGAAGTGCCAGCGTCTCTAAAGTGTTCTGCTATTCTGCGTTCCTAGCATAAATTTTTGGGCATAAATTTCTGGAGGACCATCCCGCATGTCATTCGTTCGCGCTTTTGTGCGTTGGGGCTGTTGTATGGCCACAATCGCAAGCCTTGCCGTTCCCGCGTATTCCGCCGATAAGAAGCCTGCGGGAGCGACCCCCGAGACGACGCCTTCGTACTATGGGCCGCAGCCGGCGACCGAGAACATCGATCTGACGATGTATTCCCGGATCCGCGACGAGGGCTTCAAACACTCGCACGTGATGGAGTTTGGAAGCGCGTTGGCGGACGGCATCGGGCCGCGACTGACCGGCTCGCCGAATATGGCAAAGGCCAACCAGTGGACGTGCGATACGCTGACGAAGATCGGGTTGGTGAACGCGCACCTGGAGGACTGGGGCGAGTTCGGCATGGGATGGCAGCAGATCAACACGTGGGCGCGGATGGTGTCGCCTGATCCCGAACCGCTGTGGATGCAGGCCGCGCCGTGGTCGCCGTCGACGAATGGACCGGTGAAGGGTGAAGCCGTCTATGTCGATGTGCAGGACGTGAAAGACCTCGACAAGTACAAGGGCAAGCTGGGCGGCAAGATTGTCTTGTTTGGGGCGATGAGGACGACGCCGGACCTTACAGAGCCGCTGTTCCATCGGTACACGACGGCAGAACTGGCCGAGATGGAGACCTATCCTACCGGAGAGGGCCGTCGCGGCGCACCGAATCTTCAGCAGTTGCTGGCCGATCGCGCCCGCCTGATGCAGGTGCGCGCGGCTGCTATGAAGATGATGGTCGAGGAGCACGTTACCGCGATCATCACGCCTACCCGCGATGGCGGCAATGGCGGCGGAACGGGCATTATCTTCGACGATAACGGCGCCAACCTTGTTCGCAACGCTCAGGTGAAGGCGAACGCGGTCACGATTCCCAACGCGGTGATGATGATCGAGCACTACAACCGGCTCGGCCGGCTGCTGCAGAACCATGTGCCGGTGACACTCGAGGTGAACATCGAGACGAAGTCCACCGGCGATCATGAGCACGGGTTCGACACCGTCGCCGAGATTCCGGGGACCGATCCGAAGTTGAAGGACCAGGTTGTGATGGTCGGCGGGCATCTGGATAGCTGGATCTCCGGTACCGGCGCGACCGACAACGGGGCGGGCTCGATCATGGCCATGGAGGCGGTGCGCATTTTGAAGGCGCTGAATATCAAGCCGAAGCGGACGATCCGGATTGCGCTGTGGTCGGGCGAAGAGCAGGGGCTGTTTGGCTCGCAGGGTTATGTGAAAAACCACTTCGGCACATTCGCGGAGCCGGAGCATCCCGATCCCGCGACCGTGCCCGGTTTCCAGCGCCAGCGCGGCAAGCTGACGACGACAAAGGAGTGGGAGACGCTCGACGCCTACTACAACCTCGACAACGGCACGGGCAAGGTGCGCGGGGTGTACACGCAAGAGAACTTCGCGGTCGCTCCGATCTTCCGCCAGTGGATCGCACCCTTGGCCGACCTCGGTGTGTCCACGATCTCCTACCGCAACACGGGCGGGACCGATCACCTGTCGTTCGACGCTGTGGGTCTGCCGGGGTTCCAGTACATTCAGGACCCGATGGACTATGACACGCGGACGCATCACTCGGACATGGACACGTACGACCGGCTGCACGCGCTCGATCTGGAGCAGGGTGCGGTGCTCGAGGCGATCTTCCTCTACAACACCAGCGAGCGGGAGGCGATGATGCCGCGCAAGCCTTTCCCCCATCCTGAGCTGGAGAAGCAGCAAACGGCGCCGATTCCGGATATTTACCCGAACGCGGTTCCTCCGGCGAAGTAGGCCGTCTTCAGGCTGCAAAAGGAAACCCCTCCTGGCGGAGGGGTTTGCTTTTTGCTCGCTGGTTCCTGTTTCCGCCGCGAGGAAGGGTGGGGACCCACCTCTATCGATTTTGCGCAAAGTCTTCATACAAAATGATTTAGTCTTGTACTTCCTCCGTGAATTCACCGTATAGTCTTGATAACACAGGGCGACCATCTCTAAAGTGTTCTTTCTAAATAAGTAAAGCCCCGAGGTTGTCCGGGGCTCTTTGGTTTCGATCTATATATTTAGTATACCGGGTTCAGTGTAACTAACTTGCCACACGGATGTTGTTGAAGGGTAATGGGTTAGATTGGATAGGGACTTGACATGCATTTTTTGGGCTGAAAACGCGAAAAATAAGTTTTGGCGGGAGGATACAGGCTAGTCAGTCGAGTCCCCCGGTGTCTTTTGGCGGAGCGTTTCGCTTATTTTTTTAATCTTGCGGCGGAAGCAGTTTGGGCTGTGATCGTTGACGATGCCGCAGGCCTGCATCCAGGCGTAGACGATGACAGGGCCGACGAACTTGAAGCCGCGTTTCTTGAGGGCTGCTGAAATCTCTTCCGAGAGCGGAGTCTTTGCGGGAATGGGTCCGTGGTTTTGAATCGGCTTGTTGCCTGCCATCTTCCAGACCCATGTGGCGAAGTCCTCACCGGCGTCGGCCATGGCGACATAGATGCGCGCGCCATGA
>Ga0210406_10008551_pt1 | contig 10235 bp, 6 predicted proteins | sample IncBWC30MmetaG_FD_155454 | JGI IMG/M metagenome (GOLD analysis project Ga0210406, IMG submission 155454) | Forest soil microbial communities from Barre Woods Harvard Forest LTER site, Petersham, Massachusetts, United States - Inc-BW-C-30-M | ecosystem: Environmental > Terrestrial > Soil >... | reverse complement strand
GAGCGGATCGTATCCGCTGGCGTTTCGAGCGAAGGAGCTGGATCGGAAGCGAGCGGACTATACGAAGGGCAATCTGGAGCCGTGGACGGACGATCCGTCGCGGTTCACGTATACGGACGGCGGTGTGTTGCAGAACGAGCCGCTGGGCATGGCGAAGAATCTGGTGAACGCGATCGACCAGCACTGGAACAACGAAAGCCGCTTCTATCTGTTTGTGTCGCCGCATGGGAAGAATTCGAGTGCGGACTGGAACTTTCGCGAGGAGAATGCGGATTACTTTCACATGATGAAGCGGCTGGCTAAGGTGCTGCTTGGGCAGTCGGAGTTTCAGGACTGGATTAATGCAGTGGAGATGAATGAGCAAATTGCACTGATGGATGCTCGCGCTACTGAGTTGATGTGGGGGCTGAGCTCGGGCGAGTTGAAGAGTGCCAGTCTGAAACGTGTAGCGGACGGTCTGCTGAAGGTGTTGTTCAAGCAACCGAAGCGGGCAGGGAACAGGCGTGTGGCAAAGATTGGGACTGAGACCCTGGTTGATGCGAGGCGGCGGATCGAGCACCAGTACAAGGAGGAGATCGCGGTTCTGGGTGCGGGAAGCTACAGCGCCGATGCGTTTCGCGATACGGTGCTGGCGTTTGAGACGGCGGCGAATCTCGGCGAGCGCGACTATATGCGGATTTATGGGATCGCGGTGTCGGAGGAGTTGCTGGCGGGGGCGGAGCTGTCGGCCTTCCTGGGGTTCTTCGATCAGCGTTATCGTGACCATGACTACGACAGAGGGCGCATGGTAGCGCGGGGGGTGCTGACCGATCCGGTGCTGAGCGAGCCGGGAGAGCTGGGGCCGATACGGTACTCGCCGACGCGGACGAATCCGATCCAGACGAGCCTGAATGGACTGTTGCTGAGTCAGCTGCCGATCGAGGAGCAACAGGTTTTTCGCGACGGGATGAAGAAACGGGTGAGCGAGATGGTGCGGGACCTGATTGGGTTCTGGTCGTATCCGGCGGACGTGGTGGTGATCGATCCGCTGATGAATGCGATTTTGAATCATTTGTTTCGCGAGTAGCGGGGTGTTGGAGGAAGGTGCGGTCCTGGGTCTCCCGTTTTGCAAAAAAGCAAACGGGATGGCGAGGATTGCCATCCCGTTCGACGACCTCAAACACTGGGGGGTTCGAAACAAACACCTCAGCGTTCAACGACTCAAATAGAGCTCAGACCCGGCACCGGAGTGATCGTGGTCACGCCGTTCAAGGTCCAGGTCACACTGTAGTCAGAGCCCTGACGTTATGCGTCGATCTCTTTGGCGATATCGGCGCCGGATCGCCTGCTGGACTTAGCGCCAGGTTGGGAGGACTGACATAGCTGACCGCGAAGGGCAATGAGTTCGTTGTGAACGACGGTCCCCATGTCCCTCCGGTTCCAAACTGAAGCACTGCATTATCGGCAGAGATAAAAGTGATGGTGCAGCCCTCATCACAGATCTTTACCGCTCCCTCCATCAGAGCAGAGGGAAACGGTGAAGGAGGCTGAACGGCTGGTGGCGGTGTGTCTGTCGACGAAGTTGGAAAAGGTGATGGGGGGGTAGCCGGCGGCGGTGTGTCTGCCGACGGAGTTGGAAAGGGTGACGGGGGGGTGGCCGGCGGCGGTGTGACTGACGGAGTTGTAACCGGCGGCGGCGTGACCACAGGCGGAGGAAGTGTTGCTGCTACGCCTGTGATCGCGGCGCCCAGACCGGCAAGCGCACTGCCGGACGGAAGCACGGGAACGGTACTGAAGACGTCCAGATCGGACTCTGCGGTGAAGACCCTTGGCTCTCCTACAAAATTCGGATCAACGATCTGCTCGGTTGCCATGGGAGTGAACCCGTGACCGACTCCAAAGTAGATGTTGTTGCTTCGAACGGTTGATCCTATGAAACCGTTGTAGTAGAGAGCTCCTGGTCCCCCCACAGTTCCGCCGAGGGCGTAGGTGGCCGGGTTGTCGTAGCCGAGGACGATATTGTTCTGGAAGGTGAATGAGCTATTCGCGCAGCCAGCGGGTCCGCATTCGAGGTCGATGATGGTTGGAGAGTAGCTGATGATGGTGTTGTTCTTCATCACAAGGCTTCCATTCGGTCCCATAGACGGCACGATCGTATCGAAGGCGCGGCAGAAGTCCTTCAGGTTCGCGTTGTAGGTGCTGGGCTGGCCCGTCATCGGCGCAGAGAGCCGGAGACAATTACCGACCGCGACATTGTTAGTGAAGACCATTGGGTTATTGGCCGGACCCCACTTGAACTGCTGCCCATTATTTCCGTAGGAGATTGAATTGGTTACGCTGCTGGGACAGACGCCGGTGTCGTTGTGCAGGAAGTCGAATCCATCCTGCGTGTTGTAGCGGAAGGTGGAGTTGGTGACGTTGGTCGAGATGCAGGTGCCTGACGGGGTTCCTATTCCATCACCATATCCGCCGGTGCTTTGACTGTAACAAGAGACGGCGCCGGTGCCGGGATAGGCCTGATTGCATCCATTCCATTCCACTACGAGGCCGTCGGCGACCAGCAAGCCGTTGACGCTGGGAGTTGCATTGCCGTCGTCGAAGTCCCATCCTGCCTCGCCGTTATAGGCGATATCGACTCTTGTGGCGGTGATAGTTCCTCCAATCGGTCCGATGATGCCGCGAGCGGTGAAGCCGTGGATCCACATGTCCTGCAGCAACACATCGTGCGTGCCTGTGTCGGTGAGGATTCCGTTGGTGGCGGTGTCGTCGATGCCGGGAAAGCCAGTGTTGCAGACCGCAGGAACGGCCGGCGTTCCATATTTAATGCACTGCGAATGACGAGTCAGTTCGATGCACTTGATGTCGACGTTCTGTGAGCCGTGCAGGTTGAAGACAAAGTTGACGCCAAATCCGCCGAAGAGTTGCGTCATGCTGCTTTGCGATCCGCAGTTGGCGAAGTTCTCTCCGAGAATCTGCGTATGCTGCGAAGAGGTTCCATTGGGTGGAGGCGGCGCGGCGGCGTCGTAGGGGTCTCCGTACAGCCCGAAGGAATCACTCAGATTGGGTCCGTTCTGCCCGACACGCCACGGGCCTCCGCGAATGAAGTAGGTATCGCCGCCGGTCCCGATCCAGCCCCATGCCGGGGGGACGGCGCTCGTGTTTGTCGAATAGCTTCCATCCGTCCAGAGATAACGCACGTCATTGAAGGCGCAGTGCTGGTTGTAGCCGATGCCTGGATAGGCTGCGTCCCCCTGGCCGTCACACTGTCCTTGGGGCTGGTTGGTGGAGAAGCGCGTTCCTCCGTCTTTCCTCACGAACCAGGTCTTGGAGGTTGGCGCGGCGAAGCCGCTCTGCAGCGCCGCTTTGACCTGATGTGGGTGGATCTGGGAGAAAGCGGGAATGCAAAGACACACGAGAGCGATCGTTGAAGCGAGTAACTTTTTCATAGCGTTCCTTAATTTGCCTTTCGTTCACACTGTGAGCGACTGCCCGGAATTTGTAACCGGACAGTCCTTAGGTATCGCACCGCTTTTGCACGGCACGCGACGTGACGATCGCGCCAATGTTCCGGCGCGGTTTTTTGGCAGAGGACAGGCCCGTTCTCAGAAAGGGATTCGGCCCGTTGGTGTTTCACAGTGATTCAGGTCTGCGGTTCTTACAGCGTGGCGTCTTGGTTACCGGGAGCTCTCGTCCCAGAACCGGTGCGTGAGAACGTCGAGATTATGTGGGCGTGCGAAGCAGCAGATAGGCGCCAGTGATTCCGAAGAGCAGGTCCGGAGTCCAGGCGGCGAGGACCGCAGGAAGCGTGTTAACGTTGCCCAGAGATTCGAAGATGAGGGCTACAACATAGTACGTGATGGCGAGGCCAATGGCGGTGGCGATTCCGGTGAGGGAACCTTTTTTGCCCATCGAGAGAGCGAACGGGATCGCGAGGATTGCCATAACCAACGTGATGAGAGGATACGCGATTTTTTTGTTAAGTTGCACGCTGAGGCGTTTTGTTTCGAAGCCGGATTGTTTGAGATCTGCGATGTAGTCGGAGAGTTCGGCGTAGCTCATCTCCTGCGAGGGGATGTACTCCTTCTTGAAGTAGGTGGGCTGCTCCTTGATCTCGGGGAAGGTGGAGACGGTGAAGGGCTGGTAGCTGGCGATGGTTTCGCCAGCGAAGGTGCGCTGCCAGCCGTTGACGAAGACCCAGTTGTTGACCTGCGGGTCCCAACGGGCGGAGGTGGCGAAGATGCGGCGCTGCAGGGTGAAGTTGGCGGGGTCGAACTCGAAGACGGTGAGGTTGGCGAACTTGTTGGTCTCGGCGTCGAAGCGCTGGTAGTAGAAGATTCGGGCGGGCTCGCCGGCGCTGTTGGTCTGGCCGGAGATCCACTGGCGGTCAGGGCGGGAGAAGGTTTGGGCGGGCTTGTCTTTGATGATGGAAAGAAGAGCTTCCTGACGGCGGTTGGCGGAGGGAAGGTAGGACTCGTCGAAGGCGAAGAGGCCGGCGGAGATGAGGATGGTGACGACGATGACGGGCGTAATGATGCGGTAGAGGCTGATGCCGCTGGTCTTCATCGCGGTGAGCTCGGAGGTGCGGTTGAGCGCCCCGAAGGTGACGAGCACGGCGACCAGAGCGCAGAGCGGAGTGACGTTGTAGAGGATGTAAGGGATGAGGTTGATGAGGTATTCGCCGACGGTGATCAGAGGCGTGCGATTGCGGAAGATGGGACCGATGAGCTCGAAGAAGGTGAAGATGAGGAAGAGCCCCGAGAAGGAGAAGAGGACGATTGCGAAGTTGGTGGCGTACTCGCGCATGACGTAGTCGTCGAGCAGGAGGGGGAACTGCATGCGGGAGATGCTGCGGAAGTTGCGAAGTAGGGTGGCGACATCGAAGTTGGAACGCATGTTGGGCGATGCGTTACGGCTGATGAGACGGGTGACGAGTTTGTTGAGGGCGACGCCGATGGAGGAGAAGACGCTGAGCGCAATTCCACCGCGGGACATTTGATAGAGGAGGATGGCGCCGGCGGCGGCGAAGAGCAGGTTGGCTCCCCAGACGCCGAGGAAGGGTGAGAGTCTGCCGGACTGCGCGAAGGCGCCGCCGACCAGCGAGAGGAAGTAGTAGATGAAGACGAGGAGGATGGTGAGGACAAAGCCGGTGGATTTGCCGCCGCGCTTTGAGGAGATGCCCAGGGGGACTCCGACGAGCATGAGGACGAGGCAGGCGAAGGGGTAGGAGAAGCGCTTGTTGAACTCGATGCGGTAGATGGAGGCTTCGCGCCCATTGGTGGTGGCCACGGAGTTGCCGCGGCGCCAGAGCTCGGGGAGCGAGAGGGCCTGGATGGGGGTGTTGACACGGCCGAGGTGGGCCTCCTCGGGGGCTTCGGTCTCGATGGGGACGTCGGTGGTGGTGAAGGTGGTGATGTTGTATTGGTTGGGATCGTTGGCCGATGTGTCGTGCTGGCCGCCGTTGAGCAGATGGAGACGGATGGTCTGGGCGTCGGGGGTATTGGGGGTTCCGTTGACGACGATGGCCTGGGCTGCGGTGGTGATGTGCGGGTCGGCCGGCTCGGTGAGATCGGCGAGGAAGACGTGTTGCCAGACAGCGGCTCCGGCGGCTGGGGTGACGTCCTGAATGTAAAGGACGCGGTTTTTGAACTCTTCGTAGAAGACGCGTGGTTGGACCTCGAAGGAGGCCTGGGACGATTTGAGGGACTCGCCGAGTGCGATGAGGCCGGCAGCGGCGCGAGGCGCGAGGTAGAGCGAGTTGAAGAGGCCGAGGGCGAGAGCGACGGCGGAGACGATCGAGACGATGCGGACGAAGTCGATGGCGCCCATTCCGGCGGCGCGCATGGCTGTGATCTCGCTGTCGGCGGCGAGGCGGGAGAGGCCGAGGAGAATGCCGACGAGCACAGCCATGGGGATGGTGACGACGAGCGCGTTGGGCAAGGTGTAAGCGATGATGCGGAGGACGTCGGCGTAGGTAGCGGAGTCGCGAACGACGAACTCGAGGATCTTGCCGAGATCGCGAGTGAAGATGATGAAGGTGAAGAGAGCTCCGCCAAGCAGGGCGTGTGAGGTGACTTCGCGGAGAATGTAGCGGGTGAGAATGCGCATTTTTTTGCTACTAGGTGACTCGCTTCAAGTTCGGTTGGCTCAGTGTATCGCGGCGTGGTAGCGAATGCTCTCGACGCGATGTGGAGGAACGGTGTTTTGCGGAAGATTTTTTTCGAGGCAACTCGGGAAGGGATTGGGGAGTCCATCTCTCAGCTGAGTAAAGGTGACGCTGCGCGTGCGATAACGGCGTACAGAGTTTGAGCCAGATGGAAATATTTACTTGCAATAAGCCAAAAGATTCGCAGATGGCGTTCGAAATTTCTCCTAGTTACGGTGGCTCCCCTGAGCTATCTCCAAGCGTGATTCTTCTGGTGGATGACGATGCGGATGTTCGTTCGCTGACGCGGACGTTTCTGGAGCATGAGGGCTATAGCGTATTTAGTTCGGGGGATGCGGAGCGGGCGGTGCAGATATTTCGCAGCGTGCCGCAGATCGATCTCTTGGTGACGGACTTGTATATGCCGGGGCGGTCGGGTTTGGAGTTGGCACGAGAGTTGAAGGCGATCCGGAGTGAGGTGCCGGTATTGCTGATCTCGGGCGGGGTGCTCGAGGAGCAACAGGAGGCCGGGCTGAGGGATGAGGGGTGGAGCTTTCTTTCGAAGCCGTTCGGGCTAACGGAGCTGCTGGGTGCGGTGCATCGGATTCTGGCGCCGATAGAGGCGAGAAGGTGGCGGGAGGCGAAGCAGGGCGTGACCGTGGATGGGTTGCTGTCGCGGCACCATGAATGAGGTGAGTGGCGAAGGCCCCGGGGCTGAAGCCCCTATCCTCTGTGAGCATTTTCGTAGGGCTAAGGCCCTACGCTTAATCCCACAAGCAACGGCAAGTGCAAAGGCAAAAGCGACGGCAAGTGCAAGGCAACAGCAGACCCCTGCGGCACGACAACCGGAAAGGCAAAAGCAACGTCGAGGTTGGGACTGGATCAGGGGTTGGGGAGGAAACGGTAGCCGATGCCGCGGACAGTGACGAGGTGCTGGGGGTCGGAGGGATCGTCTTCGATGTAGCGGCGGAGGCGGACGATGAAGTTGTCGATCGCTCGGGTGTCGGTGTCTTCGTGGACCCGCCAGACCTCTTCGAGGATTTGTTTGCGGGAGACGATCTGCCCTTCCCGCTCGGTGAAATGGCGGAGGAGGTCGGCCTCCATCAGGGTCAGGTGTGTGGTGCGGTTCGGAGCGACGAGCTCGAGGGTGTCGAAGCGGATTGTGCGGTGGTTGAAGGAGTATTCGTCGCGTTGATCGGCGAGAACGTGAGGCGGGGTTTCCGGCGTTGCAGCGTTTTGCCATGCGGTGCGGCGGAGGAGCGATTTGAGCCGTACGAGGAGAATGTTGAGGTCGAAGGGTTTGGCCAGGTAGTCGTCGGCGCCGGCTTCGATGCCTTCGAGGACGTCTTCGGGGCGGGAGCGGGCGGTGAGCATAAGGACGGGAGTGTATTGCTGGGCTTCGCGGAGGGCGCGAACGATGCTGAAGCCATCCGCGCCGGGAAGCATGCAGTCGAGGACGATGGCGGCGATGTTTTCGCTGGGGTCTGCTTTAGCGGCCAGGAGGTAGGCGAGAGCGGCGTCGCCATCGGCTTCGTGGTGGGTACGGTAGCCCTCGGCCTGGAGGTTGAAGAGGAGGCCCTGGGCGAGGTGTTCTTCGTCTTCGACGAGGACGATGAGGGGTGCTGTGGATCGGGTCATGGAATTCCGATGCTTCTTGCCGATGGTATTTGTGACTGTGCTAGTTACGTACTTGGCTGATGGTTCATGAGAGGCGTGAGCAGGCTGCTGAGGCCGTTCCATGCGATCTGGACGCCGATACAGAGCAGAATAAAGGCGATGACGCGAAGGATGCCATGGGCGGTCGCGGGCGAGATGGCGTGGGTGATCTTCGGAGCATAGGCATAACAGAAATAGATGCTGCCGCTGAGCACGATGGCGGCAAGGAATAGACCGAGGTGCGCGATGACGGTCTGGCTGAGGGTCGGGCGCGAGGCGTGTACGCTGAGAGTGAGCATGACGACGATGCAGCCGGGGCCGGCGGTAATGGGAAAGGTAAGGGGGTAGAAGGCTTTCTCCTGCAGATTGTCGATCTCGGCCCGGGTGTTGGCGGGAACAGCTTCGGCGGCGTCGGTCTTCTCCTGGGCGGGTGCGCTGTCCTTCTGGTTCAGGAGCGACCAGCCGATCATGGCGATGACGATTCCTCCGGCGAACTGCATGATGGGGAGGGAGATGCCGAAGAAGCCGAGGACAGAGGAGCCGACGAGTTCGATCACCGCGAAGAAGATGATGGTGTTGATCGCGATTTTACGGGCGAGGGCGCGATAGGCGTCGATGGGAGCGTGCCCGACAAGTCCAAGGAAGATGAGCGCTGAGCCGAGGGGATTGACGAGCGGAAGGAGTGCACTGAAGCCCAGAGCGAAGTACTTCCAGACAAGGAACATGAATCCACCGGTACGGGGCTTGAGATAGCTGCGATGTCAGAGGTGATTGTACCGGAGGGGTAAGGACTGGAGTGGATCGAGCGGCGCAACAAGACGCTGCGCGATGTGTGAGGAGCAAACGTCGAGGACGTCAGATTTTGAATGCCATCTGACGTCCTCGACGTAGGGGTTATGAGAATTGCAAGAGAGTCTCTGTCAGGCTCGTGCGTTGCGGAACTTTTTTGCGGCGAAGCCTGCAAGACTCAGGGCGCCGCTGCCAAAGAGCGCAAGGGAGGAAGGCTCAGGGACAGAGGGCACTGGCGGTACGGCGAAGGTTGCCGTAAATGAGTTAGGTCCGGAAGCCGCGGTACTGAAGGAGAGATTTGCGAGAGTGTTGATAAAACCGGTAGCAGCTAGAGTGGTGACGCCGGAGAAATTCAACGTGCTGCCAACGGTGGTCTCGGTGAGACTATCAAGAGTTATGGTCAACGGGCCGAGGAAAAAAACGGCGCTCTCTGGAGCGTAGGGATTGTATGGAATGTTTGCGGGGCCGCCGGCGAAGCCAAGACCGTCTGTCAGGATGGTCGCGAAGGTTCCGGTCTGGGTTCCCGTTCCTGTCATGAGCGTTGCGGGATCGAACTCGAGGGTCGTACCTACATTCTGGACAGTTCCAACAATGACGAACTGACCAGTCATGAGGGTGTCGGCGTGAAGAGCGATCGGAGCCAAAATAAAGGCAGCTACCAAGGTGAGTAGAGCAGATACTCTCTGCATGGAAATTTCCTCCCCAAGAAACTTCTTCCTGCATGCGGCCAGGACGCCATCCGTTAGAGCGTTTGGATGTAGGAGGAGTTTATACATAACCCAGTGGATTTTGCTTGAAAAACCTCAATGGGAGATGGTTTGGGGAAGAGGGGATGGATCTCACCTGGTGAAATGAGGGTAATTGATGTAGTGTTCTCATACAGTTCCGGAACCCTGTGCGTTGTAGGGCGATCCGATCGCTAATAGTGGTGACTTCAAAAAAATAGTTTACCGTGTCAATGCAACATGGACGGTGTCTCCGGGAGGTTGGCCCTGGGAGTGCTCTCGGCGCTGGTGGCGAGCGGGAGGGTGATGGTGATGGTGGCGCCCATGCCCGGGCCGGGGCTGGTGGCGGTGACGTCGCCCCCGTGCTGGCGGGCGATGTTGCGAACCAGAAAGAGACCGAGACCGGTGCCTTTTATCTTCGCTATAGAGCGGCCAGGGACGCGGTAGAAGCGGTTGAAGATGCGCTTGAACTGACTGGAATCGAGGCCGACGCCGGTGTCGGTGATGGTGAGGGCGATGGAGGTGTAGCGGACGATGGCGAGCGAACAGCGGATGTGGACGCCTTCGGGGGAGTACTTGACGGCGTTGTCGAGGACGTTGATGACGGCGGTGCGGAGATCTTCGGCGATGCCGAGGGTGTGGAGGCGGACCGCGCCGGGAACGGGTTCGAGGACGATGCTGTCAGGGGACAGGTGATGGCGCTGAAGGGTGATGGCGATGCAGTCGGCGACGAGGGATTCGAGGTTGATGACAGTGCGGTTTTGTTGACGGTGGCGCTGGCCTAGCTGTCCGGCTTTTAGAACCTGCTCGACCGTGGCGAGGAGGCGGTCGGAGTCGGAGATCATGATCTTGTAGAACTCCTGCTTCTGGGCTTCATCAACGACATCGGAGCGGCGCTGGAGGGTTTCGAGATAGAGGCGGATGCTGGCGATGGGGGTCTTGAG
>Ga0210406_10008548_pt1 | contig 10236 bp, 10 predicted proteins | sample IncBWC30MmetaG_FD_155454 | JGI IMG/M metagenome (GOLD analysis project Ga0210406, IMG submission 155454) | Forest soil microbial communities from Barre Woods Harvard Forest LTER site, Petersham, Massachusetts, United States - Inc-BW-C-30-M | ecosystem: Environmental > Terrestrial > Soil >... | reverse complement strand
GAATACTTCTGGCCGATGGCGGCTTGCACGAGCGCGGGACCGGCGAGGAAGAGGCCGCTACCGTCGGTCATGAGGACGTGGTCGCACATGACGGGAAGGTATCCGCCGCCGGCGACGCACATGCCCATGATGGCGGCGATCTGCGGAGTGCCTTGCGCAGAGAGAACCGCGTTGTTGCGGAAGACCCGGCCGAAATCGTCGGTGTCGGGGAAGACGTCTTCCTGCAGCGGGAGAAAGACGCCCGCGGAGTCGACCAGGTAAATCGTTGGGATGTGATTTTCTAACGCGATGTTTTGCGCGCGGATGACTTTTTTGGAAGTCATCGGAAAGAACGCGCCGGCTTTCACAGTGGCGTCGTTGGCGATGATCATGACGAGGCGGGTGTGAATGCGGGCTAGGCCAGTGATGACGCCCGCGCCGGGGGCGCCTCCCCATTCCTCATACATGTTGTAGGCGGCGTAGATGCCGAGCTCGAAGAAAGAGTCGAGGTCGACGAGCAGCGCGATGCGCTCGCGGGCGGTGAGGCGGCCTTTCTTGTGCTGGCTCTCGATGGCCTTCTCGCCGCCGCCTTCGGAGATCTTTTCTTCTTCGTTGCGGACCTGGGAGACGAGTTCGGCAAGGAAGCGCATGTTGGCTTCGAATTTGGCAGAGGTGGGATCGACCTTCGAGGGTAAAAGGGTGGTGGAGGCCGTGGATTCCGAGGGTGCGTTCCGATCCGCCATAGTGGGTCCTGCGAACTGGTTACGGTATATCAGGGGATGGTGAGGGCGCAAACTGCGGTTGCCAGTTCCCGGTTGCTGGTTGCTGGTGTGTGGGTCATGCATGCCTTCAGCACGAGTTGAATTTCTTAAAGATCTTAAAACGCAAAGGACCACTAGGGGGCTCGAAGATCGCGAGGTTAGAAGGCTCGCGGAGAAATGGTGATGTGAGAGTGGGAAAATCGTGGTGGAAACTCCTTTTAAGGCTTGTGGTGATGCGGGCGGGTGTCGGGTCCTTCGCTAACGCTCAGGATGACAAGTCTTTTAAAGTTGGCAAGTCTTTTGGAGTTGGCAAAGCTTCTGGAGCCGCGACTATCGGATCATCGGCGATGGAGTCGATCAGGCCGATCTTGAGGGCTTCTTGGGCGTGGAGTTCTTCGGCGGTCAGGAACATTTGGAGAGCGCGGGGTTTGCCGATCAGGCGGGGGAGACGCTGGGTGCCTCCCCAGCCGGTGATGAGGCCAAAGGACGCGCCTCGGTGGCCGAAGATCGAATTGGGGGCGGCGATGCGACGGTGACAGGCTAGGGCAAGGTCGAGGCCTCCGCCCATGCAGTAGCCGCGGATGGCGGCATAGACCGGGGCGGGGAAGTTGGCGAGGGCGTTCATCAAATTCTGGCCGAGCTTGGAGAATTCAAAGGCTGATGGGCCGCTGAGTGCGGCGATCTCGTTCAGGTCGGCTCCGGCGGAGAAGAAGTGGTCGTTGCCGGTGAGGATGAGTGGGACAGGGTTACGAGCGAGATCTTCGATTGAGGCAGTAAGGGCCTGGAGGCAGGCGCGGGTCACGCGGTTCGTGTGGTCGGGGGAGCTGAGGCGGAGGATGCGGATGGTGGGGCCTTCGTCGATTTCGAAGTAAGAGGTCACGGCCAGGCGTCGCAGCCCCTGAAGGGGCGATTGAGAAAGTGTTCTCCAGCACCGCTAAAGCGGTGCCCTGATACGAACCCTATCTCGGAACAATTCTTTCCTCACGCTCTCGTGCCAGTTGGAATGGTCCTCGAGAGTAATCCAGCGAATGGGACGGTCATCTTTTATTCAGCCATTGATCCAAGCGGCAGCCGTCTTCTTCTAACAGGAAAGTGCCTACTCCAAAGCATTCGCCTACGATGCGGTGGGATTCGGGGTCGCGGGCGGCGCGGGTGATCCATTGCTCGCCTACCCGGTATTGGGCGGCGGTGAACCATTTCTGCGGGAGGACTTCGACCAGGCCGGCGTGCGGGTAGAAAACAAAGAGGGCGAAGGCGGGGTCGTCCTGCGACATGGCTTTGTAGCTGGTCGGGACGATGAGTTCTTCGACAGTCGCGAGTTCTGCGGGTACTTCGATTTTGTGCGTGCCCGGCGGGAGCGAGAGCGGGACTTCGAAGTCGGCGATGGGTGCGGTGTGGGCGTAGATGCGGTCGGCGGATTGCTTGAACCATCCGGCGAGTTCGGCCATGGCGAAGGCTTTCAGCGTGTCGGGGTCGAAGCAAGTGAGGCGGAGGGAGCGGCCTTCGGGACACCAGATGCCGAGATATTGCGGGGGGACATAGAACGGGCGGCAGTAGGTGTTGAGCGCGAGGCGCGGATTGTCGGGCTCTTCTTCGAGGCCGAGGGTGACGATGTGGGCGACGGAGCCTTCCTCGCCGTGATGCTGCCAGTCGAAGCGGTGGCGGGCGACGGAGGTCATGGCGGGGAAAGTTTGCCAGTACCACGGAGTGGGGCCGATGGTGGTGGTGAGGAGGTCGCGGAGATGGGTGGAGTCGGGCATATCTGGTGATTCTGTTGAAACGGCGGTCGGTATTGCTTCCGCTACAGCGGCTGCCATCGTTGGCGAGGCAGCCGTCAAATAGCAGGTCCTTCGCTCCGCTCAGGATGACAATCCTAAATGACCGGAATGACAATCTTAACTGAAAGGAATCGCTTCGCTGGGCGCCTTCGAAACTAGGCGGGGACGCTGCGGGGCTTTACGTTTTCGCGGATGAATTTCACGATGTCATCCATGGCGGTGCCGGGTTGGAAGATGGCGGCGACGCCCAGCTGCTTGAGCGCGGCTACGTCTTGATCGGGGATGATGCCGCCGACCAGGACCAGAACGTCGTCGACCTTACCCTTGTGAAGCAGGTCCATGACGCGGGGGACGATCGCGTTGTGGGCGCCAGAGAGGATCGAGAGGCCGATTACGTGGACGTCTTCTTGCAGCGCGGCGTTCACAATCATTTCGGGAGTCTGGCGAAGGCCCGTGTAGATGACTTCCATGCCGGCATCGCGAAGTGCGCGCGCGATGACTTTCGCGCCGCGGTCGTGGCCATCCAGACCGGGCTTGGCAACCAGGACGCGGATTTTCTGCTCGGACGACATCCGGGTTCATTTAACCACAGAGTGCACAAGGGAAGCACTGGAAAAGGCTTCAACCACAAAGGCCACGGAGGGACACCAAGGAAATCTCTTGGGCGCAGTTGAACGGAGCCTCTCGCCGGCCGTGTTGATCGAATAGGGCAAAAGTGAGCATTGGTAGGACGCCTTTTCGGGCTTGTGTCGCCGCCGGCGGGTATGCGGTCCCTCGCTGCGCTCGGATGACAAATCTTTGATGGCCAGATGACCTTCGCCAAGGCAGCCATCCTCCTCAGCGAGTCTTGATGTCGAGACTTCTCCATAGGTACCAGCAGGCGATGGAGCGGTAGGGGGCCCAGGACTTGGCGATTTTTTCCATGTCTTTGGGCTTGGGGAGCTTGCGTTTGCGGTAGTGCTTTTTCAGGGCTACCTGGATGCCATAGTCGCCGATGGGGAGGACGTCGGGGCGGCGGAGGGTGAACATCAGGAACATGTGAGCGGTCCACACGCCGATGCCTTTGACTTGCGTGAGGTGTTCGATGACTTCGATGTCGGGGAGGGTGGAGAGCTTCTCGAATTCGAGGAGGCCGGCTTTGGTCTTTGCGGCGAGGTCGCGCAGGTAAGACGTTTTTTGTTTGGAGAGGCCGACGGCGCGCATCTGGGCGTCGGTGAGGGAGAGGATGCCTTCGGGCGTGAGAGGATCGCCGGCGGCGTCGGTGAAGCGCTTGAAGATGGTGGCTGCGGCTTTGCCGTTGAGTTGCTGGTAGAGGATAGATTCGGCGAGATTGTGAAATGTAGGTTCGCCATAGTTCATGCTGAACGGACCCACTTTTTCGATGATTGCGCGGAGGATGGGATCGGACTTCTTGAGGTGGAGGATGGCGCGTCGCATTTCAGTATGGATTCGGATTGGCTCGCGGCGGACGCACGAAGACAGGTCGCACCGCGGTTAAGAAGCATTTAAACGCAAAGGGCGCGAAGATCTGCCCAAAGGACGCAAAGAAGATCTTTGACGAAAAGAGCAATTCTTCAACAACTAGACAGTATTGGCTTGTTGCTCGGCTAAGTCTCCGATGAAGGGGAGCTTGAACTTCTGGCCTTGATAAGCCTTGAACACAAGGAGGAGCCACAGGATGAAACCCGCTAGCCCGACCAGCGGCCACAAGAGCAACGAGGCCCAACCCAACAGCGGGATGTGTCCGAAGATACCTAGCGCGATCCAGAGAATCATCCATGCGACCGCGAAGAAAATGTTTTGAAACGAGTGAAAGCGGACGAAGCGGTTCTTATTGTAAGGCTCGATTACAAGAAAGATGATCGACGGGATGATAGTGACGTAGGCGAGGGCGCCAGCGACGTTTTCGGTGAGGCCGCCGACTTGGGTTTGAGCAGAGGCTCCTGGTGCGCTGTACGAGGCAGCGGGGGGGACTGTTTGAGCGGCTCCGGCGCAAACGGGACAGGCGGCGGCTCCGGCAGGAATCTGGTTACCACAATTTGGGCAGAAGGCCATGGTGTTCCTCGTGAGTGCTCGAAGTGAACGGCAGACCGGATCGAGGAAAAACGCCCCGAATTTGCAGGGAACGGTAGCAGATTCAGGGGACTGGGGCAACGGAAATCCCGGACGGGCTGCGGTCGCTGACCGTGTCAAAAATCTTAAAAACCCAAAGGACGCTAAGGATTCGCGAAGGGCGCTAACCAAACAGAGGCAATGCGATTTTGAGAAAGGCGGTCTTTTGGGGCTACCCAAGATTCTCAGACGACGCCAGCGAGAGCAGACTTCCTCCGCCTGCTGAAGCCGGGTCGGAATGACAAGATCAAAAGTTGTTGGCTTGCGACTAGGAGAGTGCTTTCACGGTTTCGTCGATCAGGCGGGTTACGCCGGCGTAGGGATCGCCGGGGCTGTCCCATTCCATAGAGAGGTAGCCTTTGTAGTTGTGTTGCTTGAGGTAGCCAAAGGTGCGGGGCATGTCGACGTGGACTAAGCGGCCGTTGTCGGTAGCTTCTTGATCTTTCACGTGGCAGATGCAACACGCGTGGGCAAACATGGCATCGATGCCGGAGTAGGCATGAGCTTCGTCGGAGCTGGCAAGGGTGTTGGCGAAGTCCGGCAGAGCGCGAAGCCAGGGGCTTTGGACTTTCTCGATGACGTCGATGATGAAAAACACATCTTCGCTGATGGGATCATCGTTTTCGAGGCTGACCACGACATTGTGTTTGGAGGAGTAGTCGATCAGGCGGAGGAAGGTGTCGGTGGTGCGGCGGGCGTCGGGCTTGGAGTCGTGGGCTTGCGGGATGTGGGTGCGAATGCTAGAGGAGCCGAGCTGGCGGGCGGCGTCGACCCACTTCTTGCTATGAGCCACGAAGCGGTCGCGCTCGGCGGCGGTTGAAGCGTAAGGGCTGTCGTCGCCATCAACTGCGAGATTGATGATCTGGCAGCCCGCGCGATCGACCGAGGCGCGGAACTGGTCGAGATATCTTGGATCGGTGGAGGGAAAGTGGGGAGTCCAGGGCTCGATCTTGTTCACGCCGAATTTAGCTTTGACATGGGCGGCGAAGTCTTTGAGTTCGATCAGCGAGGTTTTTGGCGTTTTGGCGTCCTTGCCCGAGATAAATTCACGGAACGGGTAGGATGCGACGCCGATGCGATCGCGAGGTGCGGTGGGGAAGGAAAGATTCGGCTGGCTAGAAGCGCTGGCGATTTTCCACGGCCACGCGAGAAGGGCGCCGGCCGCAGCCTGCGAGAGAAAACGCCTGCGATTAGTGGGCGGCATGGCGGCAGTTTAGCAGAGCTCAGCGGTGGCAACCGGCTTGGCAGGATGATCGACTACGCGAGCAGGGTGGAACAGGCTTGTTGATACCAGCGTACTGGTACAATCGATATTTCTGCCAAAGACTTTGAAACAACAGTCCTCGTTATCTTTCATGGGGTTGCAATGAGCATGGTGTCGAAGGGCCGCTTGGCGGCCTTAGTGCTGGCGTCGCTGATCTGCATCAGTTGTGGCGATGTGTACCGACCGACAATCGTTCCGGAGCCGGTGACACCGCCGAATCCGCAGAATTTTCATGCGGTGTTCACGGCCAATACGAATGGAATGGCGAATCCGGGCAGCGCCCTGCAAGTCGATGTCTCCGGGGACTCGAATGCGGGTACAACCAACGTGGGAATCGCTCCGGTGCACCTTGCGGTGCAGGCTGGAGCATCGTCGGTGCAGACCCGAGTCTGGTCAGCGAATCCGGGCTCGAGTTCGGTGACTGTATTCACGGCTGCGGGAACGCTCGGAAGTATCTCGACCTCTACGACGATCAATCTGCGACAAGACCCGACAAGCCCCGCGCCGATGCCGGTGTTCGTGCATTCGACCGAGTCAGGCACCATGTATGTGGCAAACTTTGCCACCGACAACGTGACCGTCATCGGCACTCCTACGAACGCGATTACGGCTACGATCCCGGTTCCGGCGGGAGGCCATCCCTGGGCGATGGCGGAAACACCGGATGCGCACAAGCTCTACATTGTCGACAACGGCACCAATGACGTAACCAGCATCAACACGACAGACCGCTCGCTGGCGGCCATTATTCCAACTGGCAATTCGCCGCAATGGGCGGTGGCACGGAGCGACAGCCATCGGGTTTACGTGCTGGCGGCGGATGGGACATTAACAACCATCGATTCGGAGTTCACGTCGGGAACGGTCGACACGGCGCACAGCTTCAATCTGGGAGATACGAGCCAAACGGGACTTCCGGTCGCGTATGCGAACGTGCTCACTTACGACAGCCGGCTGAACCGGTTATACATTCCGTTCGTGACGCCGGATGCGAGCGGTGGAGGCTTGTACGATTACGAAGTTGCCATCTACGACGCCTCGCAGCCACAGCCTGCGTTAATCAAAGTGATTCCTTTAAACGCGAAGGTACCTACACCCTGTTCGCTGCAGTGCGTGCCTATCTCGGTAACGGCTTTGCAGGATGGCACGCGCGCTTATTTGGCGAGTTACACCATCGACTCGAATACCGCAAATTGTGCGAGTACGCAGGTGGTGAACCTTCCCGCACAGCCTTGCGTCGCGGTCCGGGTGACTGTGCTGAATGAATTGAACAATACCGTATCGAAGACGATTCCTTTGCCGGAAGTCGCGGAATCGGGGCCGGTAGCCCCGGTAAATTGCGCGAACCCGGCTGCCGTCCGCTTCCGGATGTTGGCTGCGTCAGCCGCGGACAGTACGCGGGTTTATGTCTCGAACTGCGATGCGGGCGGAGTATCGAGCATCCGGACGACGGACGATACGTATGTGCTCAATCTCACGGCCCCGCAGGGCATTTTTACGCCGCCGCTAGTGCACATCGTGGCTGCGTCGTTCGACTCAGTGGCTCAGACGGTTACCTATACCTACGATACCGGCGACGCGGTGTTGAAGGTAAAGCAGACCATCATCGTAAGCGGGATCGCCGATAGCAATGTGCCCGGGATTGATCACGATAATGGCACATTCGTGATCACTGCGTTAGGCAGCAATACGTTCACCGTGTCGAATCCGTTTGGAGTTTCGTCGAACCCGAGTGATCCTCTGCTCAATGGGTTTGGAGTGCCTCAGCCACAGCCGACACCGCCAGCACAGAGCCCGCTGTTTCTGGTGGCGGGGCCGTAACGGGCTGCGAGCTGCGAGGTCGCTTCGAGAGCGGTGGGTCTTCCTGCGAGAGCGGATTCCTCGCCGGCTGAAGCCGGGTCGGAATGACAAGTTTTCATTGCGGATATGACGCGGTCGATTGGCTGAGGTTTTGCGGACGCGGGCGGAAAGCAGGTCCCTCGGTGCGCTCAGAATGACAAACTTGAGTATGCCCCACCCACGACTCTTGCCGGCGCTAGCTGGCGGCGGTGGCGGCGCGTTCGCCCTGGCGGCGGCGATTGTATCGTAGGGCGATGTTCATGAACACGCTGCCCATCGGGGTTTCAAAGCACAGGACCAATGCTTCGGTGTCTTCGCTCGTGCGAATGCCTTCTTCGGAAGTGTGCATGGTGGGGGGATGCACGCGGAAGTGGAAGCCTTGATCATTGAGCGCGGTGACGGCGTTGCCGATGATCTGGTTGGCTAGCTCGCCTGCAGTTTCGCGAATCAAAGAATCGGTTTCGGGGAGTTCAGTCCCGGCCATTTTGCTGGCGACGCGCACGGCAGTTTCCGGATCGAGATCGAAAATGATTCGGCCCTCGATATCGCCAGTGAGGGCGATCATGGCGGCCACGCCCCGTCGACGGTAGGCCTCCTCTTCCATCGTGAGACTGCCGATGGACGTGCTGCATTGCAGGCCCTGGGCGAGAACCGCATCCGCCGAATTGATAAACGGCTGGATCAACTCCATCTTCATTGGTTAGGCCCCTGCGCCGGCGGCGGCACTGACGACGGCGTCTTCACCGAGCACGTACTTGATGACCTCATAGAGCACTTCAGGTTTGACCGGCTTCTGCACAAAGTGCCGGGCGCCGCGCTGGAGGGCGGCTACGATATTTTCCTGGTAGCCGACCGACGAAACCATGACGATGCGCGCGTCCGGATGGGACTGGACGATGCGCTCGGCGGCTTCGATGCCTTCCATCTGGGGCATGGTGATGTCCATGAGGACCAGGTCGGGCTTGGTCCGGTCGTATTCGGTGATGGCGGTGAGGCCATCGCCAGCTTCGCCCGCGAGCAGTCCACCGAAGGACTCCACCATGCGGGCCAGGTTCTTTCTGGCAAAGACGGAGTCGTCCACGATGAGATAGCGGACCGGCTGCCCGTCCTTGCTGCGCTTGACTGCCGCAAACTGCTCCATACCAACCTCCTGTAGCTCTCAATGGGTATCACGCCGGAAGCTTCCCGGGCTAGATAACCCTAGTTTTGCCCGGCCCCGGCGGCTCGGCCGCCTGTACCGTGCGTGGATATTGACTCCCCGCGGCCACCATCGGACCGGCCCTCGGGGGTGCATTGTGCGATCAAAGTGCTGGCCAGCGCCTCCAAGTGCACAACCCGCAAGGCATAGCCACGGTCGATGGCGGCCTTGGGCATGCCGTAGACGACGCAGGATTCTTCGCTCTGGGCGATGGTCATGCCGCCCGCGGCTTTCACGTACCCCATACCTTCGGCGCCATCTTCGCCCATGCCGGTCATGATGACCGCGACCGTGGAGGCGCCAAATTCGTCGGCGGTCGAGCGGAACAGGACCTCGGCCGAGGGCCTATGGCCGTGAATCGGTGGATCGTCGCTGAGTACGGCGACATCTCCCAGGGGAAGCCGTTTGACCTTGATGTGGCGGCTGCCGGGGCAGATCAAGATGCGTCCGGGCAAGAGCAGGTCGCCGGATTGGGCTTCCTTCACGCGCAGAGCGCAGGTTTCGTCGAGACGGCGCGCAAACATTTCCGTGAAGTTTTCCGGCATGTGTTGCACGACCACAATCGTGCCCGCGAAGTCGGCGGGCAGTTGCGAGAAAACATATTGGAGAGCGTTCGGTCCACCGGTTGAAACGCCGATCACGACGACTTTGGACGCGGAACGTCCGGCGACCGGGTTGGCCTTGGGCAGATTGACGCGGCTGGGCAGATGCGGGACGGGTACGCCCTTGCTGTGCGCGGCTGCCTTGATCTTCGCGATGAGCTCCGCGGCGATCTGGGGCATGCGATTCGAAACGTCTTGCGGTTTCGCAACGAAGTCGAACGCGCCGAGGCCGAGAGCTTTCAGGGTGATGGAAGCGCCATCGGTGCTGTGCGCGCTTACTACGATGACCGGGACGGGGTAGAGCTTGCGCATGACCTGCTTGAGCATGTCGATGCCGTTCATGCCGGGCATCTCGAGATCCAGGGTAACCACTTGGGGGCTGAGTTCTTCGATTTTGCGCAGGCCGAAGCTGCCGTCCATGGCGGTGCCGACCACTTCGATGGAGTCGTCGGTGGCCAGGATTTGAGGGATGAGTTTGCGCATGAGCGCAGAGTCATCGACTACAAGAACGCGAATGCGTTTGGTCATGCGCGTCCCCCTACGGCGGATGCGCTCATCCGGGCGCGATCGGCGTGCGACAGCAGCAAGCCCGAGCCGATCGTACCGGTAGCGGCGTCGGGGGCCATACGGGCAAAGCGTTCGATAATGGCAGACAGATTAAGAATCAGGACGACGCGCCCGTCGCCCAGAATGGATGCACCGC
>Ga0210406_10008544_pt1 | contig 10240 bp, 7 predicted proteins | sample IncBWC30MmetaG_FD_155454 | JGI IMG/M metagenome (GOLD analysis project Ga0210406, IMG submission 155454) | Forest soil microbial communities from Barre Woods Harvard Forest LTER site, Petersham, Massachusetts, United States - Inc-BW-C-30-M | ecosystem: Environmental > Terrestrial > Soil >... | reverse complement strand
CATTCCTTCCACGATTTGGGGGCAAATTTCAAGCCTGCTTATTTGCCGGGTTACAGGCTGAGAGAACCAATTACGATTTCGCAGCCGAATCGGCTGCCGCCAAAGAAGAAACAACGCTCAGTTGTTAGGCATTTTCTCGGGTGCCGTCACCCATTTGCCGCCTTCCGACGTGAGAATTGGAAGCTCTTCCATCATGAACTGCGTTTTGCCCAGCGCGCCGATCATTTTGACACCGGTGGCGCGATAAAACCATGCGCTCATCTCTTCGCCGGTATGACAGCCCCAGCTTTGAACGTAAGCGTTCTTCGCAAAAATGTTGCCGTGGATCTGGCGCAGCTGTGATTCATGCAGGAACGATTTGGACGCACTGTCGACATTGCTGCTGTAATCGAACATGAAACAGGCGCGGTTGGAATGTCCGAAGTATTCGAAGCCGGCGACCTTCAATCGCCGTCGGTCCTGGCCGTTGTTCAAGTAGTTGATGACGTCGTCGCCGTTTTTGAACCAAACGATCTTGATATTGAACTTGTCGCGGATGGTTCCGATCAGCCCGATCAGATCTTGTTTTTCCTGCACCATGCGATCGAGATAACCCTGCTTGTAAACGAGCCAGGTAATCGGCGCGTCGGGCCCGAGGCCGTCCCGGAGTTGTTCGGTCCGCAGGCGTGCAGCCCGGACGAAGTTAGCCCACCAATGATCGTGCGGTTGCTGTTTGTATTGCTCCCATTCCTTTAGAGACGGGCCGCCGACGAGGAGGATCCATTCGCCTTTCGGAACGTTATCGCCTTTCGCCAGCAGCGGCAGGATCGATAACGCGCAAACGAGGAGCAGACGTTTCATGTCAATTGGAGGGGAAGCAGTATTTATGCAGGAAACGAAAATCTGCAACTTTACCCGGGCAATTCACGTGGCCGTTCCTACAACTCTTCACGCACCAAGTCATTCCACGTTTGACGTCTGCGGATGAGCTTCAAATCGCCACCGCGGATGAGCGCTTCGGCCGGAAGCGGGCGGGAATTGTAATTCGAAGCCATGGTGAATCCGTAGGCGCCCGCACTCATGATCGCCAACAGGTCGCCTTCGTGCAATTCCGGCATCTCGCGATCGAGCGCGAAAAAATCGCCGGACTCGCAAACTGGTCCGACGATGTCGACCAGGCGATTCAGTGAATCGCCCCTACCTTTCTCCACCGGCACGATTTCGTGATAACCTTGATACAACGCGGGACGAATGAGGTCGTTCATGCCGGCATCGACGATCGCGAAGTTTTTCGCGGCTGATTTTTTGATGTAGCGAACGCGCGTCAGCAAAGCGCCGGCGTTGCCGACCAAAAATCTCCCGGGTTCAAGCAAGACCCGAACGCCCAGGTCGCGCAGCGGCGGGACAATCGCATTCGCATAATCCTGCACGCTAAACGCAGAAGATTCGCCGCCATGATCGTGCCACCATTTGCCGGGTCCACTTTCCAGTGCGCGGCGGTAAATGATTCCCATGCCGCCGCCGATGCTGAAGAACTTTATGCCGGGCTTCGATTTCAAATCGCGAACGAGCGGCACAACTTTGTTGATCGCGGCCGCGAACGGGGCGGCCTCGGTAATTTGCGAACCGATGTGCATTTGCACGCCGACGATTTCGATATTGCGCATTTTGGCTGCGCGCTCGTAAACGGCCGGCGCATCGCCGAGCGCGATGCCGAACTTGTTTTCATGCGACCCGGTAGAAATGTACTTATGGGTGTGCGGATCCACGTCGGGATTCACCCGCAATGCAATCGGCGCGCGTGATCTTTTCTCGCCGGCGATTTTGTCGATTAAGTCGAGCTCGGCTTCGCTTTCGACGTTGAAACTGTAAACACACTGGTCGAGCGCGTACTCGATTTCGTCGCGTGATTTGCCAACGCCGGCAAACGTGCACTTTTGCGGATCGGCACCGGCATTGATCGCGCGAAACAGTTCGCCGCCCGAAACGATGTCGAGCCCCGCGCCGGCATCGAGCAGTAGTTTCAAGATCGCGCGATTCGAGTTGGCTTTGACCGCGTAACAAATCAGGTGGTCGAGCGGCGCGAGAGCGACGTTGAGCCGGGTGAAATGATCGAGCATCGTGCCGGCGCTATATATATAGAGCGGTGTGCCGAATTCTTCCGCGGCCCGCGCAAGATCCACATCTTCGCAATAAAGTTTGCCCTGGCGATAGCGAAACGAATGCACCGGCGAATGTAGCAGACGCGCTGTCTTCTGGCATTGAAGATCGAACATCCAGAGATTGAGGAACGGCGCGGCTGGACAGTCTCGGCTCGTTGGATTACGAGTCCCCAATCTCACAACATGGACGCGACGCGGCTTTATTTCGTTATTTTCGGAGCGCTCACAATCATCGGCGGCGTGATCGGCTACGTGAAGGCCGGCAGTTTGCCGTCGATTATCGCTGGCACGATTACTGGGGTGCTGCTGCTCGTTGCCGCGTGGATTTTGCCGAGCAACCGGATCATTGGACTCGTCACCGCTTTCGTTGTTTCACTTTTGCTCGCCGCGCAATTCATTCCGAAATTTATCCGCACAGGAAAAGTGATGCCGGCCGGCCTGATGTCGATCTTGAGCGCGATCGGCATAGTTGTCGTGATTGTCGCCTGGCTGAAAAAGTAATCCGTGGCCAAGCTCAGTGTGCGGACGTTGCGAAGGCTGGTCATTCTGCTGGCGGCGGTAATTTTCGTGCTGATTCTGTATCGCTGGATTTCGGAGGAACGGTTGCAATATTTCGTGCCGCGCGAACAAGAGTCGCCAACACCAACGCCGGAACCATCGCCGACACGCCCGCCGCCGATTGGCGGCAAACTCGATACCGGCCGCCTGTTCAACGGCATTACGCTTCATTCGACCGTCGAGCCGACTCCCGGCGCGGACGCAACGACCGAGCGGGTGGATCCCGAAAGTTATGTCATCGAATTGAAATTAAAGACGCGCGTGCCGGCGCCGAATCGAACCATTGAAGAGCTCGCCAAGGTCAGTCCGAAGTTGCCGGAGTTATTGCCCGCGCTGTCGACCATGCTTCTGAGCGAGCCGGTCTCGCCTTTGTTTGCGCAGCTTTACGACACGAAAATTCGAATGCTGCGCGAGAATCTCAGCCGGTTGGATGCGCTGCTTTCGCGCCACAACTTTTTCGATTGCCAGACCGTGCTGCAGTTGCAGCATCCGCAAACCCATCGCAAAGCGGTCTTGCTTCAAGCTGACATGGATGTCGATTGTGACGGTTCCGATGGCGACCGGATGCCGGTTGGAACCGGCGCGCCGACGAATTTCAAACCGTTTACCAGTTATCGGTGGCCGAAAAAAGCCCAGGGACTAAACCCGTATCTGGCCGCGACTGAAGATCGATTGAAAAAGGCCGAGGCCGAATTCGCCGCGCCAGTAACGACCGCCGACCGCAAACGCGATTTGCGGAATGCGATGACGCAACTGCGCGCGGAAGTGACCACGCTCAAAAAGTACAGCTTTCTCATTGGCACGACCGATCCCTACATCGTGATTCCGGGCGCGTTCGCCCGCGCGAGCGACGGGGCGAAGACGGGCGATTATTCGCTCGTCATTTTTGGTGACGGAATTTACCCCGCGATCATTGGCGACATTGGTCCGAACGATAAAGTCGGCGAAGCGTCCTTTCGAATCGCGAAAGAAATCAATCCGCAATCCACGCCTTACAGTCGGCCGGTCAGCGAATTGAAAGTGACGTATTTGATTTTCCCTGGAACCGCCGACACACCATTTGGTCCACCAGATTTGGACAAACTTCAGGAGCGTTGCCAAAAACTGGTTGATGAAATCGGCGGCGCGACCGTCCCGCTGCATCATTGGGAAAATATTATTCCACCGCCGCCGACTCCCACGCCCACACCATCGTCGGTTCCATCAGCGACATCGACGTCGTCACTGTCGCCTGCTGGATCTGCTTCGCCGGCGGCGTCCGCTTCGGCCACGTTTGCGTTTCCGCTTCCGAGCCCGGAGCCGAGCAAGTAACCGCGTAAAACGCTTCGCGTTACGCGGTTTGAGAATGTTATGAATGAAATGTGTTTTACGTTTATGTCCTTCAGTTGATTTCTGACGAAGGATTTTACATCGGATACTCGACGGATCTGAGAACGGCGTTCGGCCGAACACAAGCGTGGCGGATCGTTCGCCACCAAGACGCGCGGGCCGTGGAGATTGATTTATTACGAAGCGTATCTGCGACGTCGCAAGAGACGGTGGTGCCAAACTATCGCAGCGAAGGGAACGATCGCGGCGATCCAAGTGGAAGGCTCGGGAACGATTGCGGTTAAGGTAAGCGAGATATCGTTCGCGACAGATCCGCCATCGAAATTGTCGGCGTAATTGATCAGGAACGTATCATTGCCAACGGTGATGGTCGTCCCTTGAGAGAACGTACCGATAATCGAATCGGTGCCGTCGTTGGCAACAATATAGAATTTGTCGCCAAGGGAGAGGCCTGCACCGAGATTTAAGACCAGGTTAGACCCGGTGATATTAACCGTGCCGGTAACACTAACCTGATCGTACCCGCTTCCAACCGTCGTGTTGTTGAGATCTAGCGTGAAATTGGCGCCCGAGCTAAAAGATAAGGCGCCAGTGTGCAACACAGCTGTACTGCCCGCGCCCATGGCGCCTGGAGAGAGAGTTCCACCCGACCCGACGGCTACGGCGCCGCTAATCGTTCCGTTGCCGCCGAGGGTTGCGCCGCTATTTACTGTGACCGTGCCTATGCCGGTGCCAGAACCGCTTGTGTTGTTTACGAAGAGCGATCCAGCCTTCACTGTCGTCGCGCCTGTGTAACTGTTCGTGCCCGAGAGCACGAGGGCGCCGCTGCCAAGTTTGGTCAGACCCAGAACGTTGGAGCCGGCATTGGGATTGGCGATATTTGAGCTGTAGGAAAACGTGCCGCCGCTGGCATTGCTGGTATCAAAGCCAAGGAATGATCCGCTCTCGAAGCCGCCGCTGTTTGTGCCCAAGGCTTTGAGGATGTCGATGTCACTGGAGGTGAATTCGCCCGTGCCGCCAACGTTGAATGCGGCAGTCGCACCGGAAGCGACAATGAGGTTCGCGGTCGTCCAGTTCGCGGTGTTGTTGTTGTAGAGAGAAACTTCTTTGGAAAACTCCAGCGTGCCGGCATTGATCGTGGTCGAGCCGGTATAGGTATTTGCGCCCGCGAAATCCAAAAATCCTGCGCCAGCTTTGGTGATATTGCGATTGCCCGAAATATTCGCCGATATCGCCAAGTCAACGCCGGCCGCTGTCGTGCCGGAAGCAACCGTGAAAGTGCGATCGGTACCGCCAAGGTCGAGGTTCCCGCTGATGGTTGCCGTGAGAGAACTGGCATTGCTTGTGATCGTGGCTCCGCCGGCGCCGAGTGTGAGCACGCCGACTCCGGTCATCACACTCCCGCCGGTGAAAGTCAACCCGTTGCAATTGGTTTCGTTGAATCCATTCAAGTCGAGCTGCCCGGTACCGTTCAGCGTAACCGGAACATTCGGCATCTGGTTAGCTGCCGTGTAATGAACAACCGCTCCGGTATCGATGAGCAACGGGCCAGCGATGGCCTGGTGACCTGCGGTCTTCGACAGGAGCAAGGTTCCCGATTTCACCTCCGTCGTGCCATTGTAGCTATTGTCGCCCGTGCCGGCGAAAACCACGGTGCCGTTTCCCACGAGAGTTAAACCAAAGCCGCCGCCGCCGATCTGGCCACTCAGAATCAATGTGCCGGCATCTACGCCAATGTAAGAGTTCGCGTTCAATGCGATGTTGCCGGTAAGAAGGTTGATCCCGCTGATATTGCGCAGCGCACCATCATTCGAAATGCCGCTGCCGCTGATGGTGAGGTTATTGGCCACGGATACTCCGTTCTGCAATTGGATGGCCGCACCGCTGGCGACGCTCACATTTTGGTTACTCGCGCCAAAGGCAGTGTTGTTTTGAACATTGACCACGCCCGCATTGATCATTGTGGCGTTGGTGAAATTATTCGAGCCGGAAAGCGTTAGTGTGCCGGCCCCGTTTTTGGTCAAGCCGCCGGTGCCGTTGATGACTCCGGTGATCGTGGTGTTGTCGGCGCCATCGATGGTGAGGGTCTGGTTATTGTTATTGATCGCTCCGCCAAACATTAGATTGCCGGAGCTTGCGTTCCAGGTTTGGAACGTGCCGAGCGTGATCGCCTGATTAATCGTCTCGGTATTCGTGCTGTTGTTCGTGATGCCGCCACCTTGAATCGTCAGCGTGAAACCGCCGGTTGAACCAAGCGTAAACGCGCCGGCAGCGTTGTTGAAGGCGAGCGAGAGAATGCTCCAGTTCGCATTCATATCGGGGGTAAGCCGGGTCGTGGCGCCGAAAGCCACCGCAGCCGTGCCGTCGTTCGCCGGCGCGATCCCACCCCAATTGGCGCCATTGGTCCAGAGATTGTCGGTGCCGCCACCGGTCCACGTTTGTGCTCCTGCATCGTTTGCCAGGACGACACAAATGAGCGCAAACATGCGCAAGATTGGCCGAAGACCAGCGTGACACCTCCTGGAAGAGCAAGAAAAGAGCAGTTGCACCTTAAAAGCCTTGAGCCTTTGGCGTGCCAGGTGCAGCAGATCCTCAGCCTCGCGAGGGAATGCACCCTCCTAACGGGTTTTATTGTTTCGATCGTCGCCGTTCAAGGACTGCTTTTGTTTCCCGAAAAAAAGGGGAACGCACGTCTTGCAGCGTCAGAACAGGCTGTGCGAGGTGCCTTTATTGCCGGATACTCGACAAATAAGTGGCGAATCCTTGCGGTCAATTTCGCTCTGTGCGTATGGCTGCCCCGCTTGGACTCGAACCAAGAATAACGCCTCCAAAGGGCGCTGTGTTACCATTACACCACAGGGCAGGGAACTACCTAGCTTGTCCGTTTTGCGTTAAAGCGCAACGATTCGAACTAAGAATAACCCTGAACACTTTCGGGCGGCGTGACCTTAGGCGACCGATTGATTCGGCGCCACAGACGCGCGACCGATTGGTTGAACTGGCAACAATCCAATCGCTGGGATTGGGGCGACGTTTGGTGACGTGAGCGAAGTGATTTCGCGTTCCGATGCGGCTTCGATCAGGAGAGGTGTACCGACGGCCATTGCTCGCGCGGTTTCGACTATTTGGTCGAGCTGCTGATCGTCGTGGGTCGGATCGTGGTGAAACAAGAAAAGTCGCCGCACGCCGGCATCAATCGCGAGTTGCACACTGTCCGGGAGGCAGCCATGGCCCCATCCGACTCGGCCCGAATACTCGTCGGCGGTGTATTGCGTATCGAGAATTAGCAAATCGGCGCCGCGAACGAATTCGATGATGTCTTGCTGGAGCGCGTTCGCTTCTTGCACGCCATTGCTTCGATAAGGTTCGTGGTCCGGCAAATAAGCGACGTGTCCGGCTACGCTCTCAATTCGAAAGCCGGTGCACCCGCCCGGATGATTCAGTTGCGTTGTTCGAACGAGGAAGTGGCCGAGCTTTGTCGCACCGGGAGAAAGTTCTCGCACCTTTCCCAGGCCGCGCATCTGTTCCAAGCCGACCGGGAAATGCGACGGCGTCATTTGCGAGACCAGCGCGAGCTGCAATTGGTCAACCCGTCCGCAGGCGCCGAAAATCGTGATACGATTTTTCGGCGAATAACCCGGCGTAAAAAACGGCAGGCCCTGGATGTGGTCCCAGTGGGTGTGCGAAAGAAGCAACGTTGCCTCCACTGGATTTGCTTGCGAATCGCGCAGCAGTTCATCGCCTAGAAGGCGAAGGCCACTACCGGCGTCGAGGATCAGCAACTGGTTGTTGCAACGAACTTCCACGCACGAGGTATTGCCACCGTAGCGCATGTTTTGCGGGGCCGGAGCGGGGATCGAGCCGCGCACGCCGTGGAACCGGATAGTCATCTCTCCGTTTTGGCTCACGACGTCGCTCCTTCCGAAGGGATTGGCAGACAGATCCGAAACGTCGTTCCAGCTTCGCTGCTTTCGACCATGATGCTCCCGCCGTGCGTATCGACAACAGTCTTGGCAATGGCCAAACCTAATCCGGTACCGTTGGTCTTCCCCGAGGTGACGAACGGTTCAAAAATTTTTGGCAACAACTCACTTTTGATTCCGTGCCCGGTGTCGCTCACTTCGAACTGAACGTCGGAACCGATTTTTCGAACGGAAAAACGCAGAACGTTTTGCCTCCCCGCTTCCATTGCTTCGCGCGCATTCTTGATCAGATTTCCGAACACGCGGAGCATGCGATGTCGATCGATCCGCACTGATCCTTCGAAGTCCACGTTGATTTGAACCTGGCAGCCGACGCGGCATTTGGTGAAATCCGGTTCGAGCTGCCGCACGAATTCTGGCACGTCGACCGATTCGAGCTGCAGGTGAGTTTCTCCGCGCGAGTAATCGACAAGCTCCCGCGTCATTGCGGCCATTCGGTCCACCGCTTCTCTGATGTGTCCGGCGAGTTCAGTCGTTCCCTCGTCAGAAGCGGTCGACTGAATGATTCCGCAGGCGCAGAGAATTGTGCCGATCGGATTGTTCATGTCGTGCACGATTGAACTGATGGTTGTGCCGATGAGCGAGAGACGCTCGCTGCGCAGCATCTGCTCGATGAAATGCTGGTTATTGTGACGCAGTCGTTGCGTGACGGATCGGGTGAAGTTCGTGAGAATATTCTGCGGTGCGAGCCGCAACAAAAGATCCCAGGTCGCATGGTCGACCCGGGCAACAACCGTTTCGCCAGCTGCTGTCGCCTGAGCGGAGCGCTTGCCGCCGTCGACCAGCGCCATTTCGCCGAAGTAATCGTTCGCGAGCAGATGAGTTAGTGTTTCCTGCTTGCCACCGCGGCCACGCTTGGAAATTTTGATCGAGCCCTGCAATATCAAATACAGGCAGTCGCCCGGCTCGTTCTCTTCGAACAAGACCTGATCTGGCGCCAGGCGCACAATCTCGATGCGTTCGGAAACCGCGTGCAAGATTGCCGGTTGCAGGTCGGCGAAGAGCGAATTCGCGGCGAAGGCGGCAGCCAGGCCTCCGGTAGGTGACGGAGGGAGCACGATCGCCGGGCTAATCGGCGCCGGTGACTTTTCGACTACCATGGAAACGGCGCCCTTAGTAACCAGGCGCGCCGCTCAGTGCATGAGTAACTGCGCCCTTGCCTGCGAAAGTTCCAGTGGTGGTGGCATCGCCGCCGAAGCCTGTGTAATGCGGAAAGTTCGTAAAGACGTTCGCGGCAGATGGACCGAGAATCGTCACGATCTTCCCGTTGTTAATAATGACCGTGTTGGCGGCGATGATCTTGGCGCTGGTTCCACTCAGCGTCACGTTGTCGACGAAATCGACCGTGCCGCTGCTCCCGCCGGCGTAAAGTTTGATCAGCGAGTCGGCGGAAATTGTGCCCCCGCCAATGTTAAGGGTTCCGTTCGGCGCGAGCGCGCCGACCTTGATTGTGTCCGCCATTAAGGTGGCGTTGGTGAGATTGATTTGGCCGCCGGTTGCTCCGTTGTTGGTGATTTCAATCGTTCCGCGGTCGGCCTGAGCAGTGCCGCTCATGTTGATAGCTCCACCGGCCGAAGTGAATTTGATCGAACCGCCAGGTCCCGGCGCAGCCGCGTTGAGCAACGCCAGAAGTTGGGCTGAGCTGCTCACGCTGATCGCGGTGCCGCCGGTCGCAGTGCTGTTAATATTGATGTGACCGCCGCGCGCGCTTTTTCGACGGCCTCCGTCGTTCGAAGAAACTTCGATCTTGCTGTTCAGCGTAATCGTGTTGTTCGCGGTCAGGTTAACCGTTCCGCCACTGCCGCCAGTCATGCCACTGGTGCTGTTGAGACCGGTGGTCGCGGAAATCGGCGAATTAATTGCGAGCGAGCCGTTGGTGGTAAAGTCGAGCTGACCGCCATTGCCACCAGCGTCGCCCACGCTCGGATCGCCGTCACCGCCGTTCAAGCTGATGTTTGTTCCAAGTGTGTAACTGCCGGTGGTGATCGCGAGATTAAACGCGTTTGTCGGCCCAAGCAGCGGAGTTCCGTTTGCGCCGTTGAGATTTGCACCGGCCGTAAGAGTGAGACTTGGTGTGTTAATCGAAATCGTACCGGTCGAATACGGCGCCAAACTTGCGCTGGTGATCGTCAGCGTGTTGTTCGCCGTCACGCTGTCCGCGCGCAACGCATTCGCTGTGATTGTGTTGGCCGTAATCGAACCACCGGCGAGAGTTCCGCCGACTGAGAG
>Ga0210406_10008543_pt1 | contig 10240 bp, 8 predicted proteins | sample IncBWC30MmetaG_FD_155454 | JGI IMG/M metagenome (GOLD analysis project Ga0210406, IMG submission 155454) | Forest soil microbial communities from Barre Woods Harvard Forest LTER site, Petersham, Massachusetts, United States - Inc-BW-C-30-M | ecosystem: Environmental > Terrestrial > Soil >... | reverse complement strand
CGTAGATCATCCGTGAATTCGCCGACTGTTCCACTCCGGTTACGATAAGTGATTCCCTGTACGGGTTCAGGCGACCTCCCAATTCGTGCCTGGTCCGCGAGTTATTCCGCGATTGAATTAGGGAACCTGGTCGAGTTTCTCTATGAAGTGCATGAGTTGGTTTGACGATAGATGGTCTTGGAACCGCCACCGACTGTAGTTCTATGTTTCGTGCTCGCGATTGTCATTGGATATTTCGCGGGTAGAATGATGGGCATTCGAGATCGGATTCGATCCGATCGAGGGTAACTAAACGGTAGCTTTCCCCTTGGTCCCCGTCTGGTGCGGAACTAAAGGTCAGGCAGCGCGTCTTATCGCGTGGTACACCACTAGAACTATCACGGCGCCCACTACGGCGACCAAGAGGCTGTAGAGATTCAATCCACTAACTCCAGCAGCGCCGAATCTGTTGAACAGCCATCCTCCGACGACGGCTCCGACTATTCCCAACACGATGTCAAGAACAAAGCCTTCGCCCGTCCTGTTGACAAGTTTGCTCCCGATGAATCCTGCGACCAAACCCAAGATGATCCAAGCAAGAATTGACATGAGTTACCTCTCGTTTCTCCGAATCTTATGGTGCAAGTGAAGGCCCAAGCGCCACTCTCATAGAAAACGCCTACAACGGCACACGGCGGTCGAAACAGTCTTTGACGACCCTCGGTCACATGACCACCCAGGGTCATATCTTTCGTTCGGTCCCGATCGAGAGAGCCAGATCCCACTTGGCGTCACTGATGGCCACCCAAGAGCCGTGGCATGGCCTTGAGATCTACTTTGCTGGGTCCTGAGGAGCCTTCTCTTGCAGGCGAGCTCCCCTGAGAATGTCTCCCATTGCGTAGTTCCCCTCGTGGCATGCGTACTCATAGATCGGGCCAGCCGCTGCCAGGAAAGGATACTCTCCTGTCCATTGCCTCGCAAAAGTTGAAGGATCGTCGATTGTGAATCGGTAGAGAATTGTGTTCGCATCGACGCGGGTGAAGCGCTCGATCACGTGCAGGTTTTCGGTGGACCCCCGAAACCCAGTCTTGTCGGTGAGATTCGTGGTGTCGACGACCAGCGTATCGCCTTCCCAATGGCCCAGCGAGTCCCCCATCCACTGGCGGATGTTCGCGGGAAGGTGCGGGCGGCCGTCCAAGCGGATGATGCGAACGTCATGGATCTGTTCCACGAGAATCATCAAGTATTCTGGAGTCTGCACAATCTGATAGTTGTTGTTGTAGGGTCCTGGAAGCATGGGCGGGCCCCCGGTGGAAGCCTGGCCTATGACGCAACGCTCCGCCAGTGGCCGGTTCCGGTAACTATCATAGACCTCCAGACTCTTGGATTGGGCGGCCACACGCTTCGTTCCTTCCGGTGTTAAGGGAGGGATTCTGCCATCCGGCGGGTCCACAATTATCGAGGTGCGCTTCTTTCCGTCGATCGTGGCGAGTTGTGTACCGCGATCCATAAACAAGTTGTTGTAGGCGCGAGTGACATCAACTTCAGGGCCCCCGTCGCGTCGGTCGAAGTTTACGCGGTCCAGAATTTGCTTTTCGTATGCCGCAGCCTCGGTCTCAGTCAGAACCGATTTCCCCGCAAGGTCGGTGCTACGTTCCAAAGGTGTAATGGTCGTGTTGGTCCATATCCCCTGCAAATCCGGATGGCCGTCCGCCATCCGTGGCAAAGTCCCGGCCTTAGTCCTGGCTCGAGGAGACTCCTTCGTCGCATGTGTAGAGGTCTGGCTGGCGAGAGGCGGGACGATTGCTATCGCCCAAACAACTAAAGACAGGAATAGTCGCATGGTCATCTGCCCCCCTTAACACTATCTCATGCAGCCAGTGTTGGGTTTCTGTTCTGCTGAATCCTGTTCTTCAACCGGCCGCCCTGTGCAATGAACAATCTTGTGGGCGGCGGCAGCGGCCGGCGCGGGATTTGGTCGCGGCCCGTTACTTAGGGCGATCGCGGGGCTATTTTTGGAGATGGGCAAGCAGTGGCACGAAGCTCCAAGGCCTTGATGAGTTCTCGTGGGGCAGATCACTCGCGAACGATCAGACCACTCATAACAGCCGGAAATTGACTTCGATCGTGGCCTGCACTGCGACGGCTCGTCCGTCTTTCATGCCAGGCTTGAAGCGCCATTTCTCGACGGCTTCGATGGCTTTTTGATCCAGACCCAAGCCGAGCGGGCGGATGACCTTGAGATCCCGAGGATTGCCCTTCTCGTCGACAACTACAAAGAGCACCACAGTCCCCTGGAATTTCGCTTTGCGCGCTTCCTCGGAATATTCAGGCTCAACCTTAAAGATCACTTGTGGCGCAGAGACACCACCTCCGATGCGATAAGCTCCACCGCCCATGTTGCCGCCCGAGCCGGGACCGAAACCTACGCCGTTTCCTGATCCAACACCTCCACGGGAACCGCTACCGATCCCTGCGCCGGAACCCGGACCATTGGAAGCGATCATCGACTTCGCCAAGGGATCGCCGAGCACGTCCATGTTCACCTTAGGAATATTCGCGTCAGGTTGGATAATCAGTGTCGGCTCCATCACTAGCTTCGGATCGGGATTGTGCACCAGGGCCATCGGGGGAACGAACTGCTTATCGGACAAGCGTGGCAGTTTGCCTTTACTGGCAGGCGTGGGCGATCGATCTCCACCGCCGCCACCGCCACCCATCGGATCTTTCTTCACGGCCGGTTGGTAAGGCGCGAGATCGGGAGCGATCAGCGAGATCTGGCGGCGCACTACTTGTTGAACCGTTTGGTTGGTACCGATGATAAACAGTAAGCCGATCGCAGCCGCGTGAATCGCCAACGAGCTGAATCCGGCGCGCTTTTCCTGCCCTCCGTAAGAGCCCCAGATGTCCTTCACGGGCACAGGCCGCGACGTCACCTCCAGAGGTGGCAGTTTGGGAGGGTGAATAGCTTCTTTTATCGCGGCCATAACATTCGAATACCAGGCGCGGTCGAGAGCCTCCTGGGTGAGCAGAAGAACGGGTCCGGTTGCGAAGCTGGAATGCACTGCTCGCTCACCCGCATAATGGACCGAAGCTCGAAACCACGCGAGCGGTTTAGCGAGGCTCTCAATTTCTGCGCGGCAAGCGGCGCATTCGCGGGCGTGCCGCTGTCGGTCCGGATCACCGGCGCCGATCAGGCATTCAAGAATTTGCTGCGAAGATAAGTGTTGGCTCATTTCGTTTGCTCCTCAAGCGCGGTCCGCACCGACTTCAATGCGCGAAATAGGTGTGTTTTGACCGTTCCTTCTTTCATCCCAGTGATCGCGGCAATTTCCAGCAGTTCCATGTCCTCCGCGAATCGGAGCAAAAACACCGTTCGTTGTTTCCCGGACAATCGGCCCGCGACCTTCCAAATTTTCTCGACCTGCTGCCTGGCTGCCGCCATCTGTTCAGGAGACATCTGCGGGTCAGGGATCCAATCCCCGGCGTCCGATAGATCCACGTCCGCGCGCAGCATGCGCCTCCAGAACTTCAAGCGGCCGCTCGCTTCGTGACTGCGAACTAGATTCGCGGCGATCTGCATCAGCCATGTTCCGGCGCTCGAACCGCCGCGCAGTTGATCGCGAGCCCGGTAGGCCCTCACGAAGCAGTCCTGCGTCAGGTTCTCGGCCGATTCCTTGTTCCGAAGGGACGCCAGGATAAAGCGAAGAATCCGTGGACGATACTGCTCGAACATCTCATCAAAATTACCGAGCGGACCACCGCTCCCCACGGTTACCGGCGCCACCTCAGATGAAAGAGCTCTTTCCATCCGCCCTGTTAGACTGATTCGGCTGATAGAGGGTTTACACCGAACTTGGGCTAATCTGCACTGCCAACCTCGGTGATTGCGAGCAGTGACGCGATATGCGGTCACGCACAAACGTAGGAGTGCTAGGTTTCGGGCTCGAAGGAAATTTCAACCGGATCGCTGAATGGGCTGTGCGCGGTCCGCACTCGCACATGGTGCGTTCCCGGTGGAATGTCGCCGGGCAGCCGCGAGTCGGCTTGCCAGCGGCCGTCGCCAACGTCCATTAAGAAGACAACCGCGATCTCGCGGACGTCCACTTGGATCGCAACATCCTGACGCGTGAGATTCGGTTCTCTGCTCCGAAACCTGGCACAAAGATTTTCCCTCCTATAGCCGCGAAAACTCGACGTTCCGGTGAGATTGTTCCTGATGGCGTAGATCTCAGGCGCTGCTTCGGTTAACGCGGGGGCTGGCTGAAAGCTGGCGGCGATTTCTGGCGGCGCCGGGCCGGAGGTAATCCGAAAAATGTTGCTGAAGTTACTGGCTGTGGTCCGAAGTCGAATCTCGTGAATGCCGGCGCTCAAGAACGGCGGCACTCTCAGATTGGCTTGCCATTCGTTGGCCCAGTACAGACGGCTCAACAGCAACAGGGGCACTCCATATCCATCGATTTCCACGCGCATCTCATCGCGAGTCAGGTCCGGTTGTGGGGAGGCGAAGTACAGGCAAATATATTCATCCTTGGCCGGATTGAAATGGGTCGCGCTAGTTCGGTTGTTCACCGCCGCGTGGATGCGAGGCGCTGCGGGGATCGGATCGGCGGGCGGAGGCTCGAATTTCCGGTAACACGTCGCTCCCGCGCGACGGTCGGTCTGATGCTCGAAGACCACTCTTGCGAATCCGGCGGCGCGGCACAAGGCCATCAGGCAATTGGTATTCGGCCCGCACCAATTGTCTATCTGGCCGCCCAACTCGTTGGTCTCGTAAAACTCGAGCATACAGGAAGCGGCGGAATCAGGACCGGCGTCCGTCACGAAGGATTCCACGAACGCGGCTTCGATGGTGAGCGAGCAGATCCGCTCCAGGCCGAGAAGTGGATGACGAAGATGATACAGAACACCGAAGAACAGCACGTAATCGAAACGGCCGACGGACTCAGGTGTGAGCTCGTCGACGTCCATAATCCGGTAATCGACCTTCGAGCCGAGCAGCGTGCGCGCCATCTGGAACTCTTCGAACTCCACGCAGTCAACCGCGACAACTTCAGCGCCCCGTCGTTCCATTTCGAAGCTGTTCCACCCGGAGGCCGCGCCCACATCCAGCACGCGCTTACCGCGAAGATCCTCGGGAATGGGAAAGGACCGGATGCGGGCCTTGAGAGCGTCGATACCAATCAGTCCGGGGATTACCATGCCATCCGCAAGCTCCAGGCTATGGTAGCTGCTGTGCCTTGACAACTCATCCACCTGCTGTTGCGTGCGGCGGCGAAACTCCGGACTCTGAGTCAGACTAAAAGCCGGCATGGCGCTGGAATCAGTTTATCTTAGACATGAGATCCCGGCGCCGCGGTCCGCGCGATTCTTCATGGCACAATTGGAGCATTACGTGCCATCGCAGAATGTGGGAGACTCTAACGGAACCCATGCGACCCGAGCGCGCACTCTCACGTCGCTTTGCATCGTGGTCCTGTTCGTCTTGAACGCCTATATTTGCCAGGAACTATTTTCAGCCGAGTTCATTCGTCAAATGGGATCGACGGCTGGAGCTTTCATCGCCATCAGCCGATGGGCCATGCGGCACTGGCATGATTTGAGCTGGTATCCACTTTGGTTCACTGGCATGCCGTTCTTCGGAATCTACCAGCCGGGAATGCATCTGTCAGTCGCGTGGATTGCGACCGTGTTCCAACTGACGCCGCAGCACGCTTACCATTTAGTGAATGCGCTGGTGTACTGTTTGCAGCCGGTGACGCTTTTCTGGCTCTGCCATCGCAGCACGGGATCGCGCGGTTGTGCTCTCGGCACGGGACTTGCATACAGTCTCATCTCACCCAGTGCGTTCTTGACGAACGTGGTCCGGCACGAAATCGGCGGCCCTTGGTTCGCAAGGCGATACCAAACCGTGGTGTATTACGGGGAGGGCCCTCACAACCTGGTCCTGCTGCTCATTCCGTTAGCGATCCTCTTTCTCCACAAGAGTGCGGCCGAGCGAAATCGTTGGTACTTTCCGCTAGCGTGCCTCACGCTGGCCGCCATTGTCTTAACCAACTGGCCAGGAACAGTAGGTTTGGGCATGGCAGTCGGTGCGTATGCTCTCGCGCAGCTTGGAGGCAAAGTGACATGGGCGGCGATACCGGCTAGTTTCTTAATCGCTTATCTCGTCGCCTGCCGATGGATCCCGCCGGCGGCTATTTTCCCGGTTCTAGAGAACGCCCAGCGGTCCGACGGGACCAGTTTCAACCAGATTCATTTGTTTTATCTTGTGGCGGGCGCCGCGGTGCTGTGTGGAATGCATATATTCTTCCAGCGCTTGGGGATCGACCGGTGGCTTCGATTCTTCCTGTATTTCACATTCATCAGCGGGCTGGTCACACTTGTGAAATTCTGGACGGGTGTCAATCTGCTACCGCAAGGGCATCGCTTCCTTTTAGAAATGGAACTGGCGATGCTCGGCGCCATGGCTTTACTGGGCCATATGGCTTTTGTCCGATTGCCGTCGTGGGGTCGCGTTACAACCATCGCTTCGCTCTCATTACTCGCACTGCTCCAACTCCACAACTACCGTCAATACGCCCATGCGCAGACGCTGCCGGCCGACATCGAGACGACGCCCGAGTACCGCATATCAAAGTGGCTGGAGGCTCACATGGGTGGGGCCCGTGTATTCGTTCCGGGGAGCGTTTCAATTTGGATGAACGCATTTACGGATGTGCCACAGCTCACGGGTTGCTGCGATCAGGGAGTACCGAGCTTTTCCCACCGCCTGGCCTATTACACGCTCTACTCTGCGCAAAACGCAGGGGACAGGTATGTTCCCACTGCGCTGCTCTGGCTCAAAGCTTACGGCGCCCAGGCTATCGCGGTTGTTGGACCAAATAGCCAGGAGTTCTTCCGGCCCTACGCCCATCCAGAAGCATTTCGAGGGGCGCTTCCCGAATTATGGCGCGAGGGTGAGGACGTAATCTATCAGGTGCCTACTCGCTCGCGATCGCTGGCGCACGTTCTCGAACCGGACGCGTTGGTGAGCCGTGAACCGGCCAATGGCCTGGATGTTTCCGCCCTGGAGCACTACGTGACGGCGCTGGAACTACCGACTCCTGAACCGGCCGGGTTTGAATGGATCAATCCACATCAGGCACGCGTGCGCTCACAAGTGCGAAAGGGTCAAGTTGTGTCGGTTCAGACGTCGTACCATCCGCTATGGCGGGCGACGGTGAAAGGGCTGCGGCAACCCACGCACGCGGATGCTCTCGGACTGATGGTCATCGAACCGGCATGCGACGGCGCGTGCAGCATAGATCTCGTATTTGACCGCGCCGCGGAAATTCGCTGGACAAAATGGGCGCAGATCATGGGATTGGTGCTCGCGTTCGGCTTGCCCTTCGCGGACCGGCTGCGCGTCCCAAAGTGACTCCCGCCCGTCGAAGCGTTAGGAGGCCGGGATCTTGTTGACTTCCACGCTGGCGCGCAAATTCGCGACCCCGGCCGTATATCTGGAGTCGGTCACCACAAAGGCCAGCGCGTTATCGATCCAATCGTGCGCCGTTCCATCCGCGTCGTGGGAAGCCACCGTCAATGTGTATTCGCCGGGACACAAGTCGCAACGAAATCGGAAGACCGCCTGCATCCGTTCACCTGCTGCGAACCTGCCTGTCTTGATCTTCTCCGCCTCCGTGTTAGTCCCATAGACCGCCAAGCCTATGCGCGTGCGGATCAGAATTCCGATCACCGGCTCTTCCACCGGCGCGAGGTAACGCACCAGCACACGAACGGAAGCTGGTTCGCCGCTCCGCCAGATCATAGCCGGATGCCCGGCTTCGCCCAGCGTCTCTAGCGACAAAATTTCCGCGCGCCCATCTCCGCGCTCGAGCAACCGGCGGACCGGACTAGTCTGCGACTCGCCCCAGGCACGAAATTTTTCCGCGATGCGGTCCTGATAAGCGTCCAACACTTCACCTGGATCGCCGCGGCTTCGTAGCGCGCCCGCGTCCAGCCACCAAACCTCGTCGCACAGCCGGCGCAGTAGATCCGATTCATGCGACGCGATCAACACCGTGGCTCCTTCGCTTCGGAGCCGGTCGATTCCCACCAAAGCCTGGGATCGCGCCAGCGCGTCCTGCTGGGCAAGGGAGTGTTCCATCACCAGCAGATCGATTGGCGACAAATCGAGCTCGCCAACCGGGCCCAGGTAGCGCCTCGAGCCTTCAGAGACTACTTCCCCGGCCAACGGCTTTTCCAGTCCCGCGGCTAGGTGCAACAAGGCGACTTTTCCGGCGCCCTTCTCTCCGATCACGCCGATGACCGCGCCGCCAGGAGCCGACACCGTCAGATTGCACAGCGGCGGGAAGCGCGCGCCGCGAAATTCAATCGCCATGCTAGATAGAATAACGCTTGGTCCTCGCGCTGCTCGTCGCCCTCAGCTTTCCGCAGACTGGCACGGTACATCTGCCATCCGGACCAATCGAGGTTTCCTCCGAACTGCGGCTGCCCGAGGGTGCGCACGATCTCATCATCTCCGGCGACCACACAGTCTTGCGAGCGTCCGCAAGTTTCCACGGGCGAGCGGTCTTGAGCTGTAAAGCTTGCCGCCGCCTTACCTTCCGCAACTTCGCTATCGACGGCAATCGCGCGGCACTTGAGAAGCCTCTGCCATTGCCGGATGGCGACAAAGCGTTCTCGAAGTTCTATCCGAATAACGGCATTCTTATCGAAGAGGCCGACGGCGTGGAGATGGACCATATCGATTTCACTAATATCGCCAACTTCGCCATCCTGGTGAATCATTCGCACGACGTGTTCCTCGATCACATCTCGGTCGAAAACAGCGGCTCGCGAAATGCAAAGGGTCGAAACAATACTACTGGCGGCATCCTGCTGGAGCAGGGCACCAATACTTTCACGGTCGCCGATTCGGTTTTCCGCAACATCCGTGGAAACGCGGTGTGGAACCATTCTTATAATGAATCGCCGCGCAACCGGGGCGGGAAGATAGCCAATAACAAGTTTTTCGAGATCGGACGCGATGCGATTCAGGTAGGACACGCAACCGAAGTAGTGGTAGTGGGGAATACCGGAAACCGCATAGGATTTCCAGTGGATCTGGTGGACGTGGAGGGCCTCGGAATTCCGGTCGGCATCGATACTGGTGGAAACGTCGATCACTCCACCTACGAAGGCAACCACTTCGAAGAAGTCGACGGCAAGTGCATCGACCTCGACGGATTTCACGATGGCACGGTCCGCTCCAATACGTGCCTCAATCGCGGCAAGCCGGAGGATTATCTTTACGGCAATTTCGGAATCGCCATGAATAACGCGAATGCCGGGATGCATTCTCAAAATATCCTCATCGAGAACAATCATCTGGAAGGCATGAAATTCGGCGGTATCTTCGCGCTGGGTGAGGGGCACAAGATCATCAACAATCGCATGCTGCATCTCAATACCGCGCACTGCAACGAGACGCACGCGAAATTCGGCTGTCTGGCGATCGCCGGCGAGCCTGGCTTTCTAGAAAGCGGCATCTATCTCGCGAAAGGCGGGGAGCGGCCCGGGCCGGCGCGGAACATTATCATTCAAGGCAACGTAATCAGCGGCTATAAGATGAAGGCGCACTGCATCGAGTCCGCTCCTAGCGTCAAGCTCGCGGACAATACTATCCAAGGCAACCGGTGCGTGGATGAGTGACGAACCAAGCAGCGTTTCCGAGCGGATGCGGTCGGACTGGAACCAGCGCGCGCAGGAAGATCCGCATTACTACGTCGCGTTCGGCGGGCGCGATCAGGACGAAGAAACTTTTCTTGCGACCGCGGCCGATGTCGTGCGGCTGTTGGAGGGCGAACTCCGGAGATTAGCACCAGGAACCGGCCGGCGCGGCCTCGAAATCGGCTGTGGACCCGGCCGCCTGATGAAGCCGCTCAGCCGGCACTTCAGCGAGATTCATGGTGTGGATGTTTCGGACGAAATGATCCGGATCGCGCGCGAGCGTCTGCGCGATATCCCGCACGCGCACGTACACGCCACCAATGGAGCCAGCCTCGGGCAGTTCGCGGATGGGTCGTTCGATTTCGTTTATTCCTACGCCGTGTTCCAGCACATTCCCAGCCGCGCGGTCGTCCTCGAATATATGGACGAGATTAGCCGTGTGCTCAAACCCGGCGGCATCTTTCGAGGCCAATTTAACGGGCTTCCGCACTCGGGCGCACCGGACACCTGGTCAGGCATTACGTTCTCTGGCGAAGACATCCGCGCC
>Ga0210406_10008542_pt1 | contig 10240 bp, 8 predicted proteins | sample IncBWC30MmetaG_FD_155454 | JGI IMG/M metagenome (GOLD analysis project Ga0210406, IMG submission 155454) | Forest soil microbial communities from Barre Woods Harvard Forest LTER site, Petersham, Massachusetts, United States - Inc-BW-C-30-M | ecosystem: Environmental > Terrestrial > Soil >... | reverse complement strand
TGAGACCGGATGCCGCGCATTCGCCTCCCTCGACGACCTGCTCGCCGCCCGCGCCTCAGGGCATCTCGATGTCGATGCCGCCTCGGTATGTGTCCCGACGCGGCTTCATCACGCCGTCTCCCGGCAACTCCTCGAAGCCGGCATCGACGTGCTGGTCGAGAAGCCCATCACCGCAACCCTCGACGAGGCCAGCGCTCTGGTCGACCTCGCCGAACGCCGCAGCCGTATCCTGCAGGTCGGCCACCTCGAGCGGTTCAATCCCGCCGTCTCAGCGGTGCGCCCTCTGCTCAACTCGCCCATGTTCTTTGAGGCGCACCGTCTCAGCGTCTTCACCCCGCGCGCCCTCGACGTGGACGTCGTGCTCGATCTCATGATCCACGATCTCGACATCGTCCTTAACTTCACCAAGTCCCCGGTCGTCGACGTTCGCGCGGTCGGCCTTCCCATCCTCACGCCGCGCGTCGACATCGCAAACGTACGCGTAGAATTCGCCTCCGGCGCCGTCGCCAATTTCACCGCCAGCCGCGTCTCAACCGAGCGTGTTCGCAAGCTCCGCTTTTTCCAGCCGCACCAGTACGTCTCGATCGACTACGCACGTCAGGACGTGCTGCTCATCGACGTGCCCCGCGCCTCTGCAAAGGAACTCGCCACCGCCGCGGTTACAAATCCGCAACCGCATCCGTCCGCAGGCCTCGGACTGCGCAAACTCGATGTCAAAACCGGTGAACCCCTGCGCATCGAAATCGAATCCTTCCTGCAGTCCGTCATCACCCGCCAGCCCCCCGCCGTCTCCGCCGCCGAAGGCCTGACCGCACTCACCCTCGCAACCCAGATCCGCGAAGCAATGGCACAACACCACGCCCACGCCAACCTCGACCGCTTCACCCTCCCCTGAAAAAAGAGATGTCATCCTGAGCCAAAGGCCGGGTGCCCCATCCTTGCGCAGCAAGGGTGGGACTGAAAATCTCCGCGTCACGGTGGAAGGCACGGGCTTCAGCCCGTGCAATATGCCTACCCACGAACAAGGGGCTTTAGCCCCGGCCTACATCCAGGCAAAAAGCGCACACCAAATACAATCAATCCGTGCGCACCCTCGTCATTCTTCTCCTGATCGTCGTGCTCATTGCAGCAGCGGCCTTTTACCTCGTCGGACCCGTCGGACCCACACAGGAAACCTTCGTCGAAATCCCCCCCGGCATGAGCACGCCGCAAATCTCCACGCTCCTTGAGGAGAAGGGAATCATCCGCAGCCGCTACGCATTCGATCTCTGGCGCCTCGCCAATCGCGGCACGCTGAAGGCCGGCGAATACCGCTTCGATCACAAGTCCCCGCTGCCTGAGGTCTACGCACGCCTCCGCCGCGGAGACGTCTACACGCGCACGCTCGTCATCCCCGAAGGCTTCAACATTTTCGACATCGCCCAGGCGGTCGAAGCAGCCCAGCTCGGCACCCGGCAGTCCTTCCTTGACGCAGCGCGCCAGAACACCTCTCTGATCACTACCCTCGACCCCGGCGCCACCTCGCTCGAAGGCTATCTCTTCCCGGACACCTATCACTTCCAGCGCCGAGATGCCGCGCCCATCATCCTCGCGACCATGGTCAAGCGCTTCCGCCAGGCCGCTGATCAAATCGGCCTCAAGAGCGACTTCCACAAAACGGTCACCCTCGCCTCCCTCGTCGAGCGGGAAACACCTGTCCCCTCCGAGCGCCCCCTGATCGCCGGAGTCTTCACAAACCGTTTGGAAAAAAGAATCCCGCTCGCCACAGATCCATCTGTTGTTTATGCGGCCATGCTCGGGGGAAACTATCGTGGCACCATCTACGCCTCCGACCTGGCATCAGATTCGCCCTACAATACCTACCGCCATGTCGGTTTACCACCCGGACCCATCGCAAATCCCGGTATTGCCTCACTCAAAGCCGCGATGGAACCAGCCAAAACTGACTATTTGTACTTTGTCGTGGACCGCGCTAATCCCGGCCACTCAAAGTTCGCCGCCACGCTCGAAGAGCACAACAGAAACGTCGCAGAATATCGCGCTGGCGCGCGCTAACCCTTTCGACTGCCTCGGTATACTTAAAGCTTGAAGTTCGATATCAAACGAAGTCTTCTAGGCGCCTTCGCCCTCAGCACGTTGCTCACGGTCACCGGGTGCGTAAGCCACACTCGAACTATCGTTAAACCGCGCCAGATCGGCATCGTGGAAGAAGCCTCCCTCGATCAGCTCATCGGCCTCATAGACAAGCGCTACGACGCGATTAAGAGCGTCACGGCTACGGTCTACATGCAGGCTTCCGTCGGTGGCGCTCATCCCGATCAGGTCAAGGACTACACCAGTTTCCGCGCCTACATCCTCATCCGTAAGCCGGCGATGCTTCGCGTACTCGGCCTCGTTCCCGTCGTGCAGACGCACATGTTCGATATGGCCAGCGACGGCAACACCTTCAAGCTTTTTGTCCCGCCAAGGAACAAAGCCATCACCGGGCCCGACGCCGTCACGACGCCCTCAGTAAATGCGCTCGAAAACATGCGTCCCAATTTGTTTCTTGAAGCGATGCTGGTTCGCGGCGTCGATAACGACGAATTCGCCTTCATGACATCGGACACTCGTATCCAGAGCGATCCGCAGAGCAAACAATTGATCGAGGTACCCGACTACAATCTCAACCTCGTCCTGCCCGGCCCACGACCAAATCGGGGCATTCCGGAGCGCGTGATCCACATCGACCGCAGCGACCTCAACCCTTACCAGCAAGACTTCTACAACCCCAAGGGTGTCGTTGAGACGAAGGTCACCTACGGCGCTTACCAGGATTTCGCAGGCGTTCGTTTTCCTTCTGTGATCCGTATTACGAGACCGCTCGACAAATACGAGATCACCATCACCGTTGAGAAGCTCAGCATCAACCAGCCCCTCACCGACGATCAGTTTGATCTCAAAATCCCAGAGGGTACTGTCGTCCAGACGCTGAAATAACCTCAGCCATGCAGCAGCAGCCGCGCATCCTCGGGCTCGACGTCGGCGACCGCCGCATCGGCATCGCTATTTCCGACGCCTTCGCGCTAAGCGCGCAACCGCTGCTCACACTGAACCGCAGCAATCGCCGCAACGACCTTCGCATGATCGACCGTCTTGTGCGCAAGCACGCTGTCACAGAGTTCGTCGTCGGTCACCCGCTGTACATGTCAGGAGATGTCAGCCCACAGGCCGCGAAGACCGAAGCTTTTGCAGCCATCCTGCGCGAAGAATTTGAACTGCCCGTCCACCTGATCGATGAGCGCCTCACCACAACCGAAGCACATCGTCATCTCGACACCGCCGGCTACGCTTCCCGCCGCAAAGCGGTGATTGATCAGGTTGCCGCCGTTCTCATCCTGCAGTTGTTTCTCGACACGCGCGCGAACCAGCGATTACAACCTTAGTCAAACGGAACTGTTCGGCGGTCAGTCCCTTCGCTCGCCGTCACAATTGCTTCCTCATGGACCACGACCCGGTTGCGGCCCGCATGCTTCGCTTGATACAGCGCAAGATCTGCAGCCTCCAGCAGTGAGCGCTCGTCGAGATCGGCGTCGCCTTCGTGTGTTGCCACACCGATGCTCACCGTGACCCCGGCCGCAGTCTCCCTCCCACGCGGATACATCTGCAGGTTTGCAATCTCTTCGCGGATGCGATCTGCCAGCTCAGTCGCAGCGCCCACCGGCGTGTTAGGCAGCACGATGGCAAATTCTTCGCCCCCATACCGCGCGAGAAAATCGCCGTGCCGGCGTAGATGTTTTTGCGCTGCCTCGCAGACCGCGACCAGGCAATCATCCCCAGCTTGATGGCCAAATTGATCGTTGTACTGTTTGAACCAGTCAATATCCAACAGCAGGAATGAGAGGGGTTCTTTCTTCCGTCGCGACCGTCCCAATTCAGTCGCTAACTGCTCCGTCAGGTATCGCCGCAGAAACACGCCCGTAAGACTGTCACGAATGCTGCGCTCGCGCAGCACGCGGTTCGCGACGTACGCCGCGCTATAGAGTCCATCGATCTCAAACAGCAGCGCAGAGAGCAGCAATGTTGAGGAAACCACGATGATGCCGCGCGAAAAATACCACCCGACCGTGAAGCGCTGGAGAGAGGTCAGCATCATCGCTGTCTCGCACAGAAATGCCAGCACCGACACCCCTGTCCAAAGCTGCAGCAGCGACCGGAACTTCGTCTTTATGCCGAGCGCGATGAGTGCAACTAATCCCATGGCCCAGACCACCAGTCCCATCGGCCCATGCACCGGCCGCAGGTAGTCCGCCCTGCTCAAGGTGTGCGAAAGTTCCGTTCCCCACCTCACGGCCACGACTGTCGCTGCGCTGACGATCACAATCGGCGCTGCCAGCACCACCTTGGCTACCAGTCCGCGGCGATTCTCCGGAGCTCGTGGAACCGGAATAATTACCGCTGCGACAAAAATGCTGACTGCATAGGCAAAATGCCACGTCAACCACACCCATGGCGCCGATACCTGCGACGCTCCAAACAGGCCCGTCTGCGAAAAGACGCCGGGATAGACCAGCAACTGCGCCGCCATGCCCCACGAAGCGAAGAAATACGCGAAGCTCACTGCCAACAGGCCCCACCGCCCCGTCCTCCGGAACTGGAGCAGCAGCAGCAGCCCAGTGACCCAATCAGCGAAGAAGGCGAGTGAAACCGTGGCCGGCAGGAACCACGCGGCTGTGGGCAGAACACGATTCGAATACGGCAGCAGCCACAATGTTGCCGCCAGAGTCAACACGGACGTAATCAGAGCGCCCACCATGTGAATAGGCCGCGCTTCCTTCTGTCCCAAGCCGCTGCCAAAGTCGGCAGGCTGGCTTGTCATGATCGTCTCTTCGCGTGTTGTTCCGATATCGCTCATCGATCGATTACCAAATAAATCGTGCGCGTCTCCTTGTATGGATGAATTGTCATCCAGGTCGGCCTGTATGGATCACAAAAAATGTGCATCCCCTATGCGAATTCCGGCATCGATAATCCCTCAATCTTAGGCAGCGTTCCGCGGCATTCAGTCGCCATCGCAGCGTATAATCTGTCTTTTAGGACATACAAAGCCGCCGCGACCGGCGTTATCCGTGGTCGCGGTTGCTTTTTGTATCTGGGTTAGGAAGACAACAAATGCCTGAACACATCAAGAAGAAACTCGAAGAAGAGATTCGCACTCTCGAGCACGAGTTGAAGCACGAGTTGCCGGCCGAGATCAAGAAGGCTGTGGCCCTGGGTGACTTGAGCGAAAACGCCGAGTACCACATGGCGAAGCAGCGCCAGGAATTTGTGAATGCCCGTCTAGGCCAACTCAAGAAGCGCATGGCCGAGTTTGCCCTGGTGAACCTCTCGAATATTCCCAAAGATCGCGTCGCGTTCGGGTCCACGGTGCTCGTTTACGATTCATCCAAAGACGAAAAGATTGAGTACAAACTCGTCACCAGCGAGGAGTCCGACGTTGCGAACGGCTTGATCTCCACCACTTCGCCCATCGGCCGCTCGCTGGTCGGCAAACAGGTTGGTGACATGGTTATGGTGGTCACGCCCAACGGCAATCGCGAGCTCGAAGTGCTGAAGCTCCAGACAATTCACGATACTGCCTAGTTTTTCAAACTCATGACCTGGACTAGAGAATTCGGGCGCGGCGCGGGTTGGGTGCTGCAGAAGGTTGTTAACGGACTTGCGCTTACGCGTATTTCGCCGAACATCCTGACCTTCATCGGCCTCATCATCAATATCGCGGCAGCGTTTCTCTTCGGTTACGCAAATGCCGAAAACAATGTGCGAATGTTTCTGTTCGCCGGCCTCGTCATCATCGGTGCCGGAATCTTCGACATGGTCGATGGACGAGTCGCGCGCCAGACCGATCAGGTCACCGTCTTCGGCGCGTTCTTCGATTCCGTCATCGACCGCTACTCCGACGTCGCGCTCTTCTTCGGCCTGCTCGTCTATTACGCGCGCGGTAACCGTTTTTTCTACGTCGTGCTCGTCGCTTTCGTCATGACCGCTTCGCTGATGGTCAGCTACACCCGCGCCCGTGCTGAGGCATTGATCGGCCAGTGCAAGGTCGGCTTCATGGAGCGTCCTGAACGCATCGTGCTCATCATTCTCGGTGCATTGTTCAATCGCTGGGGAGTGATGGCTCCCGTGCTATGGGTACTCGCATTGCTCTCAACCATTACGGTCATCCATCGCATCAAGTACACCTACGCAATGACGAAGCACCTCGGGCCCGTACGCGAAACCATTGCCGCTCGCGATGAAGAAAGGCGAGAAACTTTCTCCGCAACCCGCCGACCTGAGCACAGCTCAGACGACAAGGACGTAATCAACATTTGGTGCCTCGACCTTCTCTCGGTATGAGTGTGAAAGGGGCGAACCTGGATTCCAGTATTCTTTTCGAAGATGAAAACTACCCCCACACTTCTCATCCACGGTGGCGCCTGGGACATTCCCGACGATTCCGTTGAAGCCCACCAGCGCGGAGTCGCCAACGCTCTCGACATCGGCTATGCACTTCTCGAGCGCGGCGCGTCTGCGGTAGACGCTGTGGAAGCAGCAGTCGCCGTTCTCGAAGACGACGAGACCTTCGATGCTGGTCGCGGCAGCTTCCTTACCCGCGACGGCCGCGTGCAGATGGACGCGCTCCTGATGGACGGCGGCAGCACCGGCCAGCTCAAAGCTGGTGGCGTCGCATGCGTGGAGCGATTGCGCAATCCGATCCGCGCTGCGCGTCTTGTGCTGGAGAAGAGCACCCACGTGTATTTCGTCGCTGAGGGCGCAGAAGCGTTCGCCGCCTCGTATGGCATGCCGCTGATCCACAACTCTGAGCTGGTCATCCCGCGCGAACTCGAGCGCCTCAAGCGAGCGCATGCCGATGAAGCCGCGGGCAAGCCCGATCTGACCTTTGCTGGTAGCGCGCCCAACCCCATGTCGAGTCACGACACGGTGGGTGCGGTCGCCCTCGATACGAACGGCAATCTCGCAGCAGGAACGTCCACTGGAGGCACGCTGAACAAAGCTCCCGGCCGCGTAGGCGACTCTTCGCTCATCGGCTGCGGCTGTTACGCCGACAACCGCTCCGCCGCCGTCTCGCTGACCGGCTGGGGCGAGCCCATCATGAAGTTAGTGCTCGGCAAGTGGGCCACCGACCGCGTCGAACATGGCCGCTCCCCCGAACAGGCCGCGCCCGACGCGATCCAGTATCTTTTCGCGCGCCTCGGCGGACATGGCGGCATGATCCTCCTCGGTCCCGATGGCCGCTTCGGCCTCGCGCACAATACCCCGCGCATGGCATGGGGCGTGCGTAATCCGAAGACCCGCGACGTCGGCATCCGCATCGAGTAGCCGCCGACATGGACCAAAGCAACGAACCCACGCCGCTCACCGCGTTTGCCGTTCTTGACATGCGCGTCGGGCGTATCGTCCGCGCGGAACCGAACGAGCGCGCCCGCAAGCCCGCCTGCAAACTATGGATCGACTTCGGCCCGGAGTTCGGCACCAAAACATCCAGCGCCCAGATCGCTCCGCTCTATCCCGTCGACACGCTCCCCGGCCGCCTGGTCATCTGCGCCGTTAACCTCGGCACCCGCAATATCGCTGGGTTTGTGTCTGAAGTCCTCACCCTTGGCGCCCCCGATGATGCTGGCAACATCGTCCTGCTCGGACCGGAGCGCGACGTCCCACTGGGCGGCAGAATCTTCTAAATACCGCCCCGCCAGTTCCCAGATCGGTTCTCATCGCGCACATCGGCGAAAACGCGCTGGACAAATGAATGGCCGCTCATCTATAAACCAGCGTTCGCCCAAATCAGCAGAATTTGCTCGCTTAGCTGTTAAGGATGAGTGTTGCTATGAAGAAGTTTGCATACAGCCGCATAGCGGCGGCCTTCGTGATGATGGGTCTGTTTCTTACTGCCCCGGCTCTCAACCTTCTTGCGCAGAGCGTCTCCAGCGGCGATCTGCGTGGGTATGTCCGCGACTCGCAGGGCGCGGCCATTCCAAACGCCGCCGTCCTCGTAGAAGACCCCAGCAAGGGATTCTCGCGGGCCGTCTCCACCGATGGAGCCGGATACTATCAGGTACTGCTGCTGCCGCCCGGCGACTACACCGTGACCGCGTCAGCTCCAGGATTCGGTAAGCTCATCAATCGCGGCGTCGTTGTGAACACGGGTCAGAGCGCTGATCTCCCCCTGACGCTGAGGGTCGCAGGCGCAACCGAAGAAATCACCGTCAGCGCCAAACCGGCGATCGTCGAGACCGAACGCAGTGCCCAGTCGACGACCATCGACGAACAGCGCATCGACAACCTTCCCATCAACGGGCGCAACTACATCAACTTCACGCTGACGAACTCACAGGTCACACGCGACGCGGCGCCCAGCATCGGCGCAATTCCGACCACCGGTGTCAACTTCGGCGGCGCTCGCGCCCGCTCCAACGCGATCAACATCGACGGAGCAGACAACACCGATTATGTCGGCAACGGAAATCGCTCCGCGCTCTCGCAAGAAGCCGTACAGGAATTTCAGATCCTCACGAACAGCTTCCCCACTGAGTTTGGTCGTGCCTCGGGCGGCATCGTCAACATCGTGTCCAAATCCGGCACCGATGATCTGCACGGCTCTGCATTCGGCTTCCTGCGCAATCGCTACATTCAGGCGACAAACCCCTTCTCCACGGTGGACCAACCGGCTTACACGCGCGTTCAGGCGGGCTTCGCTGTAGGCGGCCCCATCATCAAGAACCGCACCTTCTACTATTTCGCGACAGAGATTACCCGCCGCCAGGAGACAGGCTTCTCCGACATCGGAGTTAACGGCTTCGGTCTGGTTCCCATCGACGCGTCGAAGTTCTTCGGCGCTCCAGCCGGCTCTCTGACCATCAAGGGAACGCCGCAGCAGGCGGCCTTCCTCAACTCTGTTCCCGCCGCCGCCGCACCACAGTTTGAGCCGTATGTCGCGTTGATCGGCTCCAGTTCTTCGCTGGCCGTTACCGGCGCAAATCCCACGTTCCTCGCTCCCGTCTTTGGCCCAAACAATTTCTCTACCTCTGGTGCACCGACGCCTGCGTCTTTCGTCCCTTTGCAATCGTTGATCGGTAACTTCCCCATCAGCGAAAAGTCTGAGCTTTACTCTCTCCGCGTCGACCATAAGCTGACGCAGAACCAGCAGCTTTTCGTACGGGCCAATGCCAGCCCGAGCCACATCACCGGCATTGAAGAGAACGCGGCGAACCAGAACTTCGGTGAGAATGCACAGTCACGCACCGCCGACCAGACCTTTCACGACTTCTCGCTAGTCGGCCAGCACACCCTGGTTCTGTCGCCGACCCAGCTGAACGAGATTCGTATCCAGTTCTCTCGCCATCCCATCGAGTATGCGAACACCAATAGCCCAGGTGGCAGCGGCGTTGCAGTCAACATCCCCGGCTTCGCCTATTTCGGCAAGACGCCCTACTCCGTCATCGATCGCATTGAAAAACAGGTTCAGCTGCAGGACAACTACACCATCGTCCGCGGTGGGCACAGCTTCAAGTTCGGCGTAGACGGCCGGTATATTCCAATCAACTTCAAGCAGGGCCAGCTTTACTCCGGCGGAGACTACAGCTTCGGCTCGCTGTCAGCCGGCTCGCTGAACGCCCGACTCCAGGGTCTGCCGGACTTCTCGCCCATCCAGGCCTACGGCCTCGGTATCCCGCAGTCATTCGTTCAGGCCATCGGCCTGACGAGCATCAACCTCAACCTCAAGACTATCGGTGCCTACGCGCAGGACTCCTGGAAGATCTCGCCGAAGCTTACCGCGAATTACGGCCTGCGCTATGACGTCACCGGCTACCCCGTCCACACGCCGTTGAATGCAAATACAGCTGCGGCAGAAAAGGCCTTCGGCATTGGCGAGGGATTCCCGACGAGGTTGAATAACTTCGCCCCACGACTCGGCCTCGCCTTCGATCCAAAGGGCGATGGTCGCACCGTGATTCGCGGCAGCTACGGACTCTACTTCGATCGCATCCCCGGCAGTCTTGAACTCCAGGCCGTGAAATTCAACACCAACGACATTCCGATCATCATCCTCGCCGGCGGCAATCCCTGCGCCATCGCGGGAGGCACCGCAAACCCGACGAATCTGAACGCAACGAATACATTCCAGGGGACTCTGAGCAATCCCAACTGCATCGGGGCGGCCGCCGGTGCGGGACTGGGATATCTGCCGGGGGAACAA
>Ga0210406_10008540_pt1 | contig 10241 bp, 11 predicted proteins | sample IncBWC30MmetaG_FD_155454 | JGI IMG/M metagenome (GOLD analysis project Ga0210406, IMG submission 155454) | Forest soil microbial communities from Barre Woods Harvard Forest LTER site, Petersham, Massachusetts, United States - Inc-BW-C-30-M | ecosystem: Environmental > Terrestrial > Soil >... | reverse complement strand
CCTTAATTATGCCCGATAAACTAGAGAGCATGAAGACTAATTTAGCTCCGGTTAAGCAATGGGACGTTGTCCGCGATTCTGACGGCACATATCGTTACGCGAACCATGAAGCAAAACTGCTCAGTACAGGCTTCGGGTCCAGAGAAGCCTTGGAGCGGAATGCAGATATTATTCGAGTCGATAAATCCACGATCCCTTTGATGCAGAAACGCTATTCGGAGTCTCCGCACAGACAGAACTAGTCGAATGAATTAAACAGTAAGGACGCACCGTGCAAAAATGGCAAAAACGAAGAAGATCGCAACTCATGAAGCGAAAGACCGCGCCAAAGACAAGCGACTCCAGTCCAAGTACGGGATCACCCTCGCCCGACAAAACGAACTCCGCGACGAACAAAACAACCGATGTAAAACCTGTGGAGGACCCCTCGACGCCTACGGTCCCCCCAACGTGGACCATTTCCATTTTTTCGTAGCAGCGTTTCGTCATACTGGTACCGGCATGCCTGCTATCAATCTAAAATGGTATGCACAGGGATATGATGAACTGCGTCGCGTCATTTGCGTGAAGCATGCCAAGACCAAAGAGGCGGCCATCGCGGATGTGAAACGAGAATTGATGCCTTGGTCCATCAGAGGACTGCTCTGTTTCAAATGTAATCGCGGCCTCGGCTCAATTGAGAAATTTTTCGACGCCGCCCGCCACCCAGAACACCTCAACCCCGTCCGCGATTATTTGCAGGCACGCATCAACAAAACTCTTGACAACAATCACGAGATAGCGTAATCTGATGATCGAGTTTATGTAATGCGAGTCGTGGGCTAGCGAAGGGGCGGTACTGCTAGCATCTGGCCCGGCAATACTGCGACTGACGAGGCGAAAGCCGAAACGCTGAATTGAGCGTATCGCGGAGTGACCCCTGCCGGGGAATAACTGGTCACCAGCCGCCCCACTTTTTTTTGGAGGATTCATGTCAGAGACTCCCTTGGCAACAATCGAGCGTGATATAGTCTGGATTAGGTCTCACGCGCTGATTGCTATTTTAACCGTTGCGCTGATCGCTGGAAGCATCATTGGTGGCATCTCGCTATTCGAGTCAATGATCGAGAAACATGATGCCCGAGTCGCCGCAGCCCAGCAAGCCAAAGAAGGCGTCGATACCGCAACGACCGCCGCTCTGGTTGCCCAACTGGCGCAGGATCACACCGCGAACGTCGCCAGGGATGCCGCCCAGACCGCATTAATCCAGACCCTTGTGCAACAGATGGCCCAGCAACGGGCACAGACCGCCAAGCAGATTGTGACTGATGGTACCCTCGATGCGAAGAGTGCAGCCGCACGCCTCGTTCAGCAAACTAAATCCAGTCCAGCAGATGTAACGGTCAGTAACGATACCGTAAGTATGACGTTGCCGCTCACTCGAATCGTGGTTGCCGATCTAGATGAACTGCCGCAGGCCCAGGCCGATGTTAGCAATCTCCAGTCCCAGCTATCCGCGCAGCAGATTCTGACTTCTGATGCAAAAGTAGAAGCCTCCGACGCACAGAAAGTCATCGCATCAGATCGAGTCGAACTTATCGCCACGATCAAAGCCGACAACTCAGCGTGCGACCTTCGAATCGACAAGCAGGCATCCAAAGATCGCAAACGCGGCATCTGGGCTTCACTCGCTAGCTTCATTGGCGGAGTTATCGTTCGGAGCGTAATCTGATGACCAGAGAAAAACTACTGCAGGTTCTTACGCGATACGAGGGAGCCATTCAAGAAGTGAACGACGATCAATCGGAAGAGTCGATGTTGGAGATGGACGCCGCCCGCGAAGCGCTTATGGATGTTTTGTTGGAAGCAAAGAAAAATCTCAGCGAGTAACCGGAGACTACATGCCTCTGCCTGCAGGTTTCAAAGTAAATGGCATCAAAAGTGGGACAGCCCTTGTTCCCCCGCGCGTTAAGAAGATCATCGTTATATTGGACAAGCAGCCATTCGGCGAATTAATGACATCGATGGAGTTAATGATGCAGGCTGAACTTAGCGCAGGCTCTTCTGTTTGCGCGCACCCTGCGCTGTCCGAATATCGCGAGAAAATCGACAATAAGTATTTCTGGGGCAGCAAGAAGAGCATCGCGCAATTACGCAAACAGTTGTCCGAGGATGCGCATGACGAAAATTAAAGATATCATCAAAAAGAAACGCGTTGTCGCAGCCAAGGCCAAACTCAAAAAACCCACCAAACCTTTTTCCAAAGGGACGATCTACGGTCTTGTTGCGGAAACCCGCCCACTACCAGCAAAGGGCGAGATCAAGCGATACATTCTCACCTCCGCACAAAATAATACTCCTGTGCATGCTGGAACATGGAAGAACATTCTCGCTCTGGCGAAGCATTACAACGCTGAAATTTTTGTCGGGACCTTCACATACGATCAGAACTCCTACGGCGTGATGTCCGTCAAGAAAGACACCTTCAAGGGCGGTGAACGCGTACCATGGTACGCGCCAGAAGTCAAGCCATATTTCAAAGACTCCCGTGTGCAGCTTGGTGCTGGGCTAGTGTGGTGCGGTGAAGCGAACATCATCCCGACTGCCGGTGACCCTCTCGCGGGTTCTGAAATTTACGAGGGCCGCCAGTCCATCATCTTCCCTCATGCGAAGATAGCCATGCGCAGTATTGCCTCGACCGGCGGCAGCGGCGCTAAGCTGGCGTACACAACAGGTACAGTCACTCAGCGCAACTACATTCAAAAGCGTGCGGGAATGATCGCGGAGTTTCATCATACATACGGCGGCCTGATAATCGAAGTCGACAGTCATGGCATTTGGCGTGTCAGGCAACTCGACGCCGAAACTGAGACTGGCACGATTTATGACCTGACCCTGAAGGCAGAGAACGGCATTGTTACTGATGGTCACTCCGTCGAAGCTATTGTGTGGGGTGACATTCACGCGACACGAATCGACCCGACAGTTCTGTCACTTTCCGCGACAGCTAAGGGCAACATGCTAGACACCCTGAAGCCGAAATATCAGTTCATCCACGACCTAGTGGAAGGGGCTTCAGTCAACCATCACGACGCGCGGAAGCCTCTGGAGCGATTCAAAACGTCTCTCCGTGGGTTGACCGTAGTCAAAGATGAACTCCAAGCCTGTGCAGATGTGCTTGCAAAATACCAACGCGCGGATATTGAAATGATCGTGGTGAACTCCAACCATGATCGCTGGCTTGATCGATGGCTCGATAGTTACAATCCTCAGTTCGATGATCCTCGCAACGCCGAAATTTACTATGACGGTAATGCCGCTCGCTATCGTGCAGCGCGCTCCAAAGAAGACCTAAACGTACTAGAACATTTATTGCGTGCGCATACGAGTTTCGATATGAACGCGAAATTTTTGGCGATAGATGAATCATTTCTGATATGTAACAAGCGTCTAGAGTGCGGTCAGCACGGGGACCTGGGCAAGAATGGCTCGGCAGGTTCTCCGAAACAGATTTCCAAAGTTGGGCGTAGAGCGGTCATCGGGCACACACATACCGCAGGCATCTTCGATGGTCTCTATGTCGCGGGAACAAGCACGGAATTTCGATGGGGATACAACCATGGCCCTAGTTCGTGGACGCACAGTCATGTGGTAGTTTATCCGAATGGAAAACGCGCGATCATTACGATGTTTGCGGGAGCATGGCGAGCATAACAGGAGCACTCGATGAGCAACCCCAAAGAAGAATCTCTGAGCCTTAACGAAACGATTGCCCAGATCGAGAAGGATCACGGCAAGGGCGCGCTGATGCTACTCGGGAGCAAAAAGTTTGTCAAGGTTGACGTTATCCCGACAGGCTCTTTGGCGCTCGACGTGGCGCTTGGCATTGGCGGTATCCCTCGGGGTCGCGTGATCGAAATTTATGGACCCGAGTCTGGCGGGAAGACCACCCTGTGCCTTCAGATCATCGCAGAGGCTCAGAAATTGGGCGGTCAGGCGGCCTACATCGATGCGGAGCACGCGTTAGACCCTGTTTATGCGCGTAAGCTAGGGGTTGATGTGGATAACCTGCTAGTGTCGCAACCAGACAACGGCGAGCAGGCCTTGGAGATCACACAGTCCCTCGTCAAATCCGGTAAGATCGCTATCATCGTTGTGGATTCCGTTGCGGCACTGGTTCCGAAGGCTGAACTCGAAGGCGATATGGGTGATCCACAGATGGGCCTCCAGGCTCGTCTAATGTCCCAAGCCCTTCGCAAACTCACGGGAATGACCAACCAGACCCATACCATTTTAATTTTCATCAACCAGATTCGCGAGAAGATCGGGGTGATGTTCGGTAGCCCTGAGACGACCACCGGAGGGAGAGCGCTGAAGTTTTTCTCTTCCTTCCGATTAGATATCAGGAAGACAGGCCTCCTCAAAAATGGCGACACCGTGATCGGCGCAGAAACGAAAATCAAGGTCGTGAAGAACAAGCTGGCGGCTCCGCACACCTTTGCTGATGTGCGGCTCCTGTACGGACACGGTGTGTCACGAGAGTGGGACTTGCTGGTTCTCGGCGAAGCCAATAAGGTGCTGGAAAAGAGTGGATCGTGGTTCTCGTTCAAGGGAGAGCGGATCGGCCAGGGCGCAGAGCAAACGCGTGTTTTCCTGACGAATCATGTTGACATCGCGAACCAAATTGATGTAGAATTAAGAAGTCTACTTTTTCAGAAGGGATAATTCATGAGGATTCCATTCATTTTGGGCTGCAGATATGGTGATACGACCGATAATGAAACCAAATGCGACTGTACCTCGGGATGGGGACATCGCGCGAATCCCCCTATAGTTTCGCCTTCAAGTAGCAATGAAATCGAAGGGATCAGACCTGCCCTTCCCACGGACCCCGCAGACCGAAAACAAATCCCTCTCTGCACGGGGGTATTGGATTACTTCCCAAAAGCTTTGTGCGAAGTGGCGAAGGTATCTCGTGCAGGCAACCTGCAGCACAATGGGCCGGATGCGCCGCTACATTGGGCGCGGGGGAAGAGTAATGATCAGGCGGACACTATCATGCGTCATCTCGCCGAACGCGGCAGCATTGATGTGGACGGCCAACGGCATTCCGCAAAATTAGCTTGGAGGTCGCTCGCCCTTCTAGAGTTGGAACTCGAAGCCGAAGGCGCGCCGATGTCTAGGGGGTCCAAGTGACGGTAGACCAAGAATTTTTTATCGACGGGTTTCAGCAAATGCAGAAAGACGCCGCCGAAATCAACAAGAAGAACGGATTCAGCACGGATGATCCGCTGATCGACGAGTTTGAGCAATGGTTTGTGAATACCTCCCTGGACGGCACTACTGCGGGGAGGATTGAATCGGCGGAGAGCTACCAAAAGTTTAGACCGCTCTTCGCAGTCATGCGCAATGCTCGTGTGGGCCTGAAGCTAATGCTGTCGGTCGGCGAGTTAGGAGAAACGCTCGAAGCAGTCAGGAAAAACCTCGGCCCTGACGCCCACTGTCCTGAGTTCACATCGGAAGAGTGTGAAGTCGCTGATGCAATCATCCGGCTCATGAATTATGCCACTGATCGCCAGCTACGTCTCGCAGAAGCCATCGTCGCCAAGAATGAGTTTAATCGCAATCGGCAAGACCACAGCAAAGAAGGACGAGCAACCCAGCACGGTAAAAAGTTTTAGTTTCGTGGTTCCCCTACAACGCAGCCTTGGGGATTAAAGCGGGAAAGGTCGCGCGCTGTACCCCGCCACATAAAATTCTAACATGGAGAGCACCATGAAAGTTTATATCGCCGCACCGTACTCCAAAAAAGACCAAATGAACGTCTACGCTGCCGAACTTCTCGCAGGCGGGGTGGAAGTGACTTCCTCGTGGCTTAAAGAAATTCACCCCCCAACTATTGAAATGCCTGACCTGACGCATGAAGACCACCAGAAGTACGCAATTCAGGACATCAAGGATGTGCGCGCAGCAAAAGTAATGGTCTTCTTCACCGATCCAACCAAACAAATTGTACGCGCTGGCCGCCACGTTGAATTTGGTATCGCGATTGAGCGCCGCATGTCCATCTTCGTGATTGGCACCGAGCGCGAGAACATTTTCCACCATGCCCCTGGCGTTATGCACTTCAAATCATGGGAAGAAGTTCGAGACCTCCTGATCGCTATGTCCGCCGATCTGACATGCCAATAAAATTCTTGCACACGGACTATGAAACCTTCTCTCTTGCTGACCTAAAAGAAGTCGGAATCGACAACTACGCAAAGCATCCTTCGACAGGGATCAGTTGCTTGGGCTGGGCTGCCGATGACGAGGATATCGATGCGTGGCTCCCGCACAAGGGGCCTATGCCCAAGAGGCTGCTTGAAGCCTTTCTGAATCCCGCCGTTACGATCATCGCTTGGAACGCTTCATTCGAGTACAACATCACAAACCGCGTCGCCTTCGGCACTCGATATACGGGGTGCGGCGAGATCATTCCAATGTCACGTTTTCGTGATCCGACTATCCTGGCGCATAATATCTCCCTGCCAGGCAAGCTGGAAAAAGTTGCTCGGATTCTCAACATGGCGGAGCAGAAAGACGAGCGAGGAAAAGACCTGATCAAGATGTTCTCTGCTCCGGTCAGCAAGGGCGGAGACATGACGTTGTTTGGTGTCGCGCCTCCGCTCTTTCGTGATCACAACAGTCATCCACGCGAGTTCGCTGAGTACGTCGAGTATTGCAAACAAGATGTCCGCACTGAGCGCGCGCTATGGCATCGATTGATCAAGATCGGCTTCCCTGATTATGAGTGGCAAGGATGGCTGCTCAATCACAAGATAAACGAATTGGGCATGCCCGTTCGACGCGATCTGGCAGAGAAAGGTCTGCGTCTTGCAACGCGCTTCATTACGGAACAGAGGGAAATCTGTAAAAAATTAACAGGACTGGCAAACCCAAACTCCGATGTGCAGATGAAAGCCTGGGCTACTGAGCGCGGCTACCCATGGAACTCCCTTCTTGCCTCCACTGTTACCGCTGAACTAGCCAATCCCGCTTCCAAATGTACCGACGAGTGCAAGAAGGCGCTCAAGGCTCGGGGACTGTCCCGCAAGTCCTCCCATACAAAAATTGAAAAGATTCTGAAGATGTTATCTGAGGATGACCGGCTCAGGTACCAATTTCGCTTTATGGGCGCGCCTCGAACGGGTCGTTGGGCGAGTGGCGGCGGAGAAGACGCTTCAGTCCAAGTTCAAAACATATCTCGGGGAGTAAAAGCGGTCAAGAAAAAACTTGATCTCGCACTACAACTGCTCGAAGCCGAAGACTATGCAGGGATCGTTCGAGAATTCACCGATACAAAGGACCCTAAAGATTCCGTAACCGTGCTAGACTTCGTCATCACACTCTTGCGGTCTCTGTTCCAAGCGAAGCCAGGAAAAGTATTTCATGTGGCCGACAAGAACGCTATCGAAAATCGCATGCTGGGGTGGGCGTCGGGCTGCGAAGCTATTTTGGATGTTTTTCGCAAAGGTCGCGATCCATATATGGCGTTCGGAGTTCACTTGTATGGGATTCCTTACGAAGAATGGTATAAACTCGACGAACACGGCGGGCACAAACCGAAAAATGCCGACTTCGAAGAGAAGCGTCAAAACTCTAAGCCGCCAGTATTAGGCGGAGGATACGCGCTGGGGGGCGGGGACCTCTACATTGATGAAAACGGCGACGAGAAGCGCGGCGGACTGTGGGGATACGCTCTTAGCGTCTGCGGCGTTGACATGCCAAAAGACCTCGCCCATAAGGCCGTAAAGATTTTGCGTGACGCATGGCCAGAAGTTGTTCAATTTTGGACCGATCTCGAAGAGGCGTTCAAGCATGTCTTCAAGCGCGGCGGTGTCGTCAAGGTTGGCGAGGTTACCTGGGACAAACAGCAACGCGAATGGGTTGAGCATCCGACCAAGGGCCAAGGCTGCGTGCTTACTTTCCGCCGGATTAAGATGGAAGACGGCAAGTACTCTATCCGCATAGAATTGCCTTCGGGTCGAGCGCTTCACTACCTGAACGTATCCATCGACGAAGAGCAACGCGTCAGCAAAAACACTGGGCGACCATATACCTCTGAGACGATTCACTATGACGGAATTGAGCACAGTGCCACCCAAGGGGCGGACGGCAAGACCGCTAAGAAAAAACACAAGTGGGGAAGAGTAAAAACATATGGGGGCAAGATTTGTTTGGGTGGCTCGACTTTGGTGATAACCCCCTCTGGATTGAAGCATTTAGATGAAATATCGGTTGACGATTTGGTATGGGATGGCGTAGAATGGGTCCAGCATAATGGCCTGATTTGCAATGGCCTGCGGGAGACTCAGACATGGATGGGATTAACGGGAACACCAGACCACCGGATTCTAGGTGGCAACGAGTGGCACGAATTGGGAAAAACAACCAACCGAAATGGTCTTTGTTCGCTCTTGACGGGGCTCGCTTCGGCATTACGACTGTGGTGTTCTCTGAACCAGGAAAGCATGGCCGTTCTCGGATGCGCTGTGACTGCGGACAAGTTTTCGATGTTGATACCCGAGCGCTACGGCGCAACCAAGTCAACTCTTGCGCCTCATGTGGTTGCAAACAAGGCGGAGAGAGAAGAACTAAGAGACTCGGATACAATGTTATTCTTGATCCCGAGCTCAGGCATATGTGGCTACGGAAACTTTCAAACATTCTCTCTCGATGCTATAATCCAAAATGCAAAGCCTATCCTAACTACGGAGGCCGAGGAATTAATTGCTACGATCCGTGGAGAAAAAATCGCCGATTATTTTTGGAATACGCCATCACAATACCGGGATGGGATAATCCGACTCTGGACCTTGATAGAATCAACAACGACGGAAATTATGAACCAGGAAATCTCAGACTCATTCCTCGTCCAGAGAATTCAAACAATCGCAGAACAACTTTCTGGGTTAGTTGGTTGGGGGAAGAATTTCCCTACGAAGCGTTTAGGAAGCGATTTACTCCTCTGTGGGGCCATAACACTCTCGCATATCATATCAAGCGCGGACGCCCCGTTGAATGGTGTCTCGACCGATACGCAAAAACAACAGGTCTATGATTTGCGAAATTGCGGACCCCGACACAGGTTTATGGTGATGACTGATGGCGGCCCGGTCCTTGTGCACAATTGCGAAAATGTTATTCAGGCTATGTCGCGGGACGATCTCTTGAACTCTATCTTCTTGGCGTTCGAGATGGGCTTTGACATCTTTGGATTGTTCCACGACGAAATCGCAGCAGAGGTTGATGATGTGTGGGATGGCCTGACTTTGGCCGACCTAATCTGGTGCATGGTGCAAATACCCTGGTGGGCGAACGGCTTAATGCTAGGGGCCGAAGGATATACGAGCAAGGTGTATAAAAAAGGTTGACAATCATCTGGTACTTTGGTACTCTTGACTGGAGCAATTATTTATGAATTTAATGCCGCAGGCAATATCGATATTCGAACAAAATATGCGCCGAATCGTCGGCGCGGCGGGAGGAAAATGGCTGGGTATTCAAAATGCCGTTTTTCCTGACATGCTTCCCGTGCTAAGTTTCACCAATCCCGAAACAGGGACCCTCTCCTCAATTAGAATCGATCCGATCAGCTATGACGAAACCGCGCTATATCTTAAAATTCGAGAAATGCTGGACGTTGACAAAACTCGCGCCGAAGGAAGGTATGTTCGAGTGCCCGTCCGCGTCCTGCGCGAACTCGCCGTCAAACTTTTGAAACTGGCCGAAGAAATCGCCGCACTCTATGAGGAGAAACAATGAGCGACACCAAACCCCTGAACTTGCGCCAAAAGTTGGTCCAAGTCTATTCAATGATCGATCACGTCGAGAAGGCAGGCCGGAACTCAAAGCAAAACTATAATTTCGTCCGAGCCGCCGATGTGTTGCGTTCCGTTCGAGACGCATTCGCGCAACTCGGAATTTACGCTGAAACAAACTACGAACTTCTCGGCACTTACGACATCAAAACGAACAGCGGCGGCGTCATGCATACTGCGACAGTCAAAGCCACAATCGTTCTTCATGACTGCGATAGTCCAGAGACAATGACCATCACTGGCTTGGGGGATGGCGCAGATGGCGGAGATAAGGGTATCTATAAGGCCCAAACTGGGGCCACGAAAAACGCCTTACGCAATGGCGCACTGATGCCTGACGAGGCCGATCCCGAAGCGGATGCCGCAGTCGATGAATATACGGATTATCGTGGGACAGAG
>Ga0210406_10008539_pt1 | contig 10241 bp, 8 predicted proteins | sample IncBWC30MmetaG_FD_155454 | JGI IMG/M metagenome (GOLD analysis project Ga0210406, IMG submission 155454) | Forest soil microbial communities from Barre Woods Harvard Forest LTER site, Petersham, Massachusetts, United States - Inc-BW-C-30-M | ecosystem: Environmental > Terrestrial > Soil >... | reverse complement strand
GAACAGAAAGTTCGCACTATCCCGAATTGCGAAGTTGGTGCCGGTAGGATCCTGCTGATAGGGATGCCGGTTGCCGGCCATGACTGCGCTCTTGACGTAAAAATGACTTGTTGGCGCAACGAAAATCTCCGCTCCCGGCGTGCCTGCGGGGTTGAACGACTCGTAGATGGAGCTGAATAGATTGCCGAAGGCGTAGCCGAGCGGTTCGATAAGCCAGTTGCCGCCGTACTCCTGATTGCCGTAAAAATCCAGACCAGCCAACTGTCCCGCTCGGATTCTCACCTTATTGTGGAGAAGGAGCTGCTGCACCCAGAAGGAATCCAAGCGCGTAGTGTGTTGACTCACCAAATCGCTGGGGTTGGCAAGCGTCCCGATCTTGGCGCCCAGATTGGGGCCTGTTTGCCAGAGCCCCGTGGCGTGAAAGCTAAGTCCCTGCCACTGAATCATCTTGTCGAAATTGATGTCTACCGTTCCTCGAATCCGTTCCCATCCGGCATAGGACTGCTGTATTCCGCCGGTGGGATTGGCCTGCATATCGTTGATGTAGAAAAAGTCGAAGGTGATGCCTTTCTCTGCCAATGCGCTTCTTTCGCCTCCCCAATCTCCGAAGAGATACTCCCGCGATCGGAATTCGCTAGACGGGCTACTGGGGTTCGACGGCAGATCGTTCTGTGCCTCCGTCGCCGCTCCCCACATCAGTGACAGAATGCAGCACAAAAGAATGTTTCGTTGTTGCGCCCAGAACTTGGGGCAGCATTGAAGAAAAGTTATTGCATTGCTGCAACGGTGAATTACTGTGTGAATAAATGAGCGGCTGAGGCCGTGAAGTACATGTTTGTTTTTCATAGCGAACGGGAATAAAGCACTTGCATTGCCAAACGCGCGCGCCCAATGTGTTTTGCTCAATCTACATTTTTCCGGGCTTTGCGCAGCCCCAAATCAGAAAAATTGAAGTCTCCGAAGCGTCGCTGCGTCATTGTGTGTCGCGATTTTGACCGCGATTTTGACAACGAGTCCGCCAGGCGTCGCAAGCTGTGGCTTCCACCTGTGGGAGGCGCAGCCGTTGACAATCGCATCTCGGCCAGAAGGATTGCGGCCGTGCATCGCGACGCTCTCGTGGCAGAATCAGATTCGCTTGACGCGTCCTCCTCGGAATTCCATATTGTGAGCCGTGCAAAAGCATCAGCTTTACGCGCGTTCCTCGCGTTCGAAATCGATGGCACCAAGCGTGCTCCCGGTTTTTCATCTAGGAGAACGATCGATGAAAAAATTTATTAATCGCCCGGAGGATGTCGTTGAAGAAATGTTGCAGGGGTTGGCCATCCTGAGCCCTGGTTTGGCGCGATTGTCGGGACACAAAGTAATGTTTCGTGCAGACGCGGAACAAATTCGTGACAAGCAAGTAGCAGTGATCTCTGGCGGCGGCAGCGGGCATGAGCCGGCGCACGCCGGCTACATTGGCGCAGGTATGCTGACTGCCGGAGTCGCTGGGGAAGTGTTTACCTCGCCAGATACCGATTCGGTTCTTGCCGCTATCAAGGCGGTTGCGGGAAAAGCCGGGGCTCTGCTGGTGGTGAAAAACTACACCGGGGACCGGCTGAACTTCGGCCTGGCGGCTGAGATGGCGCGATCGGAAGGCATTTCGGTCGAGATGATCATTGTGGAAGACGACGTCGCTCTGAATGGAGCGACGTCAGCCACGGGTGCTCGCGGTCTTGCGGGCACTATTTTCATTCACAAGCTTGTAGGAGCCGCGGCGGCTGAGGGCAAGAGCCTGGCTGAGGTTGCCTCCATCGGTAGAGCGGCGGTGGATTCCCTCGCGACCATGGGGGTTTCGTTTTCTGCCGGCACTTCGCCTTCCGTCGGAAAGCCCAGCTTTGAGTTAGAAGAAGATGAGATGGAACTTGGCTTGGGCATCCACGGAGAACCCGGCGTGACGCGCACCCACTTGCAGCCTGCGGACGAACTGACCGAGAGGTTGTTGACCGAGATTTTAAAGAACGGGAAGTTTGCCCACCGAAAACGTGTGGCGGTGATGATCAATAATCTTGGGGCGACGACAGAGATGGAACTCGCCATCGTGGCCCGTCATGCGATGGCTTTCCTCGAAAGCAAGTCCTTAACCATAGAGCGAATCTATGCGGGAACATTCCTGTCATCGCTGGATATGGCGGGAATCTCGATTTCTGTTCTCAGCATCAACGATGCCTGGCTGCGGTGGCTCGATGCACCGACAACAGCTCCTGCGTGGCCGAACGTGCCGAAACAGCGCTCGCTCATTGCCGAAACGCGGACCGCGTCGAAGTCCAGCGTCAACCTGAGTTCCGCGACACGGAAGGATGTGCAAACGGAGACCGGCAGAATGACGAAACGGGCCATCGAGGCTGCTTGCCAGGCGCTCCTCGAAGCGGAAGGCGAACTGACCGAACTCGATCGTATTACAGGCGATGGAGATCTCGGCACAAGCATGAAGCGTGCTGCGGCGGCCGTGCTGGATGCGGTCCAGTCATATCCCGTGGATGACGTCTCTGCGACGCTGAAAGCACTGGGTCACACGCTGCGGCACGAGTTGGGTGGATCATCCGGACCGCTCTATGGGGTGCTTTTCCTCCGTTCCGGCAATGTTTTGGAAGGCTCCGGGCGGGCAGGTTTGGCGCAGTGGGCCAAAGCGTTTGAAGAAGGTGTCCGCGCGATCAGCGAATTGGGAGGCGCGAAGCCCGGCGATCGGACCATGCTGGATGCCCTCGATCCATTCGTAAGGTCTCTGAAGAGTGCCGGAGCAAATTTCTCGCGCGAAGCGCTTCTCACCGCAGTTAACGAAGCGCAACGAGGCGCGAAGGCAACTGCCCAAATGAAACCTAGGTTAGGCCGCTCAAGTTATCTTCAGGATCGCGTACTAGGCCACCCTGATCCAGGAGCCATAGCGGTCGTCATCTGGCTGCATGCAATCTCCGAAGCGCTCTTCACACACTAATCACGGCGACGGCCAGAAGAGTCGCGCCAGCACTTCCCCTGAAAATGCTGGCGCTGGTGATGCGCGTGTTTTTCTTCGCGCCATTTGCGTGACCATTAGCTGACTTCCCGCCAAAGGACTGACTCTTCAGAAATGCCCGAACGAGCGACTGCGGCTGTCCTGTTCACGGCGGCTCGTTGAGAGCATTACGAACAGACACGTCGCAGAACGTACGTATCGCATCCAGAACTGACAGACCACGCCTCTGGGAATAGACGTCCGCTGGTTGCACCGCGAAATGGAACGCGACGTGCATTTCATGGGAGCGCGAAGGAGTTCTAACAATGGAAATGACAATTGCAGATCTCAAGAGTGCACCGGAAACAGTGACCGACTCACAAGAAAAAGAAATTCAAGAATTAACGGATGTGTTCATCCGATGCTTGCCCTCTTTTTATGCACAAGCGATGCGCCGACTGGGCAACACGGCTGACGCCGAAGATGCCGTTCAGGACGCTTATCTGTCTGCGTACACACACCTCAACCAGTTCAGGAGGCAGGCGCAAATGTCCACGTGGCTGACGGCAATCGTGATCAATTCTGCTTTGATGAAGCTGCGCCGGCATCCGCGGCAATCGCACATTCCCCTTGACGCGCCAGATCGCGAGCGGGAACAGCAAGCTTTCTCTGACACGATTCCCGATCACCAGCCAAACCCCGAAGAAATATGTCGAAGATTGGAACTTGCGCAGTGGCTTGCAAGGTTGTCGGAGCGGCTCTCGCCAACTTTGCGCAGAACCTTTGAAATGCGCGAAGTGGATGGCTTGAGCATTCGTGAAACGGCAAAGCGTCTGGGAGTGCCGCACGGCACTGTGAAGGGTAGAGCCGCAAGGGCTCGCGCTCACCTCAAGCAGATGGTGCAGGAAAGTCTCGACACTGCGAACACCGTCAAAATTACGCCACCGCAGTCAACACGGAAGTCAATATGCCAACGCCTGCGCCGCGCTCCGGTCCCGGAAAGGCCAAAGCCCATGCAGAACGAGCAAGGAGTGGAACTCTCAGACTGATATTAATTTGGAATGCCAATTGCTGATATCGGCTAAGTAGCCACGCAAGAGTTGCCAACGCAACCTTGCGTGCGCATGAGCAACGCGGCCCAGCTTTCAGCTAAGTCGACCGACTGGATATACGTTCTGAGTTCGAAGAGAGCGGCATCGCACAAGGGGATTTCTGCACGGAAGACTTTAAAAGGAGAAAGCAACATGAAACGGTATTTCTTTCCAATATTCGCCGGCCTATTGTCTATCGCGGCTACTTTCGCCCTGGTCGAGACAAGAGCGGTCACGGTCAATGCGGCAAGTTCGACGGCGGTCTTTGATTCCAACGGAAGGCTGCGACTTCCGACCGGCTATCGACGATGGGTCTTCGTAGGCGCTCCCCTGACACCGAATGGTCTTAACAACGGGAAAGCGGGATTTCCCGAATACCATCACGTGTACGTGGAAGAGCGAAATCTGGATGCGTATCTGAAGACTGGTTCCTTTCCCGAAGGAACCGTCATCGTCAAGGAGCTGACACGCGTACTTGATCCAACGTTTCCTGACGGTTCCCGGACGGAACCTTCCGGGCGGGGGTATTTCAACGGCGAGTTCAACGGTCTTGACGTAACGGTGAAAGACAGTAAGCGGTTTTCCAAGACCAACGGCTGGGGATTCTTTAATTTCGGGCATCATTCCTTGCCGTACGCCGAGTCCGCTGAAGAAGCCCCTGCAAGCGAATGCGCTGGTTGCCATGGGGCTTTCGTCGCCAAAACCGATATGACCTGGGTCCAGTTCTATCCAATGCTTCGCGGCAGATAACGTCCTAATTACGAGGGAGAAATGGCCATGCGTTGAATGTCGAGGCAGGCAACAGGGTTTAATGGCGATCCACATAATGGCGGCAGTCTTGGCGATCTTGGCTTCTCTGATCATTCTTGGAACCGAAATCGGCCCCGGGGATCGCCGCTGAAATGAAGTTCACCGGCGCTGACCATTGGAGCGCATTGATGGGGAAACAAATTCTGTTTGGCCGCGGGGACATTTAGAAGGCGATGCGTACAAATCCCCGGCATGGCGTTGGTGATTTCGGTGATGCCTGCAGGCAATCATTGTGATTGAAAATTACTAAGCATCGAATCATTCGTTCAAACATCTATTCCGACTCCAGGCAGAAAAAAAGAAACGCTTGATCTGAACAAGGAGTGACAGCGTCAAAATTACGCCACCGCAGTCAACGCGGAAGTCAATATAACAACGTCTGCACCGCGCTCCGGTACCGGAAAGGCCGAAGCCCGCGCAGAACGACCAGAGAGAGGAACTTTCAGACTGATATTAGTTTGGAATGCCAGTTGCTAATTGGTTCTGCGTCTTGACACAGCGGCCCGATCGTGGAGACGGTCTCCGCGGGGCTGAAGACGTTGCCAGCTTCGTCGTTATCTCGATGTATGAGCATGCGTTAGCGGTTGTTCTGCTGCATGGGTCTCGGATTTCCTGAAACCTTTGCTCGTTCGTCCACTCTGATGGCTGGCGTCGGCAACTTGAACGGGGCCCCGATTCAGGCAGGGGGATTGTTGGTCAACAAAGGAGCAGAAAAATGAATTTCGTCGCAAATATTTTGGTGAAACTCGGCATCCTCAGGGAGGATCTTGATTACCACTTCGTTCGCGCGTCGATGGTGATCATCTTTGTGTTTTTTGGCTATCAGAAATGGTTCGACTACGAGGCCCAGGCGCTGATCCCGTATATCAGCAACGGGCCGCTCATTTTCTGGATGTACCCGGTTTTTGGCGTTAAAGGCGCCACGTATTTCCTGGGAGCGGCGGAGTGGTTTTTCGGGGCGCTTCTGTTCGCGGGCTTCTGGAATAAGAAGTTGGGCATTCTCGGGGCGCTGGGCTCCGTCTTCTCCTTCGTATCTACGTTTACGATTATTCCGTTCTTTCCGGACGGCTGGGCGGCTTCCGCGGGGGGATTCCCGGCCATGAAGGAAAACGTCGCCTTCCTGATGAAAGATCTGGTTCTCCTGGCGGTCTCCTTCTATTTGCTGCGGCAGGATGTAATCAGAGTGGCAGAGTCTAGTCAATCGTCGCCTCAACTGGTGGCGGCCCAACTCCAGCATAATCCGCGATGACGCGGCGAGTTAATCCACACGGCGAACCGATGAACTCTCCGACCATCTTCGATGCCAAACACAAACTCACCAAGCCGGTGCAATTGTGGCTTGTTCGTCACGGAGAAACCGAGTGGAGCGCCACGGGCCAACACACCGGACGAACGGATCTGCCATTGACGCTCGAGGGGAAACTCCACGCGCGACAGATTGGCGGATTCCTCAACGGCCGCGGCTTCGTCCTTGTGCTGACCAGCCCGTTGCAGCGAGCCCGCGAAACTTGCCGACTCGCGGGATATGGTGAGAGCGCAATCATCGACGCAAACCTGCGGGAATGGGATTACGGAGAATATGAAGGGCGCACAACTCCAGAAATTCAAATCGAACGGCCCGGTTGGTCCCTATGGAAGGATGGCGTAATCGGCGGCGAGCGCATCGAGCAGGTTGCCGCCAGGGCTCAAAAGGTGATTGATCGCGCGGCCGCCAGTTCAGGTGATGCGCTCCTGTTCGCCCATGGGCACATTCTGCGTGTTCTCGCAGCGTGCTGGTTGGGTTTGCCGCCGGAGGACGGCCGCCTCTTCGCCCTTGGTACGGCCTCGGTGAGCGTCTTGGGGTACGAGCGCGACACGCGGGTCATCGCGCAATGGAACGCCGGAGCAAAGGAACGAGCTCACTCACGAAGCGAAGTCAAAATGGCTTCTGCCGAAAGATCAAACCAAAACGCAGCCCCGCGAGGCGAAAGTGAGCAACCCGCGCTTTCGTCGGGGAATTTCCACCACGGATATCGAGCCACGGAAATCCAGAAGTTCTAACTAAGAGGAGATACGGTGATGAAAAACAAGATCTGGAAAATTGCGGTCCCCGTTCTGCTAATCGCAGTGTTTGTCGCCTGGTATGCATTTCGGCCCGAGCGGCTTTTCGTCAATAAGTACGTCGATGAGAAGCTCGCGAACGCGAACGGCGGTTCTGCTCCACAGACGCTTGAATCGGGAACGTTTCACAGTGTTTTACATCCCACGCAAGGCACCGCAACGATCTACCGCTTTGCGGACGGCGGACGCGTGATTCGCTTCACGAACTTCAGGACATCGAACGGTCCCGATGTTCACATTTATATGGTGGCTGCCGCCGACGCAACGGACAACGCCAGCGTGCCGCGCGCCGGCTTCATCGATTTGGGGTCCATCAAGGGAAACATCGGGGATCAAAACTATGCTCTCGCGCCTGAGGTGGACTTGTCGAAATACCGCACGGTCTCTGTTTGGTGCAAACGCTTCAGCGTCAATTTCGGAGCCGCGCCACTGACCCCCGACGAAGCCGGCGCACGCGGACAACACGCTGACAGCACAGAGAATTGAATCGAGCGGTAGTTTACTTCCCTATGGAGGACTGACATGAAGGCGACACAACCCGCTTATTTCACCACCTATCGCAGTCTGAGGCTGAGCCGAGACGCCCAGGGCGTGCTGGTAGTTGAGTTCCATACGAAAGGAGGTCCGCTAATCTTCACGGCGCAGGATCACACCGAGTTTGTCGACGCCTTTTACCGGATTTCGCAGGACCGGGAAAACAAGATCGTGATCCTAACGGGTGTCGGCGGAGAGTTCATCCCCGGGATTGATTTTGCAACGTTTGGCAACGTCGCCGACCCGGAGGTTTGGAGTCAGGTGCACGACGAGGGCGTTCAGATCCTCGAGAACCTGGCGAACATTCGCGTGCCGGTAATCGCGGCAATCGAAGGGCACGCGAATGTTCATTCCGAGTACGCTTTGCTTGCCAACGTGATCGTGGCGGGCGAAGGTGCGACGTTCAACGATTTGCCCCACTTCGCGGGCGGCATTGTTCCGGGGGACGGAATCTTCACCACCTGGAGTTATCGCGCGGGGGCAGGAAGAGCGGAGGCGTTCCTGTTGAACCCGCATCCGATGACGGCGCAGACTGCTTATGAATGGGGTGTGGTCGCCGAGGTTGTACGCGATGGCAAGGCCCTCGATCGCGCTCGCGAACTGGCAGCGGTGTACCTGCAGGCTCCGGAAGTGACGCGACGAAACACGCGGGCGCACTTTATCCAACCCTTGAAGGAACGCATCGTGAGAGAGGTTGGCTATGGCCTTTCGCTCGAGGGCGCCTCGGCAGCGGATCTCGTCAAGTCCATGCAAGCCAAGGCGGAGCCAGTTGCTGAGAAAGGAAAAGTAGCATGAATACGCTGGAAAAAACTTCATCAATCCCATCTCCGCGTAAGAGCACGCCCGAGGAATACGACCTTGTGATCCTCGGCGGTGGCACGGGATCAACAATCGCGGCCTGGACCTTTGCTGGCCAGGGACAGCGTGTCGCAGTAATCGAGCGCAAATATATCGGTGGATCCTGCCCGAACATCGCCTGTCTGCCCAGCAAGAACATCATTAATAGCGCAAGGGTCGCATCCTACTTCCGCAGAAGCGAGGAATTCGGCATAACCCGGGAACCTTTCACGGTTGACATGGCTGCGGTGCGCAATCGCAAACGCTTGATGGTATCGAGTTTGAACGACGTGTATCTCGACAATTACCGCAAGACCGGAGCGGAATTCATCCTCGGCTCCGGTCGCTTTGTCGGTCCGAGAACCGTGGAAGTCACACTGGCGGATGGAACAACCCGACAACTTCGGGGAACCAACGTGATCATCAGCACGGGTACGCGCGCCGCGCTCGAATCAATTCCTGGACTCGCCGACGCGGAGCCCCTGACGCACATTGAAGCGCTCGAACTGGACGAGCTGCCGGAGCATCTCGTGGTGATCGGCAGTGGATACATTGGATTAGAAATGTCCCAGGCCTTCCGTCGCTTCGGAAGCAAAGTCACAGTCATTGGGAGAAGCGAGCGGTTGCTACGCCGAGAGGACGAGGATGTGACGGAAGCTCTCCACAGCCTTCTCGAGGATGAAGGCATCGAGTTCGCCCTGGGGGCGCAGATCAAGCGGGTTTCTGGAAAGTCCGGCCAGTCCGTCTCCGTTGTTCTCCTGCAAAACGGCCACGAGCGAATCGTGTCCGGGAGTCATCTCCTTGTCGCGTTGGGCCGCATCCCGAACACAAAAGGCATCGGCCTCGAATTGGCCGGGATTGAATTGACCGATCGTGGGTACTTGAAAGTCGATGAGCGCCTTCAAACGACAGCGTCCGGCGTTTGGGCCATCGGTGAGGTCGCCGGAAGTCCCCAGTTCACCCACGTCAGCGTTGACGATTTCCGCGTGGTCCATGACAGTCTGACCGGCGGCAAGCGCGTCACCACGGGAAGACAGGTTCCGTTCTGCCTTTTCACGGATCCGGAATTCGCCCGCGTCGGCCTGAGTGAGAAGGAAGCTCAGGCGAAGGGCATTCCCTGCCGTTTGTTTAAGGTTCCGATGGAAGCGGTCCTGCGCGCGCGGACACTTTCAGAAACGCGAGGATTCTTGAAAGCTCTGGTTGAAACCGACAGCGATGGCATCCTGGGCTTCACGGCCTTGGGCGTCGGCGCCGCGGAGATCATGACTTCCGTGCAGATTGCGATGAACGCCGGGTTACCCTACACCGCGCTGCGCGATACGATCCTGACGCACCCGACCCTCGTCGAGGGCCTGATCCCCTTGTTCTCATCCGCGCCCTCATCGCCAAGGTTCGCCGACGCGAAAGCGCAAGCGGTCCCGAGCGGCCACTAGCTGCCAATGGTTGGGGCAATGTTTGTCTTTGACCTCAGCCAATCCACATGGTCGTCCACCGAGTTACAAGGCGGAGCTCCTGGCCGGCCTGGCTCAAGAAATTCTTTAGATAATTTCAGGGCTCGCTGAATGCGCGCATCAAGGTCATATCGTTGCTGAAAGTTTATGTATTCAAAAGAGGTCCCCGCCGACCGTTCCGGCAGGAATCGAATCCCCTGCCGCCGCGACTGACGGCGCAACTTACCTTATGCCCTAATTGTTAAGGTAGCGCTCAGACGAGATATCCAACGGTTTACAAGACCATCGCGAGTGCCTTGAACTTTCACGAACGTACGAGTTTCGGGCGCCCCGTCCGAACGCGACGGTTTCAAACACCGTTGCGACCTGGCCGAGTGGTTTTCCGCAACGTGGAAGCAACGGTTCCCTAGACCGTTGCAGGAACATCCGCACCAGATCTGACACGGT
>Ga0210406_10008537_pt1 | contig 10242 bp, 9 predicted proteins | sample IncBWC30MmetaG_FD_155454 | JGI IMG/M metagenome (GOLD analysis project Ga0210406, IMG submission 155454) | Forest soil microbial communities from Barre Woods Harvard Forest LTER site, Petersham, Massachusetts, United States - Inc-BW-C-30-M | ecosystem: Environmental > Terrestrial > Soil >... | reverse complement strand
CTCTTCTGACAAAGCGCTCCAATGCCGTAGTGCGCTGGAAAACGTCACGACGCTCTTCTTTCCGAAGCCCAAACATATCGCGGTAGAGAATCTCGCTGCCGGGTGTGGTGACACCGTCCGCGTCAAAAATCAGGTTCATTTCCTGGGCATGTTGCATGGCGTGCATTGCAAGCAACTTAATGGCATCCGGATGGGGCTTCGGGTACAGGTTTGTCACGAAATGAGGGCGGTACGTGGACATCCAGTAATAGCAGTGAGAATGGTCCCAAACATAGACAATGGCAGCGTCGTAAAGTGGGGATTCATCCTGGTTGGCTGCGGCACCAGAACCTCTGGGCTTTGCGGCAATCGCTCGCGCTTGCCCTCGGCGAACCGCTTCGTCAGTCAGGCGGGTGACAATCTCGAGCGGTGCGTAGCTGGTTTTTCCTCTTGCTTTTAAATTCCGATGGAAGAAGCGAACGAATTCGCTGGCACTGATGTCCACGCAATCCAGTTTCTGGCTCGCCCTCTTAATGTGGCCGTTGTGTTTGCCTTTGCGCAGAGCCGCCACAGGGGCGTCGCTGGGGTGGCGTACGTACGTTGTCTCATTAGAATGCTTGAATCCCGCGCTCTTGAAAGCTTCTCTCACCAGATCGGCATAGCCGATATTCGGATTGCAAACGAAATACCCGGAGTACCACTTGGGAAAACGCGCGAGTAGTTGATGCAGCACTTTGGCTTGTTCCTTGCGACCTAAACGCTGGTCAACAATCGGGCCGCCCAGATGCGACCAGTGCGGATCCTGCGCCTGAAACAGGCCCAGGTGTCTCGACAAGATAAAGGGCAACTTCCCGAGAACAGCATCCCCATTGACAATCCTCAGTTCGCGATAATCCGAAGAACCGCGCGCAATGGTGATCCACCAATCCTGACTGAAAATCGGCAGATCCGATTGGCTCAGATCGGAGCCCGAAGTTCGTTCTACGTTAGATGGAACCAGAGTCAACGAACCCGTGGAACTCCGCATAGCGGCGTCAGTTTCTGACGCTGGGCGGCTGGCCGCTCGCAGCAAGTTGTTGGAAGGCTTCAGCGGCTGATTGTGCGGCGCATCGGCTAGCATTGGTTCCGGGCCTCCGTAAAAATGCGACATCCTCGTCATCTGAAATACTGATGACGGAAATAGGGAAGCCAGGGCTGGTGCGTCGTAGCGAGTGTCAGGGATTTTTCCCGCCCCAAGTGTACTTTGAACATGCCACAACCGACGATCCAGTGCAACCCGAAACTAAGCACGCGCCGTCGTCTTGCAAAAAAATGACATCTCTACCAAGGGCGCTGATGCGATTTTCGCATGAGTCGAAAACGGACGTTCACAACTTTGCCGTGCTGAAGCTGCACGGTTTCCAGGGTTCGCGCCCGCCTAGACGCTCGCATCGGGGGGCGGCCCGTGCTCTGCCTTCATTTCGTGTATTCCCAACGATCACCAGTTTGGACGAGTGTCGCGTGATCTGAGGGGTTTGAATCGAGGGCAGTCGCAATCTCCGGATACGCTGTCTTCATCTCCTGTGAACTCGCCCAGCTCGCTACGTTAGCGATCTTGTAGTGATACGTGACGGCGACCGTCTTTGCACCGGAAGAGTTGGTGCCGGGCGTGGAGTTGTCGATCGAGGTCACGTCGCGATTGCCGTAACAGAAATTGCCGTAGCCGGGCTGCGACGGGTCGGGCGTCCAGGAAGTGCGGCCCTTCTCGGAGAGGTCGTAATTGTTGACTTGCTTGGAAGCGATAATTAGTACTTTCTTCTCAGCGGTGGTCCGGGTCAACAGGCCTTCTTGCGTGAGGGCGTCATAGCCTTCGGTCTTGGCGTCGTCGGAAGTGGCGGCCTGCACCGGAAACTTTTTCGGCTGTGACCAGATGCAGACCGGATACGCCTTGAAGTGGTCGTTGATCGCGGCCTTGTAGTCGAGGTCAGTGTGGGCGCCATAGTTGCAGGCGATGATGCTGCTTAAGAGAAGACCTACTCCCAGCGCAGCAGTACCATTTAGATTGATTGGCATGAATCTCCCTTGAGGCGAATTTTGCCAAGGCCTCCCCTTAGAGGGATTTGTTCGGCATATGGTTGGTTCGATTCAGCAGCGTGCTCGGACCGGGAGGGTAGTCGTGCGTGATCACATGAAATTGGTCACGTGAGTCGCAGAGAGGCAGCGGCGTACACAGGTCCCGCCGGAGGTAAACGCGATGGGCACGATTCGCTATCTGGTCGCCATAGGGGAACTTTCGAACACGTGACGGTGCGCTCATTGTAACTGTTGTGGAACGGCGTCCCTACCCAGCCAATTTGGTCTTAGGCGAAAGCTGGGAATTCGGACTCCGTCGTGGCTTCGGAAGGTCCATTACGCTGGTGTGATGCCAGGTTCGATATTTCCACCGGCACATGTTCTTGGTCCACAGAAATACGAGATAGATCTCAGCGCGATCCAACGGCGACAGGCGATCTGGACACCATCCGTCGGCATATTCGGCGAGGTAGGCATCCCCCGTCAGCCTCGCCAGCACTTCGAGCAGCAACCGGTTGAGGTTGTGATACTGCGGTGCAGACAAGTAATGCCGATTCGCATACCAACTCCACTTCCGTCTGTAATCCCACCTGGGTAGAAAATGCCTAAGGCCCTCAATCCCCTGCACGAAGAGATCGTGAACCTCGGCTTCACCAGTTTCGACATAAAGGTCGTACAGGCCCAGAAGGGACCTCATGAAGCCGTCCATAATTCCGGGACAAGGAAGTCCCGGCGCCTCGGTGTAGACAATGTGTCCTTCCGCCTGAACCCGGATACCGCCCTCCTCTTGATCGAGCTGGAATAGGCGGATGGATTGCTTGAGCAAAGCAAAAGTTCGAGGATCGCCCTTGAGTCGCCAGTAACGAACCAAGGCACTGATCACGAACCCCTGTACGTTCGCCGATACCCAGGGAGCCTTTAGCAGGACGGGGCCATCCTGCACGGTAAAATTCTGCGTCCACGTAACGGCTCCGTCGTCTCGCAGGACAGCGTGTTGCTCAAGCCATGAACACTGCTTGAAAAAGATGTCGAGGGAGGCCTGCTCTCCGGTTTGAAGATACTCGCTCAAACGGCCCAATCCATACATCGCGATGAAAGCGGGGCGATAGGCAAGTCCCGTGGTTCTGCTCCAGAATTGTGGGATCCCATCGGAATCGAGATGCATCACGCGGCGGTGGGCCGGAGTTTCCTCGTATTTGTACAAGTAGTAGTGGGGGAGAGTTTTGGGTCCGGCCTCCGGCACGATCATCAGCGGATACTGGAAACGAAACTCGAAGGCTTCCGCATGCAGCGCGTGCAGCGCGACCCCTAGGCTGGATAGAGACATCTGCTCGCCCCAATTTGCGAGGCAGAACGGTAATCGTATTATCGATCAGAGTCAACGGTGAAAAACTATGCCACCCCGCGGGTGAGGTAGGAAGTGGGCCACTAGGAGGTTGCGGCAAAACCCTAGGGCGAAGCCGCTTTAAAAGGGTGCGGCTTCAAGCCGCACCGATAAGTGCCGTAAAAACAGCGCGGCTTTAGCCGCTTAGGGTCGATTTCTCCCATGTGTGAATAACTTTTCAGCAATCTCGTAGGCCGTCAATGCGCCATTCGGGGACTCTCCCCAAGCTGGTATCTCCCTGCCCTGGAAGTTCAAAACAACGGCGAATTCGCCGACATTCTCGACATGGCTGGACGCGTAGGCTGACTTGGGCGTCGGAGAATCTGGCATGAACTTCATCGAAATAGGCAAGCGGCGGAGGCATCCGGCTCCTATGCTTGGGTCTGTGCTGGCCCTTTGAGGTAGACGCAATCGTGCAGGCAGGGAGCAACCCGCAGATGAAGAAGCTGCTTTCGCTCGGCGGAGCCATTTTGTTGACTGTTATCACAGCTAAGATGTCTGGCGGCCAGGATCGTGATACGGGGGCCGGTATCGGCGGGCAATTCGTCGGCGGGTGGCGGCTGGCTTGGCTCGAAGAGGAAGGAACGGACGGTAAAATTCATCGGGCCGACTGTACGGGACTGCTGGTCTACACCCGCGACGCCCACATGTCGGTCCAGGTGATGTATCGGAATCCGCAAGCCAACTCGCAGACAACCTCCAACGCCGCGCCGGCGCAATATGCGCAGGGTGGCTACGAGGCCTCCTTTGGCACATATGAGATCGACGAACGCGCTCACACCTTCACCTTTCACGTTGAGGGCGCACTGGTGCGCAGCCTGATCGGCAAGGACCTAAGGCGCGTATACGATTTTTCGGGCAAACAGCTAATCGTGAAGTCGTATAGCCCAGATGAACACTGGAGAGTAGCTTGGGAGCATTACTAGCTGCATCCGCAACTCATTGCACGCATAGCTTTCTATAAAGGATGAGACGAAATGCAAAAACGCAAACTTGGAAAAAGTAATCTTGAAGTCTCAGCTCTGGGCCTTGGCTGCATGGGTATGAGCTTCTCTTACGGCCCGCCCAAAGATAAGAAGGAGATGACTGACCTTCTCCATGCGGCGGTGGACCGCGGCATGACGTTCTTCGATACTGCGGAGGTCTATGGACCGTTCTTGAACGAAGAACTTGTCGGCGAAGCACTGGCGCCCTTCAAAGGCAAGGTGGTGATCGCCACCAAGTTCGGTTTCGATTTCAGCGGCGGTGATCACCGGCCGGGAGCGGCGCCGGTGAATAGCCAGCCCGCGCACATCAAGCAGGCCGTCGAAGGCTCGCTTAAGCGGCTGAAATTGGATGTCATCGATCTGTTGTACCAGCACCGGGTGGATCCAAATGTTCCGATCGAGGACGTGGCGGGCGCGGTGAAGGAACTGATCCAGGCCGGTAAGGTCAAGCACTTTGGAATGTCAGAAGCGAGCGTAAAGACGATTCGCCGCGCACACGCCGTCCAGCCACTCACCGCGCTGCAGAGCGAATACTCGCTGTGGTGGAGGAAGCCGGAACAGGAGGTGATCCCCACGCTAGAGGAACTCGGGATCGGTTTCGTGCCGTATAGCCCGCTTGGGAAGGGGTTCCTGACGGGCAAGATCGACCAAAATGCGAAGTTTGACAGCACTGACTTTCGAAGTAAGCTACCTCGCTTCGCGCCCGAGGCGCTTAAGGCGAATCAAGCGGTGGTCGATTTGCTGAGCAGGATTGCGAATCAGAAAGGGGCGACGCCTTCTCAGATCGCACTGGCTTGGCTGCTCGCGCAAAAGCCGTGGATCGTTCCGATCCCCGGTACAACGAAGTTGTCTCGGCTCGACGAGAACAATGGGTCGGTTGCAGTTCAACTTACGGCCGAAGATCTCCGCGAGATCGACAGCGCCTCCTCGAAGATCATAGTGGAAGGCGCTCGATATCCCGAGGCCATCGAGAAAATGACTGGGTTATGAACCGGCACGGCGCTTCACGGACCACCGGCATGACCCACTCGCGATTCAGGAGAGGAAGGACGGGAAAGTCGTCGACTGGATGGAACATGTCAGCGACGAACAATACCGCGCCGCGAAATAGAGGACTCTTTGATGAGCAGCAAATCAAACTCGACCGATACTCTCAAAGACCATCTTTCCCGTTATCGCGAACTTAAGATTACGGTGACTGGAAGGAAGTCAGGACGGCCCATCTCGATCCCGGTCTGGTTCGTATTCGAGGACGACAAGCTTTACCTGCTGCCGGTAAAAGGCTCGGACACGCAGTGGTACAAGAACGTGTTGAAGAACCGGACGATGCGTATCGACCTGCGGGACGCCGAATCCGAGATCAAAGCCGCTCCCACAACTGACGCGGCGTTGGTGAAGTCCGTGGTCGAAAGATTCCGCGCCAGGTACGGGACCGGCGACGTGAAGAAGTACTATTCCAAGTTCGACGTGGCCGTTGTCGCCCACGTGTAAGCAGCGCCAGAATGGCTACTAAAGAGGTATTCTCGAAAGCGTGAAGGCCAACGGAAAAATCGTGCCTTTGCGGCGGGCAAATAAGGCCGCGGGCTCAGACGAACCAGAGACGGCGAAGCTGGCTCGTCTGATCGCTGCCTACGCTCCCCACGACGGCAGTTTTGAACTGCGTGTTCCCGGTTTGTACGCCAGCCGATTTTCACGCGTGAACAACAAGTGTGTGCATGCCCTTCGGTTGCCATCGTTGTGCCTCGTCGCACAGGGAGCGAAGACGGTCATCGTCGGGCAGGAGTTCTACGAGTATGACGCGTCGCGCATGATCGTGTTCTCTGTAGCTTTGCCAGTCGCGGCCCAGATCACGCAAGCCAGCCATGCCGTGCCTTACCTCGCTCTTAAGCTGGAGCTCGATCCGCACAAGATTGCCGAACTGGTTCTGAAGGTGTACCCGCAAGGCCTGCCGCCCGTGCAAGACAGAAGCGCCGTTTACATCGCCCCTGTCGACCTGAGCGTACTGAACGCCGCGACCCGGCTGATGGAATTTCTCGCACATCCGCGCGATGCCGAACTCATCGCTCCGCTCGTAGTCGACGAGATTGTGATCCGCCTCTTGCGGAGCCCGATGGGTGCGCGCATCGCTCAAATGGGCTTTGCAGAATCGAGCGTGCACCGCATCGCAGAGGCCATTTCCTGGCTACGCGCTAACTTCTCTCAACCCATGAAAGTTGAAGACCTCGCCGAACAGGTGCACATGAGCGTCTCATCGTTTCACGAGCACTTTAAGTCGGTGACGTCGATGAGCCCGCTGCATTATCAAAAAGTGCTGCGACTGCAGGAGGCGAGACGCCTCATGCTCTCCACCATGATGGATGCCGGCACCGCGAGCCAGCGCGTCGGCTATCTGAGCGCTTCTCAGTTCAGCCGGGAATACAGCCGCTTCTTCGGGAGTGCACCTACCAAGGACGTTGCGAAATTGCGGCAAGAGGGTTGAGTTTGGGCGTGAGCACGCGGAGTCTTGGGCGATCCCAGGGCAAAGCAACCCCAGGTTAGCGTTCAACGACTGGACGCCAACCTGGGGCACGAAGCAATCGAGCCCGCTCCTAACCCTTCTGCGCACTCGCGCGGACGAACGCATAGTTCAGCTGCGGCAGCGAGTTGAAGTCCGCCGCCTTCTTCAAGAATTCCTGGGATTGATCTGCATCGCCTTTTGCCTTGTAGGCCTGACTCAGTCGATAGAGATTCGAAGGATCCTGATGGTTGGCCTGCTGCAGTTCTGCGATCGCCGTGTCGTAATCTTTTTGCCCAAGTGCGATGCGGCCGGCTAATTCGTGAGCTTGCTGGATGCGGAACCTGCCGTGCGACGCCTCTGCGCCCTCTCGATAGGTGTCGGCATGCGTTTTGGCAGCCGCATAATCTTTCTTCGCGAGTGCGAGCGACGCCAGGTTGTAGTGGTGCTGAAGCTTCGCGTTGTCTTTGATCTCCTGTGACAACGTGGAGTCTTCTGTGAGCTGCAGGGAACGGTCGAACTGCTTGGCGGCTTCGTCGTACTTGTGCGCGGCGAGCAAGATGTTGCCCTTCGCCTGTGAGTCCGCCGTCATGTTGGCAACATCATTCTTCGCTTCGGCAATCGCATACTCCTTGTCCATTGCCTGCATGGCTTTGTCGAACTGGCCGCGATCAGAGAACACGACCGCCATCCCGAAGAGAGCGGTGCGCCGCTCTGCATCGTTGCGCGCCTTATCGGCCATCTCCTGCAACTCGGCGATCGCTTGGTCGGGCTGGTTTTTGTACATCAGATCGGCAGCCATGCCGAAGCGCGAAGGATTGAAATTTGCGTCGTGGGCAAGTGCCCTGCGGTATTGCGTAATCGAATCGTCGAAGCGGCCCATCTTCAGCAGCAGTTCCGCATAAGAATCGTAGGGATTCGGGTCATTCGGGATCAGCTCTACATATTTCTTGAAGGCCTGTTCGGCGCTGGCATAGTCGCCCCGCTGGCGATAAGCGTAGCCAAGAATGTTATAGACGGGAGAAAAGTCGGGCGCGATTTGCGAGGCCTTCTTGTAGTGCGCAATCGCTTCCTCGAGCTGCTGTTGTCCGAAGTAGAAGTTGCCGGCCGTGAGTTGCGCCCGTTCGTCGTTCGGATACGCCGCCAGGAGTTTGTCGAGATAATCCTTCTGCTTGATCACTTCTGCATTGGCGCCAGCCTGGTTGGCCAGGATCAACAACTTCTCTCCGTCAGAAACTTTGCCGGCAAGCGCCGTTGCTCTTTGCTGGTGCTCAAAAAACTCTTTGGGAGAGGGCGAGCTGTTGGCACGGGCCATCTCGGCGGTAGCAAAATCGGGATCGAGCGCGATGGCCTTATCGAAGTGTTGCAGCGAGTCATGAGCCAAAAGGCGGTCAGAGAGGCTCTGCCCCTGCAGGAACTCCTGACGCGCCTCGTCGGACTTGGTGGTGATGGGAACCTTCCCTTCGGACGCCGACGCCACGGAGGGAGCAGTGCTCTTGTTACAACCGATCCACGTCATCAAGCCGAGTGTGAGAGCGACTACACTCCAGAATCGTATCGAGCTGGTGTGGCGCATACGAGATCTCCTTCTCCAATAAGTTTGCGCGCTTTGCTTCGGAGGCTAGTGGGAAGTCTGGCAAATGTTCTGCACGCTAGCTTGCTAGACGACAGGCGGGAAGTTTGGATAGCAAGGCAGGTCGCGAATCATCCCATGAAGCGAACGAATCGAAACATAACGCAGTGGGACAGTACTTCCCGGGGTGATAAAGCCGTCTCGATCGGCTTACTTGTTTGTGAAGCGTTGAGGTACCCGCTCCCGCGCTGGTGACACTCAAAGGCGAAGTGGCTAAGAGCCAGCTGGTCAGACTCCTGGTGCAACAGCAGTTCGGGAGCGTTTTGCTTTTGGGAGCGTTGAGCCCCCAATCCAATCTCAAGCCGTCGCGGCCCGCCGCAGAGCCGCCCAGAAACATGAGCGATTAGGCGGCGAGCCAAGGAACGACTATTTTGTGGCGCGGGACCGTATGCTACGCCGTTCAGTCCGTTCGTTCGTCACTTGCATACTCGATCATTCTCTTGGGAAGCCGGCCTTTAACTCTGCTTCGGTGGGAAGTTCTTCAGTAGCTTCTCCGTGGCTTTGTCCAGATTCTTCTGCCGCTTATCTTCCTTGGCGTTGGGATCCACCGTCTTGGTCGCTCTGCCTTGCCAGACGAGTTGTTTCGTCGCCGGATCATACATATCCAAGACTAGGGTGCCAGTCTCGATCGTGGACTCGGTCGCCGTTCCCATGCCACCGCCCCAGCGCACGCCTCCGGTGCCGTATGCGTTCCATTGCCTGGACTGAGACACCGAGGCCTGGTAGCCGACGTTGAGATCAGCATTGTCGCTGTCCGTTTTGGTCAGCCCCTTACTCGCCAATTGCTTGTCGATAGAAGCCTTGATCTGCGTATCCAGAATCTGGTTCGGGCTCTGACCTCCCTCGATCGTGACCCATTTGTAGGTGTGATATTTCCCAAAATTTGTTCCTGGCATGGAGTTCGTCGTGACGTCTTGTGCCAGTGCCAAACTGCAGGCTAATACCGCGAAGAACGTCCCAAGAGCGGCCTTCTTAAAGCTACTCTGCATTGGTTGCCGCATTGTTTTCTCCTCTGAGGAACTAAGGTCGTTTACCCTCCGCAACTGTGCCGAGAATCGTTCGTCGGACTCTGCGGACAATCCGCAATATTCTCCCCGTCTGAGCCGGCCATCGAGGTGGAGCTTTCGCTGAAGGCGAGGATCTAAAAGCGTTTCCGGAGCTGTTATTTTTTTGACTGGCGATCTTACTCGTTGCCCCTCGATCAGTAATCCTGAAAGGGTTCTTTGCCCGGCCCATGACCGCATCGCAATACTACGCCAATGGGCGAATGCGTGAGGGTCCCGAAGTGGTTGTGACGGTAACTGGTGGTTTTGTTCGAGAAACTGAGTGCGGTGCGCATTCCTTGAAGGCGGCTCAGAAGATCAAACTACTGCTTCACGGGGAATCTGAGGGTTGTCCTTGCGCCGACTTCCTGCACGTCGATTTTCTCGAGTTGGACGCGCTCAAGGCTGGAGTTTTCGAACGACCGGAGACCGATGCCTAAGAATACCGGCATGATATCAATGTGAATCTCGTCGACGAGTCCACCTTCCAAGAGCTGCTGGGCTATGTGGACACCGCCGACCACCTGAACGGCTTTATCGCGGGCGGCTTTTGCTTGGCTAACTGCTGATTCCACTCCGTCGGTGACGAAACCGGCGCTTACAAAAAGCCCACGTCTCGCAAGGATGTACGAGACGTGGGGCGAGCGGATACAGCTGGCTACTTCCTTGAA
>Ga0210406_10008536_pt1 | contig 10242 bp, 12 predicted proteins | sample IncBWC30MmetaG_FD_155454 | JGI IMG/M metagenome (GOLD analysis project Ga0210406, IMG submission 155454) | Forest soil microbial communities from Barre Woods Harvard Forest LTER site, Petersham, Massachusetts, United States - Inc-BW-C-30-M | ecosystem: Environmental > Terrestrial > Soil >... | reverse complement strand
AACCGCCGATGCCGTCTGCTCGGCCATCGGCCAGCTACTGACATCCTTCAACGCCCAGGAATGCGCCAACTACTTCAGGAATGCAGGCTATGCCTGATCAACCACAGCTAAATTCATCCCGCTCTAGTGCCGCGGCACAGGAACTCATGATGTATCTCCTCGCAGTCAGTGGGGGGCTGGGATCAGCGCATAAAGTCGGGCGAGTGGTTTACCGTCCGCCAGTAATCCGAAAGTCCCCATTGCGCAAACAGCGCGACAACGCGCGGGTCGCGGCGCAGTGCGGCAAGGTTCGGGCTAAAGAGTGCGTCCCACCCCGGGTCCGTCAAAAGGTCGTGATTTCGCCGGGTTCGCACGACCGATTGGACGCCCGCGAGCGCGCCATTGTCATCGCCGAGAGCGGACAGGAATTGAACGGCGTCGTCCGGATCAACCGAGGTTTCGGTTCGCCAGCGGGCACGAAACGGGCCAAACCTGTCGACCTCGCGCGCGGCAAAAGCCAACGCAGTCTCGCGGCACAGCCGGAAGAACGCGGCCTTCGGCGGCGAAAGGTCGTCCGGCAGGGCGCGCAAATCGCTCGCCAGCCCGAACCAGTCCCGCCTGTACAGAAAGTACTTCACGCGAAGGGGAAGAAATTCCTCTCGCAACTTGTCGTCTGGGCCGCGGGCGATGATTTGCCAGGCTTCTTCGAACCGGCCCGTCAACATGAAGCCGAGGGCGAGATTCGACACGACCAACGGCGCTGAACGATCGTGTTCGTAGGCCCGCGTCAGATCCTGAAGGGCTTCATGGTCGCGGCCAACCATCATCAGGAATCTGCCGTGCCAATTGAGCAGCTGCGCATTATTCGGCTCGGACCGGAGCGCGCGTTCGAACAGGCGGTCACTCTCCTGCAGGTGCGTGAAAGGGGTTAGCACGGCGAGCACGCCGAGCGCCTCTCTGTTGTTGGGATCCAGAGCCAGCGCGTGCTGCGCCGCAGTTCGGGCGGCTTTCTCGATCGCAGCAACGTGATCTGCCCTCTGTTCGGAATATGTGTCGATGGCGAGGAGACGACGTTCCGCCGCCGCAGTCGGCGAGACATTCGCGAAGTCGGGGGCGGCACGAACAAGCGGCGGCACGGCTCTGTACAAAGGATTCCAGATAACCCACGCGAGCACACAGAGGGATGCGAGCGCGAGCGCTGCTCCACCAATTCTGATCCAGCGGCCGGAATGAGCAGGGGGATGAGAAGCCGGTGCTTCAACATCGCTCTCGGCAGCCGATTGCACGACGGACGGCGGAGCAGAACGCGCGACTCCGGTTTCGTCATTCTGTTCGACGGATTTCCCCGCGACAGCGCTGTCGGGGTCGAACGCAATGATCTGGGCCGGTACGGACGATCTGGCGGTCAGATCCTGGAACAGGCGCTGGGTCTCCGCGGCAGGCGCGGCGTCTAGCTCGGCCTTGAGAAGCTCGCGGAATCGTTCGTACCGGCGGCGCAGCGCCGCAGAATCTCCGGCAAGGTGATCCAGCTTGAGACCGAGCCGCAAAACGATCTCGTTCGTGCCGTCGCGCTGCTGAAGCAGACGGACAATCTTGCGCGCCGGTTCGATCTCGCCTCTCGCCATTCCGGCTTTCGCGGCTTCCACCGCCGCATTGACGAGATTCTCCTGCACCCGGTGGCGCTCCGCTTGCAGCCATGTATCGAAAGACTCGTCGATCGAAGGCATATCCTCGAAGAAGTCGCCCCGCCACTCCGACAGCGCATGGCTCAATTGTTGCAAATCGCCGGACTGTGCTGCCGCAGTAATCGCGTCCATGTCGGTGTTGACGTCGTCGCCGATCACAACCGTGTCACGTTCCAGCTTCAACAGGCGATCGCCTCCGAGCATGGATCGCACCTCGTAAATCGCCTGGCGCAGACTCGCGCGCGCCTGCTCGTCGCCGCGGTCGCCCCACAAAAGCGATGCCAGCCGCTCCCGACCGACCGGCTTTCCCACAATGCAGAGGTATCCGATCAGAGCCCGCGTTTTGCGACCTGTCGGGGTCATATCCGTGCCGCTACCAGCCTCCAGGAGCCTGAGGCGGCCGAGACAGCAAAGGCGAAAGCTTGGCTCCCGAAATGCTCTTTCCAGCATAGTGCCCCGATACGCGGCGCTGTCGGCCCGGCGTCCAGTCAACGCCCGCAATATTGGCTCAATTCCGCCCCCGGTTAAAGCGAAGGCGCCAGGCTACAAATATATCACCGGCATTGCTCTGCACCCCTGAGATGGAAGGAGAATGATACAACCGAATCAGTTACTTATGTCAACCATAATGGTCTCTCCAAAGCTCAGCGCCAATCTGATGCGGAGGGCGGAGACCGTCGCGGAGAAGCCGTCTTTCCATTCGGCGTTCAAGGCGCGGCCGTGCCTTGTGCCCGCGGACGGATTCTATGAGTGGAAGAAGATCGGCGCCGACAAGCAGCCCTTCTTCATTACGACGCGAGACAAGGCGCCGTTCGCGTTTGCGTGCCCGTGGGAATGGTGGTGGGTGAGAAGCGAAATTTTCTGACCATGGCGCTGGGTTCGGACAATGTCGACGTTTGGCGGAAGCTCGACATTGCCCGTCGCGAACTCAGGTTCCATGCCTGCTACTGCTCGGTATTTGATGAATGTTGGAACAGCAACCTGATGGACCTGGAGCCAAGGCGGGTCGAGGCGTGTCCCGCTGTAAGCGTTCCATATATCGAGTAGCAGGATCAAGACATGAGAGGTTTCGCGAAATTCGACTTTTGATTTTCGCGTTCAGGACACATCGCATCGACGATTGGGCCTGGAAGCGCCTCCGCTGTACCGCCAATTCCGATTGGTGTGACGCCTCATATCTGCCTCCACACATCCTCTAACAAAGGTGCGCGCTGGCATTCTGACGGGCCTGGAAGCTAGGATTGGTCTCCTGCTCTCCGGAGAGTGCCATGATCAAATTGACCTTCTGTCTGCACCGCCTTCCGGCCCTGTCTCGCAAAGCGTTCCAGGAGTACTGGCTGGACCAGCACGCGCCTCTGGTGGCCAAATATCGCGAGGCGTTGCGCATTCGACGTTATGTGCAACTGCATTCCACTACGGCGAACCTCAACGAGGCCGTCCGCACAAGTCGCGGCGCACCGGAAATGTATGATGGCGTGGCGCAACTCTGGTGGGACGACCTGGACGACGTAGTGACTGCAATGTCGTCACTCGAAGGCCAGGCTGCCGGATCGGCACTTCTGGAAGACGAGCGCAAGTTCGTCGATCTCTCTCGCTCACCTCTGTTTTTCGGTGAGGAGAAACTCATTTTCGGCTAGCACGCTGTCACTGGACTGATCGAGAAACAGCGCGCGATCGCCAGAAGGATCGAAGACTGGCGATCCCGGCTCAGAATCGAATTTCCCCGTAATATCGACACGTGCGGGATTTGTGGTACAGCGCCTTCGTTCAACACAGAGGGGACGTTATGCCGAAAAAGACAACTAGCTGTACGTGACGTCGGTGCTCTGTCCGACTTCGATAATATAACCGTCAGGGTCGCGAATGTAGCAGCGTATCTCGCCGTATTTCGGGATAGGCTCCGTAATGAACTCGGCTCCCCGACTTTTCCATAATTTGTAGCACGCCTGAATATCCGCAACGCGGATATTCATGAAGCTGCTGATCTTGTCCGGGTCGGCGAGAGCGCTGAGCGTTACCGTCGGCTTGTCCGTGGTGGGCCCGCCGCCGACGTTGACGATGAGCCACGTATTCGCGATCCGAATGTGCCCGGACGCACCCTTGCTGTCGCCTCTGCTCAGAATGCGACCGTCGAAGATCTTTTCATAGAAGCGAGCCGACCGGTCGATGTCCGCGACGGTGATAAAAAGTGTGACGGTGAACCCGTCACGCGGGGGCATCTCATAGTTCTTTTGTTCGATTTGACCGCTGCTCATTGACGACTCCAATCCCGATAAGGTGCGGTAACCTACTGCGCCTCGTTCCCGGACTTGAGCTGGCTTCGCGGATCATTTGCCGAGTCGAGATAGTCGAGACCCAGAGGACCGATCGCGGTGACCTGCGTGATGTATTCTCCGCTCTTGGCCCAGTGGAAATGCGGCTGGTCGCCCGGGAGAACGATTACGCTGCCTGGCGCGTACGCCGTAAGTTTGCTTTCGTCGAACACCTCGCCGAGGCCGATATAAAACACGCCCGACATCACCGTGTAGATTCGATCCTCGGGATGCTTGTGCGGCATCATCCTGGTGCCCAGTGGAAGCTTGACCCTGATGGTATAGGGGCCCGGTTTCGAGGGATCGCCGACCAGGATCGCCAGACGCACTTGCGGCGGATAGGCGGGATACGACGTCCACTTGATGTCTTCGGCATGAATGGCATGAAATCTGTCTTCATCGGGCTGGTGGGAACGGCGGGGCTCGGTCGTTGAATTCATCGTTGTCCTGGACATGTCGCGCCTCAATTCACGAGTTTCGCATCGAGAGTGATGTCGGCCTTGAAAAGCTTCGAGACCCGATTCGCCGGGCCCATGCGGCGCCTCAGAAACGGTCCACGTCGACGATCGCCTGGGCGAACGCCTGCGGTGCCTCCTGGGGCAGATTGTGCCCGACGCCACCGGTGATGACCCGGCTTGCGTATTTGCCGGAGAACCTTGCGGCATAGGCGCCGGGATCGGCGTGCGGCGCGCCGTTGGCGTCTCCTTCCATGGTGATCGCCGGCACGGCGATGACAGGCGCGGCAGCGAGCTTTGTTTCGAGCTCGTCATATTTCGGATCGCCTTTGGCCAGATTCTGCCGCCACCGATAATTGTGAATGACGATGGCGACGTGATCCGGATTGTTGAACGAAGCGGCGCTGCGATCGAATGTGGCGTCGTCGAAATTCCATTTCGGCGAGGCGAGCTTCCAGATGAGCTTCGCGAAATCGTGCCGGTATTTGTCGTAGCCTGCCTCGCCGCGGTCGGTCGCGAAATAGAACTGATACCACCACTGGAACTCGGCGCCCGGCGGAAGCGGCGTCTTTCCCGCAGCCTGGCTTCCGATCAGATAGCCGCTCACCGAGACAAGCGCCTTGCATCGTTCTGGCCACAGCGCCGCCATGATGTCGGCCGTGCGCGCGCCCCAGTCGAATCCGGCAACGATCGCCTTTTCGATCTTGAGCGCATCCATCAGCGCGATGGCATCGAGAGCAACGACGGATTGCTGACCGTTCCGGAACGTGTCGCTCGACAGGAACGTCGTCGAGCCGTAGCCGCGCAGATAGGGCACGATCACCCTGTAGCCCTTTGACGCCAGCATGGGCGCGACGTCGACGAAGCTGTAGATGTCGTAGGGCCAGCCGTGAAGGAGCAAAATCGGCGGACCGTCCGCAGGCCCCGCCTCGGCGTATCCGACATTGAGCTCACCTGCATTGATGTGCTTGAGCGGCGCAAACGAATTGTGCGTGCCCGGCTTGATCGTCGGCGGGTTCTTTTTCCAGGGTTTCGCGGTTTCCGCTTCGGCCAGGCCCATCATTCCAAGCTGGGCGGTCACGATCGTTGTGGCCGCCGCGCTGAAAAAGCTGCGGCGATGATGATCGATCTCACCGGGTTGCTTTGTCGTATTCATTGATGGTCCTCCGATTGGCAATATTGTCCCGAATTTGCCGGCGCCAGAGGCGTTTGAACCGCGTCGCCGCTACGTGCGTAGCGTTTTGAACGACGCGCGCATTTCCGACACGAACAGCGCAGGCTGCTCCCACGCCGCAAAATGACCGCCCTTTGGAAGCCTGTTGTAGTGAATGAGCCTGGGATATGCCTTCTCGGCCCAACTCTGCGGGGCCTGGTAGATCTCGTCGGGGAAAGCGCTCACGGCGACCGGGATCTTGACGCCCCGCACGTCGAAGAAACCGCCCGGTGGCAAATTATGCGCCGTGTCCCAGTAGAGACGCGCCGAAGAGATCGCGGTATTTGTCAACCAATAGAGCGTGATGTTGTCGAGAACGTCGTCGCGGCTCAGCCCTTCAGGCTTGCCGTCGAAAGCGCGGGCGATCATCTGGTAGCTGCGAATGTCGTGATCGAGTATCCAGCCCGCAAGACCAACCGGCGAATCGGCGAGTCCGTAGAGCGTCTGCGGACGAAGCGCCATCTCGTTCGCGTAGCCCAACCCATTCTTATAGAAGTCATCGAGCTGATCCCACGCGTGCTTTTCCTCGGGCGAAAGGCCGGCGGGCGGTGGCCCGCCCGCGGAAAGCGCCTTCGAAACATCGGGCGGAACCGTCGCCGCCATGTTGGTGTGAATGCCGAGCAATCCCGGCGGCTGCTGCAAAGCCATCACCTCCGAAATGGAATTGCCCCAATCGCCGCCCTGCGCCACGTATTTTGTGTAGCCGAGGCGTTGCATGAGCCCCGCCCAAGCCTTGGCAATGGTAACCGGATTCCATCCTGGCTTCGTCGGCTTCCCCGAGAACCCGTAGCCCGGCAGAGACGGAATCACGAGATGAAAGGCATCCGCCGTGGTCCCGCCATGGGCGGTCGGATTGGTCAGGGGCTCGATGATCTTCATCTGCTCGATGATCGAGCCGGGCCACCCATGCGTGACGATCATCGGCAACGCATTTTCATGTTTCGAACGAACATGAATGAAATGGATGTCCAGCCCGTCGATCACGGTGATGAATTGAGGCGTGGCGCTCAGCTTCGCTTCGCATTTGCGCCAATCGTGCTGCGTCGCCCAATACTCCGCGAGCTTCTGCATCGTCGCGAACTGCACGCCCTGCGATGCATCCGTGACCGTCTCCTTGTCGGGCCAGCGCGTCGCAGCGACGCGCTTTTTGAGGTCGGTGAGCGCGTCTTTCGAGGCTTCGAAGTGAAACGGGTGAATCGCGGTGTTGTCGGGCATGTTGCGCTCCTTTGGATGTTGTGACGCGGCGATCGGAGCGGACAGCGCAGCACCCGGCAGCAGCGATGCCGCGAGGCCCGCTGCGCCGAGCTTGAGGCCCTCGCGACGGCTGAGTTGCGATTGCGACGTCTCGCGCCGATCGTTTGCATCTTCCATTTTGGATTCGTCTCCCTCGCCTCTGCGAAACACACGGTGCCAATGCGCAGCCGTTTGCAGCGGGACATTTGGAGCTTCTCCAGGCAAAGGATATTGAACGAAGGTATTGCCGATACTTTGTGATCAGTCGGTTCGGAGGATAGCTCGTTCGCCGCGCATCTTAGGCTGGTTGAGAGCAACGCAGCCGAGAGCTCGGATTGGCACTTTGCAGAAAAGGTCGTCGGATCCTGGCGGCCAAATACGCAAATGCCGTGTGGCAGAACGGCACGTTTCGCGCGTCGATCTCCGTCATCTTACCGATACCAAAGTCTTGATGCGCAAATCAGGGACCCTGATAGGGTGGCATCAATTCCAATCACCGGGCTTTTAACTGGAGGCGTCTGTGAACGAAGTACAAGTCGGGCAGAAACTCTATCAGATGCCGCCGCAGGACGGGTTTACCGTCGCACATTTTCTCACCGTCGCCGACATCGACCGATCGGCTCGCTTCTATGAAAAGGTCTTCGGCGGCCGCATTGTGAGCACAGGCGACAGCGAAGGCGCGCCTGCGTACATTCAGATCGCGAATACGTGGCTCCTTGTCAATGTCGGGGGTGGGCCAACCCCCGACAAGCCGACGGTGACGCTCAGTGTGCCCGACCCGGAGAAGATCAACGGCTTTATGAATATCCGCGTTGCGGATATTCAGGCGTGCTACAAATTATGGAAAAGTCGGGGAGCCGAGTTCATTACGGAGCCTATCCCGAAGTACGGCGAGATACGCTGCTACATCCGCGATCCCGACGGTTACATTATCGAGGTCGGACAGAGCACCGATCTCACCTACGGCTGAACAAGACGCCCAAAAAGATCTGCGTGCAAAAGGTTGACACTGGATTTCGTCATCATTTTCCCCTGAACCCTTCAATCCTTGCGGACGTGGCCGCCTCTGAATTGAGCGAGCACGAGTCGTTGCAATAACGAGAAAACGGGGAACCGGGGCAGCGTCATGGCGAACGAAATCAACGATGTGGTCATTCTCGCGGCGCGCCTCTTCCTCGCGACGCTGTTTCTGATCTTCGGCTGGAGAAAGGTGAGGGACTATCCAGGTACGGTAAGTCAAATGGTGAGCGATAGCCTGCCAATGCCGGAACTCGCTACTGGCGTAGCGATCTTCATGGAGCTTCCGGTTGCGTTTGCGGTCGCTGTTGGCGCATTCACACGTCCTTCGGCTTTACTCATGGTTTTTTACACGCTCGGAACCTCTCTCGTTGAACATCGCTATTGGACAATGTCAGGCGTGGATCAACTCGACAAAATGGAGAGCTTTTACAAGAAACTCAGCATTATGGGAGGTTTCCTGCTGTTGTATATTACCGGTGCGGGGAAATACTCGGTCGATGCATTGTGCCGCATCGCCGCGCCATGACGCGTGCGCTGCTGGGCGAAGAGACATCGAATGAGATCGACCATGATGGATTTGCTGTTCGCCGGTGTCGGGTGGACCGGCATCGCGATGACCCTGAACCGGATCGCGGTTGGGGCATTCTTCATGCTGTCGGGCTATCACAAGCTGTTCAACGCGGAGCGCCACCGCACAATCGTCGATGAACTGAAGGCGCTCGGCGTTCCCGCACTGGGCTTCAATCAATGGTGGGTGCCGCTGATCGAGTTCAGCGCCGGCACCGCCGTCCTTGTCGGGCTGCTCGCGCCGCTCGCCGCGCTTGGCCTGCTCGTCATCATCCTCGTCGCCATCGCCACCTCCGGGCATCAGCGCATGAAGCTCTACAAGCCGATCGACGAAGCCGATCGCATCGACGATTTCCTCTATTTGCCGGAGACGCTTTACGCTTTCATGCTGATCATGGTCGTCTCGGCCGGCGCCGGGCCGTACAGCCTCGATGCCCTGATCCTGGGTCTCATGAACAAGCAATGACCAAACGCAAAATTGCATCCCCGTCACGTCTCGCAAGCGTCGACCGTGGTACAAATGGTGGAAGGGCAACGAATGATTTCGGTGTGCCCTTCGCCACTATCCTGGGTGTCGCCAAAGGGCTTAGGAGAACCCGTAATGACCAGCGCAGGCTTTAACAGACCCGAAGTTGAATGCCTCGATTGCTTTAAGCCGTTTCCGCTCGCTCCTGGAATGAGGGTGATGAATCGGCAGGAACTTGAGAAAATTCCTGATCCCTTTGTCGCGAAATGCCCCCATTGCGGACAGGAAAACCAATATCCACGAGCTTCCATCGGACCTCCTGCGGCGGTTTGATTCCAATGACCGGATTTCCCGGCATGCCGGGCAAAGGCTTTGTGGACGAGCCGCGTCCTCGTTGCGTATGAGGAACTCGCGTGACAGGGAGCGGAATCGCCGCTGCAAATCGCATTTTCCGACAGCGACGACACGCAAACCCTGGCATCCCTGACGCGGGATGATTTCGAGTTGAGTCGCCCTTCGACAGGCTCAGGGCGAGGAACTTGTTTAACCCTCATGCTGAGCTGGTCGAAGGCGATATTTTATTTGACGAAGCAGACGGAGCGGCACAAGAAATGATTCGGCTTGTCTTTTTTGCGGTCGCCCTGTCGGTGGGTGCCACTTGCGCCGCAAGCCCTGAAAGCGCGCAGACACAGGCCCTAGTAGCATCGGGGCTCGTTCGACTTCCGGCTGCGATACCGTCTGAAGAAGACAACACGCTCGCGATAAAAAATCACCACTGGTGCGCTGTTTATCCGCCAATAGCGGTCCGACTGGCTCAGGAAGGTAATGTCGCGCTGTCTTTCGCGATAACCGCGCAAGGAACAGTGACCGATGTTAAAGTCACATCTTCGAGCGGGCACGATGCTCTCGATGAAGTATCGATTCGGTGCGCCACGACGTGGCGTTTTCAGTCTGCCGCGCCGAGCGGAAATCCCGTTACGGCGACGTCGACCGCTGAATTTGTGTATTCGTTGAAGCCGCCCACAATTCGCTCACGAGACCAAGCCGGGGTCGTAACTGAGTTTCACCCACAATTTCCTTGGACTCACTGACGCGCCCCATCCCTTGCGGCGCGTTTGTCAAATATAATATCGCCTTGTCGAAGCATGAGAACTCCGATCGGACTTGATCGCATCCCGCTCTAGAGCGGGATGAATTTAGCTGTGGTTGATCAGGCATAGCCTGCATTCCTGAAGTAGTTGGCGCATTCCTGGGCGTTGAAGGATGTCAGTAGCTGGCCGATGGCCGAGCAGACGGCGTCGGCGGTTCGCGC
>Ga0210406_10008535_pt1 | contig 10243 bp, 5 predicted proteins | sample IncBWC30MmetaG_FD_155454 | JGI IMG/M metagenome (GOLD analysis project Ga0210406, IMG submission 155454) | Forest soil microbial communities from Barre Woods Harvard Forest LTER site, Petersham, Massachusetts, United States - Inc-BW-C-30-M | ecosystem: Environmental > Terrestrial > Soil >... | reverse complement strand
CCAATCAGATTGTCGTCTACAATGTAGATAGTCTCTTTGCCCGCGGCCACTAGTTGATCAAGTTCACTCAGAATCTGCGCCGAAGTCTTAATTCGAGGCTGTCGTCCGAAAACAACGATGATATCGCAAAACTCGCAGGTAAACGGGCAGCCACGGGTCATCTGAATACTGCCAAATTGATAGTCATTCATCGACAGGAGGTCGAGCCGAGGCGCGGGAAGTTTCGCTAGATTGGTTCGCTCGGTTTGCTCGTATCGCTTGGCATGACATTGCGCCTCCCAATCTTCGAGAAACCTCGGCCAGCTTTCATCAGCCTCACCGACGAAAACAACGTCGGCAAGATCGCCGAAGTCATCCTCTTGAACGGTGATCCACGCACCTCCAACAACAACGAACGCGCCGCGACGTTTCAATTCCGTCAGGATTTCACGCATACGATCTCGTTGGACAAACATGCCCGTAAGGCCAACTATGTCGGCGCGCGCGCAACGGTCGTAGTCGATCGCTTGCACGCTCTCGTCGATCAACGTAATCGAATGGGAGCGCGGTGTAAGCGCAGCCAGCAAGGGCAGGCTTGCCGGCGGTAATACGGATCGACTGCCCAAAGCTCCCAACGAATGCTCGAGGCCCCAATAGGAGCTTTCGAAGCGAGGATGAATCAATACAATCTCCGCCATTGATTTTACTCCCGTTTCCAGTGCGCGGTCACGCGCACGCTAGGGCAGGCACAAATACACCTTTCGCGGATTTTTCACTCTTGGTAGCGATGGTACAAAAACCGGATCCATAATCAGTCTCTAGCAGCCAGTTCTCTAAGCGGTAGCAGCCAGTTCTCCAAGAAGTGCTCGCGCCTCGGAGAGATCGCGAGTCGGACTTTCTTCTTTCGACGATACACAGACCCGTTCCATCAGCGCTCGCGCTTCGCTTGAATTATGATTGTTGATCCAAAGACGAGCGAGAGTGGTCGCCGCCCGCACCTCCAGGGAGCGAGACTCATGCGCTCGCGCGATCGTCAAAGCTTCCTTTGCGCACTTTTCTGCGTCATGGCACTGCGGGTCCGTGACCAACGTAAGTAGCTCCGACCTGACCCGATAAGATTCGGCCTCCGTCCAGCGCTCCCCTCCGCTGTTCATGATTGCGCAGGCCTCGTCCAGCGCCTCTAATCCGCGCTCCGGCCGGCAACCCTTGCTGCATCCTGCCGCCAGCCACGTCAGAAATAGCGGTCGGTAGTTCCCTGTCTGCATCTTCTTCAGCGTCAAGAGGCCCTCCTCCATAAGTGCGCAGCCGTCCAGGACGCTGTTATCCTGCTGCGCAAGCGCCAACCCGTTAAAATAAGTTCCGACGGCAGACCAGAGGGGAAGCTTGTGCTCCGTGCCGAGCATCGACAATTGGTCGGCAAAGGCTTTCGTTTCGATTTCATCGCGACAAAGTGCGTGCAAGGCAGCGCCATAAAAATAGACCACACCTAGAGTATTGAGATGTGAGAGGGCGCGTGCGTGGACTACCGCCTGGTGCTGACGCTGAAGCGCTTCATTCACAAATCCCTGATGCCAAAGCAGGAGGCTCAGTGTTCCGAGACTGACCGCGAGGTGATCGTGTCCGTAGACGAAAGCTGAGTTGCGGTGCCTCTCGGGATCGTAGGCCTTGACGCTGTCTTCGAGCATCTTGCGCGCTCCACTGGAATCTCCGAGGAAAAATCGACAGGTGGCAACGGCTCGTAGTCGGAGCGGGGCCAGCTCGGCCTCAAACTGGCCCCGGGAAGCCACAAACATTTCCTCTGCGATCACTGCCGCTTTCGAAACTTGCCCGCTAAGTAGATGGTAAGCGTATTTGCTGAACATAAGTGGAAGTATCTGCGCACGACCGCCCAGCTGATCGGCCAAACGAAGCGCCCTTGAATACGCATGTTCGACTTCAGGCGCCGAATAACCCCTGGTGGCGATCAGAGGCGGAATCAGCCCCATGAAGAGTTCACATTCCTCCTGTGCACGGATGTCGCCCTCGGGCAAATCCTGGACAAGTCCAAGAGCGGTTTCGAATTGAGTGATCGCTTCGATGTTCGCTGAACGCTGGGTGGCTCGTCTGGCGGCGCGCTTCCAGTGGAATATTGCTTCAGCCGGCCGGGCGCCCTCGCCGTAATGGTAGGCAAGCACTTCCGGTTGTACCTCGGCAATCTGCGGGAATTGCTCAGCGAGCGTTCGAGCAATTTTGCAATGGTACCTTCGCCGAACGTCCCGCACGAGTGACTGGTAAGCCACGTCTTGCAACAGCGCGTGCCTGAAGTAATAGGCAGCTTCGGGCGCGCGCTCCTCTCGGCACACGATTCCGGAGTCCACCAATTGCGAAAGAGCAATGTTGACATCTGCGTCAAAATCCGCGCAAACGGCCTCGAGCAGGTTTTGACCAAAGGTCCGGCCAATCGTTGCCGCCAACTGCGCTATCTGTTTTACCGAAGACATCCGATCAAGTCGCTCCATGAGCGAATCATGCAGAGTAGAAGGCACAGACAGCCGTGCTGCACGATCCTGTCTGACTGAAAGCCCCTCCGATTCCAGTACTGCCTTCGTTAGCTCCTCGTGATATAGAGGGACTCCATCCGCCTTGGAGAGGATCTGTTCGATAACGTCGTCAGCCAAAGTGCTGTCGCGAATAAGTTGTCTTACCAGGATAACCGAGTCATCGCGGTTCAGCCGGTCGAGTGAGATACGAGTAACATGGGTCTTCTCGACCCATCCAGGCGGCCCGAACCCGGAGCGAAACGTAACGACTGCCAATACGGGTAGTAGTTCGATCTGATCAATAATTCGATCAATCAATTCCAACGATGTGGGATCAATCCACTGCAAGTCCTCGATCACCAGAAGCACCGGGCGCTTTTTGGATAACTCCTCCAGTCGCGCGACAATTGTGCTGAAGATTTGATACTTCAGTTCCTTCGGGGTGAGAGAAACGGGTGGATAGCGTGCCGCCGTCGATATTGACAATAGCGCCGCCAGATTCTGCATGAGCCCGGGTATCTCGCTGTCCTTTAGAAAACTTTCAAGTTTGTCGAGCTTCCGCTCTTCTGAATCGTCGCGCGTGATCCCCGCGTTACGCTCGAGTTGGCTAATAACGGGGTAAAGCGCGCTTGTCTGGTGGTGCTGAGATCCCCAGTAGGTGTAGCGGAGGTACGAGTCCGGCGCCAAACGCTCGCGCAGTGAACTTACGAGCCTCGACTTCCCAACGCCCGGTTCACCGGAGATCACGACAGCGCCACCTTCGCCAAGCGCAGCCCGTTCCCAGCGCTTCAACAGCAACTCGATCTCATGCTGTCGTCCGATCATCGGCTCCGCCCGTGAGGGGTGCATGGCCTCAAAGCGGCTTTCAGCCGAGGTTTGTCGCGATACTCGCCAGGCTTGTACGGGCCTGCTAAATCCCTTTAGCTCCAATCCACCGAGGCTCTCGACTTCAAAAAGTCCCCCAATCAGTTTACGCGTGCTGGCGCTGATTATGACGTTGTCCGGCTCGGCTGCAGACTGCAATCGGGCGGCAAGATTTGGCGTTACGCCGACAAGCGCGCTTTGCTCCGGCACTCCGCTACGCGTGCCGACGATCACCTCTCCGGTCGCTATGCCTACTCTGACGTGCAGAACAAGTTCTGCGTGAGGTCTCAGTTCCGCTACGGCATTCACGATACCCAGACCGGCATGAACTGCACGCTCGGCGTCATCTTCGTGCGCGGATGGATATCCGAAACAGGCAAGTATGCCGTCTCCCATGTATTTGAGGATGGTTCCCCCGAAGCGAGAAATGAAATGGGCGCTGCAGGATTGGTATGACTCAAGGACGGACCTCAGATCCTCCGGGTCGAGTCGAGCGGACAACGCGGTCGATTCTACAAGATCACAGAACATGACTGTGAGGTGTCGTCGTTCACCCTCGCGATTGGCATCGTGGGCGAGAAGCGACGAAGGGTTCGAATTGCTGGAAGCTGCGGATAGCGGGTCCGGTGAAATCACGCTTGAGAGTTTTTTTCGGTAACCCAGCGACAATCCAAGTTCTTTGAAATCGCGATCGGTCAACCGATGAAGTACGTCAACGTCAATATCATTCTGCTCGAAGAGACTAGCCAATTGACCGAGCCCCCGCGCTTCAAGCCATGCGGTAATTTCGGACGTTTTTGCCTCCCATCAATGAAAGTCGGCAAACTACAAAATTGACAAAAATCGCTGAAGAGGCAAGCCGCTGTTGCCTATGGTGCCCCGCGCGCTCACGGACCACCTTGCAACCGGATGGATCCTCTCAGGTGATTACAGATTGCATCAGATTGACATCAATCTCAACCCCGTTTTTGACCACAGGCGGGTAGCCAACTTCGAAGACGTCTTGAGGTAGAGAACTAATTTTCCGTGTTCTCTGATGACCAATCCCGCCGCAAAATTCGAGATAGAGCTCGATGACGATGTGCATCTCCCAATGTTTGAACAGTTGGAAACCTGGGCATCGCGTCTCACTGGCTCTGCCGAAGCGGCGACACCGTATAAATCTGCTCGAGCATTTTCAGCATGATGGAGTTGGCCGGTAGCTTTCCGTCGAGTGAGACGGTCAGGTTGGTCCAGACGATCAGCGTTACGTCGTTGACCGGATCGTAGCCCATGAAGGAGTTGTAGCCGGGCATCTCGCCGCCGTGAAAATACAAACGGTTCGGCCCAAACGTGATCTGCGTGATCCCATAGCCGTATTTCTGTCCGAGAGGCTTGCCGGGATCCACCGGTTCAGGGCTGTCGAGCCATTGGCGCTGATAGTCGGCATCGAGAATTTTGCCGCCGACCAACGCCCGGATCCAGGTGCCGAGATCATCGGCGGTGGAGATCACGCTACCGGCCGCGAGGACATAGGAAGGATTTTGCCCGGTGTCGTCGTTGGGCTTGAGCGTGCCCGCCCTGGCGGCAGCTATGAGATCGGCGGGATAAGGCGCATCGGCCAGGGCGTAGGAGGAACTGCCGTACAGATAACCGTTTGCGTAGGGTGCGGGAATGGTGTTCGAGGTGCTGGCAGGGAGCAAGGTGTCCTTCATGCCAACCGGCCCGAAGAGACGATCCCGAAAAATTTCAGCCAGCGGCGCGCCTTCAACCTTCTCGGCGACGAGACCGAGCAGCGCATAATTGGTGTTGCAGTAATCGTATTGCGTTCCCGGAGCGAAGACGGGCGGATGCTTGAATGCGATGGCGAGCAGTTCCTCCGTGGTCCAAACCCTGGCCGGATCATGGTCGAGGCTTTCGGCAAGCTCGGGCGCAGAAGTATAGTTGAACAGGCCGCTCCGCATCTTAAGGAGCTCGCTGATGGTGATGTTGTCGCCATTGGGGACCCCGGAAACATATTTCGAGACTGGATCCTCGAAATGCAATTTCCCTTCCTGGGCCAGCAGCACGATCACGGCGGCCGTCATCGTCTTGGTATTCGAGGCAATCCTGAAATGCGTGGCAGCTCGCGGCGGCGTCGTGCCGCCCAGCTCTGTTGCGCCGTAGCCCAACACGAATTCTCCCTGCGGCGTGCGCAGCAGAACCATGGTGCCGGGCAGCATGAGCTCTTTGGCTGTGGCTTCCACGGTGTCCCGAAGTGCGACCGGGTCGAACGACTTGAGATTTGTTGCGGACGCTGCCGTTCCGCCGAAAGAGCACGCCACGGCAACGACAAGTGCCAGGATTCGCGTGGTCATATCCCGCTCCTTTGGTCATGCCGACGAGCTCATGGTCGGGCCGCCGGCTTCTGGTGAGGGCACAAATGCGCCGGGATGTCCGCTATCCCGCCGCTTTCGGGGCCAGAGCGGCAGTGCGACAGACATCGTCAAAGCGAAGTAGAGGAGCCTATCGGACGGCAGTCGAATGAGCAGCCCACAAAGCGCGACGTGGCGACGCACCGGCGGGTCTTGAACCGCCGCTGTGGCGATCCTTAGCTGATCGGAATGAGCCGCGGCGCTTGCCGCTGGCATCAGGGAGAGAGCGATGAATTACCTCCGAACGGCGATCCTTCTGGCCTGTCTCACGGCCCTGTTCATGGGCATCGGTTATTTGATCGGCGGCGCCAGCGGCGCGATCGTCGCACTCGTGATCGCTGCCGCGACCAATCTGTTCGCCTACTGGAACTCGGATCGCATGGTGCTGTCCGCCTACGGCGCCCACGAGGTCGATCAGCGCACCGCGCCCGAACTCGTCAGCCTGGTCGCCGCACTCGCCGAACGGGCCGGGCTGCCGATGCCGCGGGTGTTCCTGATGGACAATCCGCAGCCCAATGCTTTCGCCACCGGCCGCAATCCGCAGAACGCGGCCGTCGCCGTGACCACCGGGCTGGTGCAGTCGCTCAGCCGCGAGGAGCTCGGCGGGGTGATCGCCCATGAACTCGCGCATGTGAAAAATCACGACACGCTGCTGATGACCATCACCGCGACGATCGCAGGTGCGATCTCGATGCTGGCCCAGTTCGGGATGTTCTTCGGCGGTCATCGCGATAACAACAACGGCCCGGGTATCATCGGTTCGATCGCGATGATGATCCTGGCGCCGCTGGGCGCCATGCTGGTGCAGATGGCGATCAGCCGAACGCGCGAATACGCTGCCGACAATCTCGGTGCGCGCATCGTCGGCCAGCCGATGTGGCTGGCCTCCGCGCTGGTCAAGATCGCCAACGCCGCGCACGAGATCCCGAACATGGAGGCCGAACGTAATCCGGCGACCGCGCACATGTTCATCATCAACCCGCTGTCGGGTCACGGTATCGACAATCTGTTTTCGACGCATCCGTCAACCGAGAACCGGATTGCCGAACTGCAGCGGCTCGCTGCAGAACTCGGTCCGCGTGACGGCGGAGCGCCGTCGACAGGTGCAGAATCGGCTGCTCGACGCGGTCCCTGGGGCGCCGTTCGCAATCGCGCCGCTCCTCACGGGCCCTGGGGATGAATATTCGGGAGCGCTGAGCGAAACGGTGACAAAACAGGCGCGGCAAACTGCTTCCGTAGCCAATTGTCGCACTCACCGCATCTCGCGCTTTTACGGCAAGTGATATGGTATGTTCATTGAAGTTCCTTATCAGCTATCGGACCTAGATCGCGGCCTCAGTGGTGCTTGCGGCACCTCCGAGGAACCATCGTGTTGCAATTGAGTGTTGCAATTGATTACGCCGGTGAGTCGCGAAGTCGCGGCAAGGTGTCTGCCGCGTCCAGCCTGCAGCAATACATTTCAGAGGAATTCCCCCGATAGCTCGAAGCGCGACGTCACAGGCGGTCCCGCACAAGCAAGGAGGAAGCGATGAAGCCCATTTTCCCGAATTTGAATCTGAGCATGACCGCAGCACCCGCCGCAGCGATTACAGCTGTCAAGGCAGCGCTTTTCGCCGGGGTACTGATGACTGTTGCCCCCGCGGTTGTCCTGGGAGATCCGATTGAAAAGAAGGGGACCACGCCCTACGTGACGCACTTCATTTTTCGGCCGCTGACGAGCATTGACATTGCCGAACTCGGTAAGGCCACCACACTGGAGGCGGTCGGGACCACCCAAAACCTGAAGGGTGAGAAGATGCTCGACAAGATGTCAGCACATTGCACTGCGCTGAACGTTGCGTCCGGCGACAAGAAATACATAGACGGTGCCTGCGTGTTGGCTGACAGCGATGGTGACAAGATTTTCTCGACCTTTGATACTCGCGACCTCGACAAGTCGCAGCCGAAAATGGATTGCGGTACCCATGTCATCACCGGCGGTACCGGGAAGTACAAGGGAATCACCGGCAGTGAACCATTTGCCTGCATAAGCATGCCTGCATTGGCAGGTCCCGGCGGCTACTTTGCGATGGATATCCCGCACAACACGACGTGGGAAATCAAATGACAAGAACCTCGATGTTCTCCTCAGGTCCCTGCGCCACCCGGTGAATGAGAGCCCGGCCCAACAGCCGGGCTTTTTTCTGCCGATCCATGCACGGGGATCAACTGGGGCTTGCGGGCATCAATCTCCGTTCGTGGCACATCGCGTGATTTCGCTGCGTCACGAAATTTGGTCGCTACCGGGACATGGCGGACATTGGTGAAGTCCCCACCAATCAAGCTCGATTTATGAGTACGCACCCTGGTTGGCGGTCGCGCTCCATACTCCCCACTACAATCCCGGTTGCGGCACGTCGTCCGTCATTCGCCCTTGACGAGTGCTCCGCTCTTGATCAGTTGCTCAGCCTTGGCTTCCTCGGTCGCCAGAAACGCCTGGAACTGGGCAGGAGTGGATTGGCGTACCTCCCCACCGAGTTGGCGGAACTGCTGCTGCGTCTCGGGCTCCTGTAGCGCGGCGTTCAGGGCCTTGTTCAGCGCATCCACGATGTTGGCTCGAGTGTTTGCGGGCGCGAGGAGGCCGGTCATCGTGGTCACGTCGAAGCCGCTAAAGCCGGATTCGGCCAGTGTGGGTATGTTCGGCAGGTCTAGCGATCGTTCCCGCGTTGTCATGGCGAGGGGACGCAGCTTGCCATCCCGTATGAAAGGCATCGAACTCGGCAATTGATCCACCACGGCGGTGATCTGGCCGCCGAGAAGGTCCGTTACCGCAGGTGCGGAACCCTTGTACGGCACAATGGTGAATTTCACGTGCGCGGCCTGCTCCAGCAGCAAGATCGCCACGTGATTGGTCGTGCCGTTGCCGGAGTGTCCGATGGTGACTTGCTGCGGATGCTCCTTTGCAAATGCGAGAAGCTCGCCGACGTTTTGGAAGCGGCTCGCTGCACTGACCTCAAGCACCATGGGAGTGACGGCCACGCTGCCGATTGCCGCGAAGTCTGCGCCTGTAAACGGGCTCTGCGGCTGCAGTTTGGGAGCGTAGGCCAGGCTGCCGTTTGCGGTGGTCAAGATGGTGTAGCCGTCGGCGTTCGCACGCATGGCCAGTTGGTGACCTATCAGACCGCCGGCTCCGGGTCGGTTGTCGACGACGATCGTCTGCCCCAATGATCGGCTCATGCCGGGGCCGATCAGTCGCGTGATAACGTCCAGATTTCCGCCTGGAGGGTAGGGGACGATGACCGTGATGGGTCGTGAAGGGTATGTCGCTTGTGCGAAGGCGGTCGCAGAGAGGCAGATGCAATATATCAATGCGAGCGCAATCGTGCGGCGGATGATCATCGGCGTCTTCCCCTTTGTTTTCTTATGAGTCCTGTTTTAGGGGGCATGCCTTCCGGCGTCCAGAACGACACGACCTCGACGCAAGAATTGGCACGCGGATTGAGCCAAAGGCGCAATCCGCCCTTTGCGGTTCCAATGCAGACGTCCACGGTGCTATCTCGCGACCGATGCCGAATGATCGTCGCAAATACAATCGACGCACAGGCTTAAACGGCGGATTACGCCTTCGGCTCCAATCCGCCCTACGCGCTGCGCGGTGGCGTGGCGGCTTGCGTGGATTGCTTGTGGCCGTATCTCTCAGTTGACCGTTCATGGGACGTGTAGTGTCAGATGATTGCGGGGTAGCGAACCTCGGTCATCATGCCTGTCATCATGTGGTACAGGTTGTGGCAGTGGAACGCCCAACGGCCGGGATTGTCGGCGTCGAAGGCGATGGTGACGCTGCCCATCGGCGGCACCAGGACGGTGTCGCGCACGGCACCTGCGAGTTGGGCACCGTTTATCGCGACCACCTGGAAAGCGTGGCCGTGCAGATGCATCGGATGCGCCATCATCGTGTGATTCATCATTTCGATCACCACACGCTGACCGTGGGCGATCATCAGCGGGGTTACGTTGGGCCAGTATTCGCCGTTTATAGACCACGCATACGGCGCCATGGCGCCTGCGAGGGTCACGCGGTGCGTCACGTCGGACGCCCGGGGCGCCAGCGGGATGACCGCTTCGAGGCGGCGTTCAAGCGAGAGATCGACCGGTGGCGCATTTTCTCCGGCCTCCGCAGCGAGGCGCGACACCGCCGCGCCGGACGCTGCAAGGACGATTCCCGTGCGTGGCCGCTTGCCCTCGACCTGGGCGAAGATTGGATAGGCACCGTTCCCAGGAAGATCAATCAGCACGTCAAGCCGCTGCGCCATGGCAAGCGGGAAGCGGCTGCCGCGCGCCGGTCGAACAGGATGGCCGTCGACGGCGACGACGGTGCCGCTAAGCGCACCGAGATCGATCCAGAACTGCGTCGCCGACGCACCGTTGATCAACCGCAGCCGCACGCGACCGCGCGGTTCGGTGCGGATGACCTCCGGATCGGAGAACGTGCGGTCATTGGCGAGGAAC
>Ga0210406_10008532_pt1 | contig 10244 bp, 8 predicted proteins | sample IncBWC30MmetaG_FD_155454 | JGI IMG/M metagenome (GOLD analysis project Ga0210406, IMG submission 155454) | Forest soil microbial communities from Barre Woods Harvard Forest LTER site, Petersham, Massachusetts, United States - Inc-BW-C-30-M | ecosystem: Environmental > Terrestrial > Soil >... | reverse complement strand
AGCGCCGCTATCCGAACGCCGCGGAAATCATAGCGGATTTGGACGCCTGGCAGGGCAAGCGCCCGGTGATGGCCTCCATCATCATGCAGGCGCCAAAGCCGGCCAGCAAGATTCCGTGGAAGTGGGCTGGCCCGGCCGCCGCCATACTGGTGTTGAGCGGGCTGTTTCTCGTCATTCCGCAAACGAGGCATTTGCTGTTCCCGCCCGAGGTTGCGGGTCGTCGCGCAGGGATAATCAATACCAGCCTCCCAGCTCTTTCCCAAGGCAAATTCGTGGCAGTTATGCCTTTCCGTGTCATCGGGGACCAGTCTTCGCTTGGATGGGTTGCGGATGGTGTGCGTGAAGCTGTATCCACCAAGCTGTTTGAAGTAAAAGATGTGCACCTGACTTCCCCAACGGAAACCGCGAAACTCGATCCGAAAGCACCGCTCCCCCAGGTCGCCAAGGACTTGGGTGTCAACCTTATCGTCCATGGAACGGTGCAAGGTTCCAACGATAATCTGCGAATCACCGTAAATCTGGAGAATCTGGCGGACGACCGCCCCTGGAGCCAGGAATTCACCGGTGTTGCCGGAGATCTGCTGACGCTGGAAGATCAGATCTTCGCGAAGCTGGTGGATGCCCTGGAAGCGAAGACCACCGACAAAGAGCTGGCCGCGGTTACCGCGCACCCCACGGAAAATATCGAGGCGTACAACTCCTATTTGAAAGGCCGCAACGCGCTGGGCGGCACTCCGGATCAGAAGACAATTCAGACCGCAATGAACTTCTTTGAGGGCGCTTTGCAGAAAGATCGCAACTTCGCTCTGGCCTACTCCGGACTGGCTGACGCCAATCTGCTGATGTACAACCAGAAGAAAGACAAATACTGGTCGGAACAAGCGGTGGACGCAGCCAAGAAAGCTGCCCAGCTAAACGACAAATTGCCCGAAGTGCATTTCGCCCTGGGCAGCGCCTACGCTGTGACCGGCCAAACAGTACAGGCCATCGCGGAGGATAAGCGCGCCTTAGAACTGGCGCCCAATTCGGACGAGGCCTACCGGCGCCTGGGGAATGCCTACATCGCCAACGGACAAAAAGACGAGGCGATCCGCGCGCTGGAGAAGGCTGTCGAGCTAAATTCCTATTACTGGTACAACCTCTCGGCTCTTGGGAACGCATATTTCCGTTTTGGCGAGATGGATAAAGCCGTAACGGCGTACCAACAGGTTGTGCAACTTGAGCCGGATAATCCTGTCGGTTACAGCAATTTGGGCGCCGCGTATTTCACTATGGGCAAGTACGATGATGGAATTGCAGCGTTTAAAAAGTCGCTTCAAATCAAGCCCACCGCGGATATTTACACGAACCTGGGCACGGGATATTTCTACCTGAAGCGGTATCCGGAAGCTCTTTCCATGTTCGAGAAATCCGTGGAGATGAATCCGGAAGACGAGACCACGATGGGAAATCTGGCAGATGGATACCGCATTGCGGGCAACACTGCCAAGGCCGGGGAAACCTACGACAAGGCAATCGGCCTGGCGTTTAAAGAGCTCCGGGTAAATCCTCGGGATGCCGACGTTGCCGGCAGATTGGCGCTTTATTATGCGAAAAAAGGCGACACCCAGCAGGCTGACGTGTTCGTGAAGAGGGCTCGGGCCATCAACCCTGCGGACGCAAGCCTTATCTACACTTCCGCTGTAGTGAAAATGCTGGGCAATCAGCAGGCTGAGGCCGTGAAGGAACTCGGGCTGGCATTGCAGAAGGGCTATCCGGTCAAGGATGCCGCGGAGGAGCCGGAATTCGCGGCCCTGCATTCCCGGCCCGATTATCAAGCCCTGATGAAGCGCTACGAGGGCAAGAAGAAGTAGACTCCCAAGAGTCGCACCTCCACCCATTATACTCGCCTGACATAGCGTGCCTGAATCGCAGTAAACCACAATCGGACAACTGGCGTTCATCCTTGCCAGGTATCCGAAGCTGACCGGCGCGAAGTGCACGCAAACTTACCTGAACGCGAATCGCCCCATGAGTCTGGGGCGAATGCGCATAGATCCAGAGTGTGCCTTCTCGGCATACATTTGAAGACTTTGACCACGTTTGCGGACTCTCTCCCAGAAAAATGCAACGAAGCAGATACGGAGGTGAGCTTGGAGACTTAGCCCGAAGAGAGACGAAGAAGCGGCTGGAGGATCTCCCGCCCTTGGCCGCCATAAAAAATGGCCTGCCTTTGGAAAGGCAGGCCGAAGGAACTTGGAATCTGAAGCTGAGCTTAAACTGCGAAGCCGGAACGCTTGACAGCCAGGAAGCCCAAACCAGCCGCGAGAACCATTAGAAGTGTTGAGGGTTCCGCTGCGGGGATCAGCTTGCCTGTCACATCGAATGACGATCCAGTTGGCATATCCGCCACGCCCACAGTGATAAGGAAATCGGACGCGGGAACGTCAGCGGTGCAATTGATGGGCCCTTCCTCAAACTCCCCATCGTCGCCACAAAATACATGAGTGGCGGTAGGGATTCCGGCGTGGGCTTCATCCAAACCTAAGAAGCTGATGGTGGTCGGGCCAGGCGTGGGCGTGGTGGGGGCGCACGCATTGAAGTACGGATCCCCAGTATTGTCGCACGAAAAAACAAACCCTCCCGGCGCAAGCAAATCTAACTCCTGGATTACAGCTCCGGTGAAGTTGATAAAATCGAAACTCACGAACCCGTTGACGGCGTCCGCCTGGCTGACAGTGAAACTGAATGTGTCAGAAGTAAGTGGGATCGAGCCCCCGCCGCCGCCAAGTTTGAATACCGGGTCGGTACCATCTGCGAGAGCCACAGAACAACAAATCCCAAAAAACGCAATCAAGACCAATAAGCGTGTAATTTTCACAACCTACCCCCGTTCGAATCTAAGAAAGCGACAGCAACCAGTGGAGAGAGTGCAATTCCATCACCAATTGAATCCCCAAACTATCATCGCAAATCTATGTAATCAGTAGCCTTACCCTGTTTGGAAAAACCGTTGGATATCCGTCTATGCAATCTTTTTCTCAAATTAGCGGACATCCTGCTTGAACTGAGCAAGTCCAGAATCGAGGGCCTCCCCATTTCCAGGTGACCATCAGTCAAGAGCGGGCGGTATTCTGTGCCACGAGTGGAGGCCCGTCAACCGCAAGGAGAAAATGGCAAGCCGGAATTTGGCTTTCAACTCCCCAATACAGTCTTAGAACTCTCAGGGCTGACTCCCTCCATACCGGCCTTCCCGAGCCGACGCACATCTGGATTCGGTGCAAGCAGTTCTAATGTGATTTGGGTCGCCGGCACCAGGAAAAGAAGCGTGACGCAGGTCCACATCAGTGCCCCCGCACACTCTTGGTCTTCCAGTGTCGATAACCCGAACAGCCCGGGCGAGGTGAGGTACGCCGGGTAGACTACGCGGTCACAAAATGTCAGGTAAGCAGAGAGAATGTCGCAGGGAAGCGTGGCTGAAAACAGGTAAAGGAGGACGGACCATCTTGGCCAAACTGGAACACTTGGCCATGGCTGAATGACAGGCCACCAGAAAAGGAAACCCGCCGCGAGAAAGGAGGAGTGCTCAACGACGTGCCACCCTTCCGATTGCAGCGCCATGTTGAACACTGCGGGAACGTGCCATCCCACCAGCGTGGCGGCGGCGGCGAGCCAGCAAACCGCGGGTTGCGAGAGCACTCGCCCCAGCGACTGCACAAGAGACCAACGCAGGACGGGGCCAAGTACGGATTGCACAAGTTGCTGAGGCAAGCCATGGAGCATCGGCATCACCGGCGCCCCCATCAAAATCAGCGGCGGGGCGATAGTCATCAGCAGCAGGTGCTGCACCATGTGCGCAGTGAGCGATTGCTCGTCCAGCAGTGCAAGCGGTGAGCCGATCGGTAGCCAGATCAGGAAGACGCCCACTAGAAAACTCGCGGCACGCCACGAAGGGATAGCATTCGCGGCAGCTGAGCGAAGATGACGCCACCCGCGCAAATAAAAGATACCGGTGAGAATTGTGGCGAGGGTAAACGGAATTGGCGCTGTCCAGGAAGCGAAAATGTTTTGAACAGCGTCTGCCATGGCGCGCTATCGTTGCGGAACCGTAGTCGGTGTCTGGCTCTGCTCGAGCGCTGCATTGCGCGCGGGAGTTTGCCCCGGCGGATGCAGTGTCGCGAGAAATGAGACCAACGCCGTCGTCTCCGCCGGGCTCAAGTTTTTTCCATACGCTGGCATATTGCCGCCGCCCTGAATAACCTGGCGGATCAGCTGGTCCCGTGTGAGTCTCACCGCCACGCTGTCCAACGTCGGGCCTCGTTGCCCGCCCAACTCACCCAATGAATGGCAGTTCCGGCACTGTTTCACCTGAAAGACCAGCGCGCCTTGCCGCTCCAGCGCGGTCGTGCCTTTCAGAAAGCGCTCCGGCACGGGATCGCCGCTCCAGGCGTTCATGTGCGGGCTCCACGGTGTGAAGCCGGAAAGATGCGTCAATGTTCCAAGGCTGACCGCGATCAACAGGATGCTCATGACTGCAATGGGCCGCCGGCGCCAGCTTTTTTCTCCCTCGCCAAACAAAAATGGCAGCAGAATCAGCGCCAAAATTACCACCACCGGGCCGATGAGAAGAGCCGGTGTCTCCATCGACGGCGGCAGCAACGAGAGCAACGCATACAACCACAAAAAGAAATAGTCGGGCCGCGGCGCGGTTTGAATAATCGTTGGGTCTGGACGTCCGCTCGGCCCGAACGGACCGAAATAGACCGCGCAAGCTGTGACGGCGAGCAATACGAACGCAGCGAAGAAAAGATCCTTCCACACAGCGTAGGGTACGAACGGCGCCCCATCCTTCTTTACGAGCTCTTCATACTCCTTTGTATAAGTAGTTCGCTTCACGATGCGTCCCGGCATCGGCCAGTCATTGATGCCAAGTTTCAGCACCATCAGAAGGTGCAATCCAACCAGCGCAATCAGCAACCCTGGTATTACGAAAACGTGTAGCGCGAAGAAGCGTGAAAGCGTTGCGCCGGCAATGATCGGGCCGCCGAGCATCAACTTTACTGTCGCCGGACCCATGATGGGCACCCGGCTGGCGATTGAAGCACCGATGCCGAGCCCCCAGTAAGCGTCCTGGTCAAAGCGCAGCACCTGCCCGCTGAACGCCATGCCTAATGTCATCAGCAGGAGAAAGACGCCCACGATCCACGTCAGCTCCCGTGGGAATTTATAGGCGCCGAAAAGAAAGACCTGCACCATGTGAATCAGAACGATCGCCACCATGAAGTTCGAACCCCACCCGTGCAGCGCACGGATGAACCAACCCAGCGTGATGTCGTGATTGAGCACCTGCAGGCTGTTCCACGCCTCCGCGGCCGAAGGAACGTAGACGATTGCGAGCAAGATTCCGGTGACGAGTTGCAGTATGAAAACCACCAGCGCCGCGCTGCCGAACACGTAGAACCAGCTGGCGGTGTTCCGCGGGACGTGATGCTCCGCCGTTTCGCGGATGGTTGCAGCCAATTGCAAACGCCGGTCGAACCATTCCCCGACTTGCGTGATCAGGCGCATGGAGGCCGCTCCGTGAATAGTGCGGCGCTGGGCGAGCCGGGAGTGGGAAGTTCGCCCGCCTGAATGGTGATCAAGCCATCTTTCACTTTATAGGGATATTCGAAAAGCCCGCGCTCCGGCGGGCCGGATGCACGCGAACCGTCGCTGTAATACACGCCGCCGTGGCAAGGGCACATGAATAATTCGGACTGCTGAAACCAGCGGACCGGGCAGCCAAGATGCGCGCAATTAATCGCGAAAACCTGGAACTTTTCGCCTTCAACGCGCCGCACCCAGCACGCCGTATCCACGGTTTTCCCATCCGCCGGCATCACATTCGGATTCCGAAAAGTCGCCAGCCGCGTTTCGCCTTCGGGAAATTCGCTGACGTGTCCAAGCGAAACCCACTCGAGATAAGCATTCGCGCGGCCACGCGTAACCGACGAAAGCACATAGCGCAGGATCGGCACCGCCAGCGCCATGGCCACCAGGCCGTTGAACAAAATTCCCAGCTTCATGAACAGTCCGCGGCGAGTGAGCATGTTTTCGTTCGGCATCATCTGGCTCCTGGTGCTGAAGTGCTCTGCGTGGCGGGATAGGGTTGCCCTGGATTCGGCGCCCGCCGCGAAGCAAGCCACGCGACCACATCGGTGACTTCCTGCTCTGACATCGGCTTGCCCGCCATGTTGCCGCGCCAGTCGGGCGCGTTCAGTTCGGGCCGGCCGACTATCACAACCGTGCGCAATCCCTGGTCGCTCACCAGCGCGAGAAATGCCCCATTGGTAATGGCGCTGCCTTTTTGCCCACCGCGACCTTCCGCGCCGTGGCAGGATTCGCAGTAAGTCTTGTAAGCAAGTTCGCCGCGAGCAGCGTCGCCCGCGGATTTCGCCGCGTAGGAAGGCGCCGCGACGCCAGCAAGAATTCCCGGGTGGCTCCAGCGCGCTCGAATTTGCGTTGTGATTACGTCTATCTGCTTATCGGTCAGCATTCCTCCGGCGCTTTGTGCAAACGCCGGCATCGAGGTGCCGCGCACCCCGTTGGCAATCACCTTGCGCATTGCCGCGTCATCTGCAATCGCCAGATACACCGGGTCGGCAAGTGCAATGGCCGCTCCGCCCCTGCCATCCACGCCGTGGCAACCGGCGCAGTTCTCTGCGTACAAAATCTTAAAATCCAAAATCTCATCCGGCGCCAGAGTCTCCGAGTCTTTCCCCGGCTGACCGTGCGACAGATCGCAGCCGCACAGCAACAAGGCTCCCAGCGCCACGCAAATGCACGGGTGCAGAATCACTCTCAAGGGCGTTTCTCTCCGCTTTCCTTCTGTCGCATCATTCCCGGTGCTTCGATTCCCGCGCGCACGGCGAACGGCAGATTCTCTCGCGTCGGAACCCGCGACTGGCGCATCACCACTAGCCCGGCAACGACGCCAAATCCTATCTGCGAAGCCATGAACCAGAACCAGTTGATGTGGCTCTCGAGCACTGGATTCAACAAACCGAGAATCGAGTAAAGCAATCCCGACCAAAGCACGGGTGCGATCAGCCCGCCCAGGATAATCGGCCTCCGCGGAAACATCGGAAGCATTGCGCCATAAAGCAAACCAACGAGCGTGGACACGAGACCGTGCAGGATCAAGGCCACCGCGAAAGGGCCCGCGTGGAACGCGTTCAACTGCGCTGGTTCGAGATTCGAAGATTGCGTGTAAATTCCGGCGGCAAGAAGATTGATCGGATACCAGATGCTCCCCGCCTTAACAAGTCCGTAAAGACATGCCAACACGGCCATCGCAATGCTGCCAGCCCAACCGCCTTTCACTCCGGCGGAGACCGGGTAAGTTTCGAGGGGCAACCACGCCCGCACGATCTCTTCGGCAACGTGTAGCCGCTCCACTCGTTGGCGCTCCGTGACAATCGATGCATCCTCCGGCACAACTTCCACCACTTCTTCGCTTTCGTGCGGGAACACCTCCCGGAACCAGCCAATGCAACCCGCGAGCGACAGCACCGCACCCAGCACACTCACGGACACGTCAGTCAGAAGTCCCGCAAACAGCAGGGTGCATCCGAATCCCAGAACGATCGGCCAAGCCGTCGGCGCCGGCAATTCGATCTCCGCGGGATTCCGTGGTCCGTGCCCCAGTTTGTCCGCAGTTAGCGGCGTTGACATCGCGCCTCCTCACCGCCCCAGAATGTAAACGACCGTGAACACCACAACCCAGACCCCATCCACAAAATGCCAATACATGGAAAGCACTTCCACGCGCGCGGATTGTTCCGAGCCAACGCGGCCAGCCAGGCCAAAGAGAAAAACGATACTTAGCATGATCAAGCCCACTGTGACGTGAAAGGCGTGCAAGCCGACAAGCGAATAATACGTGGTGCCAAACAGATTCGTTGAAATCGTCAAACCGTGTTCGTAAATCAGCCGGTGCCATTCCCGCCCGGTGCCAAAAAGGAATAAACCGCCGAGAACAATTGTCAGGAACCAAAAACCAAGAAAGCCGGCGCGGCCTCCGCGCACCAGAAATCTTTCCGCAAAGTGGATTGTGAGACTGCTCGACAGCAGGCAAATCGTGTAGAAGATCGGCGTCTCCAGCACTTCGCGGGGTGTCGGCCCACTCAGGCTTTTTCCCGCATAGTAAAGGTACGCCACCACAAAAATAGTGAAGATCGCCGATTCCGCGATGATCAGGCAGGCCATCCCGACCTTGCTCCGGTACGGGAGCTTCCAGGCCCCGGGGGTCTGCGCAATGGGTGTGGCGATCGCGCTCATCAATTCCTCCCGCTATTCATAGCGGCTGTCCGGATCTTCGGGATGTTTACGATCCCACAGCGGGCGCCGACTTTCGACCGTTGGAATCACCGCGAAGTTGTATGCCGGCGGGGGTGAACTAACTGACCATTCGAGCGTCCATGCATCCCAGGGATCGTTCCCCGCCCTGGGTCCTCTGAAATAAGAGAGGATAAGGTTCGCTACAAATACCAACGTTGCGATGCCTTGGATAAATGTGCCGATCGTAACGATCACATTCCAGATATCCCAGCCTCTGCCGGGCTCGTACGTGTAGATTCGCCGCGGCATGCCGAGCAAACCGGGAATGTGCATCGCGTCAAACGTCAGGTGAAATCCGATCACGAACAACCAGAAATGCAGCTTGCCTAGTTTTTCATCCAGCATTCTGCCGGTGACCTTGGGAAACCAGTAATAAAACCCGCCGAAAATGCAAAAGAGGATCGCCCCAACAATCACATAGTGGAAATGCGCGACGACAAAGTACGAGCCGTTAAGCTGCCAATTGAAAGGCGCCGCGCCCAGCATGATGCCGGTGAGGCCCGCGACAAGGAATTGGAACAAGAATGCGATGCAGAACAGCATCGGTGTCTTGAACTGGATCTTCCCGCCCCACATCGTGCCGAGCCAGTTGAAAATCTTGATGCCAGTCGGGACAGAGATCGCCATCGTTGTCAGCACGAAAAAGGTGTTGGCGGTGGAGGTCATACCGATGGTGAACATGTGATGGGCCCAGACGCTCATGCTGATGAACCCGATGCAGACGGTTGCCGCCACCATGATCGGGTAGCCGAAAATCGGTTTGCGCGAAAATACCGGGATGATCTCCGACGCAATCGCAAAAGCAGGAATCACCAGGATGTACACTTCCGGATGCCCGAAGATCCAGAAAAAATGCATCCACAGCGCCGCCGAGCCTCCCGCCTGCGTGTCGAAGAAATGCCCGCCCAAGTAGCGGTCCACGAGCAGCATGATCTGCGCCGCTGAGAGCGGGGTAATCGTAATCAGAACCAGGCCAGCCATTACCAGAGACAACCATGCCATCAACGGCATGCGGCCGAGCGTCATTCCCGGACACCGCATCGAGAGGACCGTGGCAATGATATTGGTGGCCGTCCCAATGCTGCCGAAGCCGGACACCAGCACCGCAACGGTCCAGTAGTCGGAACTGTGGCCAGGGGAAAAGGCGCGCGAAGTCAGGGGAGCATATGCCCACCATCCAACGTCGGGAGCATTTCCCGCACCATAGAGACCGCTTCCGCCCACGAAACTGAAGTAGAGAAGAATTCCAGAGAAGGCCGTCAGCCAGAAACTGAAAGCATTGAGGCGCGGAAACGCCATGTCCCGGGCGCCGACCATCAACGGCACCAGGTAGTTGGCAAAGCCGAAAACGATGGGCATGGCCACGAAGAAAATCATGGTCGTCCCATGCATCGTGAACATGCGGTTGAAGACCTGCGGAGGCACAAAGTCGCTGTGCGGACGCATCAGCTGGATGCGCATGATGGTCGCTTCGAGTCCCCCGATCACCAGAAAGAGCAGCGAATAGACGATATAAAGAATGCCCAGCCGCTTATGATCGACCGTGGTCACCCAGTCGTGCAACGTCTCCACCCACGGTCTCCCCGCGGCTTGCGCAGCTCTGATTGCCATTGCATCCGATGACATGGCAGTCCCCCCAAAATCTCCCATTACCGAAGCGTCTCCAGGTAGCGCACGAGTGCATCAAGATCGGCGTCGCTTAATTTCATCGCCGGCATCAGCGAACCGGGTTTGAACATCTCCGGATCTTGAATCCACATGCCAAGGTTCTCCGGCGTATTTTCGGCCGCGCCGGAGGCGATGGTTCTGCGGCTCATCATGTGAGTGAGGTCGGGACCAAAGCGGCCGGTCGCCGCCGTGCCGGCCACCGCATGGCAATTGATGCA
>Ga0210406_10008531_pt1 | contig 10244 bp, 10 predicted proteins | sample IncBWC30MmetaG_FD_155454 | JGI IMG/M metagenome (GOLD analysis project Ga0210406, IMG submission 155454) | Forest soil microbial communities from Barre Woods Harvard Forest LTER site, Petersham, Massachusetts, United States - Inc-BW-C-30-M | ecosystem: Environmental > Terrestrial > Soil >... | reverse complement strand
TGAGAATCGCCTCCTCGATGTTCGAGACGGCGCGAGCCATCATCGAGTCTTCACTGCCCCTCAACCTGACACGCCGGGAGCGACGCCTTGCGTTCGCTAAAAGGTTGTACGCCGGCGAGTTGCCCGACGCAGCGTTGCTCGCATTCGCCGAGTGGAATGGCTGACATTTAGAGAATCAGCCCAGCGATGTGAAAGAGTAGTTCGGCAACGCTAGGGTGTATCCAGGGCGATCGATCGACGACTGACGGACTAGACTTTAGATGCGTCCGACTCGGCAAAGGCTGCCGCGGTGAGCTCGATGTCGGCGCCTCATTCGTCCGCAGCTGATCAGGGATTTTGGCATCGCAGGGCGAGTGGTTTCTGGGTCCTGGACATCAAGCATTATTAGTACTACATTGTGCTACTAATGAAGTTGGGTGAATTCGAATACCTGCTGATCACCGCCGCTGCAAGGCTTGCGGACGGCGCCTATGGCGCGGCGATTCGCGAAGAAATCGAGGCGGCAACCGGACGAAAATGCTCCATCGGCGCGCTCTACACGACCCTGGATCGCCTAGAAGCCAAGGGCCTGCTCAAAACATGGATGGGCGACGCCACCCCGCAGCGTGGTGGCCGTGCCAAGCGCGTTGTTCGCGTGACGACGAAGGGCGCGCTGGCCGCGAAGGGCTTCTATGACGCGATCATGCGCGTCAGCCGCGGTACAAAGTGGGCGGTCGGACAAACGAAGGGGGCTATGTGAAAGCCACGGGCTGGGCAATGGTGCTGTTTGCCGCGCGATTGCTGGATGCTGACGAACGTGAGGCCGTACTGGGTGACTTGGAGGAAGTCGGCGAAACCTCGTGGCATGGGTTGATTGACATACTTGGCCTAGTCGCTCGTCGTCAAGCTGGTCATTGGAAAAAATGGCGGCCCTGGCTTTGCGCATTTGGGCTCGCGCTGCCCGGCTCTTTTGCCCTCATGGGGTTCTCTGTTTCTGTCAGCCGGTCCTATCTCGATCTCATCGGGCCTACGATTTTCAACGCCACGGGCATTCCCGTGGGTCACGGGTCCTTCTTGTTGTTGTGCAACCTCCTTCTGCTCGGCGGCTGGTCGTGGACCGGTGGTTTTGTGATCGGGTCCTTGTCGCGGCGAACCTTGTGGATGAGCGCCGCTTTGTCGTTCCTGCCGTGTTTGTTCTGCTTGGCGCGATTCCGCATTGATTCTCTTTCGAGACTTAGTTTGCTGTTGTTCTTGCCGCCCGCCATCCTCGGGGTGCAGCGAGGTTTGCGCATCGCCGAGATCAAATTGAGCGCGGCGATCGCACTCACGGTGGGGATCACTTTGCTGACCATTCCCACTTGGAACAGCAGCGGTCCGTGGATTCCCAATTGGGCGCTGAGCTGGCCAGCGTGGTATTTGCTGGCGACGGCGTTGAGGTCCGGCACGAGAGCCTGACATCGGAGGAGAACGTGGCGAACGAGCTCACCCTGTCCGTGAACAGCGTGAAGCAGGTCGTGTCCGCGCCGGCGGAAATGCCCCTGCTGTTCGCGTTGCGAAATCACTTGAAGTTGAAGGGTCCCCGGATGGGCTGTGGGATGGCACAGTGCGGGGCGTGTGCCGTACTGCTCAATGGAGAGGAAATCCGCTCCTGTGTCACGCCCGTCTCCTATGCTGTCGGCAAAGAGGTGACGACGATAGAAGGATTACCTGCGCGTTGGGCGACGGAGAAAGGCTTGAGCGCAGCAGATGCGGAGAAGGCGCTGCATCCGGTCCAGCAGGCTTGGATCGAAGAGCAGGTGCCACAGTGCGGCTATTGTCAGAGTGGGATGATGATTGCCGCTGTCGACTTGCTGGCCAGAATACCGAACCCAAGCATCGCGCAAATCAAGGACGCCTTCACCAACAAGCCGCCATCGCCGCACCTGTGCCGCTGCGGCACCTACAGCGCCATTGTTTCAGCGGTGCAACGCGCCGCCCGGGCAATGCAGGGATGAGCCAGGCGAACGGTGCGATTTCTGCAACGACTCTCACTCGACGTGGCGTCGTCAAGATGGGCGGAGCACTTTTTGTATCGTTCGCGCTCCCCGTCGGAGACTCGGCCTGTGCCGCAAAGGCGGCGGTCTGGCTGGATCCGACACAACTCGCGTCCTGGCTCGAGATCCGCAGCGACGACACCATCGTAATGCGCACCGGACGGACTGAGATCGGCACCGGAATGAGCGGCTACTATCCTCAAGCCGTCGCTGAAGAGTTGCGCGTCCGCCCGGAAATGGTTTCACTGATTATGGGCGATACGGACAAGACTCCGGATGGAGGTTATTCAGCCGGCTTCATTTTCGGAATGTCCAACGTTCGCAAAGTTGCCGCGTACACGTACCAAGCACTGCTGGGGCTGGCGGCGCGGCAACTCGGTGTTCCCGTCGAAAGCCTCACCGTCGTCGACGGCGTGGTTTTAGGGAGCGGCCGGAAGATTCGTTACGGGCAACTCGTTCAGGGGCAGCATTTCGACCTGAAGATTCCAGTGACGGGTACGCCCGCGAAGGCCGATCGAACCAAGTGGGTCGGAGTCACCTCGCTCGACGGCTATACTGTAACCGGCGACCCTCCGCTGAAGCCGCTGAGTCAGTGTAAGGTAATTGGCACGTCGCATCCCATTCCGGGCATTCCGGACAAAGTCACCGGCAAAACCCACTGGTCTTGCGATGTCACTGTGCCCAACATGCTACACGCCCGCATGATCCGTCCCACAACACTGGGCGCAACACTGATCTCGGTCGGCGAAATAGACAAGAGACAGTTTCCAAAAGCAGATATTGTCAATATGGGGAATCTGGTCGCGGTCGTCTCCCCGACCGAGTGGGAAGCCGTTAGCGCCGCAGCTGTCGTTGCCGCGGGAACAAAGTGGACCGACTGGGCCGGCCTCCCGGACAGCGAAAACGTCACCAGAACGCTGCGCGAATATAAATGGAGCACCCCTCCCGAGAGCCGCGGAAATGCGGCCGAAGTCGGCGCCGCGATGATGAAGGCGGCCAAAACAATTTCTGCGTCCTACGATCAACCGTACGTCAGGCACGCGCCGATCGGCCCCTTCGTGGCTGTCGCTGACGTACGCAGTGATGGCGGTGTGACTGTGTGGACGCATTCGGCGCAGTCGCAGGGACTCCGCGCGCGGCTCGCCTATATGCTCGGGGCTGCGCCGGAACAAGTTGTGGTTCGCTGGCTGGATCACTCCGGCCAATACGGACGCACTACTCTTGGCGGCGACGGTGCCGAAGCCGATGCGGTTATTCTCTCCAAGTTGACCGGCAAACCCGTGCGTGTGCAATGGACGCTTCAGGAGGATCTGGCCTGGTCGAGCGTCTCTCCGGCATGGGTAGCTGACATCCAGGCGGGGCTCGATGCACATGGCCGAATGATCGCGCTGCGCAGCTCGTTTTATTCACCCCATATGTTCGATCCGCGTCCTGTTGGCGCCCTGTTGGCCGGGATGCCCTGTAGCACGTCACCGCCTAGCGGCTGGATTGCGACCGAATGGCCGTACGACAGGATTCAGAACCGGCTCGAAGAAGCGTATGGGATGCCGAACCTCGGGGCCGACGCAAGTTCCAGTGGGCTGCGCGGCCACATCATGCGCACGCCAGGACAGCGTCAGCAGAATTTTGCGCTAGAGTCGATGGTCAACGAAGTCGCCGCGGCGGTAGGCGCCGATCCGATTCAGTTCCGCCTCGTGCACACGAGCGACCCGCGTCTGATCGACATCCTTGAGGCAACCTCCAGAGCGGCCAGCTGGGAGCCACGGGCCTCGCCTCACCCCAAGGCGCGCCGGACCGGCACCGCTCCACTGACAGGCCGCGGTGTTTGCATTATCGTTCGCCAGAATGCCTATTGGGCGGGCATTGCCGAGATCGAGGTCACCCCGACGACTGGAGTGATTCGCGTGATAAATTTCACCATCGGCGTCGACCCTGGCAAGATCATCAACCCACGCCAACTCGACCGTTGCATGAAGAGCGGCGTCGTCATGGGGCTCAGTGAGGCGCTGAAGGAAGAAGTCACCTTCGACAAGGGAGCCGTCACCAGTACGAATTGGAGCCGCTACAAAATCCTGACGATGGAGGAGGCGCCGCAAATCAAAGTCGTGCAAATCTCGCGGGACGACAAAGGATTTGGCGGCGGCTCCGAAGCCGCCAACGCCATCGGTCCGCCAGCCGTTGCTGCTGCATTCTTCGACGCAACCGGGGTCTACGCTCGCAGAATCCCGCTTACCCCTTCATATGTGATGACACTCCTCAAAGACTCGTGACGCGTGCTCGCGACCGAGACTCAAGATAATTGCGCGTCCGCGAAAGTCAGACAGCATCCCTTGGCTCCCGCAACAATTGTTTGCTGACTTTTCAATGGAATGACTCCAGCGCCCAGCGCGGATGCAGTGATTGCCAAAGCCTTGCGACTTTTTATTCTGCCCGGACAATGACTTAGACTAGAAATGAATGCCGCGAAGCGGACGCTCGCGTCGATCAGGCGTTTGAGGATTGAGGCGGCGAACACTCACCACCGATGAACGAAACCAGCTGACGCAGGTCCCTCAACACCGCGTCGGGGTCAGAACGAAACTGTGCCTGTACGATCGAACCATCGACCACTAACGCGAGCGCGCGCGCCAGGCTCTCGCGGCGCCGACCGGGCGGCAGCAGCGCCGCAATCGCCTTCTGCATATCGGTCTTGTGGCGGCGGGTGATCTCGCTGACCTGGGGCAGTGCCGGAGCGATCTCGCTCACGCCGTTGATGAAGGCGCAGCCGCGATACCCCGGGGCACGGAACCATTCAGCCATGGTCGGCACCAGTGCCGACAGTGTTCCCCCATGCCGCTGCAGCGCAGTAGTGAACCACGTCATCCAGCGTTCGTGACGGTATTCGAGATACGCGACGATCAGAACGTTCTTGCTACTGAAGTGCCGATAGAACGTCACCTTCGTTACCCCAGCCTGCTCGATGACACTGTCTATCCCGGTGCTACGGATGCCGTCGCTGTAGAAAAGATCGTGCGCGGTGAGGAGGATACGCTCGCGCGCGGGCTTTGCTCGTATGTCTGCCTTGGCGGTTCCGAGGAATTGCACCACATCATTGTAGACACATCTGTCTACGTTTGCTAGATTCCATGTAGACAACACTGTCTACATGAGTCCACATACGCATCATAAGGAGACCGCCATGGTGACCCGCCCGCCCGTACCGCCGTTTACTGTCGAGACTGCCACGCAGAAGGTGCGCCTGGCGGAAGATGCCTGGAACAGCCGCGACCCGGATCGGGTGGTGCAGGTCTACACGGAAGACACGCAGTGGCGGAATCGGGCCGAGTTCCCTGTAGGTCGCGAGCAGGCGCGCGCATTCCTGCAGCGCAAATGGGCGCGCGAGCTGGATTATCGGCTCATCAAGGAGCTATGGACCTGCGCTGACAACCGCATTTCCGTGCGCTTCGCTTACGAATGGCATGATGACTTGGGTCACTGGTTCCGCAGCTATGGCAACGAGAATTGGGAGTTCAACGCGGAGGGCCTGATGCAGCGCCGCTTCGCGAGCATCAACGACCTGCCCATCGCAGAGCATGACCGCAAGTTCCACTGGCCGCTGGGGCGGCGCCCTGATGACCATTCGGGACTCAGCGAACTCGGCCTGTAAAACCCGTGACGGGGCGGCATAGAGGTTACCTATCACGGCAATTGAAAAGTGCGATTGCCACGCCGGCAACGCCATGATCATCATGCCGGCGCGCGTCCGACAGCGCGCACCACGGCGCGCTCGACATGAGCGCTCAGCAGCAGAGGCTCGAACAGTAAAGGCTTCGAAGAGGGTAAATCGTGGATCGCGCGCGGAAACAGGTAGCTGACCTAGTTGAATCGGTTGGCGCACGTGGAAATGGATTGGAGCTATAGATCAAAAGAGGTATGTGATGGATGGCATTGGTGACGAGTCGATTGGCGTTCGCGAATATGACTTCACGAAGTATCGGGCGGAGGAGTTGATCGCGTCTTCCGAGGGTTTGGGCTGGTCGGGGCTTTCAGCGGCGCTTTGCGCCCATGGCCGCGGAGTTACCGAGTACCAAGGTGCCGAGTCCGGGGCGGAGATTTGCGTCGCGATCAGCCCGAGCAATTCCCTCGTGACCCGTTTGACCGATGGCGTCGTAGACCGCAGGATCGCTGAGCGGGGAACGATTTGGTTGTCACCGCCGGGTCCGAAAGAGGTCCGCTTCGATATCTCCGCGCCGGTGCCGGCGGTGTTGCATATGTATCTCCCGGCGCGACACTTCTCGGCGGAGAGCTTGGGAATCGATGCTGGCTATGCAGCACCTGGATCCCTGCGCTATCAGCGCAGTTTCCAGGACCCTCTGGTTGCCGAGATCGGGTTCGCGATTGTTTCTGAGATGCGGACCCAGACCGCGGGTGGCAGGGTGCTGGCCGAAACGCTGGCGGTGAGCCTGGCAGCGAGGTTGGTGCATGCTCATTGCGGTCTCTCCCCCGACAAAGATCTCGAGCAGTTCTCTCACCATGGACTCGACCGACGCAGACTGACCCGGGTGAGGGAATACATCGACGCAAATCTGGAAGGGGGGGATCTCACGATCGCCCGGCTCGCGAAGGTTGCCTCCTTGAGCCAGTTCCACTTTGCGCGAGCGTTCAAAGCCGCCGTGGGTAAGCCGCCTCATCAGTACGTGAACGGGCACCGTCTTGAGCGCGCGAAGGTGCTTTTGAGACGAGGAGATCAGCCCTTGATCGACATAGCCGTTGCGCTAAACTTTTCGTCTCAAGCAAACTTCACACGAGCTTTTCGTCAAGGCACCGGCATGACACCGGGCCAATATAGGCGCGGTTTCAATCGACACTGAGAGCCGTCCGGAAGGACGGATCATCGCTCGCCCCAACGAGACGCACCCGTCAGACGCAAAACCGGACTATCACGTGAGCAGGACAGGTCAACATCGTGAATGTCCGCAAGCGAGGAATGGGTTGCGGCATTCTTGGACAAAACGCGGGTCTTGACTCGTCGATATATTGACACTGACGCAAAAATGGGCACGGTGTTCAACGACCAGCACGCACTGCTTCCTCGCTGCGGCAAGATCGTTGAATCGCTACCAGCCGCCCACTTTCGGGCGGCGCTGCGAATAGAGAGGTTAGTGATGAATGACGCGCACGACTACCCGCTGGGCTATTCCGATCGCGAGGCTCGGCGTCTCGCTCAACAGGGAAAACAGGTAACTAACATGCCAACGGCGTCAGCACCGATGCGGATCGGATACTGCCTCTCGCTGACCGGGCCGCTGGCGAACAACAGCCGCTCAGCGCGACTTGCCCACAATATATGGCTGGAGGATATCAACCGCCAGGGCGGGCTGCTCGGCCGGCCGGTTGAACTCGTCTGTTATGACGATCATGCGAATGCTTCACTCGTTCCCGGCATCTACAAGCGGCTGATGGATGAGGACAAGGTCGATCTGGTCATCGGTGGTTACGGTACCAACACCATTTTGCCGGCCATGTCGCTAATTGTGGAGCGGCAACGCTTTTTTGTCGGACTGATGGGACTCGGCGTCAACAACACGCTTGCCTATCCGAATTACTTCGCCATGATTCCAACAGGTCCTGATCCCAATACTGCCCTCACTGAGGGGTTCTTTGCGCTCGCCGCAACTCAGAAGCCTCGACCTTCCATGGTGGCACTCGTGTCGGCGGACGCCGAATTTTCGCGCAATCCTGTTCTTGGCGCGAAGGACAATGCGAAGAAGTACGGCTTTACAATTGTTCACGAGGCCACCTATCCGCTCGCGACTGAGAATTTTACGCCCGTGATCGACGCCGTTGCCAAAAGCAATTGCGATCTCCTATTTCTCTGCTCCTACCTCGCCGATTCGATCGGGCTGGTGCGCGCGGTCCGTGCTCACTCATTCCGTCCGAAGATGGTGGGCGGCGGGATGATCGGCCCGCAGAACACAGCGGTGAAAACCAATCTCGGCCCACTGCTGAACGGCTTTGTGAACTACGAATACTGGCAGCCGGATCCAAAGATGATGTTCCCCGGCATTCAACAATTTCTGAAGACCTATCAGGCGCGCGCCGGCGAAGCTGGCGTCGATCTCTTAGGGCACTACATGGCGCCGCTCGCCTACGCCCAGATGCAGGTGGTGGCTCAGGCTGTCAAAGCGACCCGAGGATTAGACGACGCCCGCCTCTCGAGTTACGCACGAGATACGACCTTCGACACCGTCATGGGTACGGTCAAGTTCGGCGCAAACGGCGAATGGGCGGAGCCACGCATCTTGCAGGTTCAATTCCAAGGAATATCCGGCCCCGCAGTCGCCCAATTCCAAAATGGGTCGCGGCAAATCATAGTATCCCCGCCCGAATTGACATCTGGAGAGCTTCGTTTTCCGTATGCGGATGCGCTGTGTTCCCACACCTCCGATTTTGACATCTCCGGTCTCCCGCCAGATCCTCACAACTCTTCAGGAGTCCGCGCGTGATTCCCGCTCAAGATGTGCTTCTGCTGGTTGCACGCACTCTGATCAACAGGTCAACAGTGTTGAAGGTTGCCGTGACCGTTTCAGCCGCGTGCTTTTTGGTCGTTCTGCCACACCGCGCAATGGCGGACCATAAACTCTTGAGCGGCGAGTCAGATACACACGAGATCGAGCGCGGGCGCTATCTGGTCAAGATCAGCGGTTGCAATGACTGTCACACCGCGGGCTATGCGGCGGCCGGCAGTAAGATCCCGGAATCCCAATGGTTGCTGGGTGACACGTTGGGCTGGCGTGGGCCATGGGGCACATCGTATCCCAGCAACTTACGGCTGTTCATGAACTCCCTTACACAAGATCAGTGGGTGCAGTTCTCGAAGAGCTTCCAGCCGCATCCGCCGATGCCGTGGTGGCTGCTGCACGACATGAACCGCCCGGACCGCAAGGCGCTGTATGCCTACGTGCGCTGGCTCGGACCCGCTGGCGGACCTGCGCCGAGTTTTATGCCGCCAGACCAAGAGCCCGTCGGCGCAGTGGTGCAGTTTCCGGCACCGCCCAAGAAGTAGCGATCATCCAAAACATCGGGCAAGAAGAACCTCGGTGACCAATCCCATGCCATCGGTTTTTTTTGGCCACGGCAACCCGATGAATGCCGTGCAGCAAAACGCATTTACAGACGGCTGGCGCCGCATGGCTGCCTCGATCTTGAAACCCCGGGCAATACTTGCCGTTTCCGCCCATTGGTATTTGCCGGCCACCGCCGTCACAATTTCCCGCGCTCCCAAGACGATCCACGATTTCGGCCGCTTTCCGGCGGAACTATTCCGTGTGCAATATCCGGCACCGGGCGATGAATGGCTGGCCCGGCGGGTTCGAAGCTTACTGCACCCTTGCAAAGTAGATTTCGACGAAGATTGGGGCCTCGATCACGGTACTTGGTCGGTATTGCAGCATGCCTACCCCGACGCCGACGTACCGGTGGTGCAGCTCAGCATCAACGAAGCACGCCCGTCGTCGTTTCATTTTCAGTTGGGCCAACAATTGGCGCCGCTGAGAGGTGAGGGCGTCCTGGTGGTTGGCAGCGGCAATATCGTTCACAACCTTGAGTCCTATGGCTGGGGGAGGCATGTACCCGACCCGTACGATTGGGCCGAACGCTTTGAAAATATCGCCAAACAGTCAATGCTGTCGGGGGACTTCAGGCCGCTCATCAACTACGAAGGTCTCGGCCACGATGCGCAGTTGGCCATCCCGACACCGGAGCATTTTCTGCCGCTCCTATACGTGCTCGGCACGCAACAGCCCGGTGAAAAATTATCTTTCCCAGTCTCGGGCTTTGATGGCGGCTCGATCTCCATGCTGTGTGTTCAAGTGGGCTAATACGCAGCGGATAACGATTTTGGCATCGTTCTTTAAGGACAAAACGCCTGAACGATCCTTTTGCAATCATTGACTCTGGGAGAAAGCACCCGCTCCGCCGGCGGCGAACCGTGACAACGGCACGCGAAAGGTGCAAACGTCATTCGCGGACGATCGCCAGCGCACCCACAATTCACCGCGGAAGTGATAGCCGGGCGCGCAATCGCGGCGCCGCGAAGTCGAGAAACGCCCGCACCTTGAGGGGTACGCGCCTTTGATTGTCATGCACGAGACTGATCGGCAGGGAGTTTGGCTCGAAGCGCTTCAGCACCGCAACCAACGTTCCCACCTTGATCGCGTGTTCAACTTGGTACGACAAAACGAGAGTGACCCC
>Ga0210406_10008528_pt1 | contig 10246 bp, 6 predicted proteins | sample IncBWC30MmetaG_FD_155454 | JGI IMG/M metagenome (GOLD analysis project Ga0210406, IMG submission 155454) | Forest soil microbial communities from Barre Woods Harvard Forest LTER site, Petersham, Massachusetts, United States - Inc-BW-C-30-M | ecosystem: Environmental > Terrestrial > Soil >... | reverse complement strand
TCGTGGGCGGCGTTTTGGTTTTCCTAACGGGATGGCTGATCGGCAGCGCGTAGCAGGAGAGTTAGGGGAGATCGGGAATGAGGCGGAACCGCCGATTGCGAGCAGAGCGATAAACAGAGAAATCCCCGCGGTCAAGAGTGAAGATAGTGTCGATGGATTCGCGATCAGCCAGATGAACAAGCGAGGCATCGGCGAGCTGCGGCTTCATGGATTCATATTTCTTCAAGAGATCGCCGATGGGCCTGGCCTCCAAACTCGATAACGGGAGCATGGCGGGAACGCCTTCGCTGACTCGCCGGAGCAGCAATGACACAACTCCTGGATACGCGCGGAGAAGCCAAGCAGCTTCGGTTATGACGGGCCAACAAGAAAAAGGTGATCCTGACAGGCTTTCGAGCGTGCGGACGCAGAGGCGATGACGTTCATCGCGCTCCGACAGGATGGCGACGAGAGGGCCGGCGTCCACGAGCACGCGATTCACTTCGATTCGCCGAAGCCTTTGAAGTATTTCATGTTTGTGCTGAGGTCCTTCGGCGCTCCCTTTGCACAACCAATCAAGCCCGCAGCCTTGAAGACATCGTAGGCAGAAACACCTTTCAGTTTTTTCTGCAAGTGGTGCTCCAGCGCTTCGCGAATGACCTCGGATTCGGATTGGCCCCGCAATTGGGCGCAAACCCGAAGCCGCTGGCTAAGACTGCTTGGAACGCGCACTGTGAATCGTCGGGTTGGCATTATCCGCCCTCTACTGTCTGACATTTCAGCAAAAACGTCAGACACCAACAAGTGCGAGACTCGGGACGGCGGGCGAAAAAACGGCGGGTGGGGTAACCGCAGACTTCACAAGCGCCAAAATTTCAAAGATTGCCGGTGACGTTAGAAGCAGTTTAGTCGGAGTGGGCAGGAACTGGTGCGGGGGTGTGGGAGCGCGCTCCCTGGATCCAGGACTGCAGCCGATCCATGTAGATGTAGACGACCGGGGTAGTAAAGAGCGTGAGCATCTGGCTGAGAATGAGGCCGCCGACGATGGTGATGCCCAGCGGGCGGCGCAGTTCGGAGCCGACGCCCGCTCCGAGCGCAAGGGGCATGGCGCCCAGAAGCGCAGCCATGGTGGTCATTAAAATCGGACGGAAACGCAACAAACAGGCCTTGTAGATCGCTTCCACGGGCGACAATCCTTCTTCTCTTTCCACTTGAACGGCAAAATCAATCATCAGGATGGCATTTTTCTTGACGATGCCGATCAGCAGGATGATGCCGATCAGCGCGATGATGTTCAGGTCCGACTTGATGAATTGAATCGCGAGAAGCGCGCCGATGCCGGCAGAAGGAAGCGTGGAAAGAATGGTGATGGGATGAATGAAACTCTCATAGAGGATGCCGAGAACGATGTAAACGGCGGCAAGAGCGGTGATGATCAGAACCGGCTGATTGGAGAGCGAATCCTGATAGGCCTGGGCGGTGCCCTGGAACGTGGCATGAACGGTCGCGGGAATACCGAGTTCGTGCTGGGCAGCCTGAATATGCAGAACCGCAGGACCAAGCGAAGCGCCGGGCGCGAGATTGAAGGAAAGGGTGATGGCCGGAAAGATGCCCTGGTGGTTGACGGAAAGGGCGGTGTTGGAATGCTCGTAGTGGGCGAAGGCGCTGAGCGGGACGAGCTTTCCGGACTTCGAAGGAACGTAAACCGACTTGAGGGCGTCCGGACCGGGTTGGAATTCCGGCGCGACTTCCAGCACGACGTGATACTGGTTGAGGCCTTTGTAGATGTTGGAGACCTGCCGCTGGCCGAAGGCGTCGCTGAGGGTGTTGTCAATGTCCAACACGTCGACCCCGAGACGGCCGGCGGTGTCGCGATCGATGACAATGGCGCTTTCGAGCCCGTGCATCTGCTGGTCGGAATTGACGTCGCGCAGCTCGGGAATCTTAGCCAGGCGCTGCTGAAGAATAGGAGCCCAGTGAGTGAGATCGTTGAGATTGTCGGCCTGGAGCGTGTATTGATATTGCGCGGCGCTGCCGCGGCCGCCGACGCTGAGGTCTTGAACGGATTGCAAGTACAGGGCGGCGCCGGGAATCCCAGCAGTCTTGGAGCGGATACGCGCGATGACCTGGTCGGCGCTCAACTTCCGCTCGCCGAGCGGTTTGAGCTGGGAGAACAGGCGGGCGGTGCTGCCGCCACTCCCGCCGCCAGTGAAGGAAATTACGGAGTCAACGGCAGGGTCTTGCGAGACAATGTCGGTAAAAATGCGCATCTTTTTCGACATAGCGGCAAAGGAGAGATCCTGATCGCCTAGGATGCTGCCATTGATGCGGCCGGTGTCCTGCTGTGGGAAGAAGCCTTTGGGCGTCTGGATGAAGAGATAGACGTTCAAGCAAACCGTGCCGATGGTGACCAGCAAGATCAGGAACTGGTGGCGAAGAACCCAGCGCAAAGAGAATTCGTACGTCCGGAGAAGACGGTTAAAGGCGTTTTCAGAAAAACGGTAGACCCTGTTGTGTTTGCCGGATTCATGGCGGAGGAAGCGCGCGCACATCATAGGGGTGGTAGTGAGAGAAACGAAAAGAGAAACAGCGATAGCCACGCTGAGAACGACAGCAAACTCACGGAAAAGACGGCCAACGACGCCGCCCATCATTAAGATAGGGATAAAGACGGCGACGAGCGAAGTGCTCATCGAGAGAACGGTAAAACCGATTTCGCTGGCGCCCTTCATGGCGGCATCGAAGGGCTTCATGCCTCCTTCGATGTGACGGGAGATGTTCTCGATGACCACGATGGCGTCGTCAACCACGAAACCCGTACAGATGGTCAGGGCCATGAGAGAGAGATTGTCCAGGCTGTAGTGGCAGAGATACATCACGCCGAAAGTGCCGATGAGGGAAAGCGGGACGGCCACGCTGGGGATGATGGTGGCCCAGACATTCCGGAGAAATGCAAAAACCACGAAGATCACAAGGATGATGGAAATGATGAGCGCGACTTCCACGTCGTGGACGGAAGCGCGAATGGTGGTGGTCCGGTCTACAGCAACGCTCAGTTGCAGGGAGGGCGAAATGGAAGCGCGGAGCTGCGGAAGGAGGTTGGTGATGCGGTCCACCGTCTCGATCATGTTGGCGCCGGGTTGCCGAAAGATGGCGAGCAGCACGGATGGCTTCCCGCGCGAAAGCCCCAAATTGCGGGAATCTTCGACGGAATCGACCACCTCGGCGATGTCGCGCAAGCGCACCGGAGCGCCCACGTGTCCCGCGACGATCAGAGGCTGATATTCGTAGGCCTTGAAAAGCTGGTCGGTGTCGGAGACGGCCCACGTTTGCTTGGGATCGGTGAGGGCGCCCTTGGCGAGGTTGGCGTTGGCGGCCTGGAGCGATTTGCGAATCGTTTCCAAACTTATTCCGTACGTGTTGAGCTGATTAGGGTTCACTTCGACGCGAACGGCTGGACGGGAGCTGCCCCAGGTAAATACCTGGCCAACGCCTTCGACCTGCGCGAGCTTCTGGGCAAGGATCGAATCCGCTGCGTCGTAGATTTGCGAAGGCGGAATGTTATCGGAGGTCAGGGCCAGCAGCATGATAGGAGCATCGGCAGGATTGACCTTGCGATAGGTGGGCTGGCCGGGAAGATCGGCGGGCAACTGGCTGCGAGCGGCGTTGATGGCGGCTTGAACGTCGCGCGCAGCGGCGTTGATATCGCGGTTAAGATCGAACTGGAGCGTAATGCCGGTCGAACCAAGACCGCTCGAGGAGGTCATCTGGGTGACGCCGGCGATGCGGCCGAACTGGCGTTCTAGGGGCGTGGCGACGGCGGAAGCCATGGTCTCCGGGCTTGCGCCTGGGAGCCCGGCGCCGACGGAGATGGTTGGAAAATCGACTTGCGGGAGCGGCGCAACCGGTAAAAATCGGAAGGCCACGACACCGGAAAGGAGAATGGCGAAAGTGATCAGCGACGTGGCCACGGGCCGTCGGATGAAGGGCGCCGAAAAGTTGGAAGAGAAATTCACTGGTCAATCTCCAGGAGCGGATCCGTGCGCGGGCTCCTCAATGGGGTTGCCGACGTGGAACGAGAAGCGGTGCGCCAGCCAATCAAAAGCGAGATAAACCACCGGCGTGGTGTAGAGCGTAAGCAACTGGCTGAGGATTAGACCGCCGACGATGGTGATGCCCAGCGGGCGGCGCAATTCAGAACCGACGCCCGTGCCCAGCGCGAGCGGCAAACCGCCGAGGAGCGCCGCCATGGTAGTCATCATGATGGGCCGAAAGCGCAGGAGGCAAGCTTCATAGATGGCATCGAGCGGCGCCTTTCCTTCCTTGCGTTCAGCCTCCAGTGCGAAGTCGATCATCATGATGGCGTTTTTCTTGACGATGCCGATGAGCAGGATCATTCCGATGAGGGCGATGACGCTGAAATCCGTGCGGCAGATCAGGAGAGCAAGTATGGCGCCGACACCGGCGGACGGGAGCGTCGAAATAATCGTGATGGGGTGAATGTAGCTTTCGTACAAAATGCCAAGAACGATGTAAACCGTGATCACCGCCGCGAGGATGAGGATCGGCTCATTCGCGAGCGAATTGAGGAAGGCCGCGGCGGTGCCCTGAAACGTAGCCTGGATGCTCGGGGGCATGTTCAGATCCTGCTTGACGCCGTTGATGGCGTTAACTGCGTCGCCGAGCGCGGCATTGGGAGCAAGGTTGAACGAGAGCGTAACCACGGGAAACTGACCCTGATGGTTCAGCGCCAGAGCGGCGGCCCCGGGCTCGAAACGCGTGAACGCGCTGAGGGGCACCTGCGTGCCGTTGGAGGACTTTACGTAAATGTATTTCAGCGAATCGGGGTCCTGCTGGAACTGCGGATCCACTTCGATGACCACGTGATATTGATTCAATTGAGTGAAGATGGTGGAGACCAGGCGCTGGCCGAAAGCGTCGTAGAGAGTGTTGTCGATATCGGCGGGAAGAATGCCGAGGCGCGAAGCGGAGTCGCGGTCGATGGTGAGTGCGGCGACAAGGCCCTGGTTCAACTGGTCGCTGGCGACATCGCGAAGGTCGGGCAGTGCTTTCAATTTCTCAACGAAGCGCCCCGTCCAGTAAGCGAGTTCCTTGGGATCAACATCTTCCAGGCTGTACTGAAATTGGGTGCGGCTCACACGGTCTTCGACGGTCAGATCCTGAACGGGTTGGAGGAAGAGCGAAACTCCATCGATTTTTGCAAGTTCGGGCTGGAGACGGCGGATGACATCCGAAGCGCTGATATTGCGCTGGGCGAGCGGCTTCAGATTGATCTGGATGCGGCCGCTGTTGAGCGTGGTGTTCGTGCCGTCGATGCCGATGAAAGAAGAAAGGCTCTCGACCGCCGAGTCCTTTAGGATGACGCCGGCCAAATCCCGCTGGCGCTGGGCCATGGCCGCGAAAGAAATGTCTTGTGCACCCTCGGAAACGCCCAGAATGACGCCCGTGTCCTGCACCGGGAAAAATCCTTTGGGAACGTAGATATAGAGAAGGATGGTGCCGACAAGAGTGGCGACGGTAACGAGGAGGGTGACGGTGCGAAAACGCAGGACAAACTGCAAGGTGCGTCCGTAGAAAGCGATGACGGAGTTAAAAGCATTTTCGGACTTGCGATAGAACCAGCCCTCCTCTTGCTTTTTGTGTTGTCGAAGAAGCTTGGCGCACATCATGGGAGTGAGGGTGAGGGAGACAAAGGCGGAAACGAGGATGGTGACGGCCAGAGTGACGGCAAATTCACGGAAGAGCCGGCCGACGATATCACCCATAAAGAGAAGAGGAATGAGCACGGCAATGAGCGAGACGGTAAGCGAAACGATGGTGAAGCCGATTTGTTCGGAACCCTTCAGCGCGGCTTGCAAAGGCGCTTCGCCCTCTTCGATGTAGCGGCTGATATTCTCGATCATGACGATGGCGTCGTCGACGACGAAGCCGGTGGAAATGGTGAGGGCCATGAGAGAAAGATTGTTCAGGCTGTAGCCGAGAAGATACATCACCGCGAAGGTGCCGATCAAAGAAAGCGGAACGGCAACGCTGGGAATAATGGTGGCGCGAAGGCTGCGGAGAAAAAGAAAAATGACCATCACGACGAGCGCCACGGTGAGCACCAGGGTGAATTGCACGTCGCTGACGGAGGCGCGAATGGTGGTGGTGCGATCCGTGAGAATCTCCACCTGAACCGAGGCGGGGAGCGCGGCTTTAAGCTGGGGCAGAAGGTTTTTCACGCGGTCGACAACGGCAATGATGTTCGCGCCGGGCTGGCGTTGAATATTCAGAATGACGGCGGGATTCAGATTGGCCCAGGCGGCTTGCTTGGCGTTCTCCACTCCGTCGATAACGTTGGCAACGTCAGTGAGGCGCACCGGCGCGCCATTGTGATAGGCGATGATAAGCGGACGATAACTGTCGCTGGAGATGAGCTGATCGTTCGCGCCGATGGTGTAAGCCTGATGCAGGCCGTCGAAAGTGCCCTTGGCCTGATCGACATTGGCCTGGCCGAGAGCGGTACGCAAATCCTCGAGACTGAGCCCATAGGAAGCGAGGGCCGTGGGATTCGCCTGAATACGAACGGCGGGGCGCTGGCCGCCGCTGATGCTGACGAGTCCGACGCCGGAAAGCTGAGAAATTTTTTGGGCGAGAGTCGTGTCGGCGAGGTCCTCGACTTTGGAGAGCGGGAGAGATGTTGAAGTGAGCGCGAGCGTCATGATGGGCGCGTCGGCGGGATTAACCTTGCTGTAGATCGGCGGATTGGGAAGCCCTTGCGGGAGGAGATTGGAAGCGCCGTTGATAGCGGCCTGAACTCCTTGCTCCGCGACGTCAATGCTCAAGTCCAGACCAAATTGGAGAGTGATAAGGGAGCTACCGAAGGAACTCGTGGACGTCATCTGGTTCAGGCCGGGAATCTGGCCGAACTGGCGCTCGAGGGGTGCGGTGACCGAGGAGGCCATGACGTCCGGGCTGGCGCCGGGATAAAAGGTTTGTACTTGAATTGTGGGGTAGTCGACCTGCGGCAAGGCGGAGATGGGCAATTGCCGGAAGGCGACCCAGCCTACAAGGAGGACGCCAACCATCAAGAGGGTGGTGGCGACCGGCCGCAGAATGAACGGCCGTGAGGGATTCATCGCGGGGAGCCTCCGGCACGGCTCTTCGATGGGCTTCCGGGTTGTGGGGCACCTTGACCGGCGGACGGAGGGGCGGAGCTGCGACCTGCGGCATTCGCGCCGGTCGAGGGGCTGGGATTAATTTTGGTGCCATCCTGCAGTTTGTCCAGGCCGTCAATAACCACGCGGTCTCCGGAATTCAAGCCGGAGCTCAAGCCGACACTGTCACCAGTGGTCTGTGCGATGGTCACAATTCTAATCTTCGCGGTGTTGTCGGTATCGGCGGCATAAACGTAAGTTCCCTGGGGACCGCGCTGAATGGCCGCGGCGGGAACGATGGTGAGGTTGTGCTTGGTGTCGACGAGAAGGTGGACATTGACAAATTGATTGGGGAAGAGAGCGTTGTCCGCATTCGTAAACACGGATTTGAGCTTGTACGTACCGGTGGTTATGTCGATCTGATTGTCGATGGTCTCGAGCTTCCCGCTGGCGATTTTGGCGGTGTCGTCGCGGTCGTAGGCATCGACGGCAAGTTGGACGCCAGAATGGAGCTTGGCGTTTACCTGAGGAAGCTGATCTTGCGGAAGACTGAAAATTACCGCGATCGGCTGTAGCTGGGTGATGACAAGAAGTCCGTTGGTGTCTGAGGCATGCACGATGTTGCCGGCATCCACGAGGCGGAGACCGATACGGCCGCTGATCGGCGCAGTGATGCGGGAATAGGTGAGCTGGAGTTTGGCGTTGTCAATCTGGCTTTGATCCGAGGTAATAGCCCCATCAACCTGGCCAACCAATGCGCCCTGAGTATCGAGCTGCTGCTGGGGGATGACGCCCTCTTTGAAAAGAAGCTTGAACCGTTCAAAATTGACTTCCGCGTCTTTGCGCTGGGCCTGGTCTTTAGCGAGTTGCCCCAGGGCCTGCTCGAGCTGGACCTGGAAGGGACGCGGATCGATCTGCGCGAGAAGATCTCCTTGGTGAACGAACTGGCCCTCCTTGAAGGCAACGCTGACCAATTGGCCGTCAACGCGGCTGCGGACAGTAACGGTGTTGAAGGCAGTGACAGTGCCGAGGCCATTGAAATAAACGGGCAGGTCGCCACGCTGTGCCGTGGAAACCACGACCGGGACAACAAACCCACCTGCGCCGGAACCTCCCTTGCCCTTGGCGGCTGCTCCGGGCGCGGTGGCGGCTTGGCTAGCGTTCCGTGAGTTGACGTAATACCAGACACCAAAGGCGATAACGCCAAGAACGAGGACCCAAAGCCACCAACGGCGCTTGGAAGGCGCTGCGGTCGTCGCTCCGTGGGCGCGGGGCTCGGGAAGGTCTATGGAGTTGAGTTGGCCCATTCGTTCGCTCCTGTCATGTACTACGGTTTATGCGAGCGAGTCTGTCCAAGACAGGACAGTCGCAAGTCGACACCAGGGGCTGCTCCGGATGGTGCGGAGAACCTGCCGGAAACTATATCCTACGCCTACATAAGACGGTTTTTGGGAGAGAAAGGTTACTCTTGGCCCCGGTAGCCGCCAACCCAGGATGGGGCAGGCTGGGAGGTAGGTAACGTGGAGGGGGGAGGCTATTCCTCGGAACCATCGAAATTGCTGGATGCAGATAGGGCTGGGAGAACGTAAACTATCGCGGCATCCCTGTGGGATTCGGACGCCTAAACAACTTGGCCAAATGGCAAAGGGAGACAAGAGACATGATCAAAGGTCTGGTGCTGGGAATCTTGGTGGGAGTCCTGTTGATAGTGGTGAGCGTATTTTTTTACTTCTCGTCGGGGCGCGCACCAGTGGCCACGTCGGCGCCGCCCATGCCCTTTGAGAAGAAGCTTGCACAAATGGGACTACATGCGTACCTGAATAAGTTGCCGCACCCCGAACCGCAAGTGCCAGCGGATGAAGCCAACCTGACTACCGGGGCCAAGATTTACAAGGAGCATTGCGCCGTGTGCCACGGCCTCCCGAACGAACCGAAGACGGCGGCCGCGCAGGGAATGTATCCCGAGCCGCCGCAGCTCTTTCATGGCGCCGGCGTGACGGACGACGACGCGTGGGAGTCTTACTGGAAAGTAGAAAACGGGATTCGCATGACGGGGATGCCGGGATTCAAGGGCCCACTGACGGAAAAGCAGATCTGGCAGGTGACTGTGCTGGTGAAGAATGCGGACAAGATCACGGACTCTGTGAAAAAAGAGCTGGCCGCAGGGGCGAGTACACCGATGGAAATGGCGATGCCAGCGAGCAGCCCCGCGCCAGCGAAAAAGAAATAAATAGAATTTGCCTGACTAGGCGGCCGATTTAGAGCGTTCCCCGGGACGACGCAACTCAGGAAAACACCAGGCCCACAATCCAGTCAGGACGAGTGTGCCCAGACCGCCCAAAACTACGGCCCGCACCGCGCCGAACCACTCGGCCGTAAGACCAGATTCAAACTGGCCGAGTTCGTTGGAAGCGCTAATAAAAATCACGTCCACGGCGTTCACGTGTCCGCAGAAAATCTCTGAATTTAGTGACAGGCGCCGCTGCCGGAATCGGTGAAGCTCTTCCCTTCTTCCGGAATGAATTGCCAGTCATAGGCGTTGGGCTTGAGGGTGAGTTTCAAAACGCCAAAGGCGGTGGCATCGCGCAATTCGCTGTTGGGCTTGGGTTCGCCGAAGGGACGATGATTCTTGCCGCCAGTGCCGACGACAAATTCGCGGATGCCACGCTTGGGATCGCCAGCGCCATCCGGAGTTTGAGGAGCGAAGCGCTCGTAATCGTGGTCGTGGCCGCCGATCACGACATCGGCGTTGGCATCGTAGAGGGCCTGGAAGAGCGGCTTGACGGTGAGGTCGTTTCCGTGGGCGCCGCCGGAACTAAAGAGCGGTTTGTGCCAGTAGGCGAGGGTGCAGGCGGCAGGATGCGCGGCAAGATCGACGCGAAGCCACTTTTCCTGCGGTGAACCCGCCTCGCAGCCGCCGACGTCCTGGCACTCGCTGTTGAGCACGATAATGTGCCACGTTCCAAGTTCGTAGCTGTAGTAGCCGGTCTTCGGATCACCGGCAGTGGCGCCAAAATAATCGAAGTAGGGGGTGGCTCCTGCGGCATGAAACTCGTGATTGCCCGGGGCCGGCCGGGTACGCGATTTTACGCGGCCCCACGTCTTATCGT
>Ga0210406_10008527_pt1 | contig 10247 bp, 10 predicted proteins | sample IncBWC30MmetaG_FD_155454 | JGI IMG/M metagenome (GOLD analysis project Ga0210406, IMG submission 155454) | Forest soil microbial communities from Barre Woods Harvard Forest LTER site, Petersham, Massachusetts, United States - Inc-BW-C-30-M | ecosystem: Environmental > Terrestrial > Soil >... | reverse complement strand
GCCAAAAAAGTCCACTTGCTGCCACGTCAGGCCACGAATCTCGCTTGCACGCATCCCAGTATTGATTGCGAGCATTACGACGGGGTAGAGGCTCCGGCATCGGCTTTTCGAAGTCTTTTCGAGTAAACGGGTCTCTTCCTCTGCGGTGAGTGCTCGGCCCGGCGAAGGACTTTCTTTCAGGAAGTCCACGTCTGGAGCGATTGCTTCCCACATCCGATAGCGACGGAGAATGCTACGCAACACGCCTAGCTCAAGGTTTACTGTGCGATTGCTCACTTCCTCGCGTTTGCGACGTTTCTGATAGGCCGCCAAGTCTTCACCGGAAATATCGCACAGCAATTGTTTTCCGAAATCTTTCGTCAGCTGTGAGATCGCGAGCCTGTAGCTGCGTTCCGTCGCGGGTGCAATGCCTGTTCGCGTATTGAGCCAATGCGTTGCGGCTACTGAAAACAAGGGAGGGAGTTTGCGGCGCTTAATCTGGTTCCAGCTTTCCTCTAACTCACGTCGACGGACGCGCTCTGCATCTTTTGCAACTGTCCTACTGTCACTCTTGGAAGATTCGCGAATCATTTGACCACCGAACCGAAACTTGTACCACCAAACGTTTCCGCGCTTGTAGAGGCTCATGACTTAGTCTCTCCGTTGGGAGGTCTACCGCCCTTCTTGCCGTTCTCCCGCGCAATCGCGCGGATGCGCTCAATACCAAGGCGTTCGACGCGGACCGCGTAACTCCGCTGCCCAAGCCAACTTGTAAACTTCTTGATTTCTTGTTGGGTCATGGTTTATAACCTAAACTGTTTTGGTTATTTTGTCAAGCGCAGCCATTCTGGTTTTTGGGGAGGGGAATCCGGTGACTAGTCGCCACGGGGTAAACGGAAGAAGGAGGGTCTCGCCAAGCCCGATTGACCCCGAAAGAATCCAAAACCTCCCGACCCTGTCAGACATAAGAAAAGTTCCCAACGGGTCTAGGGTCCTCGAACGGCTTCTTGAAGCCGGCATGGAATCAGAGACGCTCCAGATTGCGGTCCGAGCGGTTGTGCTCGCCCAAATGCTGCCTTCGGTTAGACTTCAGGATGTTGATGGATTCTCCGCGAAATCGTTAGCATTGTTCTCTGAAGAACTGCGGCGAACGGCTACTCGTCTCGAGACTGTTCGGGAACACCTATACTACGGGACCATATGGGATTCATTCTCACCCGGCTCTCAATGGAAAGGCACCTGCAAGAATCTGAGAGAGTATGCGGACTCTTGGGAGGTCCTCATCCGCACTGTTAGAAAGCGGTCTCAAGACGATCCGCGTCAGTTTGATCTAAGACTAGCGTTGAAACGAAAGCTGATGGTGAAGGTTCATAAAGCCACGGGCAGCCCGCACCCTGATTGGGTGGCAGCCATACTAAATGCTGCATACGACGTGGCCGGGCTGTCACTTAGCGAGGAGGCATCTGCGCTTCGTCATCTTTGGACGAAAGTTAAGAAGAAAGCCCGTTATCGCAAATGGGCATTGATGATGAGTTCATAGAGCGGAACATCCCTCCTCCAAATAGGCGAGGGTTCTTCACGGAAACCATCCCTAACCACTGAAATACTCGCTTCCATGGAGACGCAAAGCGTCTCATGGAGGAATATGCAAAACAATTTGTTGAGAGTAGATGAAGTTGCCCAACGCCTGGGGATTAAGCCGGGGACTGTCCGCCTTTGGCTGTCGATGCGAAAGCTGCCTCGGGTTCAGTGCGGACGGTCTGTGAGAGTACCAGCTGAGGCCGTAGAAGAATTCATTGCGCGGAACACGATCCCGGCGCGGGAGGGCCGCTAATGAGTACGAGTTTGGATCATGTTCTAGCGCGGTTGCATCGTGTGCGGCGCAGTGGGGGGCGCTGGATAGCTCTCTGCCCGGCGCATCCTGACAAAAATCCCAGCCTGTCCATTCGCGAAGACAACGGAAGAATCTTGCTACATTGCTTTGCCGGCTGCTCGGTGGAGGCCATCTGCACGGCAGCTGGAATCGAGATCCGTGACTTGTTTACTCAACCTCGCCTGGCGCGCAAGTCCGTCCCTTTTATCGTACGCCACGCCGAGAAACAGATCGCGTCGCTTCGCAGTCGGCTAACGCCGCGCGATCGCGAACGGGACATTACGGTTGTGCTCGCCAGCTCGGAAAATCCGGACCATGCGTTCGCCCGTGCGTTGGCACTCGCTGTCGAGGGCGAATTGGTACAGATCGCGTTCAAGGGGGAGAAATGAAGGTCGGGCGAGTTGAAGAAGTTGGAGCGGATGGCGAAGTCCGCGAGGTCTACGATCGCACGACACCAGACCTAAGCGATTGGCCGAACCCTGAAGCAATTCAAAGTGAACTTCCACCTGTCCAACCTTTCTCGGAAGAACTCGTCCCAGCCCCATTTCGTCCACTGGTGCGGGACGTGGCCGAGCGCATGCAAGTCCCGATGGATTACCCGGCCGTTGTGACGGGGCTTTGTCTTGCGGGCGCAGTGAATCGACGGGCCATCATTCAGCCGAAAGCAAACGACACGGGATGGGTCGTTGTACCGAACCTTTGGGGTGGAATCATCGCTCCACCAGGATTCATGAAATCACCTGTGATTCAGCACGCCATCCGTCCCTTGAGTCAGATTCAGAGCGAGTGGCGGCTTGAGCAGGAAGGGGCGCAGGAGGACCACACACGAGCAAAAGAGGAGTACGAGCTCCGGGTTGCGGCATGGAGAGAGCAGTACAAAGCAAACGCGAAAAAAGGAAGTCCGGTGCCTGAAAGGCCTAACGACGTACTTGAAGAGCCGAAATTGCAGCGGCTGATTGTGAACGACTCCACGTTTGAGGCACTCCACCAGATCATGAGCGAGAATCCGGCGGGGGTACTGGCGATTCGGGACGAACTTACCGGTTGGTGGAGCACGTTGGACCGCGCGGGCCGGGAAGGAGAGCGTGCGTTCTGCCTGCAGGCATGGAATGGAGACACGGGCCACACGGTAGATCGAATCGGGCGCGGTACCATCCACGTCGATTCGTGTTGCATGTCAATGCTTGGTGGCATTCAACCCGCGCGGCTGCGCTCCTACTTGGTGGATGCCCTTGAAGACGGCCCTGGCAATGATGGCTTGATTCAACGGTTTCAGCTTCTTGTATGGCCGGACACGGAGCCAGCGTGGGAGTACGTAGACCGTTCTCCGGATGCTGACTCGGAAGAACTGGCTGCGCGGGTTTTCCGCACGCTTGTGAAACTGAATGCCGAGAACCCGAGACGACTCCACTTCGCCCCCGAGGCGCAGGAGCTCTTCGTTGAATGGCTGAAAGAACTTGAGGAGAAGGTGCGCCGGGACGAACTCCATCCAGCACTGATTTCGCACCTTAGCAAGTACAGGAAGCTCATGCCGGCTCTCAGCCTCTTATTCGAGATGGCGGCACAGACAGCTGGGAATAGTGAGGCCGACACCGTCTCTCTTGTTCACACACGGATGGCGGCGGCATGGTGCGACTATCTCGAATCCCATGCTCGGCGGGTTTATTCCTGCATCGTGACCCCTCAGCTACGGGCGGCGAGAGAGCTGGCAGACAAGATCAAGAAACGCAAGGTCGGCGGGAATGGAATCTTTACCTGCCGCGACGTGTACTTGAAGGCGTGGAGCGGCTTGGATACTCCGGACGCCGTAAAGATGGCAGCCGAAGTCCTTGAGGATGCGCACTGGGTTCGGGACGTTTCAGTTGCACCTGGTCCTCTGGGAGGGCGTCCGTCGAATCGGTACGCCGTGAATCCGAGGGTATGGGCATGATCGCTCCGGCGCTTAACAAAACAGGAAGAAGCCGGTGGATGGACTGGCAACCGAAGCAGCGAATAATAGCGAGTCCGACTCCAAACGGGCCTACAGAACCATCAAAACCGAGTTCTGTAGGTTTTGTAGGCCCTCACCAGGCAGAAACTTCCATTATTCGGGGCCGGCTTCCCGAGCAGGTTGCTCCGCAGGACGACACGACAAAGCTCAAAATCACCGGATTGCCACCTGAGGTTCGGCTAATCGAGTGGAAGATCAAAGAGCCACCCGTGGCGATCGAGACTTGTGCGGTCGTGACTGATTCCGGCTTATTCGCTCGCACGACACTTGAACAGTTGCGAATTGCACTTCTGGAGCCTAAGCGATGGGTCGGCTGGACCTTGCCGCAGTTGATAGACCGGCTCGCGCAGGTGGGTGTGATAGTAACACTCGACGAGAAGTCTAAAGGTTTAGAAATGGAGGGAGCATGAGAGGTCGAAAGAAAAAGCAGGAATCCCGTGCGGCTGAATTCCGCGAGAGGCTCATAGTGTGGAAACAGATGCCGGAATCCTCGAGACCGTCGCTGCGAGCTCTCGCCCGTGAGCTTTATACCAGCCACCAGATGTTGGCACATTGCCTCTATGGGTTGGACAAGTGGCAGGCAGAGGAATGCTGGCGACGTGCGAAAGAGGTCTGCGCTCGGGCGAAGGCCGAAAACCGCCCAATGACACCTTGGGAGGCCAATGAATCACATGCGCTTGACCGGCGCGCTATGTGCCTGTTCATGGAGTCAGCGTTAGAGGACCACGTCGAAAAATTAGAGTGCGAAATAGAGCAGGGCATTGGTGATGGTAAGGCGCCGGTGTCGCACGTTGCAAAAATGTTGCGAATGATTGTTTCCATTCGAGGAGGAGCGGCTGTCCACCGAGGGGCGCAACGAGCGCAAGCAGTACTGCTGAAGTATTTCTCGCCGGAGGGACGGAGGGCAGTAGAGGAGCGGGTACGAAACGTTGCTCGCCCGAAAAAGGCCATCCCAAAACTCGCGGAAGCTCGGTATCACGAAATCCGCCTACAAAAACTCGTCGAGCGCTTTGAGGAGATCGGTGGAGTTCTTCTCTTCGACGAGAGGCAAGTTCGCTATTTCGTTCCGGAGGAGACCGCGGCATCCCGCGTCTTGGTGACTGAGCTTGCGAAGTACCACGACAGGCTGAGGCAGCGCCTTACAGAGCTCAGAGGGAAGGTCAACTTCGAGGAAACCAAAGCCGAAATTTGCCAGCGATTTCCAGGAGTTTCGCTAAACCCTTTAGAATCGAAGCTCACAACGGCAGAAGGGGCTGGCAACTCCGCAAAACCAGAGGGAAGGAGGAGCGATGCCTTCATATAAATCGTCCATCGAAAATCTCTTGAAAGCGGTCTCGAGCCCGAGGTGGCATCGTCCGCGTCCCTGGCGTAGCAAGGAAGAATCAGAGATGGTACGCCGGCTCGTTTTTTGGTGGTTCACCTGCCGCGACCCACAGAGGCCTTCCGGGCGTGAGTGGGCACGCCAACTCCAAGTCTCCCACGCCTGGCTTCAACGACTAGTGCGCGAGTTTGAGAAGGATCCAAGTGAAATGTGGGAATTGCAGAGGGCCTATGGTGATCCGACTTTGTCGCAACTGAACGAGGCGAGGGAGTGCACGCAAGGGCTGAAAAAGCTGGGCGGCTTGCATCCGCGACGTCGGCGGAGGCGCCCGGATCTGGATGAGTATTACTAGAGAGACTTGACCAGGGTGGGGGCAATCCACCCTCCGCGAATGGTCCCCCACGGGCCTACATTCAGAAAAGTTTCAGGTCATCACGGTTTGTAAGAAATGCTGACCCCGGGGGGCGTGCCCAGAATCAAGTCATTTTGGGCAATCTAAAGTTTAGACTTGGGGTATTGCAAACTCAACGAGTTACACGTCGGCCGCTGGCGAGGTTTTTGGGCAAATGAAAAATTGGGCAGGGTTCAATAGATTTGGGGCATACCCGCTTTGATCCATTCATAGGCGCTCATCTTGTCCGGAGTGACTTCACTAAGAATTATGTCGGCGTTTTCTAGCCAATTGATTCTTGGGGCTGCTTTCTCGGCGGACTCGAGCTGAAATCCCATGACTGTTTTGTCGATTTCGTATCCCCCGTTCTGAACTTGTTTGGGGTCGCTTTCAAATTCTGGATCGTCGTCTTCTCTCAAGTTCACGACCGTATTCCAGAGAGAAACGAAGAGATAGTCGTCGCCGCCAAACTCCGCCTTTAGCACGAGGCGCACTTCGCGCCTCGCCTCTTCCATCAAGGAGAACAATGCTGACTCAAACAACTCCTCTTCGTCATCATGCATGGTGGGTTCAAAACTTTGGCCGACGCACTGGGCCACCCTGAAACGGTTCACCTCTATTTCTCCGGCCCAGACAACCAACTCGCGCTTATAGACCTCTTGCCAAGCTCGGTCGCAGAATTCTCTGTAGATTTCGGCAAGGCTCATCAATCTAATAAGCACGCGACACTTGCTTACTTCATCGGAGTACCGGGTTAGGTCGTACTTCGAAAGGAAGCTCCAGCACTGTTCAGCCCAGAGTAATTCCCGATTATCTTCCCAAACCCTAAAAAGCGTCTCCTTTGCCGAGGCAGAAAAGTCCCCCCAAAGAATTGATCGAGGTTCTATGGCAAGCATGCTCATGTAGACGACCGTCTGTAGAGTGATCGTGTGAAGGATACTAGAACTATGCTGTGCCCAGAGCAACCAGATTTTCGCGGCGATCCTTTGGCCGGGCAATTCGAGAGGAAAGGCAGAAGCAGCGTCTTTCCCAGGAGAAATTTGCTGAGAAGGCCAGGGTCCACCGGACCTATATCAGTTCCATAGAGCTCGGAAAGGTCAGCGTGGGGATCGAGGTTGCGAATGAATTGGCGTCGGCTTTGGAGATGCGTCTGAGTGAACTCGTTCAGTTGGCGGAATAGACTGGCGTTACCCGGACCCGAAATTGACTTCTACAAGCAAGGGTACGTGGTCACTCAATTTAGCCCAGTGCCGATATTCACCGATCTCGACCCTCTCAATTCGCTCGGCCCAGCGTTCCGGGAGGAACACATAGTCAATATGGAACCCGCGATTTTTGTGATGATAGAAGTAGTGCGTGGGCTGTTGTTCTTTTCCTTCAGGTTCGGAAAAATAGTGATGGTACGCGCTTACAATGTGCCGTTCAGCTAAGAATTTCAGCAAAGAAGAGTGACTGTTTGTTTTCCTTGTGTTGTCCCAAATCGCATTGCTGTTGAAGTCGCCGCAGATGAGCACAGGTTTCCCATCGAACCAATCTGGGTTGCTTCTCACTGCTTCCCAAACCTGACCGATGTAACTCCTATCATGACTTCCGTGAATTCTGGTACTCCAGACGGCAAGAAGGAGAAAGTCAATCGGGCCACTTACCCAAATTGGAACAATCCATTTGCTTTTTGGTTCACGAAAATCAGAAATCCGCCAAGGCTTGGCAATCAACACGCCGAGACCTTTCTGTGGATTCGCTCCAAACCAGCGACAATCAACTCCCACCTCTGTAAACGATTGAATTGAATTCTGGGAGCACTCAGGCACTACTGCAATGTCAGGGTATAGATCACTGATGAAATGGCGCTTTCGAGAGAACGCCATCTTGCAATTCCAGACAACAATTCTCAAGTGCGTACCTCAACCAGCCTGACGGGCATACTATTTCGGTCCTACACATTTGGTGCCAAGACAGATTTAGGGGTCCCAGGCAGTCAGTCGAGCCCGCGACCAAATACGTCCGCATGAGCCTTAATCTGCTCTGCCAGTGGTTTGTCATAACGAACGACAATGACTCGGTAACCCATGTCCTCAAGTTTTCGGCGTTCCCGTGAGTCTTGCTGTTTGCGTGCCGGTTCATCGTGGTGCGATCCGTCGACGAACACAGCTATACCTTTTAGACCATCGCGATCATAGAAGAAGTCCGCTTCCGCGTAGACCTGCGACTCCGGCCGGTATTGAGCTTTGTCTGGGAGCCTATGCCTTGACTTGTGAAGTTCATCCAAGAATTTCGCTTCCAGACTTGAAGCTGGATCCCTGCGTTCGAGCAACCATTGATACTGCTCTTCGTAATTCCTTCCGTGAGCCAACCGGGTCGAGGTAGCCACTTGGAGCGTCATCAAGAAGTCTCGGATCAAGAAGCGATTCAGTAGTCGGTGATCCATTTGATTCGAATAACTAAGCAGGCATCGATAGCAAGCTCGACTGCACTTGCCATCTGCCACCAGATCGGCCCCAGTAACCGGATCAAAGTGACAGATGCCAAGAGCCTCTCGCGCCACCTGGGCTACCGTTTGCAGTTCTTCAAGCAATCTTGACCACACGCCACTGCCGCCTTCGCTGGCTTCCCAGAATAGAATTCGTTCTTGGTCTTCCGCTCCAATGCGCCCAACCGAAATTTCCTGCTCCTCCACTTGGAAGAAAATCTGGCATCCCCTCTGGAGCGCAAAACTCAAGCTGGCAAGGAATGACTCGCGGTCCTCCTTGGGCACTTGCGCCGGAATTTCAGGAGAAATCAGCAATAAATTTCGTGTGTCCCAGACAAACGGTGTGACACCGGAAATCAAACGATTCGGATCTATATCTCCGGCCCGGTCATCATCGCCCGGCGTTCTAACCCAAAAGCCTGTCTTGCTATCCATACTGAAGCCACGTTGAGCTGACCTGCGCCACTTCCTATTCACTCGCCACAAATTTGCTTGTGGCCCGTGGGTCAAGCGCAGAAGTTCCGCCTCAGGAGACTGCACGGTGCTCCTGTCACAGATTTCCCGACCATCAGTTCCTGTCGCGAAGCGGTAGTACAGTTCAAGTTCGTAACCCTCACGGGTGCGCTCTTCTTCGTCGCAGGTAATTCTGTCTACCCGAATCCCCTTGACTGTCGCCATCTCAAACAAGAGAGGAAGAAATTCGCTGTTAGCCATATTCAGCGTGCTCTTACAGTGATTACATAAATCAGCCCCAGCCTGATCGCCTTCATGGAAATATCCGCAGACCTTACAAAACTTGGCTCGCTTGAGTCTCGCTTGCACGCCCCCCGTGGGCAGCACGCACCTCGCCATCCGGTACTTCCTACCTTCGTGGTAAAGGATGTTTCGCGGCCCAAACTCCCGCAATCCCAGAAAGCGCGGCCTATCAACAACATGGGTGTTGTCGTTTGTGGGAAGCATCGCTCGCAATGGGAGCCGTGGGAAGTTATAGCCCGGCAGGAACCCCTCCGCCGCCAGATAACGATAGGGGTAAAAATCGGATTCCGTGGAATTCTGAGAACGATTCTCCAGAAGTTCGATCTCTCTCTTTGCTTCCATCTCTTCCCGTTCTGCGTTCTTTTTCTTGTCGCGGTCGGCGCGGGGGTCGTCTACCGTCTTCCGGGCTTCGTTACGTTGCACCACCGCTGACCGATAGAGTTCTCGCCAGCGGTCGAAAGCACTATTGAATGCCGTTGCCGCATTATTCAGACCTGAATCGAGCCATGCAGACGTGTTCCAGAAAGCGGTCTGCACCTCCGCCCCACAGGCTTGCAAAATGCTCAGGCACTCCTTTTTTAATTCGGTACGTTTTTCGTCAGAGAGTTCCATCTGGTGTTGAATGTCAGGTTGCAGAGGAAAGTCGGGATGCGCGTCATCTATTACCAGAGCTTCCACGATGCTACTGGTCAGCTTGATCCCTGAAATGGCGAGCCACACCGAGTGAAGGTGTGCTCTCACCAAGTTTTCGTTCGCCAGTTCGAGTCTTGGGGGAGCTACAGCCCCGGCCACCATCAAAGCAGGTTGCCGGAAGAAGTATTGGTCGTGAGAACTGCCCTCGCTGCAAAATGCCGCAACAAGAGCCTGCTGACCACCACGCCCAGCGCGACCGCTTCTTTGCGCGTAGTTGGCAGGGGTTGGAGGTATGTTTCGCAAGTGGACGACGCTCAGTTCGCGAATATCAATACCAAGCTCCATCGTCGGGGAACAGAACAGCGCCGACAATTTGCCCTTGCGAAAATCATCTTCACGCTGCTCACGATCCTTCGCGTCAACCTGCCCGGTGTGCGCTTGCCCCTCGACTCCAGCCAATTGCCGGGCCGTCTCTCGATAGAGCTGAGAGAAGAACTTGTTAGCCAGTCGCTCTACCTCCTCGAATTCGTCCGAAGAGCTACGGCGGTTGCGGATCGGGTCTGGCTCCGGTGGTTTCCCGTCGCCGAGCTGCCACTGAAATCCACTGGCAAGGAGTTGTATGGCTGGCGCTTGCGCATGGGTTTTGGTCGCTCGCAGGAAACTGCCATACAAAACCCCGCATAGCGCCTTGATGAGACCTTCCCAATCGTCCGTGGCAATATCCGCTGCCGCGCCCCAAGTGTCAGCATTCCGCAAGTACCGGGCGAGCTTCGAACGGAGGTCGATGCAAGTCTGGGGCTGAGCACAACTACTGGGAGACCAGCCTAGGTCCGT
>Ga0210406_10008524_pt1 | contig 10248 bp, 7 predicted proteins | sample IncBWC30MmetaG_FD_155454 | JGI IMG/M metagenome (GOLD analysis project Ga0210406, IMG submission 155454) | Forest soil microbial communities from Barre Woods Harvard Forest LTER site, Petersham, Massachusetts, United States - Inc-BW-C-30-M | ecosystem: Environmental > Terrestrial > Soil >... | reverse complement strand
CCCGGAAAATGAGTTCGCATTCGCGAAGCATCCGCTTACCGAGAGAGCGCGAGGCAGGCCTGGGCACGTCGTACCACTCGAGGTCCTCAACATTGCCGCAACGGTCGCAGATGAAATGGTGATGCCTCATGCCTTTCGCATCGAATCGCGCGGCGCGGCCCTCGACGGCCACTTCACGCACCAAACCCGCCTGCACCAGATCCCGCAGATTGTTATAAGTCGTGGCCCTCGAAGAGCGAGGATCCACGTGATTCACGGCTTCGAATATTTCCGCAGCCGTGGGATGACTGTTGTGTTCCATCAAGAATGCCATCACGCCATAGCGCTGTGGAGTGCACCGCAACCCGCTGCCGTCGAAGGACCGTCTAATCGCCTTGGCGTCCATCAAAAATTTAGACTATGTCTAATGTGAGATTTAGTCAAGACTTGTGTTTTTGGTTGCTGCGGCGAGCAGAAAACTGGCGGATGCCGTATTGAGTATCACCTGTAGCCAGGTTGGGTTCCTCCTGCGCGAAGCCTAGACCCATACCTGCCCAAAAGTCTAATATTTCGTCGCTATGGGACCCATCGGGAAAAGAAAGCAAAACTCCCTGGCGACCGAGCTGAAACATGGAACTCCATCAATTGCGCTACTTTGTGCGGTCGCGCACAACGGTAACTTCACGCGCGCCGCCAAAGCCGAGAATGTGGCGCAACCCTCACTATCACAACAGATTGTGAAGCTCGAAGCTGAACTCGGTGCCAAGCTTTTCGATCGTTTCCCGCGCTCTGCAAGATTAACTAAATTTGGAAGGACGTTGCTCTTCAGGGCGGAGGCGATTCTTAGACAGGTCGACGAAGCAAGAACGGAAATTCAGGAGATGGCGGGTGCGGAAAAAGGAAGAGTAGTCATTGGAGCGATTCCGACCATCGCGCCGTATTTTCTGCCGCCAGTGCTTACAGGTTTCACGTAACTGCCACGGCCATTGTGGACTATCACGACGTTAGCGAGCCGCTTTCGTCTTGCTGCCCGGCATTTCATCGCCTACACGCGGCGGTCTTCCGCCGCGCCGTTTCATGAGCTTGTCAAAGGTCCTGAAATCCGCGCGCGCTTTGCGGTCAGCAAAAAACTCCGCCGTTTGCAAAGCGGAAAGCTTTTCAGCCACTGCCGTGGCGACGAACTGGTTTATGCTTGTCCTATCTTCCTTGCTCTGTCGCTCCGCCCGCTTTAGCGAACGTGGCAACCGCAGAGGGTATGTCATTGTCTCCGTCATCTTCTCATCCTCCCTATCACTTTACGTGGGATCATCACCTCGATCCCGAACCGCGCGGGCACGGTACCAAAGTCCCGCACGTTGAATGTAACCAATCCATCGGCCCGCCCATTGACCGCCGTTTCCAGAACCATCTCATCGCCCGGATCCCGCAATTGTGGCCGCCACAGAAAGTGCGTTTTCACCGGCTCCGCCATCGCCACCACAGCGTCCAGGAATATTTCAACTTCTCGCTCACTTAATCCGGCTGCCAGCCGCTGCTCTGCTTCCGACGGATCTTCCTCCCTAATCTAGAGAAGGTTGCGGATCCTCCGCCCAGAGTCATTGTGGCCAGGGCCGTGGATCCGTCGTTGATCGTCACCGAGCCTGTGGGTGTGCCCAAACCGAGAGGGGCTGCTAAGACCATCACTCGGAATGTGACGGTTGCGCCAACCGTCGCCGGGTTTAGGCGAGGCTGTTAAGTCGGATTCACCTTCTGTACCACGGCGCTCGAAGTGCTGGAACTGAAGTCGGTGCTGCCGTCGTAAACGGCTGTAATGGAATTGGTGCCGATCGGCAGTTTGTTGAATGTGAAGGTGGCCTTTCCGCCCGATAGCGCGGCGAAGCCGAGCGATGTTGCGCCATTCATGAACGTAACCGAACCGGTGGGATTGCCAGTTGAGGGAGCAACGGCGGCGACGGTCGCCGCAAACGTCACGGTCTGCCCGAACGCCGAAGGATTCGGGGATGAACTAAGCGTCGTTTTGCTGGATGCCACGTTGACCGTGTGCGACAGGGTCGACGAAGTGCTTGTGGTGTACATCATGTTGCCGGTGTACGTGGCGGTGATGGAGCGGCCGCCGATGAGCAACGCGGAGGTGGTGAAAGACGCTTTTCCACTGCTGATCGTGCCGGAGCCGATTGTACTGGCACCGTCGTTGAACATGACTTTTCCGCTGATCGTTCCGGAGGTTGGTGAAGTGACCGTCGCCGTGAATGTGACCGGCTGACCGAAGACGGTTGGGTTAGCGGACGCGGCGAGCGAGGTGGACGTCTTAGCCAGCACGTTCTGAGTCAGGACCGGCGAAGTGCTCGCGAGAACGTTGGTGGCGCCGGAATAAACCGCGGTGATGGAATGCAAGCCGATGGACAACGTCGACGTCGAGAACGTGGCGACTCCACTGGAGAGTGTGCCGGTGCCAAGAGTGGTGGTGCCGTTCTTAAACGTGACAGTACCCGTGGCTGCGCCGACCGACGATTTTACGGTAGCGGTGAACTCGACCGTTGAACCGGTAACCGACGGGTTTGGCGACGACATAAGCGCAGTCGTTGTTGAATCTTCGATGGTGAAGCTGACGGATTTTTTGGATTCCACGTTTCCGGCTTTGTCGGTGCTGTGGAGAGTGACGGTATTGGCTCCCAGGTTCGAGACGGAGAAGGGGCCTTTGTAGGTCTGCTGCGCGCCGCCATTGATCTGGTAAACGATGCTCTCGACGCCACTGAGATTGTCCGTGGCTTTCAGCGTCACCGTTACGGCGCTGATGTAATCGCTGCCGCTGAGCGTTCCGCTGAGACTGTCGGTGGTGACGGGCGGTGTTAGGTCGATATTTACCGGCAATATGACATCGTGTGCAGCGTTGCCGGCCACGTCTTCACTAAAAGTGGAAACAGTGTGCGCGCCCTCGGTTTTGATCTCGAACGGATTGGTGTAAACGGTGCAAAGTTTGAGATCGATGCTGATGCAGAATATATCGTCCCCGGCGTAGTAGGTGTGAGCGACGCCGGAGCCGGTGGTGGGTGCGCCTGGATCCTTGGCGTGTAATGTCACGAATACGGGCGTGTTGTTCCAGCCGTGCGAATCGGGCGCGGGAAACAGGGAACCGGTGGTGACGGGCGGAATGGTGTCGTAGCACACGGGCCCGTACGTTTTATCGAAAGACTGCAAGCCCATGTTGTCCCAAGCTTCTACGTTGGCCGTGTGGCATCCCTGACCTGCAGCATCGAGGTTGAGGCTGCCTTTGGTGGCGTTCGGAAATTCCGGGCCGCTGTAGAAGGTATTTCCGTCGCCGGGCGTGGCTTCCTTCTTCACATCGCCCGGATCCTTATCCCACTCGTCGCTGAATCCCGCGACGCCGGTCGGTTTGAATTGTCCGCCTGTAATCTTGACGGTCCAATCCACGGTCTTGTTTTTGTTGTACCAATGGTGCGTAGCGGGACCGGTGAAATCCACGGAAGGCGGAGTGTTATCGGCCGCGAGGTTCCAATTGATGGCCCATGCCAGTTGCAGCATGTTGACGCTGCCCCATCCGGTGACCTGGTCATACCCCTTACCGGCGCAAAAGACGTGCAAGCCGAATTTCGTGGTGACGTCGTTGCTGTTGCAGCCGGTGAGGATGTCATAGAACGGATCGTGAGGGGAATTGTTCGTATTTCCTTGGGTATAAATGGGGAAGTTCGGATTTCCCATTGGCGCGCAGGGATTGGTGCCTATATTGACGCCACAAACGTTGCCCAATGACTCCAGGTAGGCATTTTCCTGGGCGAAGAAGCCAGCCAATTCCGGAGCGACGATACTGGTACCTCCGACTGGACGCAATTTCCCGTTGAAAAAATAGGCTTGCGCGATGCTGGCATTGAGCGCGAGATCCGGTGTCGAGCGCTTGAGACCGCTCGCCGACGGGCAGTCCTTGTTTTTCTGAAAGCCCGGACGGCCCCAAACGGCGCTGCATCCGCCCCCGCCCCCACCGTTGTTGCTGTTACAGCTGCCTGCCGTGGTACCGCCTGTCCAGGCGACGTCGCTCACGTACGATCCGTTGGGCAGTAGACTGAGCGTGGTGCCTCCGGCGGAGACGACGTCGGAGTCCGATCCCGGAAAAACGACACTGTCGAAGTGCTGGCATTGTTGCACGCCGTTCGAGTTCGGAACGGTCGCCACGGCGCCGTTGTCACCGGCCGCCGCGACGAGCGACCACCCTTCGCCCACCATCATGTTGAAAGTGTTGTGCGCCGTCTGCATATCCGACAGTTGCCAGCAGTTGATCTCCGCACAGCCAAAGCTGGTGCTCATGACGCGAGCATGTCCGTCAGAAAGTATCTGGTTAAAGATGTCGATGAATGTACTGGTGGTTGCGTCGCCGCCCTGGTAGACCCAAACGTGCGCGGTGTCATTCAAGGAGCCGCGGCTGTTGGACATCGCCAGAGACCATTCGGTGTCGAGAGTGACTTCATTGAAGCAGCTCGGGTTAGTTGACGGACAGGAAGGTGTACCGTCGACGTCCATTGTGGTCACATTGTAGGCCAGGTAAGGAAAGGCGTTGTGAAAGCCCTTCACGTCGCTGAGGCTCACGATCCCAAACGCGGCAATGGCAATCGAAGAGTCGGGCGGTGAACCGCCGGCCCCGTGAAGCGGATTGCAGCAGTGCCCCTGATTGTAAAGAGCCTGAGTATCGTAGGCATTAGAATTCCACAACTCTTGAGGCGTATAGCCTTGAGGTAACGTGCCGCCACCGCTCCCTTCCACGTCTGCGGCTCCCAGCGCCGACTCAGCATCCTCTTGGATAGCTCCCGACTGTTTGGAGACGGGGCCGGGATTGTAGATCGGTCCGGGCGGTGTGTCCGCCTGTCCTGTCCCGACACCGTGTAGTCGCTGGATGTTGTTCATTCCTGCGACGGTGAGAACGATGCCACTGAGGCTTGCCGGAATCACTGCCTCGCGGTCGTTTGAGAAATAGGTGTAAGCTCCCAGGAGGTAGGCATTCAGTTTCACTCCAAAAGCTTTCTCGATAATTCCCGCGGGACCCTCCAAATCCACGATCAAGCGGTTCGCATATCGCTGTGTGATGGTCAATCCCTGTGACTGCGCCCAATCGACCACAGCTTGCTCGTCTTCGGCCGCGGGCGCAAACCGAGCGTTCCATTCGTCAGCCGTGAGGAATTGGTGGAAGAGCGACGAGTCTTTGGTGTGCAACTGTACGAGGAATTCTTCTTCTTCGGCCAGACGTGGCGGCTGCAGACCAAACACCAAGCGCAGCATTTGGTTGGGATCCAGATGCCCCGCCAGCTGCGCCGATCCGCTGGAAACCGCGTTCGGAAGATTGTGGACAGTCACTCCCGGTGCGCTTCCGGATTGTGGAGCGGCGGCAGGCCGGGCTTTGGCAGCGTGGCTGGAACCCGAAGACGGACTATTCCCGGTGCCCTTGTTCCCGGCAGCAGCCAGCCCGCCCAGCGCAAGCGCGAGGACAAGACAAGTTCGCCATCGGACGGTTGCATGGAAAATGGTCAATTGCGAATTGCGTTTCGTGTATGCGAAAGGAGTCTGATAAATAGGGCCGGGTGATTTCATGGCAACTTTGCTCCTGATTTGAAATTCTGCAGCTCACCTCGATCCATGCAGTGCGCCCACATTGCACGGAGCGGCTGCGGGAGACAATGCACTGGCTCTAAACTACCGTTGAACTCTCTCTGAACTGCGTTAAGTATTGAAAAGGAAGGACAAACGTCGCGGGTGACGCTCCTCTGCGGGAGGCACGACCAATCGCGGCTGGTCGATGGATGACGTGCTCCCGGGTCATGACAAGTGGTAAACTTCCGCCACCGTAGGTCAACCCAGATGGAAATGACGCGCCCAAATCGCCTCCGGGTCGGTGCCTTCGAACTCGATTTGAAGGCTGGTGAGCTGTGTGGGAATGGAAAGGTGCGGCGCCTGCAAGAACAGCCCTTCCAGATCCTGCGCCTGCTGGTTGAACGTTCCGGGGATTTGGTGACGCGGGAGGAGATCCAGAAGAAACTTTGGCCGAACGATACGGTCGTGGAGTTCGACCACAGCATTCACACGGCGATCAAGAAATTGCGGAATGCGTTCGGAGATTCGGGTGACGATCCGAAGTACATCGAGACAGTAGCGCGGCGCGGTTACCGGCTGATGGTTCCGGTCGAGCGTGTGGACGCGACACCGGTCAGCTCGCCCGTGGCTGCCGCCGCGCCTGCGACCGAGGAAGCCTCTGATTCCCAATTGCTCGGCAAAAAGGTCTCGCACTACCGCGTGCTGGAAGTGATCGGTGGCGGCGGTATGGGCGTGGTCTACCGGGCAGAGGACCTGAAGCTGGGGCGCCCCGTGGCATTGAAGTTCCTGCCAGAAGAAGTAGGACGAAACCCAAAAGCTCTGGAGCGATTCGAGCGCGAAGCACGTGCCGCTTCCGCGCTGGATCATCCCAACATCTGTACCATTTACGAATTTGGCGAACAGGAAGGCCGGCCATTCATTGCCATGGCCTTACTGGAAGGACGGACTCTGCGGGATCTGATAGCGGAGAAAGCCGGCCCCCTCCCGATTCCTGAACTCGTGAGTTTTGCGATTCAGATCGCCGACGGGCTGGCAGCCGCCCACGCCAAAAGCATCATCCATCGCGATATCAAACCGGCGAATATCTTCATCACGCAACGGGGTGAAGCCAAGATTCTCGACTTCGGCTTGGCGAAGGTGACGGATACCGCCAGCCGTGAAGACCTCCACCCAGAAGAGACGCAGACAACATCCGCCCGTAATCCGGGTCATTCGCTCGCGGGTGTTGCGGCGGGCACCGTGCCCTATATGTCGCCAGAGCAGGTCCGAGGCGAAAAACTCGATGCACGCACCGACCTGTTCTCTCTCGGTTTGGTGATTTACGAGACGGCGACAGGCGAGCAGGCGTTCAGCGGGGACACCTCGGCTGATTTACGCGACGCGATTTTGCACCGTGAGCCTGTGCCGCCACGAGTACGGAACCCCGCAGTTCCTCCCAAACTTGACGAGATCATCAGGAAGGCGCTGGAGAAAGACCGAAATCAGCGCACACAAACCGCCTGTGAGCTGCGGACCGAACTGCAACAACTGAAGACTGACGCGGAGACCAGCACGAGTGCGGCTATGGTGACCGCCTCCTCCGCTCGGAAGCGGAATTTGTGGCTTTATGCCGCTATATTCATTCTTCTCTTCGCGGCGATTGCGTCGGCACTTTACACACGCTACCTTGCGAAACCTGCCCCATTTCAGCAGATCGAAATGAGGCAGCTCACCACCATCGGGAAAGTGAAAATGGCCGCTACCTCGCCAGACGGAAAATACGTGGCTTATGTCGTTGATGAGCTGGGCAACGGAAGCTACCACTGGGTGCCAACCCAGCGGACCAAAGAAAGTCTTTGGGTGCGGCAAGTCGCGGGTGGAGACGTTCAAGTGGTTCCTGCCGCCGAAGTCGGTTATCGCGGGCTCACTTTCTCTCGTGACGGGGATTATCTCTATGTCGTCAGATCAGAAGGTGTGAATTCCGCACTTGGCTATCTTTACAAGATTCCCGTGCTGGGAGGGTCGCCAAAAAAGCTGATTGCCGACGTGGACGGCAAAGCGACGCTCTCGCCCGACGGAAAAGAAATAGCATTTCTGCGGTACGGCTATGACGGCGGACTCCTGGTGGTGGCGAACGAGGACGGCAGCGGCGAGAGAGAGCCGCTAGGAGAGCGCAAGAGCAAGTTCATGCTGATTGGTACCGCTGCTTGGTCACCAAGCGGCAGAACTATCGCATCGACTGCCTTCCTCTCGGAATCCATTACCGGTCGTACGTACCCGGTAGAGTTTGCCGTTCAAGGCGGGGCGGAACGTTCCCTTACAAACAAACGTTGGGCTTGGATAGGGGATCTAGCGTGGCTCTCCGACGGCCGGGGAGTGATCCTGAATGCAATGGAGCGTACGAGCACGCTACCGCAAATCGGTTATATTTCCTACGCTAATGGCGAAGCACGACGGATTACGACAGACACGAACCAATACGAAGGCGTAAGTCTTACGGCCGATTCGCATACTCTCGCAACAGTTCAACAGAAGTCCTCGTTCGATCCTTGGGTGGCGCCCCTGGCGAACGCGGGAGGCGCCAAGCCCATTGCGTCCGGGGGCAGTTCGAGGCACCCGACGTGGAGCCGAAATGGAAAGATCGTGTTGGCAAGAAGCGAAGGGCAGGGAGAACTGAACATTTGGACGATGGAGCAGGATGGGTCGAACGCAACGCAATTGACCGCCAACGCAGGGCGGATCAACATGGCTCCCCGTGTATCACCGGACGGACATTACATCGTATTCGTTTCGGAACGCACCGGGACTGCCCACATCTGGAGAATGGACATCGATGGTAACAACCTCAAGCAACTGACGAACAGCCCGGCGGACTTTTTGTGGTACGGCTCCCCGGATTGCACGCCAGATGGCAAATGGGTTCTCTATACGAAGAACGGAGCGGATCTGGGGATTTGGAAAGTTCCGATCGAAGGCGGAGACCCAGTGCGGCTTACTTCGAAATCGGGGTTCTACCCATCGGTTTCGCCCGATGGAAAGATGCTTGCTTATTACTTCGTAGGACCGGGAAAGAGCGGCGTCGAAGTTTTGCCGCTGGATGGCAACGCACCTCCGAAATGGTTCGACATAGCCGCCGGAACAGTTCGGTGGGTGCCAGACAGCCGTTCGTTTCTATACGTCAGATTCGAGGGTGGCGTTTCGAATGTCTGGAGCCAGCCGGTTTCTGGTGCGCCTCCCAAACAGGAGACTCACTTCAACAGCGAACTCATCCAGAGTTTCGACATCTCCCGAGACGGCAAGCAACTCGTAATGAATCGCGGTACAGCGAACCGAGATGTCGTGCTGATCCGCGACGTGAAGTGAGCGGCCTGCGAGGCCTTGCGCGCCCTCGTCGCCGGCCGAATCAGCGTGAATATTGCGGAGTTTTGAGGTGCTAGAAACGAATACTGGCGGTGTCCGAGATATTGCCGAAGCCTGGTTTTCGCTACCAAAAGAAGAGCGCCAGGCGCATCGAACAAGTTTCTCTGCATGACCGGAAGGGCCGCGGCTTAAGCCGACCGACTAGGGATTTCTCAATTCCAGGGCGTAAATTTCCTGGCGGCTGAGGTCGCGAATGGTGACGACGGAATCGTCCGGCGTCACGGCATACCACGCCCCGAGACCGACGAGCGCTATCCGCTCGCCACTCAAATTCGCCACCGGTTCGACCGCACCAGTGCTGATTCGAATGCGCACAATGGCCGCGCCTTGGATATTCTGGGCACAAAGGTATGCGCTGTCGTGCGACCATTCTGGGTTACCCAGCGCTCCCTGTGCCAACTGTCTCCAGTTGCCGGTCTGCAAATCGCACAACATCAGCTTGTCAGAATCGGCGCTCAGAGCGGCAATATAGCGCCCGGATGGTGACCAGCGCGGCGAGAACAAACCCTCTGATCCCGGCAACGGAGTGGGTTGCCTGGAAGCCAAGTCCGAAATATAAAGCAGCGGCTTTTCGGGGGCACTGGGCATCCAAGGTAGACGTCCGAAGACAAGCTTGCGGCCATCGTAGGACCATGAAGGGTCGCCTTCGTTCGCGTCTCCTGAGACGAGTTGTTCGGCGGCGCCTCCATTCGGGGACAAGGTGTAAAGCTTCCAAGGACGATGTGGATAGAGCCCAAAGAAAACAATCCTGGTGCCATCAGGCGACCACCGAGGCCGAAAAGCACGCAGTGGTGCCGCGGTGAGTTGAACGCGATGACTGCCATCGCTTTCTGCACGCCACAGAGTGCCCTCCGGATACCGTGTGTACGTCATCGACTTTCCATCTGGCGTGAAGTGGAAGCCTTCCCCGGGAATTCCCGGTACTACAGGCGCAAATTGTTTGCTTTGGCGATTGCAGAGAATTGGTTCAATGCGGGGCTGCAATCCAACGACGAAAAGTTTTTTTGCATCCGTGCTGCTTGAGGAAGCAAACGCCATCACTGGGCCAGCGCTCAATTGTGGCGCCTGTACGATAACTCAACAAAGCCGTTCTTGTAAGCGACTACGTTCTTCAGATGCCACTTCTGCTCGGTACCGGAATCACCGAATAGGTGCAGTCCGTCACCCAATATGACCGGCGCTATCATCAATCTGATTTCATCGACCAAGCCGAGCCTGAGAAAACTCTGGCCTAACATGGCCCCTCCCACCACCCAGATGTTTCCGTATCGAGGC
>Ga0210406_10008523_pt1 | contig 10248 bp, 11 predicted proteins | sample IncBWC30MmetaG_FD_155454 | JGI IMG/M metagenome (GOLD analysis project Ga0210406, IMG submission 155454) | Forest soil microbial communities from Barre Woods Harvard Forest LTER site, Petersham, Massachusetts, United States - Inc-BW-C-30-M | ecosystem: Environmental > Terrestrial > Soil >... | reverse complement strand
GTGGGATCACCGCAGCATTCTGAATGCGATCGAGCAGCAGGCAACGAAGCCCGATCTGCGGATCTGGCTGGATATGGGGACAGCTGAGGGACTGAAGCATCTGCGGGACACGGATATGCTGGAGCGGCTGCTGGTGAAGCGGGGCTGGCGGAGCGGATTGGATCTGGCCTATGTCAAGGCGCAGGGCGCAGTTCACGATGAACGGGCCTGGTCCGACCGTTTTGGGGATGTTCTGCGTTTTCTGTTTCCTGCCTGATTCCAGTGTTTTTTTCGCGTTTTGCATTGCGAAAAGCCGGGTTTTCCGCGATACTTAGATGTTGGGTCAAGTGTGTCCGTCCTCTGTTCCAATTGAGGACAGGCGGAGCCCCTCTGGAACTCAAACTAAAGATGTTTTGAAAGGCATTGCCCGTGTTGATGATCCGTTTGGCGCGCGTTGGAGCGCGTAAGCAACCCCACTACCGCGTCGTTGTTATCGAAAAAGATCGGGCCCGTAACGGCCGTTCTGTTGAGGTGGTGGGCACCTATAATCCGCGCACGAATCCGGCAACAGTCGATCTGAAGCGCGACCGTATCGATTATTGGACCGGCAATGGGGCGCAGTTGTCGGAGCGAGTTGGCAAGTTGATGGCTCAGAAGTCGGCCGAAGTAGTCGCTGCAGCTTAAGTTACCGGGTTACCGCTAACTTTGGGAACGTCCGAATGGTTCCCAAAGATAGCTGCCAGACTAGATTCCTTATAGTGTGTCCAGCACGCGTTTCACGTAAACTCCTTGCATTGCAGAGTTACGTCTGACCTTGCAAAGCAGCGGGCCCGGCCTGATCGCCGGACTGTCTGCGACCGGTGTTTCGCTCGGTTCAGCCTTCCTAGAAGATCTCGCCGCAGACGAGACTAAGGGAAAGGCTTGAGCGTTTCTTCGTGACTCCCGAATCCGAAGGTGTGTGTGATGACTCAGGCAACGCAGTTTCCTGCAGGGGAAAATCCTGTAAAGAACATGACAGATCTTGTAACCGAGATCGCGCACGCTCTGGTCGATGACCCGAGTGGCGTCTCCGTCGAGGCAATCGCAGAGGGCGATTGCACTGTCATTCGATTACGCGTCGCCCAAAGCGATGTTGGCAAAGTGATTGGGAAACAGGGTCGCACAGCGCGGTCGATGCGCACCATTCTCAGCGCTGCAAGTATGAAACTGAAACATAGGTTTTCGCTGGATATCGTGGAACAGGGTGAGCCGCCGGCGACATCAAGCTGACTTCGATTCGCAAACAGCGTCGTGGCATGATTTCATGGAATGATTCATGGATGAATTGGCTTCATGACTGATCACTGAGTTCTGCCGTATGACGCAAAGCCCTCCAGCATGGATCGTATTGGCACATCTGCTTCGGCCGCAGGGTCGCAAGGGTGAGATGCTGGCGGAGTTGTTTACGGATTTTCCTGAGCGCTTTGAGGATCAGAGGCGGGTGTTTCTGGCTATCCCCGGCTTCGAGGGCGAAGAGGCGGAAGCTCGCCCCGCTGAGGTGGTGGCTTTCTGGTTGCCGGTAGGAAAGAATGAAGGGCGTGTGGTGCTGCAGTTTGCCGGCATTGATACTATCTCGGCCGCTGAGTCGATTGCAGGACAGGATGTCCTGATTCCACGCGAGGAGCGGCTTCCGCTGGATGACGAATCGGTCTATATCAGCGAACTGATCGGCTGTTCCGTGTATGACGGGCTGCTGCGGGTGGGCGTGGTCGCAGATGTGCAGTTCGCGATGACCGCAGATGGAGGGCGACGGCTTGACGATGCTGCTCCGCTGCTGGCGGTGACGTCGGCTGAGGGTGACGAGATTCTTATTCCATTTGCGAAGGCGTTTCTGGTGGCAGTGGATACCAAGGCGAAACGTATCGACATGACGCTGCCGGAGGGTTTGGTCGAGGTCAACCGAGCGGCGGGTGGTGAAGATCAGAAGCGATAGGCCAGTCCCACGGAAACAATGGGAAAGACGGGGTAATGCTTTAGATCTTCGTTGAGGATGTTGATCTCCTGCGTCAGAGACTTCTGTGCATCGACGTTTTGTGAAAAGTTGACGCAGCCGTTGGTGACACATGCGGTCCCGTTGAGGTCGACGTTGATTTGAGCAGCGCCGGTGTATGCGACGCCGACTTCGACAGGAAGCGAAAGGTGTTCGCCGCTGCGCGGAAGCAGATTGCCGTAGCCGAGCAGGAGCAGCGGGGCAATGGTGCGGGGAAAAGTGACGTAGGAGAAGCCGGCGACCGGGTCGTCGACGCTATTGAGAAAGGTCTGCGTACCAAGGACGAAGGTTTTACCGGGGCCGACGAATACCGGGGCTGTCATGGAGTTCCTGAAGTACATGAAGCCGGGGCTGATGTGGAATCTACCAACGAACCAGTCGAGAGTGGTCTGACTGGATTGGAGGTGCATCCTGGCATCGTAGTTGATTCCGTCCATGCTGTAGGGATCGTTGAATGCGAAGAGGTTGAAGCTGGAACGGAGATTGATGCGGCCTGCGAGCGGAGTGGCGATTTCGATGCCCGCTCCGAGCGTGCTGGCCTTGAAGCCGACTGCCCAGGAGTGGAAGGGTCTAAGTTCGGGAGCTATCGTCGGTGCGCGAACGGTTGGGATAGGGCGTACATAGCCGCCTTCGGCAGGGGCGGGGGCGGGTGATGGTGCGGCCTCGGGGGCCAGGGCGAGGTCACTGCTGGTGGGCGGGGCCAACCTGAGTGCTGGAGGTGAGTTCGAGTCCATGAGGCTGGCGGCCTGTGGCTTTTGGACTACAGAGGAGTTCACAGGCGATGAGTTGGTACTTGCCGCCGGAGCGGTGATGGTGCCGCACCCGATGGGTTGAGACGGCGCCACATAGGGAACGTAGGCTCCATAGACATCTCCTGGAGGTACGGCATAAACCGGCGTCGGGCAGGCAGTGGGAAGAAGGTCGGAGGCCGTACTTTGTCCCGGGGACGTCGTCTGGGTTGGCGCTATATCTGGGACGGGAGGTCCGGCGATCTTGCTTTGGGGCTGAGCGTTCGGCGTGGTGCACGCGGCGGGCTGGTCCGATGCCGCGTATGGAACGTAGGTGCCATAGACATCCCCCGGAGGCACGATATAAGCCGGTTTGGAGCAGGCGGGCGGCAGAACGTCGGAGGTCGCGGCTTGAACCGGGGCCTTCTTCCGGGTTGGTGTTGCGTCTGCAACGAAGACCCCTTGCCGAGGCTTGGCCTTGCCCGGAGGAGGCATTGGCGTTTGTGGTTTGAGCGGTATGGCCGCAGTGGGTTTAACGCGGCTGTTTGGCTGTTGCTGCTGCTGCGCTGTTGCAACCGCGCAGAAAAATGCCAGAGGCATCATCAGAGCAGCGGCGAGTTTTATTTGAAGCATGGTGGTGCCTCTTTCGACTCGACGTAATGCCCTGGAGACGATGTTGAAGTGAAAAACGTCACAGTAAGATTCTCAGTGAAATTGATCACTCGGCCCCTACAACTTTCAAGTGATATGGTGCAATCAGCGGAGTCATCCGCAACTGGCTATACAGTAATCGTCAAACGACTTTGCGGTAATCATCGACAGGCTTTGCAGTAACCCATCGATCGGCTTTGCAGTAACCTTTGTCCATGCGCTTCGACATTATTACGATCTTCCCGGAGTTCTTCAGGGGCCCGTTCGACCACGGGATCTTGAGGCGCGCCCACACGACGGGATTGGTTGAGATTGCCACGCACGACCTGCGCAGCTTTACACATGACCGCCATCGAACGGTGGACGACAGACCCTTTGGCGGCGGCGAGGGGATGGTGCTGAAGGCGCAGCCCATCTACGACGCGGTGCAGTCGCTGCAGCTTGCGCCGAAGGCCGAGCGGCAGAGGCTGAAGGAGACTGTGATTCTTCTGTCGGCGCAGGGCCAGCCGTTCAGTCAGGCGGTGGCGCAGGAGCTGGCGGCGACGGAGCGGGTGGTCATCGTCTGTGGGCGGTACGAAGGGGTGGATGAACGAGTGAATGAACTGCTGTGCGATCGGGAGATCTCCATCGGCGATTATGTTCTGTCGGGCGGCGAGCTTGCGGCGGCCGTGATTGTCGATGCGGTGGTTCGGCTACTGCCGGGAGCGCTGGGGAATCCCGACTCGTCTCGCTTTGAGAGCTTTGGCGCAGAGGATTTGGCCGAGGATGCTATCTCGGCGGATGGGCTGCCGCGTTCGACCTATGGGGCTGGGGGATTACTCGACTATCCGCACTACACGCGACCTGCGGAGTTTATGGGAATGGCGATTCCGGAGCCGCTCGTGGGGGGGAACCATGAGGCGATCCGACGCTGGCGGCGCAGGATGGCGCTGAAGAAGACGCTGGAGAACCGGCCGGATCTGCTGGAAAAGATCGAGATCAGCGATGAGGACCGGGAGATTCTGGCTGAGTTGCGGAAGGCGCGGGATTTGGAAGCTATTTGACAGCTTTGTCCTGCCGGACGAGCCCACTACGCGTGGCGCGACCACTTCGTGGCGTGTATACCTTGTCTGGCACAGATGATCTTTGTTGGTCCTCCCGGTGGTCTGAGGGAAGAGGATCTCGAGGTCTCGTGCTGGTTTCAGGGCGGTTGAGGCCGGATTTGGTGTACACTGGAAGACGAGTCCAACATAGGAAAGTTGTGTCATGTCCATTCATCCGATTATGCAGAAGCTGGCCGCCAAATTAGAGCGGACCGATTTACCTCAGTTCGCCCCCGGCGACACCGTTCGTGTACAAGTCAAGATTCGTGAAGGCGAGAAAGAGCGTCTGCAGGCATTTGAAGGCATGGTGATTGCGTGCCGCAAGGGCGCACAGGGCTCCTTCACCGTTCGCAAGATGAGCTTCGGCCAGGGCGTCGAGCGCATCTTCCCTTACAACTCGAAGGTCGTCGATAAGGTCGAGAAGGTTCGTTCCTACGAGGTTCGCCGTTCGAAGCTGTTCTACCTGCGTGGCCTGCGCGGTAAGGCTGCTCGTCTGCGCGAGGTCGAGCGCGCCGCGACCACCAGCTAAGAGTTTCCATCCCTGTTTTCCACCAGAGCCACGACTTCGGTCGTGGCTTGGTTTTGCGCGATGGTTATACACTCGATTTTAACTAGCATGGCCTCCGCAACTCCCTACCCTCGCGCCCTTCGAACCGTCACCGCTGCTACGGCGAAGCAGCAGATGCTGAAGCAATTGGTGTGCAGCGATGCGCCGGAGCAGGCGCTGCGGTACCACGGCTTTCGCACGATCGCGGGCGTAGACGAGGTGGGCCGCGGTGCTTTATTTGGGCCGGTTGTGGCTGCGGCGGTGATTCTGCCGGAGCGCATGAGCGGGCTGGCGCGGGCCGGGTTGAAGGACTCCAAGCAACTGACGCGGGAACAGCGGGAGAAGCTGGACCGGCGAATTCGGAAGATTGCGCTGGCGGTCTGCGTAGCGGAGGTGGACGCCGAGACGATCGACCGGGTGAATATCTACCAGGCGACACGGATGGCGATGCTGGCGGCGGTGCAGGGCCTTGCAATGACGCCGGATCATCTGCTGATCGATGCGATGCGGCTCGATCATCCGTGCCGGCAGACGAAGCTTATCTATGGGGACGCACTGAGTCTTTCGATTGCGGCGGCTTCGGTCGTGGCGAAGGTGCATCGCGATCGGTTGATGCGGGAGCTGGATGCAGTGCATCCGGGGTATGGGCTGGCTTCGCATAAAGGCTATGGAACGCCGAAGCACCGGCGGGCTCTGGTGGAGATTGGGCCTTGTGCGCTGCACCGGAGGAGCTTCGCGCCGGTCAGGCTGGTGGATCCGGATGCCGTAGTGGAGGATGCAGTTTCGGCGGAGCTGCTGTTCGAGGATGCGGACCTGGAAGAGGCGAATCTGGAGGAAGCGGAGTGGGCCTGAAGTTGATGTGCGTGACGGCGCATCCGGATGATGAGTGTTTTGCCTTTGGTGGAGCATTGGCGCTGGCGGCGGAGCGCGGGATCGAAACGTACGTGATTTGCCTGACGGATGGACAGGCGGCGACGAATCGGGGAGATGCAGCAACGGGTGAAGCGCTGGGTGCGATGCGGCGGGACGAGTTTCGGCGCTCGTGCGAGGTGCTGGGCGTGACGCACCACGAACTGATGGACTATCACGACGCGCGGCTGGAGTTTGTCGAGTTTCCGGTTGCGGCGGGACGTTTGGTGGAACGGATGCGGCGGTTCAAGCCGGACGTCGTGATGACATTTGGCGGCGATGGCGGACTGAACACGCATGCCGATCATATGATGGCTTCGATGCTGACGACGGCAGCGTTTCATTGGGCCTGGCAGGCGAAGCGGTATCCGGAGGCGGGAGTTCCGCACAAGGCGCAACGGCTGTATTACGTGACGGCGAATGTTCCTATTCCGGACAGGCCGCCTCCGATGATGATGCCGTGGACGGTGACGCTGGATATTCGGTCGGTGAGGGAACGGAAGACAGAAGCGTTCCGGCAGCATATCTCGCAGGCTCCGCTGATGGAGAGGACAAAGGAGTTCTTCGAGCGTTATGGAGCTGAGGAGTTTTATACCTTAGTGGCTACAGCTGAACCGCAGGCCGCGCGGCAGAGTACGGATCTGTTCGAAGGGTTGAGCTAGTCGATGGACGGAATCGACATAGAGACGGCAGTTGATCCGATTGCGATCTTTGTTGCGTGGATGAAGGCGGCGGAAGAGAGCGAGTTGAACGATGCGAGCGCGGTGGCGCTGGCGACGGCAACGCGAGATGGTATGCCCAGCGTGCGGATGGTGCTGATGAAGCGGGTGGATGAGCGGGGGTTCTGTTTCTATACGAATGCGGAGAGTCAGAAGGGCGTTGAACTTGCTGAGAATCCTCGAGCGGCGATGTGCTTTCACTGGAAGTCGCTGCGCCGGCAGGTGCGAGTTTCAGGAGGCGTGTCGGAGCTGTCTGCTGAAGAGGCGGATGATTATTTTCAGAGTCGATCGAGATTGAGTCAGCTTGGAGCGGTGGCTTCGCAACAGAGCCGGGTGCTGGCAGGGCGGGAGGTGCTGGAGGCTCGGGTGAAGGAGTTGGAGCGGACGTTTCCGGGGAGGATTCCGCGGCCGGCTTATTGGAAAGGATATCTGTTGCGGCCGGACTGCATTGAGTTCTGGACGAGTCGAGACGGGCGGTTGCATGACCGCTTCTTGTTTTCAAGAAACGGTGACGGGTGGCGTAAGGAGCGGTTGTATCCTTAGGCACGTTTAGGACTGCGACCAGAGTTTCGGGAGGGCACCGGTGGCTCCGGTGAGTGGGTCCGAGGCGGGGTAGCGGACGTGGCGCATGCGCTCGAGAACCGACCGCCGACGTAGACGATTTCAATAGCTTTTCGAAGGTCTTCAGCTACGCGCGACTTGAAAACATAAGCACATGCCCCGATGAGGCTATGCATGGCCTCAATCGAACAGGCTTGCCAGTAATCGGCTTTGGCGAGCAGTTAGCTCTGATGTTGGGCAATACGGATGGGGAGGGCCCTCGCAACGTCATCTCTTCCACAGCTACTAACGTGGCCGATCCCACGACGGATCCGCGCTGGGGAACGTTGACACGCAGAAGATCGTAGATGAAGGTCGTCGGCGCGCAGTTGAGCTGCAAGATCATCACGATAAGCTGGAGAGAATCGCATGGCAAAAGAGATCGAGCGCAAGTTTCTAGTCAGAGACAATACCTGGCGTGGCCAGGACGGCGGGAAACACTACCGCCAAGGATATCTCAGCAGAGTCAAAGAGCGTACCGTTCGCGTGCGAACCACAGGGGAGAAGGGGTTCATCAATATCAAGGGAATGAGTGTCGGCGCAACCCGGTCCGAGTATGAGTATGAAATCCCGCTTGCCGACGCAATTGAGATCCTTGATCGGCTTTGCGAGCGGCCGCTGATTGAAAAGACCCGGTATCGCGTCTTGAACGAAGGCCTGGTGTGGGAAACGACGAGTTCGAGGGCGACAACCGGGGACTGATCCTAGCGGAAGTTGAACTCAAGAACGAGACTCAATCAATTAAGCTTCCGGGCTGGATCGGTCAAGAAGTGACGGGCGATCCCCGATACTTCAATGCAAATCTCGTTGCGAATCCATTCTCCCAGTGGTGATGAAATTGTGCGGCGCCCGCAGAAATACGGGATATGAACGACTCGCTTTTTTACCAACCCCCTGGAAGCTCTGGAACACATCAGGGCGAGCCCTCCCGATCTCCTGATAAGCGATGTTGCCATGCCGCAACTCTCCGGGATCGATCTTGCGGTTCAGATTCAAGCTCATTGCCCGGATTGCAAAATCCTTCTCTTCTCTGGAAACGCATACACCACTGATTTGCTCAGTGAGGCAAGAAAGCTCGGGCACCATTTCACATTACTGCCCAAACCGCTCCGTCCCAAAGAGCTCCTTCAAGAGATCAAACGACTTGAGGGCTATCCCTGATATAGACGCTTGTGGAAACCGACTCCGGCTCGGCATCAATCATCCAGGGCGATCGCGACACACTATCTACTAGCAAAACTAGCCGTCCGATCGAGCCGGAGGGCTCGGCTTTCTCGGAGCTATCTCCTACGCATTCGGTCCAGTCCTGTTCGGTCAAGGTGCGATGCTCGCAGGCCTGATTGCCAGTCGCGTCCTGTCATTCAGACTGCAGGTGGGCGGCTTCGTGGTCTTCTTCGTATGTGTAATCTTTGCCCCGTTAATCATGTTCCCTGCTCAAATGGCTCGCGCAAGAAGGAAGGGACTGGCGGAGTACGGCCTGCGTCGCCCAACAATATGTCGAGGGCTTTCGGGAGAAGTGGATTGTCGAATACGGCAGCAATTCCGGAGAACTCCTCGGAACCGGCGACATTCAGTCACTCGCAGATCTCGGTAACAGCTACACCGTGGTGAACGAAATGCGTTTGGTTCCCTTTGGACTACAGGACATGACTCGTCTTGCCGCCGCGACCGCAGCTCCCTTGATGCCTCTCTTACTGTTAGTCTGGTCGCCGGAAGAAGTCATCATGCGAGTCATGAAGGTCGTCTTTTGAACTGGCCCAGAATCCTTCACCTCGCATCGGAACTGTGTGAACCGCGAGTCGGACCGCGTCTCCTGGATTACTGCAATGAACAAAAGGCTGCTCCTCGCTTGCCTCGCCGTAGCCGTTCATTACGTCCCACACCAGGCCTGGGCCCAGTTCACCGACGCGCGCTCCTATGACAATACCCCCGTCGGGATCAACCAACTTGAGCTTAGCTACGCCTACGTGCACTCCGACACCTCCATCGACTCTTCACTCGTTATCACCGGCGCAAAACTTGGCCTAAATCAAGGAACCATCGGCTATACTCGCTATTTCGGCGCGTTTCACCGCTTAATGTGGGCGGAGGCAAGTGTTCCGGTTGGCGGCCTCACTGGCTCGATTTCCGGCACTAGTATCCAGGGTTCCAAGACTGGCGCGGGCGACTCCAGCTACCAGGTGGGCATGTTGATGAAGGGGGGTCCGGCGCTTAGCGCGACGCAGTTCGAAAATTATAAGCCGACGACCACTTTAGGAGCGAGCCTCACCATCACCGCACCCACGGGCCTGTACAACCCCGTCAAGATCCTCAACCTGGGTTCCAAACGCTGGTTTTTCAAGCCTGAGCTCGCGCTCTCGCACCCATTCGGGCCTGAGCAGAAATGGCAGCTCGAGGCGTATATCAACAGCTACTTCTACACCAACAACACCTCATACCATGTAACGGAGATCCTGCGGCAACAGCCGCTACCCGGAGTTGAAGGGCACATCAGCTATTCCTTCAATGACAACATCTGGGCGTCTCTTGATGCGCGCTACTCCTTTCGTGGCACCACGTTCGTCAACGATGTCAATCAGGACAACGGACAACACAATTTCATCTTGGGCAGCGAGATCAATGTGTCCATCAATAATCGAAACTCGCTGCTCTTCGAATTCGCAGACGCGCTGGTGCACCACAATGGCCCCGATATTGTCGGCTTCAGCGTGAAGTACGACTACACATGGGGCAAAGGCAACAAATAATCACGCAATCCTCGACGAACTAGCGGACAAACCGTAAGTTCCTCGGCATCTAGCAGGACGAACGGACTGAATCATTGCTTGTTTTCCCTTCCCCCCAATATTTCCATTCCCGGCGCTCCGAACTTGGTTCTTAGTTCCCGAAATGTATGGTCCGCCGCGCGACTGCAAGGGAAAAGCGAAGGATGTATCGACAGGTCTGCGCAAATGTATTCGGCCCACAGGTGGAGAGCAGTCTCTCCTGGCCATGATGAGTTGCG
>Ga0210406_10008521_pt1 | contig 10249 bp, 10 predicted proteins | sample IncBWC30MmetaG_FD_155454 | JGI IMG/M metagenome (GOLD analysis project Ga0210406, IMG submission 155454) | Forest soil microbial communities from Barre Woods Harvard Forest LTER site, Petersham, Massachusetts, United States - Inc-BW-C-30-M | ecosystem: Environmental > Terrestrial > Soil >... | reverse complement strand
GGGAGGCGCATCGGCCGGCTTCGGCGCCGGCTTGGCGCTGCCTGCCCCCGCCCCCGCCGCCTTCACATCCTCGCCGTCGCCGGCCATCACCGCGATCACGTCATTGACCGGCACATCCTGCGTGCCTTCGGGCACCAGAATCTTCGCAATCGTGCCTTCGTCGACAGCTTCCACCTCCATGGTCGCCTTATCGGTCTCGATTTCCGCGATGACGTCGCCGGACTTGACCTTGTCGCCTTCCTTCTTGAGCCACTTGGCGAGATTGCCCTTCTCCATCGTCGGAGACAGCGCGGGCATCAGGATGTTGATCGGCATGATGATTGGCCTTGCTCTGTCAGCGGTAGCAAACGGCTTTGGCGGCAGCGATCACCTCTGCCGCCGAGGGCAGTGCGAGCTTTTCGAGGTTCGCAGCATAAGGCATCGGCACGTCCTTGCCGGATACACGCAACACCGGCGCATCCAGATAATCGAAGGCGTGCTCCATGATGCGCGCGGCGACCTCGGCCCCGACACCGTTCTGCTGCCAGCCCTCCTCGACCGTGACGGCGCGTCCGGTCTTCTTGACGGATGCGACGATGGTGTCGGTATCGAGCGGGCGCAGCGTCCGCAGATCGACCACTTCGGCCTCGATGCCTTCCTTGGCGAGTTCCTCAGCCGCCTTCAGCGCATAAGTCATGCCGTTCGACCACGAGATGATGGTGACGTGGCCGCCCGAGCGCGCCACGCGCGCCTTGCCGATCGGGATCACGTAGTCGTCGAGTTTCGGCACCTCGCCGGTATGGCCGTACAGCATTTCATTTTCGAGGAAGATCACCGGATTTGGGTCGCGGATCGCGGCCTTCAACAGGCCCTTGTAATCGGCCGCGGAAAACGGCGCGATCACCTTCAGGCCGGGAATTTGCGAGTACCAAGCCGAGTAATCCTGGCTGTGCTGGGCGGCGACGCGGGCAGCAGCACCGTTCGGCCCGCGGAACACGATCGAGCAACCCATCTGTCCGCCGGACATATAGAGCGTCTTCGCCGCCGAATTGATGATCTGATCCATCGCCTGCATCGCGAAGTTGAAGGTCATGAACTCGACGATCGGCTTTAACCCAGCCATAGCGGCGCCGACACCGACGCCGGCAAAGCCGTGCTCGGTGATCGGCGTGTCGATGACGCGCCTGGCGCCGAATTCCTGCAGCAGCCCCTGCGTCACCTTGTAGGCGCCCTGATATTCCGCGACCTCCTCGCCCATGATGAAGACATCGCCATCGCGCCGCATTTCTTCCGCCATCGCGTCGCGCAACGCTTCGCGGATGGTCATGGTCACCATCTCGGTGCCTTCGGGGACTTCCGGATCGGGCTCGGTGACGGCCGCTGGAGCCGACGGTGCTTTTTTTTCTTCGCTGCCGAACTTGGCTTGAGCGGGAGTTTCCGCTTTGGCTTGAGCCGGTAACGGCTCCGCGGCCTTCTGCTGCGCGGCCGGCGCTGCCACCTTGGAAAGATCGGCGGCGTTTTCGCCGTCGGCCAGAATGGTCGCGATCGGCGTGTTGACGGCGACGTCCGCGGTGCCTTCCGGGATCAGGATCTTGCCGAGCGTGCCCTCGTCGGTCGCCTCGACTTCCATGGTCGCCTTGTCGGTTTCGATCTCGGCGATCACGTCGCCCGACTTGATGGCCTCGCCCTCCTTCTTCAGCCACTTGGCGAGATTGCCCTTCTCCATGGTCGGCGACAGCGCAGGCATCAGTACTTGAATGGGCATATCAGCTCCCGAAATCGCTCGCCTAGTTTTGGTCTGCGCTTACCTTGTTTGACTCTTTTACTTTGTTACTTTGTTTCTAATCGCAAAAACCGGTCCATACCCTCGGATCAAGTCCGAGGGTATGCTTTTGCTAATGCTCAACGATAAACATCGGAGTAAAGCTCGGCCGCATCGGGCTCGGGATCGTGCTGCGCGAAATCCGCCGCCGCATTGACGATCTCGCGCACCTCGGCATCGATGGCCTTCAATTCCTGCTCGCTCATCTTGGCCGCCAGCAGCCGATTGCGGACCTGCTCGATCGGATCCTGATCGTGACGGACTTTGTCGACCTCCTCGCGGGTGCGGTATTTCGCGGGGTCCGACATCGAGTGGCCGCGGTAGCGGTAAGTCTGCATTTCCAGGATGTAGGGCCCCTTGCCGGCGCGGCACCAGGCGACCGCCTCGTCGCCCGCGGCCTTCACCGCGCGGACATCCATGCCGTCGACCTGCTTGCCCGGAATATTGAAGGAGATGCCGCGCTTGGAAAAATCGGTTTGCGCGGACGAGCGCGTGACCGAAGTGCCCATGGCGTAACGGTTGTTCTCGATGACATAGATCACCGGCAGCTTCCACAGCTCCGCCATGTTGAAGCTTTCATAGACTTGGCCCTGGTTCGCCGCGCCGTCGCCGAAATAGGCCAGACTGACGAAATCGTTACCGCGATAACGGTTGGAGAAAGCAAGGCCGGTGCCGAGCGGCACCTGGGCGGCGACGATGCCATGGCCGCCGAAGAAATTCTTCTCCTTGCTGAACATGTGCATGGAGCCGCCCTTGCCCTTGGAATAGCCGCCATGCCGTCCGGTCAATTCGGCCATCACGCCCTTGGCGTCCATCCCGCAGGCGAGCATATGCCCGTGATCGCGGTATCCGGTTATGACCTGATCGCCCTTCTTCAGGGTCATCTGCATGCCGATTACGACGGCTTCCTGTCCGATATAGAGGTGGCAAAAACCGCCGATCGCACCCATCCCGTAGAGCTGGCCGGCCTTTTCCTCAAACCGCCGGATCAAGAGCATGTCGCGCAGCGCGACCAGTTCCTGCTCTCTGGTGAATTCCGGAAGCGAGCCGTTTGTCTTGTCGTGACTTTTTTCCTTGATGTCACTTTTCTTGGGTGCGGCCATGGCAAGTCCGAAATACGAGAGAAAGAGATAAGCCCTCTCTATCCCAACTCAAACGCCTGCGAAAGGATTGCGTGGCGGCGTCAAAATTTTGGCCATACCGCAGTGCAACGTGTCACGACATTTTCGAAATCGATGCAGTGGGTTTTTGAAATGAGCGCACGATCCGCAAAAACTGGGTACCGGTCTTTCCCGGACAAACGACGTCATTCGTCCAAAGATCGTGCTCAATTCGGATTGTTCATCCGGACCAGATCGCGCGGGTTGGCATAGTCGAGCTGATAGCGCGCGCGCTCGTCCAGCAGGTCGGGGTCGACCCGGTCGGATCTGAGCAGCGACACGCGCTGCTCGCCCTCGGCACGTTCCCGCTTCAAACGCGCGAGCTCGCTTGTCAGCGCGATGATCTCCTGGTCGAGCTCCTGGCGGGCGTTCAGGCCGTATTTGCCGGTATAGGCATTGATGCCGAAATAGCCGACCATGAGGGCGGCCATCGTGTAGAGGGTAAGCCCGGTCAGGATCGATTTGAGTCGGGAACGCGTGACCATGCTCCCGAACATGGGACAGCGGAGTTAAGGGAATCCTAAGAAAGGCTCGCGGGCGTCCGGTCCCGTTAGCCGTTTGCGCGCGGAATACGCGCTATCTGTGTGCCTTCTCGATGAAGGCGGCGTAGGCCTCGATATATTGCTGCAACACCTTCTGCAGGGATTCCTTGGTGAGCGCGCCCTTGTCGTCGAAAGCATCGCCCACGGCATTGAGATAGACTTCCGGCTGCCCCAGGATCGGGCCGGCAATGCCGGGCAAAATATTCTGCAAATGTTTGGCCGCGCTGACGCCGCCCAGCGGTCCCGGCGAATTGGAGATGATGCCGACCGGCTTGCCGAGGAACGAGCTTTTGCCATAGGGCCGCGATCCGACGTCGATGGCGTTCTTCAAGACACCGGGAATCGAACGGTTATATTCCGGCGTGACGAAAAGGACTCCGCTCGACTTCTGCAGCTTGTCGCGAAACGTGAGCCAGTCGGCCGGGGGTGCGGCTTCGAGGTCCTGATTGAAGAACGAAATGCCGTGCAGCGTGGTGACGTCGAGCTTGAGCGACGCCGGCGCGAGCTTCGCCAGCGCGTTGGCGATCTTGAGCGAAAAGCTCTCCTTGCGCAGGCTGCCAACGATGGTGACGATGGGATGCGGGGTGGCCATGGAATTTCCTTCTCGAAACGGGACCGGTGCCCTTCAATTACGTACATCGACAGAAGGATGCAAGTGCATGAAACGTGCATTTTCGGAAACGCTGCGTTCGCGCAGAACAACACCGGATGCAGGCGCGGTCCATCGATGGAGAATTTGCTCGAATTTCGTGACAGGCGCGCAAGCGTCCAATGTCATCACGCTTTGTTCGGGTTGATGAGATACTTCTCGCCGGTCGAGCGTTTTGCGTAGACGGCGATGTTCGAAAGCGCGAGCGCCTCCTGCAGCGAAACGACTTTCGTGTAGTGGCTGGCAAAGGTCGTCTTGAGTTCGGCGACTACCCGTTGACGCAGCCTTGCGCCATCGGCCGCACCGATCTTCATCAGGAACGGAAATAGCAGCCAGCCGCCGACGCCCCAGGCCATGCCGAAGGCGCGGTTCAATTCGACCGGGCGGGGATCGAGACTGCCATAGATATAGACCTGCTTGTGCACGCTCGATCCGTAGCGGCTATAGACTTTTGCCGTTTTGTTGGCCGCGATCTCCATGCAGGTGAGGATTTGGCCCGCGAGCTTGCCGCCGCCGATGGCATCGAACGCCAGCGTCGCGCCGGTTTCCACCAACGCATTGGTGAGATCATCCATGAACGTCGGCGCCGTGGAATCGACGACATGTTTGGCGCCGATCTTGCGCAGAAGATCGGCCTGCTCCTTGGTGCGCACGATATTGACGAGGCCGATGCCATCCTTGAGGCAGATCTTGTTGAGCATCTGGCCGAGATTGGACGCGGCCGCGGTGTGCACCAGCGCCTTGTGGCCTTCGCGCCGCATGGTCTCGGTCATGCCGAGCGACGTCAGCGGATTGACGAAGCACGACGCGCCTTCGGCGGCGGTGGTGCCGGCGGGCAGCTCCAGGACGTCCCGCGCCTTGATGCAGCGATATTGTCCGTACATTGCGCCACCGATCATGGCGACCATCTTGCCCATCAGCGCCTTGGCGGCGTCCGATGACCCGGCCTTGATGACGACGCCGGCGCCTTCATTGCCGACCGGCATGGACTCATCGAGCCTTCCCGCCATCGCCCGCATTCCGGCGTCCGGGACTTTTGCGGTGACGACAGGAGATTCCTTGGTGCCGGATGCTTTTGCAGTCGTCATGTCGGCGGCGCCGGTCAAAAGTCCGAGGTCCGACGGATTGATCGGCGAGCCCTCGATGCGGACGACAATCTCATCCTCTGCCGGCTCGGGGGTCGGAACGTTCACCAGCGATATCTCGAGCTCGCCGCTTTTCTTGATCAGCGAACGCAGTTGCAGCCCGGTCTTGCCGTCACCCATGAAAATCCTCCCGTTTCACTGCTTGGTGTTTTTCGTAACGTAAACTCAGGCCAGCGCCCTCAGCGCGGCCTTGCCTGCGTATTTCGCCTGCGAGCCGAGCTCCTGCTCGATCCGCAGCAATTGATTGTACTTCGCGGTGCGGTCGGAGCGCGCCAGCGAACCGGTCTTGATCTGGCCGCAGTTGGTCGCGACCGCAAGATCGGCGATGGTGGAATCTTCGGTCTCGCCGGAGCGATGCGACATCACGGCGGTGTAGCCGGCCTTGTAGGCCATCTCGACCGCGGCCAGCGTCTCCGTCAACGTGCCGATCTGGTTGACCTTGATCAGGATGGAGTTGGCCCGGCCATGCTTAATGCCGTCGGCGAGCCGCTTGACATTGGTAACAAAGAGATCGTCGCCGACGAGCTGGCACTTCTTGCCGATCAGATCGGTGACCCGTTTCCAGCCTTCGAAGTCGTCTTCCGCCATGCCGTCTTCGATCGAAACGATGGGATAGCGGGAAACGAGCTCGGCAAGGTATTTTGCCTGCTCTTCGATGGAGCGGGTTTTTCCTTCGCCTTCATAGACGTAGGCGCCGTTCTTGAAGAATTCAGTGGAGGCCGGATCGAGCGCCAGCGCCACGTCCTGGCCGGGTCTATAGCCAGCCGCCTCGATCGATTTCATCACAAAGCTGAGCGCTTCGTCGGCCGATTTAAGATTGGGGGCGAACCCGCCTTCGTCGCCAACATTGGTGTTGTGGCCGGCATCATGCAGCGCCTTCTTCAGCGTCTGGAACACCTCGACACCCATGCGCAAGCCTTCCGAAAAGGTCGGCGCGCCGACCGGCATGATCATGAATTCCTGAAAGTCGATCGGATTGTCGGCATGCACGCCGCCATTGATGATGTTCATCATCGGCACCGGCAACGTCCGCGCCGAAGTGCCGCCGACATACCGGTAGAGCGGCATGTCGCGCGATTGCGCGGCGGCCTTGGCGACCGCGAGGGACACGCCGAGAATGGCGTTGGCCCCTAGCCGGCTCTTGTTTGGCGTGCCATCGAGGGAGATCATGGTCTGGTCGATCTGGACCTGCTGCTCGGCTACCATGCCGCCGATCGCGTCCATGATCTCGCCGTTGACGGCGGCCACCGCCTTTTGCACGCCCTTGCCGAGATAGCGCGACTTATCCCCGTCACGGAGCTCAACCGCCTCATGCGCCCCGGTTGAAGCACCCGACGGCACCGCCGCGCGGCCCAGCGAGCCGTCTTCCAGCACCACATCGACCTCGACCGTGGGATTGCCGCGGCTATCGAGAATTTCGCGGCCAATGATGTCGACGATGGCGGTCATGGGGGCCTCTTCAAGAAGGTGCGACGATGGTTGGCGCAGCTTCTACAGCAAGGCATGGGGACGGAAAAGGCCGGGTGACGCGGCCATCATGATTAGCTAAGAGAACGCTATGTCGAAGAAGCCCAGCAAAGTTGCAAAATCGTCCAGCCTGCAGCTTGGCCGCGCGGTCGAATGGCCCAAAACACCTGAAGAAGCCCAGATCGACCGTGTGCCCAATCCGCAAAGCGACACCGATTATCTGGTGCGCTTCACGGTGCCGGAATTCACCTCGATCTGTCCGGTTACGGGGCAGCCCGATTTCGCCCATCTCGTGATCGACTATGCGCCCGGCCAGTGGCTGCTGGAGTCGAAATCCCTAAAGCTCTATGTCGCGAGCTTCCGCAATCACGGCGCTTTCCATGAGGACTGCACGGTGATGATCGGCAAGCGGATCGCGGACGAGATCAAGCCGAAATTCCTGCGCATCGGCGGCTACTGGTATCCGCGCGGCGGCATCCCGATCGACGTGTTCTGGCAGACCGGCAAGCTGCCAAAGGGCCTATGGCTTCCCGACCAGGGCGTCCTGCCCTATCGCGGGCGGGGGTGATGAAAACTCTTCGCGAGCGTGTCGAATGCCATCAGCATCCTCAGCAAGGCCTCGAACTCGCGCAGCGGCACCATATTCGGGCCGTCGGACGGGGCGGAATCGGGATCCGGATGGGTCTCGATGAACACGCCGGCAACGCCGACCGCGACCGCCGCGCGCGCCAGCACGGCTACGAATTCGCGCTCGCCGCCGGACGAGGTACCCTTGCCGCCGGGCTGCTGCACCGAATGCGTGGCATCGAAGATCACGGGCGCGCCCGTGGTGCGCGCGAGTATAGGCAGCGCGCGCATGTCCGAGACCAGCATGTTGTAGCCAAAGGACGCGCCGCGCTCGGTCACGAGCACTTGTGGGTTGCCGCTTCCCGTGATCTTGGCGACCACATTGGCCATGTCCCACGGCGCCAAAAACTGTCCCTTCTTGACGTTGACCACCTTGCCGGTGGCCGCCGCGGCCAACAGCAAATCGGTCTGCCGGCACAGGTAGGCGGGAATCTGCAACACGTCGACGGCTTGGGCGACCTCGGCGCATTGCGCGGGCTCGTGGACGTCAGTCAGTACAGGCAGGCCGAGCGATGAACGGATCTCGGCAAAGATCGGCAGCGACTGCTTTAGTCCGATGCCGCGCGCGGCCGAAGCGCTGGTGCGGTTGGCCTTGTCGAACGAGGTCTTGTAGACGAGCCCTATTCCGAGGCGCGCCGCAATCTCCTTCAGCGCCGACGCCACCTCGAGCGCATGCGCCCGGCTCTCGAGCTGGCAGGGACCGGCGATGATCGAAATCGGCAAATCATTGCCGAATTTGACCGGTCCTGCGGCGACTACTGGCGCAGCGGAGATATTGGCGTTCAAAGCCGTTCCCTTCGTTCGCGGGGACCATGCCGGGCGCAGCCGGATGGATCAACCTCTTTTGGGTGCCTCGAATATCAGGGTTGCGCCATAGGCGATATTGGATGGAACGATGGTGTTGCCCATGTGTTCAGTGCCAACAATGCCACCCTTCCCGAGAGCTGACATCACGGCAGCCTGATCGCGCGCCCGCAGGCGTATTGCCGCAAGCCGTGCCCCGCGCGTCAGATCCGGCGGCTCCACTGCGAAATGCTGGCGGTATGCGGTCAAGTCCATCACCTGAATCTCTCCGCGTGCGGTCTTGATTGCGATACCGCTCGAATTCGACATCACGTCACTCACGCCACAAAACGCGCGCAGAAAGGCGGCGTGATCGGCGGGATTTTCGGCGACCATCGTCACACCCGCAATGCCTGCCACGTCATTTGGATGGGTCTGGAACGCCGGATTCCAGAAGTTCTCCGGATAGTGCTGCTGACAGGTGAAAAACCCGGTGTCCGGCGCCAGCGCATCGCTCGCAAACGCCAGCGAGAATGCGACCTTCACCGTTGCACCGTCCGGGCGCTTTGCCTCGCGCTCGAAATCAAATTGCTCGAAATGACCGATGCCAGCCTTGTGAAAATCCGCGACGTCGGCCGCCGCATCCTCGCCCTCGAGCACCAGCATCGACAGTCCTTGTTCGCGGCCGAGGAACGAGCGCGTGAAATCGCCGAATGAAAACGAACGCGCTGTCGGCGGCGCAATGAGATCCGGCTCGCCGACAGTGATCAATTCGATGAAAAACCCAGGGAACTGGACAATGCGGTTGTGGGTGCCCCAGGGATGACGGTTGCGCGCGCCGACGGTGAAGCCGGCACGGCGGTAGAATTCGCCGGCCGCGTCGAGATCGCGGACGGCATGCACAATATGATCGAGACCGCGGCGCAAGCGGCCCCTCACTTCACTGCGGAGAACGCGGTCGGCGCCAGCAACTGGTTGATGATGTTGCTGACGATCTGGCCGTCTTCCTCGGTCTTGGCGCGTGCTGCGATCCATTCCGGATCGATCATGAACGCCCCCCACTTCTTCTCGCGCTCCGCAAGCGACTCCCAGGCCAGGAAATAGGTGAGTTCCTGATTGGATTCGCCAACCAGCGTGGTGAAGAAGCCAGCCTGCCTGATACCGTGCTTCTCCCACAGTTTTAGCGTGATGGTATCGAAGCGCTTGAGCAGCGCCGGCAGCCGGCCCGGCAGGCAACGATAGACGCGCATTTCGTAGATCATCGATGCTCACTCCCTTGATTATTGTTCTTGCGACAACGGGAGCGATTTGTCGCAACTATTTGCTTGTTCGTCAAAGGCGCTGATGGCCGGCCCTCAAACCAGCCGGCTCTGCACCATCGCGGCCTGGATGAAGGACGCAAACAACGGGTGAGGATCGAAGGGACGCGATTTCAGTTCGGGGTGGAATTGCACCCCGATGAACCAAGGATGACCTTCGTATTCGACGATTTCCGGCAGCACGCCGTCGGGCGATGACCCTGAAAACTTCAGGCCGTGCTGCTCCAGCCGGTCCTTATAGGCGGTGTTGACCTCGTAGCGGTGGCGGTGGCGCTCGGAAATCTCGATGGCGCCGCCATAGACCTCCGACACCCGGCTGCCGCGCTTGAGCATCGCCGGATACGCCCCGAGCCGCATGGTGCCGCCAAGATCGCCGGCCTTTGAGCGTTTCTCGAGCTCGTTGCCGCGCAGCCACTCCGTCATCAGCCCGACCAGCGGTTCGCTCGTCGGGCCGAACTCGGTGGAGTTTGCCTCCTCGATGCCGACGAGATTTCGCGCAGCTTCGATGACGGCCATCTGCATTCCGAAGCAGATGCCGAAATACGGCACGTCGCGCTCGCGTGCGAACTGCGCCGCGCGGATTTTTCCTTCCGCGCCGCGCTGGCCGAACCCGCCGGGCACCAAGATGCCGTTGACGTGCTCGAGAAACGGCGCGGGGTCCTCGTACTCGAACACCTCGCTCTCGATCCAGTCGAGATTGACCTTCACCTTGTTGGCGATGCCGCCATGCGACAGCGCCTCGATCAACAACTTATA
>Ga0210406_10008519_pt1 | contig 10254 bp, 9 predicted proteins | sample IncBWC30MmetaG_FD_155454 | JGI IMG/M metagenome (GOLD analysis project Ga0210406, IMG submission 155454) | Forest soil microbial communities from Barre Woods Harvard Forest LTER site, Petersham, Massachusetts, United States - Inc-BW-C-30-M | ecosystem: Environmental > Terrestrial > Soil >... | reverse complement strand
TTCGCACGTTCTCGATTGGGAGATGGCGATGATGGCCGCCTTCTCCGGCTGCCTTGCCCGTACCGTCGCCGCGGAACGCGGCATTCTGACCTGGGGTCACATCAAGCAGGCCATCGGCGCGAAGATCTATTACCGTGCACAGACCGCGCTAGTCTCCATCGAAAACACGCACAACATGGCCGGCGGCACCGTAACGCCGCTCCCGGTCCTCGAAGGAATTTGGGCTGGCGCTCGCGATGCGGGTCTTCCCGTGCATCTTGACGGAGCACGTGTGTTCAACGCCGCCGCCGCGCTCGGCATCAGTGTCGCGAAGCTGACCAGCGGATTCGACACCGTGATGTTCTGTTTGTCCAAAGGGCTGGGCGCGCCCGTCGGCTCGATGCTGGTGGGCAGCGAAAGTGCAATCAAGCAGGCGCGCATTCATCGCAAGGCTCTCGGCGGAGGCATGCGGCAGGCGGGTATTCTCGCGGCTGCGGGGCTGATTGCGCTGCACGAAATGCCGAAGCGCCTGCACGAAGACCACGCGAATGCGCGTCTGCTGGCGGACGCTGTCGCCGCAGTACCCAAGACGGCGGAGATCGATCTTGAGGCCGTGCAGACGAACATCGTCATCTTCAAACTGCGCGGTAGAGACCAAAGCTGCGGGGGCGATGCCGCAGCCTTCACCGCGGCGTTGAAGCAGAAAGGTGTTCTGGTCAGCGCGATCGGTCCGCACTCGGTCCGATTCGTGACTCACTACGATGTCGACCGCGCCGCGTGCCAGAAGGCCGCCGCGATCGTCTCTGAACAACTGCAGTCGCTTTAAGGAAGAACTGTGACTTGATCGCGGCCGGTGTTGATCGTTGGATTCGTCGCCAGAAAGACGCTCACCACCGTGCCGTGTGCTCCCCGCGCTGTGTCGCTCTTCAGCGAGATTGTGCCTCCGTGCTTGTTGATGATGCCACGGCTGACCCAAAGGCCCAGTCCCGTGCCGCGCTCTCCTTTGGTGGTAAAGAACGGCTGGAAGAGATGGGATTGCACCTCCGCCGAAATGCCCGGGCCGTTGTCGGCGATGGTCACCGTGGCCCCTGCCTGCATCTTCTGTCCGGTCGCCTCCGTGCTCGCAGCTTGCGGGGCGCCCGCGGCCTGTGGTTGGATGCTTACCGTCACCTGGCCCCCCGGACTGGCGGCCTCGGCAGCATTGGCGAGGAGGTTGGTGAAGACCTGCCGCAGCTCGGCGGGAAATGCCGCCACGCAGACCGACTGCGGCATGTCCGTGGACACGCTCACGTTTAATTCGATAAACCGCCGCTCCATCAGCAGAAGAATCTCCTGCAGCGTCTCTTTCAGATCGATGACCACCGGCGCCTTCGACTCGCGATAGAGTCCAAGCATGGCGCGGCTGATCTGCGTGACACGAGCCAGCTCCTGCTCCGCCATGTCCATAAACTGCCTCGACTCTTCGGGCGTTGCGCCGTTGCGCATGAGGTAGAGCAGATTGGAGACCGAATCAAGCGGGTTGTGAATCTCGTGCGCGATCGTTGCTGCCAGCCGGCCCGCAACGGCGAGCTTTTCGTTTGCGATCAACGCATCCTGGGTCTTGCGCTCGATCGTGATGTCGCGGAACACGAGAACGACTCCGACGATCTCTCCGTTTTTGTCGCGAATCGGCGCGCCGCTGTCGGCGATATTCAGCTCCGTTCCGTCTTTGCGCACCAGTACCGTGTGGTTCGCCATGCCGACGATGCGATCGAGCCGCTTGACCTTGGAGACCGGTGTCTCGACTGTCTCGCGGTTCGCCTCGTTGACGATATGGAAGACCTTTTCGAGCAGTTGTCCGGCGGCCTCCGATTGGCTCCAGCCGGTCAACTCCCGCGCCACCGGGTTCATCATCTGAATGCGACCGGCGGCATCGCAGGTGATCACGCCGTCTCCGATGGAGTCCAGCGTCGTGCGCAGCTGTTGCCCGGACTGAAAAAGTTCCTCGGCCCTCCGCCCCAGGATCTCCAGCGACATCCGGTATGCGGCCGAGACCGTATGCAGGCGATTGCGTGTGAACAGGCCGATCAATATCCCCATGCCCAGAGCGAGAAACAGCAGCACCAATAGCATCATGTGGACCTGCTGGTGCCACTGCGTAATGCGCCGCGTCCGGTTGTTCTCAGCCTTGGAGATGATGTCGTTGAGGTCGTGACGGACCGCGTCCATCAGCACCTTCCCGTGCAGGTTGAGGGCGACATCGTCAGTTTTGCCGCCTCCACGGACCTGGGCGATGACAGGAAGAGCGAAGCCATCGTGCCACGTCAGGTGCGAGTCGTGCAGATCGGTGAGGTCGTGCCTCATGTCTGCGTCTGCTCCTGCCAGAGCGTCAAGGTTCTGAATCTCTTTCTGCACATGCGATTCAGCTTCCGTAAAGGGTTGCAGGAACTGCCCGTCGCCCGTCGTCTCGTATCCGCGCAGGCCGGATTCCTCATCCACAATCAGCTTCGATACCAGGGTCGCCTGCGAGATGCGGGCGTCCGAGTCCTGAATCAGGTCAACGGTTGCATTGGCGTTCCGGATCTGCAGGTAGAGGGCTCCCGCGACCACTAGCAGGGCCGCCACAGGCAGCAGAAACACCTGTCGCAAAACGCTATTGAATTGCTTTAGATTCACAGCCTCTCGCCCCGTAACTTTGCCTTTACTCTTGGGATGCATTCACAGGCTGAAGCAGGCTGCCTAATTTTTCGAGCAGCACCGGCGCACCCTCCCCCTTCGTCATATACAAATCCACCACAGAGGTCACCTCGGGGGAAAGACCCATATAAGCGGACAACAGGAGAATGGGGACCTGCGGCTTAGACTGACGCATCCTGACCGCCACCTCGCCGCCGTGCATGCCCGGCATGGAGTAGTCGAGCACCACGGCCTCAACCGGCTCCGAGGAGAAGATCTCCAACCCCGAAGGTCCGTCCGATGCGGTCAGGACGCGATATCCGGCACGCTCCAGCAGGATCTTCCGGACCTGAAGCCCGACAACTTCGTCGTCCACGCAAAGCACGAGATTGGAGTTCAGTTTCATACAGTTCCGCCACGCGACGGACGCGTAGAATTACTCCCAAGTATACGTGGTAACCAAATTCCGGTTTCCACGGTACGATTCATCGTACGTTTGCAATCTGCCGATCATGTTGCGCTAACCTGACGTTAATCATGTTGGGAGTTTCAGCGAGGTTTCTGAATTGAGTCAGACGATTTTTGTGTTGGAAGATGATGCCGATATCTCCCGCCTGGTGCAGTACCATCTTGAAAGCGCCGGTTTTACGGTCCGTCCGTATCTAGCTATCAATCAGATACTTACCGATGCCGAGCGACAGCCCCCGGCGCTCTTCCTGCTCGACATCATGGTCCCCGGCGGCGATGGCCTCGACCTCTGCCGCAGGCTCCGTCTGAACCCGACGCTTAGTATCGTCCCGATTATCTTCCTCACCGCGCGCGCTGCGGAGAACGACCGCGTTCACGGTCTGGAAATGGGTGCCGACGACTACATTACCAAGCCCTTCGCCACCCGCGAACTGGTCGCCCGCGTCAAGGCGGTTCTGCGCCGCTTCGAACGGCCAAGCTCGCCCTCTCTGCTGAAGTTCGAGAACGTCGAGATCGATGCCGGGGCCATGCAGCTTCGGGTCAATGGCGAGCTGGTCACGACCACCGCCACCGAGTTCCGTCTGCTCGACTATCTGGCCCGCCATCCCGGACGTGTCTTTAGCCGCGACCATCTGCTCGACGCCGTGTGGGGCGACGCCCGTTTCGTCACCCCGCGTTCGGTGGACGTCTACGTCCGGCGCATTCGCGAGAAGATCGAGGAAGACGCTGAGACGCCGCGCTATCTTAAGACGATGCGGGGCGCCGGGTATCGTTTTGAAATTCCGAAGGCTGTAGCGGCCCAGGCCTAGAGGACGTTCGTGAAGCGTGGTCTCTTTCTTTCGTTCTTCATCCGCATAGCGATCGCCTTGACCTTCGTTGTCGCGATGCGGATATGGTTCACCCCGCCTGGCTGGATTCTCGACGTCGCGCTTATCATCGGCTGGGCAGCTCTCAATGCATTTTTTCTGGCCCGCTCGGTACGGCAGAACATCAATCGCCTGCAGGCTTCGACAGCGGCAATTCCCGAGCGACACGTCGGTGTCATTGATCCCTCGTATAGCGACTTCGACGGCTTAGCTCGTGCTATCTCGATCGCCTCCGATCATGTTGAGCGCGCCCTCAACGGCGCCTCCGAGAGCCGCCGGGAACTCGAAGCCATGATCGACAGCATGCAGGATGCCGTGGTTGCGGTCGATGCGGCGGGCCGCATCCAGTGGAGCAACCAACGCATGCAGCGGCTGCTTCCCGACACCTCCTACAGCAGCGCCGTCCGGCTTGGGCATTCTCTGGTCCAGACCATCCGCGACCCCGGTGTTCTGGAGTCCGTACGAACCGCGCTCGATCAGCGCATCGTCAGCGAAGGCCGCTCAACCTCGCTTGTCCCTGGCCGCATCTTCGAGGTCAACGTCTCGCCCATGCCCGGCGGCGGCGCGGTCGCCGTCTTCCACGACATCACCCGCATCGAGCAGGTCGAACGCACCCAGCGCGACTTCGTCGCCAACGTCTCCCACGAACTTCGCACCCCGCTCACCTCCATCTCCGGATACGTCGAGACGCTGCTCGACCACGAGGCCTCGCTCAGCAACCAGGCCCGTGAGTTTCTTTCCACCATCCTGAAAAACGCAACCCGCATGAATCGCCTGACCGAAGATCTGCTGGTCATGGCGCGCGTCGAGTCCTCCGAGCAGGAGCTCCATCCTGCCCCGATCCCCGCCGACATCCTCGTCCGTGATGCCGTCCAGGCGATGAGCGGCCTCGTTCAGGACACCGAGGCGGTCCTCGAGATCGGCGAGACCACCACCGTCGAGGTCGTCGCCGACGCCGACGCCATCCTTCAGGTCCTCAGCAACCTCATCGAAAATGGCATCAAGTACGGCCAGGCCCGCAACGAGCCGCACTGCAGAGTCCTGGTCAGCGCGCGCGAGGTGTCGGAACCCCTGGGCTCCTTTGGCCCCGGCGGCGCCGTCGAGTTCAGCGTCCGCGACTTCGGCCCCGGCATTCCCTCAGAGCACCTTAACCGCATCTTCGAGCGCTTCTACCGGGTCGACAAGGCCCGCTCCCGCGAGTCTGGCGGCACCGGCCTGGGCCTCGCTATCGCACGGCACATGGTGCAGACCCACGGCGGCTCCATTCGCGCCGAAAGCGAACTCAACGCCGGCAGTAACTTTATTTTCACTCTCCCCAAAGCGCTATCTTCTATCGAATAATGCCGTTTTCACTCCCGTGTAACCTCCCCGTAACAATTCCCCCTCAAACTCAATATGTGATGTATTGACAGATTGCATGGATCGATGCATTTTCCGAGGGGGAAGAACAGTGAATCTGAAAGTTATCGCAGCGGGCGTCTTGGTACTCCTGACGGCAGGAGCCGGGGCACAAAATCTCAACGGGGCAGGTGCGACATTTCCTTACCCCATCTACTCCAAGTGGTTTAACGAATACAAGCAGCAGAACCCGAGCGTCCAGATCAACTACCAGCCCATCGGTTCGGGCGGTGGTATCCGGCAGGTTACTGAAGGCACAGTCGATTTCGGTGCCAGCGACGTCACCATGACCAACGAACAGCTTGCCGCAGCCAAGGTCAAGGTGATCGCTCTCCCTACCGTCCTTGGCGCAGTCGTTCCCGTCTACAATATTCCTGGAGTGAACAAGGACCTCAACTTCTCCGGTGACGTGATCGCAGATATCTACCTGGGTAAGATCGCTACCTGGAACGACCCCCGCATCGCCAAAGACAACCCCGGCGTCAATCTGCCGGCCAACGCGATTCTCCCGGTCTATCGTTCCGAAGGCAGCGGCACAACCTTCATCTTTACGGATTTTCTCTCGAAGGTGAGCTCGGACTTCAAGGGCAGAGTGGGTGCCGGTGCAGCGGTCAAATGGCCCACGGGCATCGGCCAAAAGGGAAATGAAGGCGTCGCCGGCATGGTGCGCCAGACGCCCAACACCTTTGGCTACGTCGAGTTGATCTATGCCGAGCAGAACAAGATGTCCTTTGGCTCAGTGAAAAATTCATCGGGCAAGTTCCTGAGGGCAAGCACGGACGGTGTTACCGCCGCCGCCGCCGCCGCCGCCAAGAACATGCCGCCTGACTACCGCATCTCGATTACGAATGCCGCCGGTCCTGACTCCTACCCGATCTCCAGCTTTACCTGGCTGTTGATCCCCACCCACGCCAGCGATGCTTCCAAGACCAAGGCCTTGGTTGGGTTCATGAACTGGATGCTCGATCACGGCCAGAGTGAGGCAGCTTCTCTGAGTTACGCTCCGCTGCCGCAACAGGTCCAGGAGATGGTTCGCAAAAGCGTAGCAACGATCAAATAGCACCAGTCGCCGCACGGATCTCCAGAGCATTTCAAATCCGTGCGGCGATTTTTCTACCGGTTCAAGAGCATTGTGGGCGCAGTGAGACTAACGTTCACACCCGGAACCTACCCGACTGAATCCAACCTGTATGACTGACGAACGAGATCCCAGGGCGTCGCAATCTATGTCTCCCATCCTGCCCAACGCGCCTGCGGTCAATCCTCCGGAGCCGGCATTGGCTGCGATGAGCACAGAGCCTTCCCCCATCCGCGAATTTCTGCGTAAGCGGGGAAGCGGTCGCGTCGCCGATAACAGCTTCGCCGCAGTCATGCTCATCTGCGCCTGCAGCATCTTCGCGATTGTTTTCTTCATCTTCGGCATTCTGGTCATCCACTCTCGTCCCAGCCTTGCGGCGTTCGGCTGGAAGTTTTTCACGCGCTCGGCGTGGGATCCGGTCTCCGGCGACTTTGGCGCGCTGCCCTTTATCTTCGGCACCCTTGCCACGTCGCTGCTCGCCTTGTGTATGGCGGTCCCGCTGGCGCTCGGTGTGGCCGTCTTCCTCACCGAACTCTGTCCGCGCCCGCTCCGCGCCCCGATCTCTTTTCTTACGGAGTTGCTGGCCGCCATCCCCAGCGTCGTCTACGGCCTCTGGGCGGTCTTTGTTCTCGTGCCGTTGATGCGCGACCCGATCGGCCCCTTCCTCCTGAAAACCCTCGGCTGGACTGGCCTCTTCAGTGGCGCAAACTTCGGCGTCGGTCTGCTTACAGCGAGCATCATCCTCTCCATCATGATTCTCCCCATCATCTCCTCCTTGACCCGCGACATCATGACCGCAGTGCCCAACAGCCAGCGCGAGGCCGTTCTCGCTCTCGGCGCCACACGCTGGGAGATGATTCGCATCGGCGTTCTGCGCAACTCGCGCATCGGCATCGTCGGCGCCATCATGCTTGGCCTGGGCCGCGCGCTCGGCGAGACCATGGCTGTCACCATGGTCATCGGCAATCACCCCGACATCGGCAAATCCCTCTTCGCCCCCGCCAACACCCTGGCCAGCGTGATTGCCGGAGAGTTCTCCGAAGCTACCACCGACATCTATCTCAGCGCGCTGATCGAGATCGGCCTCGCGCTCTTCCTCGTCACTATCGTCGTCAACGCGATCGCCCGTCTCATGGTCTGGGCCGTCACCCGCGGCGCTCCGACCCAGGTGCACTAACATGAGCACACAGCCCCTCAATAATCAGCCCCGACCGATGGACTTTCAAACCAAGTCCATGCGCCTGAACAACACTCTCCGTAACGCGACGAACTACTTCATTAGCGGCCTCTCCATTCTCGCAACGGTGGCGGTCATCATCCCGCTGGTCGCAATCCTGTTCTACCTTGTCTACAAAGGCGCAAGCTCGCTCAACCTAGCTTTCTTCACGAAAGCCCCGGCTCCTGTCGGCGAGCCAGGGGGAGGCATGGCGAACTCGATCGTCGGCTCAGGCATCATCCTGGGGCTCGCCAGTCTGATGGGAATTCCTATCGGCATCGCCGCCGGCGTGTATCTCGCGGAGTTCGGCCGCGGCAAGCCCTTTGCCACTGCAGTCCGCTTCACCGCCGACGTCCTCAACGGCGTCCCGTCCATCGTGATGGGCATCTCCGCCTACTCGCTCATCGTGATTCGTCAAAAACACTTCTCCGCGGTGGCCGGCGGCGTTGCTCTCGCCATCATGATGATCCCCACCATCACCCGAACCACCGAGGAGATGCTCGCCACCGTCCCCCACGCCATCCGCGAAGCCGCCCTCGGCCTGGGCGTCCCCAAGTGGCGCACCGCCATTTCTGTCAGTCTGCGCACCGCCTCGCCAGGCATCATCACCGGCTGCATGCTGGCCTTTGCCCGTGTCGCAGGAGAGACCGCGCCTCTGCTCTTCACCGCCTTCGGCAATCAGTTCTGGAGTTTGAAGCTCAACGAACCCATCGCCGCGCTGCCGCTGCAGATTTACGTCTATGCCATCTCTCCCTACGACGAGTGGCATCGCCTCGCATGGGCCGGTTCGCTCGTCCTAATCGTCTTAATCATGGTATCCGTCACGCTCGTCCGCATCTTTGCCAACCGCGGCGTACTCAAGGGGGGAAGCTAGTGGGAGTCGGCATTTTAGTTGAGGATTTGAACGCGTGGTATGGCACAAATCACACGCTGCAGGACATCAACCTGCACATTCCCGCGAACCACGCCACCGCGCTCATCGGCCCCTCCGGGTGTGGCAAATCCACCTTCGTGCGTTGCCTCAACCGCATGCACGAGACCAACCCGATCGCACGCGCCACCGGCATCGTCAAGATGGGCGAAGTCGACATCTACAACGATGCGTCCCCCGTCGAGATCCGCCGCCGCGTCGGCATGGTCTTTCAGCGCCCCAATCCTTTCCCTACAATGTCGATCTACGACAACGTCGCCAGCGGCCTCAAACTCAACGGTTTTCGCAATCGCCGCATCCTCGACGAGACGGTCGAGCGCTCGCTCAAGCAGGCCGCCCTCTGGGAAGAGGTGAAGGACGATCTGAAGAAAAAATCCGGAGCCTCGCTCTCCGGCGGCCAGCAGCAGCGCATGTGCATCGCCCGCGCCCTCGCCGTCGACCCCGAAGTTCTTCTCATGGACGAGCCCGCCTCCGCGCTCGACCCCGTCTCCACTTCGAAGATCGAAGACCTCATCTTCCAACTCAAGAGCCAGTACACCATCGTCATCGTCACACACAACATGCAGCAGGCCGCCCGCGTCGCAGAAAACACCGGCTTCTTCCTCAACGGTAAAATGGTCGAGTTCGACTCCACCCACAAGATCTTTACCAATCCGAAGGACAAGCGAACAGAAGACTACATCACCGGGAGATTTGGCTGATGCGTGTTAAATTTCACCAGAACCTCGACGACCTCAAAGAGAAATTGCTCGTCATGGCCGGTATGGCGGAACAAGCCATCCAGCGCTCCATCGAGGCTTACCGCACTCGCGATCTCTCCATCTGCGAACTCGTCTTCCGTACTGAACCCTCCATCAACCGCCTTGAGCGCGAGATCGACCAGATGGCTCTCGACCTGCTCGCCATGGAGCAGCCGATGGCCATCGATCTGCGCTTCATCCTCGCGGTCATCCGCATCAACGCAGATCTCGAGCGCGTAGGCGACCAGGCCGTCAACATCGCCGTTCGTGTCCGCGAGATGGGTGCCTTCGCCAACATCGACCTCCCCGTCGACATTCCCAAGCTGGCCTCTCTCGCATCCGCCATGGTGCGCAAAGCACTCCAGGCCTTCATCGAAGCCGACGCCGACCTTGCCAACTCCGTCCTCCTCCTCGATGACCAGGTCGACGAGATGAACGACGCAGCCTTCTATGCGCTCAGCTCGCTGATCAAAGAAAAGCCCGAACTTACTCCGCAGTCTCTCAACGCGCTCATCATCTCCCGCAATCTGGAGCGCGTCGGCGACCACGCCACCAACATAGCCGAAGATGTCATCTTCTGGGTTCGCGGTGCCGACGTCCGCCACAACACGACTACCGCCTAGTCTCCAGCATCCGCCAGCTTCACCTCCGACTCCCACCAGACCAGCCGCGGCAGCATCGGATAGTACAACCCCACGCGCAACCTTCCCGTCTCAACGGGATCCTGCATCATTCGCGCATAAGTGTCCATCTGCGCGCCATACTTCAACCGCTCTTCCGCCAAGAACTCCTCCAGACCCTCGCGTCCATGCGTGGCCGTCTTATAGTCGATGATCCAGAGGCAATCATCTCCCGCGTCTAGCGGTCTCTGCCCGGCAAGAAACACCCGGTCCAATCGCACACTGCTGCGCATCTCTCCCCAC
>Ga0210406_10008518_pt1 | contig 10254 bp, 10 predicted proteins | sample IncBWC30MmetaG_FD_155454 | JGI IMG/M metagenome (GOLD analysis project Ga0210406, IMG submission 155454) | Forest soil microbial communities from Barre Woods Harvard Forest LTER site, Petersham, Massachusetts, United States - Inc-BW-C-30-M | ecosystem: Environmental > Terrestrial > Soil >... | reverse complement strand
GGCCAAATGACAGTGAGCTCATCGACAATCTTTGATTTCGCAACTGGCGGAGTCGTCGGCGCGAGCGCCGGAACCATCAACACGAACGCCGGGAGACATGATGACGGCAACGACGACGACCTCGTAAACGGAAACGTTCGTCATACCCCCAAAGGCGGAAACATTGACGGGCTGGATACGGTGGCCACGTTCGGGGGATCGTTTGCCGCCCAGGCAGGCCCCAGCCAAGGCCGAGTCTTCAAGTTCACGATGGTTGGAAACCATCCGCTGGCGGGTGGTACCACCGTGGTTCCCGCAAGAATGTCTTTTGTCTCCTTACAACTGCTCAACGCCGATGGAAGCACGTTCAAGAATGTGCCATTCGGGCCGTTCGAGCAGCTCATGCTGGAATCTCCCAATTTCGAGCCCTTGAACTATCGATCGGGCCGGAATATCGAGTTCGGCGATGCCGTCCATCGAGCCCAGTTCTTTAATCGCATGGGGCAAGACTGGCACACCGTGCTGGTGCCGCATGTAAAAAACCGAGTAACCATCACCGTCCCGCGATTCGTCAACGTCCGGCTCGCAGACGGCACCGTGGTTCAGGCTCGTTCCTATTTCACTGGAACGGCCGCCGACGGCAGTACATTTGTGTTGATGCTGGACTTGCTGTTCAACTTCTTCTTTGACAATGAAGTCGTGAACGAAATCACTCTCGGCAACTTCACCACGAAATCCATGAACCTGACTCTGTTCCCGAACACGTTCCTGTTCTCGCTCAACCTGAGCAATCCCAATACTCCAGGAAGTTGCTGCGTCCTCGGCTTTCACACCTATTTCCTGGATTCGAGTACGATTCCGCAGCCGCGCTGGGTGAGCCAGTATGTAAGCTGGATCTCGCCTGGCCTTTTCGGCGCAGGGTTCCAGGACGTAACCGCCCTTTCCCATGAACTCGCCGAATCGTTTGCCAATCCTTTCATTGACAACGCAGCCCCGATCTGGCAGTTCCCGGGCCAGCCGGCCAACTCCAAGGTTTGTCAGAACAATCTTGAAGAGGGGGACCCCATCGAGGTTTTGGCCAACGCTACGACCCCAATCACCGTGAAGGAAGGACCGTTCAACTTCACCTATCACCCTCAGAACATTCCATTGCTGCAGTGGTTTGAGATGGGGGCAACGTCGAATGCAATTGACGGCGCATTCAGTTTCCCGGATGAAACCGTGCTGCCGAATTCTGCCGTACCGTGCCCGCAGTAGCGAACTACCCTGCGCAAGGAAAACAGGAGGCGCCGCATTCATCGGCGCCTCTTGTCGTTTGATGCCCCCGCGCTCTGTCAGTTCGCGCTGCTGACGGTTTCGCTACGTTCCAGATATCCCTCGAGCCAACCGAGGACGCGCTTCCAGCCTTCGCCGTGGCCGGTTGCGATCTCCAGATTTCCGGCGAATCCGTCCTGGCGAACCCGAACCAAAGTTCCGGTGCCGGATTTCTTGGGACCACGCGGATGCAGTCCGTGTACAGTGTGCGGTTCCAGTTCCCAGCGAACGACGGTCTTCAACGGACCACTGTAACTGCCAATCCAGGTGTGCACGAGCAGGCGTGGCGGGTCCACTTCCAGATATTCACCCTCGACGTAGAAAGTTTTGCCATCGGCGCCAACGCCATCACTGCGCCACTTGCCTCCGGGACGAACGTCCATGGTGGATTTCGTGAGGGTGTATACCCCGGACTGGCCCCACCATTGCGGCATCTGCTGGGGGTCGCTGATCGCCTGGAAGACGCGTGCCGGCGGCGCCGCGATGAAAACTTCGGCGATGACGGTGTTTTGATCGGGAGTGATGGTTGCGGTTGCCATGGTGTCTCCTTCAGTTTTCCTTTTCAAACTTGATGCACCGGAGATCACGAACCGGCACATAGAAACTAAACTCTCTTCCCTTTTGCTCGTCGAACGCCGCGATCAATCTCTGCTCTTCCATATTCGCCTTCTACGAGTTCTTGTCTTCGGCGAATTTCTTCAGCATTTCGAGCACGCCGGGCCAGCCTCCGGTGTAATCGCTGCGCGCAATCGGCAATTGTGTGAGACCGCTGTGCGTGACTTTTACTAGCGTTCCAGTGGACTTGGGAGTAAGTTCCCAGCGCACGATAGTGCGACGCGTTAGGTCGTCGTGCCAATTCGCGATCCAGGTATAGGCGAGGACGCGGGGGGGATCGTATTCGACGATTTCGCCGTGACACTCAAACTGGCTGACGTTGTTGACGACGAGCGCGCCCTTTTCTGTGACGTACCGGTAGTGCCCGCCTGGGCCGGCATCCATCTCCCAAACCTTGGCTGGGCACTCCGGACTACCGAACCAGCGCTTCAATTGCTGGGCGTCGGTCAAGGCCTGAAACACGCGCTCGGGAGGAGCGGCGATTTCAATCTGGGTCACGATCGAGTCTTGATCGGGAGTGATGATGGTGGTGGGCATCGGTGGCTCCTAGCGGCCTCTCGGACGAAACAAGCGACTTCAAATTCTGCGCCGCAGGTCGAAGACTTCTTTCATTTCCTTGCCGTGGTCGGTGAAGGTCCATTCCTCGGTGTGGTGATTGTCGTCGAGCAGGGTCAGAACCATGCGCTGCATACGGCCGGCATCGGGTGTGGAGAGATTCGTAGCGCCGATAAGGTTGAACGTGACCGTCTTGCCGTCGGGCGAGACGATGGCCTGCATACGCGGCTGATTGCCAACTGTGCAGTAGTGAGTCATGAGCAGCTTGTCGGGGCCATCGAGGTGAAACATCGAAATCATGCTGTGCTCGCCGAGGATCTCGCTCATGACGGCAGAACCGGCGGAGGTGACTTTGAAGTTTACCTGCAGGGGCTGTCCCTCGGGCGTCTTCCCTTCCCACATACCGGGCATGTTCTTGATTGCGCTGAACGCTTTTTGAGCGTCGGTTTGGGCGGACGCGGCGGTAACGCTGAGCGCGGCGGCCAGGAAGATCAACGGAAACAAAGTGCGAAGTGATTTCGTCATGGGCGTTTTCCTTTCGGTTTTTCAAGAGATGTGGACGTCGGTTTCATTTGGGTTTATGAGGCGAAGACTGGGTTTCGCGAGCGTACTCAGCTTCTACAAAGGATTTGAGATTTGTCAGATTGCGGGTCCAGAAAGTGCGGTATTGCTCGATCCAGGAGTCGACGGCACGAAGCGGTTCGGGACTGAGTTCGTAGACCCGGTTCCGGCCTTCGCGGTGTTCACGGACCAGATGGGCGCGGCGCAGCAGGCGCAGATGCTTGGAGATCGCCGGACGCGATACCGGGAATGCTTCAGCGATTTGACCGGCGGGCTGGCTGCCGAGGCGCAAGAGATCCAGAACGGCGCGGCGGGTTGGATCCGCAAGGGCTTGGAAAGTCGCTTCCGAGGAATATGTAACTGATCGGTTCCGCATAATGCGTAACCTTATCGTTACGCGACTTTGTTGTCAAGTCAAATAAAATTGACAGTCAAAATAAATTGAGGTGTCAAAATATCGATGCCGGGGGAAACAAACGGAGGCCGAGCCAGGTGCAACACAGCAACCTAAGGCATCTGCCCTAAGTATTTCGCTGTATAGCTCTAAATGGTATGTAGGATACCCTACCGACGTGCCACTATACACCGAGGCGCGAATTCAGCAGCTCTGTAAACAAATCCTTGCGGCAAAAAGTGACGAGGATATCGAGGGTGTCGTTCCAGAATTGCGAGCTGCACTGGAGGAGCATATTCGCCTGGCGAAGGATTCCTTGAGAGTGCACCGCATCAACATTGCCGCCCTCGATGCCGCAACGGGAATAAAAACAACTCCCCCAACAGAATGATGCTGGCGCCAGAAGCGCTCGCGCTCTTTTGCGCTAGCGCTTTTTGCCGCTCGAGACGATGTCGAGGAAGGCGCGGTGGACGCGGGTGTCGTCGGAAAGTTCCGGGTGGAATGTGGCCGCCATCGCGCTTCCCTGCCGGACAGCGACCGGGTCGCTGCCTTCGGTGGCGATGACTTCGACGCCGGGACCGACGTGCTCGATTCTTGGGGCGCGGATGAAGACCATTTCCAGCGGAGAGTTTCCGAGCAGGCCTGCGCGGATAGAGCTGTCGATCTGACGGCCGTAAGCGTTGCGGCGGATGCGGATGTTAAGCGCACCCAGGCCGGCCTGCTTGGGGTTCTCGACTTCGGTGGCCAGTAGAATCGCGCCCGCGCAGGTGCCAAAGGTGGGCTTCAGGCGTACAAACTGCTTCAGCTTTTCAAATCCTTCTTCCCCCAGCAATTTCAGGAATGTTCCGGACTCGCCGCCGGGGATCACCAAGCCGTCGATCGCCTCCAGTTGCTCGGGCTTCTTGACCAAGACCACTTCGGCGCCAAGTTCTTCGAGCCGCAGACGGTGGGCGTCGAAATCGCCTTGCAGGGCCAGCACTCCGATCTTGGGAGAAGTTCGCATTCCGGAAGTCATTGAGCCACAGGCAACTGCATCAGAATTAATTCTAACGGATGGCGGCGACTACATCCGCTTGCCGCCCCTCCCAGATCACGTGAGTTTTGCTAGCCGAACTTCGTCACCCAGCGAGCGGAATGAACGATCTTGAAGTTGAAGCAACACAAGCGCTGTTTTTGCAACCCTGGTGTTTCCGAGAAGCGATGTAGTGCAGACCTGCCCTCTGGCATCGCACTGGAACGGGGGTCAGACTCGGCCAGAATGCTTTGCGGCCGCATGACCTGGCAAGGACGGCAAGGGTCACCTCTACTGGTCGCTGGTGGAGACAGCAGGCGGACGTGCAGGATTTGAGAGCCTATTCGATGCTCGGGGACAACAGATTACGTACACTGACGCTGGTGACGCGCGCTGAGACGGATCGATCGCAGATGCGTCGCGGACTCACCGGTTTAGATTGCGGGCTTGCGTAACGCCGCTCCCAGTACTCTGCCTGGGCCGGATTCCTGCACAAAGGCGACGAGTCTGAGGTTCTTTGGATCCCTTCCCGGTTTGAGTTTCAGCTGAACGTCCTGGGCAAAGGTTTTTCCCTTCGGTAACTTTCCGACCTTGATGAGATCTTGTACTACTGCGATGTGCACCAGGTGCTTGCCGCCATTTTCTCCATGTAAGACTTGCGAGTCCACGTGATCGAAAGCGATAGCCACGTAAATGTCGGCATTGTGTTTGTCCGAATTGGCATCGGCTTCGATGTGCGCACGAAGCAGGGTCGGATTTGCGGGATCCAGAGTCAGTTCGCCGATACGAACTGCGACTTTGGGGGCGGCCGCGGCTTTCTGGAGAAAATCTCTGATCTGTTGGGGTGGTTGTTGCAGGCGCAATTGCTCGGTTCCATCCACGATTATTTGGGGCGTAGCTAAAGTTCCGCCCAGAGCGCTTTCGTACGAACCCTGGCGGTCGGTCAGCAAAGCGGAGGAATTTGGATCCTTCCAGCCATCATGATCCCAATAGGTGACGTGTTCACTGAGAACAATCAATTGGGCCCCGGCAACGGGTTGAGCGGCGTCCAACTTTTTGATGAAGAGATCGGCCGGAGGACAACTCGAGCAACCTTCGGAGGTAAATAGTTCAAGCAGAACGGGACGAGCGTTCCTGCTGGGCGTCTCCGCTGCAGCGATCTTATTTTCGGGTTGCTGGGCTTGAGTCGTGGAGGTCTCCCCGTTCAGGAACGAGAGGCCGAACAGAAGCACGAAGCCGAACGTCGAGGCTGAGCCAGCTCGCGGCATGCAAGGATTTTAGCATTCCGGTTTACGGCAGTTGCCGGCGTCCCAAGATCGATCGGGCCCTTGGGTCAATGGTGGGGGTCACTTTGTAGTGCAAAGTTATTTGTGTTACCTTGGTTGTCGAGTTTACACAGCGTTTCCAATTAAGGAGTTCTCATGAGTCATGTTTCTCCGCTTCCGCCGGGCATCCTGATTCGGAATATCTCTCGCTCCATCGGTCTCAAGTTGCTCTTGGTCAGCATGCTTGCTCTGCTGATGACGATTCCGTCGTTCTTCGTGAGCGATATTGTGGAGGAACGAACCAAACGCGCGGCGGACGTAATCCATGAGATTAGTGGCCGAACCGGAGGTCAGCAGACCTTTCTGGGGCCGTCGCTGGCGATACCCTATACAGTTCCCGCGATTTTTAAGGGTGCTCCACCCACGCATGGCGTGTATGTTGTGTTTCCAGCGAAGGGCGACGCGACGTTGAAAGTTCGGACGGAAGAGCGGCGGCGCTCTCTGTTCAAGGTGCCCGTCTATCAGGCGGAACTGAAATTCGATGCGCTGTTCGACCTTACGCGGGTGCCGTCTGCAATCCCTGCAGGGGCGGAACTGGATTGGACTCTGGCCGGAGTCGTGATTGGCGTCAGCGACGTCCGCGGAGCTCTGGCCGACGGAACATTGACGGTGGACGGCAAGACGATGACGTTAGTCCCAGCGGAAAGTGTTGGAGACGAAAATCCTCGCCTGCCGCTGGCGTATTTTGGCGTAAACATTTCCGGCCTGGCCCAGCCCAACGCTACATTTAATGTAACTGCCAACCTGCGCTTCTCCGGCGCGCAGCGGCTTGCCGTCCTGGCTTACGGAAAGAGCACACACATCACGGCAGAGGGTGACTGGCCGAGTCCGGGTTTCGACGGTGGCTTTTTACCGGTAAAACGTAGTGTCTCTACGCACGGGTTCAAGGGAGAGTGGTCCGTTCCCTTCATCGCCCGCGGAATTCCCGCCGAAGGCACCAGTACCGCGGTCAGCACACTGGATCACACCGCGATGGGGATCTCGTTTATCGAAGTGGCGGACCCGTATCAATCTGTCAGCCGCTCGGTGAAATATGCCCTGTTGTTTATCGGACTATTATTTCTCTCGTATTTTGTTTTTGAAGCGACTTCCGGAAAGCGCGTCCATCCCGCCCAGTATGTTTTAGTTGGCATGGCGCACATGATTTTTTATCTTCTCCTGCTTTCCTTGGCCGAGTGCATTGGTTTTGACTGGGCCTTTCTAATGGCCGGCGGGGCCACGGTGCTTCTGCTATCGGCCAATGCGAAGTGGATTTTCGCAAGCCGAGTGCAGGGTCTACGCGCGTTTTTTGTGTTCAGCTTGCTCTACTTTTTCATCTATCTGTTGTTGCGCCTCGAGGATAACGCACTTCTGGTGGGTGCGGTGGCAAGCTTTCTCGCGGTCGCGGGAGTCATGTACTTCACGCGTAATATCGATTGGTACAGCTCGATATCGGCAGCCGGCATGCCTGCCGAGGTTGCGGAGAAGGAGCGGGTGTAGAAAGCTCGTGCCTACCCAGCAATCGAGTTTGGCGCAATCCGAAATAGACACTAATCCCTTAGCGCCTGGACGGGATTGGTTCGGGAAGCCTTCCAGGCGGGCAACAAACATGCCGCAACCGAAATCAGGATCATCACCAGGGATGCCAACACAAATGCTCCGGGATCAAGCGGATTGACTTCGTATAGCAAGCTTCCAATCGCGATAAAACGAGTCAATGCGAAGGCCGAAATGGAGCCCAGCACGATGCCGCCGAACGACAACGCCAAGCCATGGGACATTACAACTCGAAACAAATGCGATGCTCCCGCTCCAAGCGCCATGCGCAGCCCGATCTCCCGTTTGCTTTGCGAGACGGAGTACGACATGACTCCATACAATCCCACGGCTGCGAGCGACAAGGCCATTGCCGCGAAAATCGTAAGCAGTGCGACCACGATTTGTTGGGATGCCAAAGCGGTACGATTCATGTGCTCGCGCATGGGGACCACTTCTCCCATCCCCAGACCGGAATCTAGGGAACGAACTTCCCGTAACAACTCGGAGGACACGGTACCCGACGATTGGTTTGTCCGGATTACCAAATCCGCATTAACCAAGGGCACCTGCCCCGCACACACATAAAGGAAAGGTTGCGGGAATTCCACGAAACTGGAGTATTTGGAATCCTTAGCAACGCCCACCACGAGCATGGACTGGCCGCCGAGTTGAACCCGCTTGCCGACTGGATCGACGCCATGCCAATACTTCTGGACCATCAGTTGATTCACAATCACCGCGGGATAGGTGGTCTCATTGTCGCTGCGAGTAAACTCGCGGCCGGACAAAATTGGAATTCCCATGGTGGCAAAGTAACCGGGGCCAACCGGGTTGTATTCAACCCTGGGCTGCTCGTCGGATCTCGGTTCATAACCATCCACGACGATCGGCGCCGAGAGATAGCCAACGTAGCTGAAGGGCCGGCTTTTCTCCCAAACAGCCGACTCGACGCCGGGCATGGCCTGGGCTCGCTCGAGAAGTTCCTGGCGAAAAAGTTTGGAGCGCTGCGGATCGTATCCTGCCCCAACCAAGTCGAAGCCGGTTGCGACGACGCGATCCGCCGAAAAACCCGGGTCCGCGGTGCGCAGCCGCTGCAGGCTTTGCATCAGCAACGCTCCTCCGACAAGCAGAATGAAGCTGAGCGATACCTGAACCAAAACCATGGTGGAGCGAAGGCGAGATTTGGCTCGACTGCCGGAGGAAGTTCCCGATTCGGCTTTTAGTGCACCCGCGATATCCAGATTAGTGGTCTGCAGCGCAGGAACTAAAGCAAATATCAGGGTGGAGACCAGACAGACACCTGCGCTGAACGCGAGCACGCGCCAATCCATTTGGCCGGACAAATTCGTAGCGATGACCGACGACAAGGGAAAAAAGATCACGAGCAGGTTTCGGCAAAAATACGCGACGACAAGCCCGCTGACCGAGGAGAGAACCGAAAGAATGAGGCCCTCCGTCAGAAGTTGTCTCAACAATCTGCCGCGCCTGCAGCCGATGGCGAGCCGCACCGTCATCTCATGCTGGCGGGCCAAAGACCTGACCAGCAGCAAACTGCTGACGTTTGCACAAGCAATCAAGAGGACAAAAAATACGGCGACGAGGGAGATTCCTAGGGTGGGCGCGAGCGCGCCCGCCTGGTTGAACGGCGTCTTCCACAAGGGAAAGATCTTCACACCCCGTCCGCGATTGGTTTCTGCGTATTCGTTTTCCAGCCGCTTCGCCACCGTCGAAAGTTCCGACTGCGCCTGCTCGATGCTCACGCCTGGCTTGAGGCGAGCGAAGCCTTCGATCCAGGTCTCGCCGCGGTCTTCCAGCTGGTAACTCCCGCCGGTAAATTTTTCTTGCATCGACACTGGCACCCAGAACTGCATGGGATAGCCGACGAACGTACCGTAGAATCCGGGTGGAGCGACGCCGACAATCGTATGCGGTACGCCATTGAGGAGTTGCTTTTTGCCAATGATGTCGGGATCGCTATGCAGGCGTTCTTTCCATAACCAGTAGCTGATTACGGTCACAGGGTGGCCATTGCGTCCCCAATCCTCGTCAGACTCGAATCCGCGTCCCAGGATTGGGTGAATTTCGAGCGCATCAAAATAGTTCGATGAAACGACACTTCCGGCGACGCGTTCGGCCCGTTCTCCGATGCTGATGGTGGAGCCGGTGATCCGGTCAACGATGAACCAGTCCATGAGCGTGCAGCTTCTTCGGAAATCCAAAAAATCAGGCCAGGAAACATCGGTAGAGCCAAAACCGACCGATCCTTTGTCACCGCGAGGCTGCGTTCCCGCAATCGCAACCATTCGATCCTGGTGAGCTACGGCGGGAAACGGACGGAACAGGACGCCTTCGATCCAACTAAAAACCGCGGCGTTGGCGCCGATTCCTACCGTCAGGCACAGAACCGCCAGAATGGAAAACCCCGGGTTGCGCAAGAGCATACGGAAACCGAAGCGCAGGTCCTGGAGAAAGTTTTCAGCGAGGTTGAGGGAGCGGGGCTTGCGAAGTTCGTCAGGGAGTGGAGTTCTGGCAGGCCAGCGCATGGGAGACCCTCCGCTATTTTTGCTGCCGGGAAAAGCCCGGGTTCACAACCGGCAGGATAACAATTTAGACTCCCGACTGTCGTTTAGGAAATCGAGAAACCAAGAAAACCTTCGACCTGTCAGAAACACCCAGCGGCCAGAAGGCGAGAACAACTCTAGAGACTCACCGAAGTCGATGGGCTTCCCCGGGAATGCATTCTCGCAGAGTATGGCCTTATCGGCTCACAGTCGATCGGGTGACCTGGGACAAAATGGACCGCCGGAGCGGCAGGAGCCGGCCGTATCGGTGCCACGCATCAAGATTCATCCGAGCGATGTGGGCACGCACCCATCGCATCCCGGGCGCTCGACGTCATTACTTGCCTATCTATCACCACGAGAGTCGTTTAGAGGTCTTCACAAACCACGTGGCCCGGGTTATGTAATAAGCTCGTGCGT